>Ga0164241_10004000_pt1 | contig 14528 bp, 19 predicted proteins | sample OricomyardsoilBY_FD_108780 | JGI IMG/M metagenome (GOLD analysis project Ga0164241, IMG submission 108780) | Backyard soil microbial communities from Emeryville, California, USA - Original compost - Back yard soil (BY) | ecosystem: Environmental > Terrestrial > Soil > Unclassified | place: USA...
GGGCGGTCACACCGGACCGGTGGTGCCGGCGCCGAAGGACGGGCTGGTGGAGCAGAAGGTCGAGCAGTACATGGGACCGGACTCGCTGGCGATGTGGCTGGTGGAGGACGGGTACGAAGGCTGGTCGAACCGCAGCGGTGCGGCCGCGCTGAAGGCCGGCCTGACACACCGGTCGCGGCGTGAGTTCCTCACCGATGTCCTGGCCTACGAGCGTGAGCTGGGCCTGGAGCGCGAACGGCGCGCAGGGCTGAGCCCCGCGAAGGAGAAGGAGTTGCTCGCGGCCCTGGCGGAGTAGAGAGTTGGCGCATGCGCCTGGTGCTGATCTCGGACACTCATCTGCCGGTGCGGGCGAAGCGGCTGCCCGAACCGGTCTGGGACGCGGTCGAGCGCGCCGATGTGGTCATCCACGCCGGTGACTGGGTCAGTGTCGCTCTGCTGGACGAACTGGAGAGTCGCGCGGAGCGGCTGATCGGGTGCTGGGGCAACAATGACGGCCCGGAGCTGAGAGCGCGGCTGCCCGAGGTCGCGCGGGTGACGCTCGACGGTCTGTCCGTCGCCGTCGTGCACGAGACCGGCTCGGCGAAGGGGCGCGAGGAACGGTGCGAGAAGGCGTACCCGGGCGTCGATCTGTTGGTGTTCGGGCACAGTCACATCCCGTGGGACACGACCGGCCCGGGCGGACTGCGGCTGCTGAACCCGGGATCGCCGACCGATCGGCGCCGGCAGCCGCACTGCACGTTCCAGACCGCGACGATCACCGCCGGCCGGCTGGAAGAAGTTGCCCTCCACAACCTTTAGGTTCGTTGCAGTGAACAACGACTTCGGCCGGGCGTGGAAAAGTTACCGCCGTACCACCGAGTTACGGCGTACTCCCACGCCCGGCCGATCGTCGTACCGGGGTCTCAGGCGTTGGCTGCTTCCTTCGCCCGGGTCTTGAGGCGGTCACGCACCTCTTCCGGCGTGTAGGCGCGGCGCTTCCGCTCGCCCCGCGCGATCACCACGCCCGTCGCGGCCACGCCGACGAGCCCCGCAAGTCCTACCACCTTCCATACCTTCATGCGGACTAACCTAGCGATGTGGAGAGCCGGATTTCACTGGATGACGCTACGGAACTGACACGAACAGGTGACATTTGGCTGTTCCGGGGTGGAAGCACGGCCGATCGCGCGATCCAGCTGACCACCAACAGCCCGGTCAACCACGTCGGGATGGCGATCGTGATCGAGGACCTGCCGCCGCTGATGTGGCACGCCGAACTGGGCCGCTCGCTGCCGGACATGTGGACCGGGACCCACCATCGCGGGGTGCAGTTGCACGACCTCCGCGACGCCGTCCTGGTGTGGACGCGCAAGTACGGCCAGGAGGCCTGGCTGCGGCAGCTCGACCATCCCGTGACCCGGCCGATGGAGGACGCCGTACTGCGGACCGTCGCGCGCCTGGACGGTACGCCGTTCCCGTCGACGGCCAAGCTGGCGTCGCGGTGGGCGCGGGGGCGGCTGCCGGCCATGCGCCGCGGATCGCGGGAGCTCGAGCTCGAGTCGGCGTACTGCGCCGAGGTGGTCGCGGTGACGTACGAGGAGATGGGGTTGCTGCGCGGGCGGCCGGTGAACTGGTACGACCCGGGACGGTTCTGGAGCGGCGACGAGCTCGAACTGGCGCACGGGGCGCGCCTCGGTGACGAGATCGCGGTCGACATCCCCGCGGAGTGAGTGGACCGAAACTGTCGGTGGCCTGTGATTGGGTTGTTCCGGGTCGGTAACCGAACCGGAGGAGGGCCTTGCGGATGTACGCCGTCATCGACACCGAGACGACCGGCTTGTTGCCGAGTCATCGGCATCGGGTGATCGAGATCGCCGTGGTGCTGCTGGACGCGCGCGGTCGCGTCGAGCACGAGTGGGTGACGTTGCTGAATCCCCAACGCGACCTCGGGCCGCAGCACATCCACGGCATCCTGACCGCGGACGTGCTGGCCGCGCCGGATTTCGCCGACATCGCGCGGCAGCTCGGTCAGCTGCTCGCCGGCCGGATGGTTGTCGGGCACAACGTCGAGTTCGACCTCGGATTCCTGCGGGCGGAGTTCGCGCGGCTGGGGTTCGCGGTGCCGCTGATCACCGAGCGGTCGATGTGCACGATGGCGCTGGCGGGCTACTTGTATCCGGGGGCCAGGCGGACGCTCGGCGCGTGCTGTGCCGCGGCCGGCATCTCGATCGAGGGCTGGCATTCGGCGCTCGCGGACACGCGGGCGACGGCGGAGCTCTTCTCGCAGTACCTGCAGGCGTTCCCGACGCCGCCTCCGTGGCAGTGGGCGTACGAGGAGATCCGCGGACTGCGCTGGCCGGCGTTGCCCGGTTCCGACGTGGCGCCGACCGTGCGACCGGTGCATGCCGGCGGGCGGCACGGGTGGATGAGTCGACTCGTCGACCAGTTGCCCCAGGTTCCCGAGCCGCCCCAGGCCGACTCGTACCTCGCGCTGCTGGACATGATCCTGGCGAACCGGGAGATCACCGCGGCCGACGCCGACCAACTGGTCCAGGCCGCGACCGACCTCGGCCTGACCCGGCCCCAGGTCGACGAACTGCATCGGTACTACGTGTCGGCGCTGTCCGAGGCCTCGTGGCGCGACGGTGAGATCACGCCCGAACGGCGGAGTGATCTGGACCAGGTGGCGGTGATGCTCGGGCGCCGGGCGCCCGACGTGGACAACGCGCTCCTGCGGGCCAGCGCCGGACGGTACGTCGTGCCTGCTCGTCCCGGTGCGCGCGGGTTTCCGCCGGGGAGCACGCTCGTGTTCACCGGCGACATGGTCGAGGCGCGCGAGGTGTGGTGGGACCGCGCCGTCGCCGCCGGCTTCGTGCCCCAGGAGTTCGTCCGCCCGGACACGACCTTCGTCGTCGCCGCCGACGTGGACAGCCTGTCCGTCAAGGCACGGGCCGCCCGCGACCTGAACATCCCGATCATCTCGATCGAGGACTTCCGCCGCTTCCTCCCGTCCCGCACCGAACGCCGGGCCGGCTGAGCGGGTCCGTTGAGAGGGTCGGTTAGGGTTTCGGGCGTGGAACTTGGCGAGTTGGCGCGGCGGATCTATGCGAGTGCTCATCTGACCGGGCAGTTCGTGCTGCGGTCGGGGCAGGTGACGGGGGAGTACTTCGACAAGTACCGGTTCGAAGCCGACCCCGTGCTGCTGGATGCGATCGCCGAGGCGATGGTGCCGCTCGTGCCGGCCGGGACCGAGGTGCTGGCCGGGCTGGAGATGGGCGGGATCCCGGTGGTGACGGCGTTGGGCCGGCGGACCGGGCTGCCGTGTGCGTTCGTGCGCAAGGAAGCCAAGGCGTACGGGACGCGGCGTCTCGCCGAAGGGGCCGAGACGGCCGGCCGGCGGGTGACGATCGTCGAGGATGTCGTCACGACCGGCGGTCAGATCGTGCTGTCCACCCAGGAGCTGCGCGCGCTGGGCGCCGAGATCACCGACGCCCTGTGCGTGATCAACCGCAACCAGACGACCCCGGCCCCGCTGAGCGAGGCCGGCCTGACACTGCACGCGCTGCTGACGTCCGAGGAACTGACACCGGCAGCCGGCTGATCAGCTCTCGTCGTCTTCGCGTTCGATCTCGAAGCGGAGCTGCTTGCCTGAGCGGATCCGCTCGATCGCGGCCAGGCAGGCCTCCTCGCTCATGTGGACGCCGATCTCGCCGAGCTTGTGGCGCAGCACCAGGGAGGCGTCCTCGGCGGAGCGGGCGCTGGACTCGTTGATCGCCTCGATCGTCGTCGCAGTGAGCTTCTCGCGGATGTCCGGGTGAACCTCGTGTATTTCGTGCGTGACCCTGAACTCGGTCATCGCGACTCGCTCTCCCTCTTCGCCCGGCGGGCCGATTGATGGGCCCAAGCGTAGTGCGCTGGCCCGGCAGGGGAAGATCAGGCGAGCACTCGATTGACGAAACTTTCCAGCCGCGCGGCGAGCCGCTCGGCGCGCACCTGCGGCGGCACGGTTTCGCCCTGCGGTACGTCGACTTCGCGCAGCCCGCGCAGGTACAGCGAGCAGGCCAGATCGGCGCAGACGTAGGTGCCGACGGTGTTGCCCTCCCGGCCGGCCGTGCCGGCCCGGCGGGCGGCGAACAACGCCACGTCGGTCACGTGGTGCGCGGTGTTGCACAGGTCGCACAGTCCGGTGCCGCGCCGCGGTTTGCCGGTCGCCTGGGTGTTCACCGCGATCCCGATCACGCCCTCGTCGCGCCGTACCACCAGGTAGCCGCGGTTCGGCGCCTTCGGGTCGCGCCAGCCCAGGTAGTCCAGCGACTCCCAGGGGAGCTCGCCGAAACCGGGCGGCGGTGTCATCGCCTTCACCAGGCTCTTGGTCGAGTTGACGAACGAGCGTCTGATCTCTTCGACGCTGAGCGGTTCCACGACAGTCCTCCATCCTTCGACCAGCCATGAGACCTGCCGGGCACCTGATCCCGCAACCGAATATCGCACCGACCCATGGTTGCTCACGGCAACAGTCGCCGGTGTCGGAGCGCCCGGCGGGCAGTGGGTCAGGACGCGCCCGGAACACAGGGTGGACATTAGGGTGCATCTGGTGAAGAGTTGGACTATCCAAACTTCAATTAAGTGCTGGAGGAGCCCCGACAATGGCCAACGAGTACGCCGCACTGACCGGCGACTACACCTTCGACACGGCGCACACGCGGATCGGGTTCGTCGCCCGGCACGCGATGGTGACCAAGGTGCGGGGGGCGTTCAACGAGTTCGAGGGCTCGGCGCACCTCGACGGTGACAACCCGGCGAACTCGTCGGGCCGGGTGACGATCCAGGCCAAGAGCATCGACACCCGCAACGGTCAGCGCGACGACCACCTGCGCAGCAACGACTTCCTCGACATGGACACCCATCCGGAGATCACATTCGTCTCGACGGCGGTCGCGGTGATCGGCGACGACACGTTCACCGTGACCGGCGACCTGACCATCCGCGGGGTGACCAGGTCGGTCGAGGTCCCGTTCGAGTACACCGGTTCGGCGACCGACCCGTTCGGCAACCAGCGCGTCGGTCTCGAGGGATCCGTGGTGATCAACCGCAAGGACTTCGGTGTGAGCTGGAACGCGGCGCTCGAGGGCGGCGGCGTACTGGTGAGCGAGAAGATCACCTTGGAGCTCGAGATCTCGGCCATCAAGAACAGCTGACGATCGCGACCGGAGATCCCGCGGCGAGCCCGCGGGATCTCTGCTGTGTTGAGGTGCGATCACGATCGGGGTGGGCGCGGTTGGGGTGCCCCGGCGGACGGGGAGACTGCAGGTGAGTGCCGGCTAGGTCGAGGGGTCCGCCGATGATCGACACGAGATGGAAGCGCTGGTTGCTGCCGTTGTTCGGGCGGCATCGCGCCGGGCGCCGTATCCCGGAGTCGTTCCGGCCGCGCGGGACCAGCTCACGGGTGAGCCGGCTGGCGGCGCGGTACGACGCCGAGGTCGACGAGGCGCTGCAACGGCTGTGGCCGAAGGCGCGGATCTATCACGATCGCGAGTTCACCCGGGACCGGGCCGACTTCCTGCTGGTGGTGCGCGGCCGCGGCGTGATGGTCGAGACGAAGGTGAAGAGCGACCCCGGTGTCTTCCGCGGGTCCACGTTGCCGCCGTTGCTGGATCGGTTGCAGCGCGACGGCCGGCGGCTGGTCGTCGTACTCAACCAGGGTGATCCGACGCCGGCGCGGGAGCTGATCGCCAGGAAGCTCGGCGACAAGGGCTGCGTGGTCGTGTGGTCGGGGCCGGAGCACGACGCCGACCTGCGGGGTGCCGTGGAGAGCCTGCTCCGGCAGATGGTGCGGCACGCGTAGGACCGTTCACGCAGCAGCAGCGCGGAGAGGAGGGCTCTCCGCGCTGCTGCGTCTCCGGGTCGCGAGGTCTGCCGGGTGGCGGCGAATCGGAGACGGTCTGGCCGCGGCGCCGGCTGCCGGACGCCGAGTGGTTTTCAGCAGGCGTTCGCGGTCGTGGTGCCGCCGTCCACGACCCAACGGCCTTCGTGTTGCTGGACGCGCATCTCGTCCAGCCACCGGGTCGGCGTGCCGGCGGGGATCGCGGACCGGCCCCTGGCGTTGACGGTGCGGGCCGCGGTGGTGTCGTAGCAGGCGCTGATGATGACGCCGTTCGAGGCGAGGGTCCGCTTGGCCCAGAGCACCTCGGTGGTGCCGGTGTTGTGCAGCTTCTTGGTCCGGTAGTACCTGGCCTGGATGCTGATCGCCTGGAAGAGGCTCGGCGTCATCACCGGCTTGAGCTGTGTGACCGTCCGCCCGCCGCTGCGCATCATCTGGTCCAGCGCCACGCGGTAGTCGTAGTACGCGTTCACGACCGGGTCGTTCGAGCCGGAGGCGCCCGCGACCTGTCCGCCGAGGCCCTCCTCGACCGGGTCGTGCTTGGACGCCTTCTTGGCGCCCGGGGACGATGCCGCCTCAGCGGACTCGTCGGTGCCGCAACCGGCGAGCATCAAAACCGGGATCAGCGTGGCGGTCACCGCCAGGTTCCGAATGCGCATGGTGTCCGAACCTCCTGTCGGGGCGCGGCGAGGCCGCTCGCACCGTCGGCACAGGATGTGCACTGCAGTTGTTGACGCCGTCCGGCACTGACCGTGTAACGTCGCCGCACGGACCGTGGTCACTGTGACCTGGATCACAGTGCACCCCCTACCGTGGTACCGGGTGCCGATCGGCTCCCTGGCCGGATGTGCCGGCGGCCGCCGATTCCTAGCCTCGATCTCAGGACCTGAGACCGAGGGAGCGACCATGACCGACACACACACCACCCGCCCGAAGCCCGCGAACGGACCGGCGTCCGGGCACCGGAGGATCCCGCGAGCGCGCCTGCTGCGGTCGTTCGCGTACGACGCCCTGCTCGTACCGACCGGCGTCCAGGTGATGGCCGACGCGGTGATGGGTGAGCAGGACACCGCCCGCGGTCGTTGGTCGAGGCTGGCTCGACTCCGGCGACCGGAGCTACCGGAGGCCACCGGGGAGCGGCGGCCGGAGGTCGCTGTCGTGTTCGGGCTCGGCCTGGTCAGTGCGGTCCTCGGTTTGCTGAGCTGGTTCCTGATCATGCTCTGGGTGATGGCCGTGGTCCGGGGGCCGTTCTACGGCTTCGTCGAGCACGGCCCGTTCGGGCCAGGCACCTGGGGTGGCCCGACCAAGGCAGGTGCTTGGGCCGTGCACGCGGCCGTATCGGTGCCGATCATCGTCGCGTTGCCGTTCGTACTCCGTGGGATCGCGGCGTTGCACGCGGCCCTGGTACGGCGGCTGCACGGTCTGCGCGCCGGATGGTGGGTGCTCCCGGCAACTATCGCCCTGTGCGCCGGCGGCCTGCTGTTCTTCTGGGCCTGGATCGAGCAACTGTGAAAGAGTCCGACCGTGACCGGTGAGCAGCAGGTCCTCGGCCCCTGGCCGCGTGGACGCTGGGCCTGGGTGGCCGGGCTCGGCGTCGCGGTCCTGGTGGTGCTGACCGTGACGGACCTCGCCCAGCACTACTACGTGCCGCTCGGCGCAGTGCTGGCCCTGGCCCTGGCCCGCGGACTGGCCCTGGCCCTGGCCTGGCCCCGACCTCGGATCGCGGTTCTCGTCTCCCTGGCCGTCACCGTGATCACGGCGGTCGTGACGACCCCGGTGAGCACGGCCGAGCCCTGGCCGTTCGCGGTCACCGCGGTGTTCGGGCAGTCGTTCGTGCTGGCGATCATCGGCGCCCGCGGGATCGGGCGCCGGGAGCTGGTGGCCTGGTGGGGTCTCACTCTGGTGGTCGGCGTGATCGCCACGGTGCTCTCGCCCGAGCGTGGATCGTGGACCGGCCTGCTGACCGTGGCGATCCTGACGGGCATCGCTGTCGCGGTCGGCGACCTGCTCCGTTCACGCGCGGAGACCAGCCGGCGACTGGTCGAGCAGGAAGACATCAGCAGGGCCGAGCGTGACGCGCGGGCCAGGCTGCAGGAGCGGGCCCGGATCGCGCGCGAACTCCACGATGTCGTCGCCCACCACCTGTCCGTCGTGGTCGTGCGAGCCGACAGTGCGCCGCACCGGCTGAAGGCTCTGCCCGACGATGTGCAGCAGGAGTTCGCGGCCATCGCCGACGATGCACGGTCCTCGCTGACCGAGATGCGTCGGGTCCTCCGGCTGCTGCGAGACGCGCCCGGGGAGCAGCCGCCGATGGGCGAACTGGGACCGCAGCCCGGCCTGGAAAGCCTGGCGGAACTCATCGCCACCACCCGCCGGGCCGGCGCCGATGTCGAGCTCGAGTTCGCCGTGCCCGACGGTCTCGATCCAGCCGTCGAGTTGACGGCGTACCGGGTGATCCAGGAGGCGCTGAGCAACGCCGTGCGCCACGCGCCGCAGGCCGCGATCCGGGTGAAGGTACGACGGTCAGGCGGTGACCTCGCCATCAGAGTGTGGAACAGCCCGCGGACGGCCACTCGACCGACGGCAGGCAGCGGCCACGGACTGGTCGGCATGCGGGAGCGCGTCGCACTGGTCGACGGCGTCGTGAGCACCGGTCCGACCCCCGAAGGCGGTTACCTGGTCGAGGCGTCGTTGCCTGTCGAGGAGGTGGTGGTGAGTGGCGATCAAGGTGCTGGTCGTCGATGACCAGGAGATCGTGCGGGCCGGGTTCAGCGCGTTGCTGGCCGCGCAGCCCGATCTCGAAGTCGTCGGGGAGGCCGGTGACGGCGCCCAGGCGATCGAGCTGACCACGAGCCTCGCGCCGGACGTGATCCTGATGGACGTCCGGATGCCTGTCCTGGACGGCCTGGCCGCCACCCGCCGCATCCTCGCGGACGCGACGCCGGGCGAGCCGCCACGCGTCATCATGCTGACGACCTTCGACCTCGACGACTACGTGTACGCCGCACTCCGGGCCGGCGCGAGTGGCTTTCTCCTCAAGCACTCGTCGCCCGACGAACTGGCCGCCGCCGTCCGGGTAGTCGCTGCCGGCGACGCGTTGCTGGCCCCCTCGGTCACTCGCAGGCTGGTCGAGGACTTCGCCCGGGTCCAGCCGGTCGTGCCCATCGCCCCGGTCCGCCTCACGCCGCGGGAGACCGACGTACTGCGGCTCGTCGCGCGGGGATTGACGAACCGGCAGATCGCCGACGACCTGGTGCTGGCCGAACAGACCGTGAAGTCGCACGTGAGCAACATCCTGACCAAGCTGGACCTGCGGGACCGGGCGCAGGCGGTGGTGTACGCCTACGAAGCCGGCGTTGTCGTGCCGGGCCCGCGACGTTGAGAGGAGCGTCAATGGAAGTCCTGGAACGCCTACGAACCTTGTGCCTGGCGCTGCCGGAGGCGACCGAACGGCCGAGTCACGGCGAACCGACGTGGTTCGTGCGCGACAAGAAGGTGTTCGTGATGTTCGCCAACCAGCATCACGACGACCGGGTCGCGGTGTGGTGCGCGGCGCCGCCCGGCGTGCAGGAGTCGCTGGTGGCACAGGATCCGGAGCACTACTTCCGGCCGCCGTACGTCGGCCATCGCGGCTGGCTCGGGGTCTACCTGGACGTCGACACGATCGACTGGGGACACCTCGAGGACATCGTCGAGGGCGCCTACCGCCAGATCGCCCCGAAGACCCTGATCGCCCGGCTGGACGAGCAGACTTAATCGGTCAACGCCACCTCGGTCTGCTGCAGCCGCGGGATCTCCGCGCTCCACACGTCGGCGTGCTCGGGCGCGGACCAGGTCCACGACCGGATCTGGGCGTCGCTCCGGCGACCGAAGGCGGCCCGGAACAACTCGTACGACGAGGTGTGCGCCTCGGCGACCGGTTCACCGAACCCTTTGCACATCATGACGAACGAAGTCGCCGCGAATCGACAGTTGGGGAACCGGCGTAGGGTTACGCGGTGGTCAAGGGTGGAGTCGGGCCGAGACTGGCCATCGCGCTGGCGTTCGGGAGTTCGGGCGCCGTCATGGTGCTGGAGCTGGTGTCCTTGCGGCTCGTGGCGCCGTACATCGGGCTGACGCTGGAGACGAACACGGCCGTCATCGGAGTCGCGCTGGCAGCGATCGCCACCGGCGCCGCGCTGGGCGGACGGTTCGCAGATATGGTGCCGCCGGCCCGGACGCTCGGTCCGTTGCTGCTGTTCGCCGGAGCACTGGTGATGCTGGTCCTTCCGGTCGTGCGCTGGACCGGTGAGGCACTCCGCGGCGGCGGCAGCGATCTGGTGTTCCTCGTGCTGTCGGTCGCGCTGTTCGTGCCGGCGTCGTTGCTGGCGGCGGTGACGCCGATGGTGACGAAGCTGCGGCTGGAGTCGCTGGCCGAGACCGGCACTGTCGTCGGTCGGCTGTCTGCCTACGCGACTGTCGGCGGGATCGCGGGCACGGTGCTGACCGGGTTCGTGTTCGTGGCGAAGACCCCGATCAGCACGATCGTGCTCACCCTCGGCGGTCTGCTGGTCGTCGCCGGTGCCGCGCTGACCGTCGTACTGCGGGGTGCCCGGGCTGCCGTGACACCGGTGGCGCTCGCGCTGATCGGTGCGACGCTGACCGTGGTCGCACCCCGGCCGTGCGAGGTCGAGACGGCGTACCACTGCGCCCGGGTGGTGGCGGATCCGAACCGGGAGGGTGGGCGCACGCTGTACCTCGACCAGTTGCGGCATTCGTACGTCGACCTGGACGACCCGACGCACTTGGAGTTCGAGTACATCAAGAACTTCGCTGCCGCGATCGACGGCAGCTGGCCGGCCGCCAAGCCGCTGGACGTCCTGCATGTCGGCGGCGGCGGTCTGACCATGCCGCGCTACCTGACCGCGACCCGGCCGGGGACGCACAACAAGGTGTACGAGATCGACGCCGCCGTCGTCGAGCTGGATCAGAAGGAAATGGGCGTTCGGACCGGGCCGGACCTCGACGTCGTGGTCCGCGACGGCCGGATCGGTGTGCGCGACGAGGCGACGGACAGCCGGGACCTGGTGATCATGGACGCGTTCAGCGGTCTGTCGGTGCCGTGGCACCTGACGACGCGGGAGCTGGTGGCCGACGTCCATCGGGTCCTGCGCCCGGACGGGGTCTACCTGGTCAACGTGATCGACTTCGGCGAGGCCGCGTTCGCGAAGGCGGAGATCGCGACGGTCGCCGCGGAGTTCGCCCATGTCGCGGTCGTCGCGAGCACGGACGAGCTTGCCGGGCGGGCGGGCGGCAACTTCGTGCTGGTCGCCTCGGACCGGCCGATCGACGAGGCGGCCATCGCGGCCACGGTGGGACCGACGATGCAGGTGCAGGACCGGCTGACCGACTTCGTCGGCGACGCGCCGGTGCTCACCGACGACTACGCACCGGTCGACCAGCTGCTGACGCCGTACGCGGGCTGAGACACAGGCCGCGGGAGTTGTGCTCTCGGGCCGGGGCTTGTTGCATGTGGTCATGCACCCACGCGCAGGCCAGCCCGCTCAGCCCGAGGACCTCGTCGACGTCGAGGCGATGCTGACGGCGTACGACGAGATCACGCCGGATGTGGACAACCCCGCCCAGAGGGTCGTCTTCGGTACGTCGGGCCACCGCGGCTCGAGCCTGGACGGTGCCTTCAACGAGGCGCACATCCTGGCCATCACGCAGGCCATCTGCGAGTACCGGGCCGGTGAGGGGACCACCGGGCCGCTGCTGGTCGGCCGGGACAGCCACGGTCTGTCGGAGCCGGCCTGGCGAACGGTGCTCGAGGTGCTGGCCGGCAACGGCGTACAGACGCTCGTGGACAGCGCGGACCGGCTCACGCCGACGCCCGCGGTGTCGCACGCGATCCTGCGCCTCAACCGCGGCGCCGGGGCCGGTGCGGACGGCATCGTGATCACGCCGTCACACAACCCGCCGCGCGACGGCGGCATCAAGTACAACCCGCCGCACGGCGGCCCGGCCGACTCGGACGCGACCGGCTGGATCGCCGCCCGCGCGAATGAGCTGATCGCCGCGGGCAACCGCGAGGTACGCCGCACGTCGTTCGACCAGGCGCGGTCACAGGCGGGGGAGTACGACTTCGTCGGTCATTACGTCGACGACCTGCCCTCGGTGCTGAACCTGGACGCGATCCGCGCGGCCGGGGTGCGGATCGGCGCCGATCCGCTCGGCGGTGCGAGCGTGGACTACTGGGCGGCGATCGCGGAGCGCCACGGCCTCGACCTGACTGTGGTGAACCCGCGGGTCGACCCGGCCTGGTCGTTCATGACGCTGGACCACGACGGCAAGATCCGGATGGACTGCTCGTCGCCGTACGCGATGGCCTCGCTGGTCGCCCAGCGAGACCGGTACGACGTATCCACCGGCAACGATGCGGACGCGGACCGGCACGGCATCGTCACCCCGGACGCGGGCTTGATGAACCCGAACCACTACCTGGCCGTCGCCATCTCGTACCTGTTCGCCAACCGTCAATGGGGTCCGGACGTCGCGGTCGGCAAGACGCTGGTCTCGTCGTCGCTGATCGACCGCGTCGTCGCCGACCTGGGACGGCGGCTGTGGGAGGTCCCGGTCGGCTTCAAGTGGTTCGTGCCGGGACTGATCGACGGCTCGGTCGGCTTCGGCGGCGAGGAATCGGCGGGCGCGAGCTTCCTGCGCTTCGACGGCACGGTGTGGACTACCGACAAGGACGGCATCCTGCTGGCGCTGCTGGCCAGCGAGATCACCGCGGTCACCGGCGAGACGCCGTCGCAGACCCACGCGAAGCTGGTCGAGCGATTCGGCGCATCGGCGTACTCACGGGTGGACGCGCCCGCGACCCGCGAGCAGAAGGCCAAGCTGTCGGCCTTGTCCGCCGACGCGGTCACCGCGACCGAGCTGGCCGGCGAGCCGATCCTCGACCGGATGACGAGTGCACCCGGGAACGGGGCCGCGATCGGTGGACTCAAGGTCACCACCGAGTCGGCCTGGTTCGCGGCCCGCCCGTCCGGGACCGAGGACCTCTACAAGATCTACGGCGAGTCGTTCCGCGGCGCGGACCACCTCGAGCTGGTCTTCGAGCAGGCCCGCGAGGTGGTCTCCAAGGCTCTCGGCTAACGCACGAAGGCGTCGAGCAGGCGGTCCAGGTCCGCGGCGGGGTCGCTGGTGAGCCCGCTGTGGATCGGACCGGGATGGACGACGGTACTGCGGGGTGCCGCGAGCCACCGGAAACGTTCGCCGATCCGGGTCTCCGCGGCCGGGCCACCGGCCGGATCGCCCGCGCAGATCGCCCGGATGTGCTCCAGCGAGGCGCACACGACGTCCACGTCGACGGCCGGATCGAGCGCCTTGAGTCGCGTCGGTTCGACGTCCCAGGCGGCACCGAGGAAGTCCATCGCCCGGCAGTACAGCACCGCGCCCACGTTGACGAACTCACCGCGCTGGATCCGCGGCGCCGCCCGCAGGATCACGTAGTCAAACGGAACGAGGGAACTCATCGGGCACCAGCCGGGAGCCAGGCGGACCGGTTGTCCAGTCGCGCGGTCAGATGGCCGAGATACCGCTCGCGATCACCGTCGTCGATCCACTCGTCCGGGACGAGCCCGATGACCTCGGTCAGCAACTCCGGCGTGATCGCGGCCGCCAGTTCGGCGTCCACTTCGGGTACGTCGGGCGCGACGACCGAGAACACGTGGTCCGAGGCGTCGTACGGGAGGGAGGCGAACTTCTCCGCCGGCATCCAGGAGTGGTGGAAGTACAACGCGGCTCCGTGGTCGATCAGCCAGAGGTTCTTGTGCCAGACCAGCAGGTTCGTGTTCCGCCAGGACCGGTCGACGTTGGCGACGAACGCGTCCAGCCAGAGGATCCGTGCCATCGCGGCGTCGCCCGGGTTGCCGGCCGAGCCGTCGTACCCGAACGAGCCGGGCAGGAAGTCGACGGCCAGGTTCAGGCCGGCGCTGCGGATCAGCAGTTCCTGGATCTCGAAGTCCGGCTCGGACTTGCCGATCGCGGGATCGAGCTGGATCAGCTTCAGCTCCGGCACCCGCAGGCCGAGCCGGCGGTACAGTTCGCCGACGATCACCTCGGCGATCAGCGCCTTCGGCCCCTGCCCGGCGCCGTGGAACTTGATCACGTACGTCCCAAGATCGTTGCCCTCGACAACAGCAGGCAACGACCCGCCCTCCCGCAACGGCAGCACGTAGCGAGTGGCGGTGACCATCGGCAGACTCACCCCGCAGAGCCTAGCCGTACGCCGTTTCGTGCTCGGGTACCGGCCGGGGATGAATCATCCGTCCATCGGGGTCGAGGAAGAGCTTCTGCTGGTGTCCGCCACCGGCGAGCCGCTGCCACGCAACAAGGCGGTCGTCGCAGACCTGCCTGAACTCGACGTCACCCTGGAGTTGACCCGGGCGCAGGTCGAACTCAACAGCCCGGTCTGCGAGTCCGCGACGGAACTGCATCACCACCTGACCGGCATGCGTGCCGAGCTCGCCGCGGCGGCCGCGTGCGAAGGCGCGAAGTTGCTGGCGATCGGTGTTCCACCGCACGGCACGGCCGCCCAACTGGTGACCAAGAAGCCGCGCTACCAGGAGATGGCGGCCCGCTACGGTCAGTTGGCGCGGGAACAGGGCGTCTGCGGTTGCCA
>Ga0164241_10004001_pt1 | contig 14526 bp, 7 predicted proteins | sample OricomyardsoilBY_FD_108780 | JGI IMG/M metagenome (GOLD analysis project Ga0164241, IMG submission 108780) | Backyard soil microbial communities from Emeryville, California, USA - Original compost - Back yard soil (BY) | ecosystem: Environmental > Terrestrial > Soil > Unclassified | place: USA...
ACAGCAGAGGAAAATTCGAAACATCTCGTGCTGGTGATTGCCGATATGGCTCGTTCAAATCCCCCGATGGTGAGCGCCTTTGTGGCAGAATTCACGCGCAAACTTCAGTGGAAGGGACTCGATTTCAACCTCCCCCTCACCTGGATCGAACAACACCTATCGGAATCATCTTCGTCCATCAACCAGATGGTGTTGTCCGAAAATACGAAGCAGGCTGCAGATCAGCTTTCCGTCAGCAACAGCATCAACAGCCTGCGTTTTCTTGCCAAAATGGACTGGCGGGAATTTGTAGAGCAGCAAAGTATTGTGGAGCAAATGCTGACGCTGGATCCAGCCGGCATGTATGGCAAAATGGACTTTTATACGCGCGACCAGTATAGACACGCCGTTGAAAAGATGGCCAAACAAAGCGAGCTCCCGGAACATAAGGTGGCGGAAATTGCATTGTCTATCGCCAGCGGTGCCAACGATGGCCATACGCAACAAAGTGGAAGGCAATCTCACGTGGGATACTGGCTGATCGGGCCGGGGCAAGTTCAGACCGCCAAGAAGGCCCGGACGAAGTTGAAGCTGGGCGAGAGCATTCAGGCGTTCATACACAGGCATGCGGCGGGACTATACACGATCATGCTGATGCTGGTTGCAGTGGCCGTGGCGGCGGCTCTCACCTACCACACTTACCTGCGGCACGGTCAACATTGGGTTACGTGGGCGGTTGGATTTTTGTCACTGAACGGAGGTAGCTATTTCGCCATTGCCATTGTTAACTGGTGGGCTACACTACTTGTACGGCCGAAGGCATTGCCTAAGCTTAATTTTTCCAAAGGAATTCCCGAAGAGTTTCGAACACTTGTTGTCGTGCCTACGCTACTCGGCACACGAGATCAAATACAGGAACTCGCCGATGATCTTGAGGTCCGTTATCTCGCGAACCGCGACGCTAACCTGACCTTCGCATTGTTAACCGATTTCCGAGATGCCGATCAGGAGAACATGCCTGACGATGCCGGGCAGCTGCAAACGGCGCTTAAGGCAATATTGCGTCTCAATCAGAAGTATCCACGGCCTGGTGCCGAACGATTTTACCTCCTCCATCGTCCCAGACGCTGGAATCCGGTAGAGCGAAAATGGATGGGTTATGAGCGCAAGCGCGGAAAGCTCGATGAACTCAACAGAATGTTGCGTGGCAGCGGAATGGACCGGTTCAGCGTCATATCCGGAAATGCCGGGACGCTGCAGGGCATCAAGTATGTGATCACCCTCGACACCGATACACAGTTGCCCCACGATGCAGCAGCCTCTCTTGTAGGCGTAATGGCGCATCCCTTAAATCATCCGCACTACGACGATCAGCGCCAACGCATTACCGAAGGATACGGCATCATACAACCACGTATCGCCCTGAGCCTCCACGGCGCAACGTTCTCCCGTTATACACGGATGCATGAAAACGATTCGGGTATTGATCCTTATACACGCATCACATCTGACGTCTATCAGGATGTCTTCAACGAAGGATCATTTATCGGCAAAGGCATCTACGATGTCGACGCTTTTGATCTGGTGCTGCACAACCGTTTTCCTGAAAATAGAATCTTAAGTCACGATCTGCTCGAAGGTTCATATGCCCGCTGCGGCTATGCGAGCGACATTCAGTTGTACGAGTCTTACCCAGCGCGTTACGCTGCAGACGTTTCGCGACGACATCGCTGGATCAGAGGCGACTGGCAAATTTCAAACTGGGCACTGCCCTGGGCACCCGGTGCAGACAAGCGCCTTCGACGCAATCCGATATCCATCTTATCGCGGTGGAAGATCTTCGATAACCTGCGGCGAAGTCTTGTGGCTACATCCCTGCTTGGACTTATCCTGCTCGCCTGGACGGTTTTGCATGAACCGATGTTCTGGACGCTGATCATAAGCGCCATCATTTTGTGCCCGCCGGTCATTATGTCGCTATGGCATGCTTTGAGAAAACCCGCAGAAATCGATCGATCGCAACACCTCAGCAACACCCTTTCGGGTGCTTCAAAGGGAATTCAGCAATCCTTCTTTAATCTCGTTTGCCTGCCGTACGAAGCATTTTACAGCGTACATGCCATTGTCCGAACCTGGTGGCGCGTTTATATCTCCCACCGGCACTTGCTGGAATGGAATCCGTCAGGGGCAGCGTCGCGTGAGCGTCACGACATACGGTCGAGCTATACGCGGATGTGGTTTTCTCCCGCCCTTGCACTTACGGTTGGATATTACCTGATCGTAAGTCGTCCTGAAGTATTACCCGTCGCTATTCCCATCCTACTCTCGTGGCTGCTTTCACCCTTGTTTATTTGGTGGCTGAGCGAACCGTTGCCTTCTACACGTTCTCATATCAATCAGGAACAACGGCAATACCTGCGCACGCTGGCTCGAAAAACTTGGGCGTTTTTTGTTGACCTCGTCGGCCCAGACGACAATTGGCTTCCTCCCGACAACCTTCAGCAATATCCGATCCCGGTGATCGCACACCGTACCTCACCCACAAACATAGGCCTCTCCATGCTGGCCAACCTGACGGCGTATGATTTCGGATATGCATCTACCTCCACCGTTATAGAGCGAACGGCTGCCACCTTTCAAACACTCGAAAAACTGGACAGATTCCAGGGGCATTTCTACAACTGGTATGATACACAATCTTTGAAGACGCTGAATCCGCGGTACATCTCAACCGTTGACAGTGGTAACCTCGCCGGTCACCTGTTGACACTTCGGCAAGGACTACTCGGACTGATTCATCAGCCCGTGATTCCGAAGAATGTCATTGATGGACTCTACGATACCTTACAAATTGCTCTGGACTACGCACCGTCGAAACGAGCGTCGCTGCTGCAGTTCATAAAATCATTCGAAGAACATCGTCCCCTGTACCCCTATCGCCCCGAAGACCTTCGCCGGTTTCTTATGAAACTCGAGGACGAACTTCCCCCTTTCCTGGAAGTTACTATGGCCGAGGACCTCAGCGCGGAAGTTCGCCACTGGCTTAACCTTGCCCTTGATCAGGTTACCTTCGTGCTTCGTGAATTAAAAGAATTTTTCCCGTGGCTACAGTTAGGACCCACACCAGAAAAATTCAAAGCGCTTCGGATTGGCCAACAGATTCCAACGCTCATGGACTTGTCGGTTATTGACATTGAACATCGCGCAGCTCGGGTCGACCTGAACATACAGCCCGGTACTCCGGAAGAAATCAGCTGGCTGGCTCAGCTTGAATCAAGCCTGACCGTCGTCGGTAAGCAGGCGCGTCAACTCATTGCTTCGTTGAAAGAGCAAGCCGAGTTATGCTTCGGATTTGCCAACATGGAATACGGTTTCCTGTATGACCGGTCGCAACATCTTTTGTCAATCGGATTCAACGTCGACACGCATCAGCGCGACGCAAGCTTCTATGATCTGCTTGCTTCCGAGGCTCGTCTTGCAAATTTTGTCGCCATCGCCCAGGGGAAGGTACCGCTGGAGAGTTGGTTCGCATTGGGGCGGCGACTTACAACCACCGATCGGACGCCAGTGCTGCTCTCCTGGAGTGGTTCCATGTTCGAATACCTCATGCCGCTGCTGGTCATGCCTTCATACGAAAGGACCTTGCTGGATGAAACGTATAAGGGTACCGTTAAAAAGCAGATCGAATACACGCGCCCGCAGGGAATTCCTTGGGGAATTTCCGAATCCTGTTACAACATTGTAGACTCCAGCCTTACGTACCAGTATCGCGCGTTTGGCGTACCCGGTCTGGGCTTCAAGCGAGGGCTCGGGCTCGATCTGGTTATCTCTCCGTATGCCACGGTCCTTGCATTGATGGTGGATCCAAAGGCTTCGACGCTCAATCTTGCAAAACTTAAAAGTGCAGGCTTTGAAGGCAAGTATGGTTTCTTTGAGGCCATCGATTACACGCCGGCGCGTTTGCCCCGCGGGCAGGACCATGTACTCATTCAAACGTTCATGGCTCACCATCAGGGTATGAGCCTGTTGTCACTTGCCTATCTACTCCTGGATCAGCCGATGCAAAAGCGATTCGAAGCAGACGTGCAGTTCCAGACATCATTATTGCTGTTGCAGGAGCAGGTACCTAAAACGGTCGGGCATTACACCGCGTCAACGGAAATGGAGGACATTACACCACTCTCCTCTCCCGCGCAAATACGGGTGGTCAACACGCCGGACACAACAAACCCGGAAGTTCAGCTTTTATCGAACGGACGATACCATGTAATGCTCACCAATTCGGGGGGCGGTTACAGTCGATGGAGGGACCTGGCCGTCACCAGATGGAGAGAAGACAGCACGTGCGATGCTCACGGGGCATTCTGTTATATCAGGGATCTGGAAACTGGCAAGTATTGGTCTAACACGTTCCAGCCTACCCTTGCCGAGCCTGACCACTACTCCGCCATTTTCTCTCAGGGACGCGTGGAATATCGCCGAAGCGACCATCAATTCGAGACGTACACCGAAATAATCGTTTCGCCCGAAGACGATATTGAGATCCGACGAATACACCTCACCAATCGATCGCGCAATAAACGTCACGTGGAGTTCACTAGTTACGCAGAAGCCGTAATTGCGCCACACATGGCCGACTCGCTGCATCCAGCCTTCAGCAACTTGTTTGTACAAACGGAAATCAATACGGGGCAGCATGCTATCCTCTGCACCCGACGAGCCCGGTCACAGGACGAGCGACCGCCATGGATGTTTCACCTGGTGAAACTGGATGCGCGCAACACCTCAGTGGCAGCGTTCGAAACAGACCGATACCGTTTCATCGGACGCGGAAACTCGCTGCACAACCCAATGGCTATACGTCAGAAGGAACCCCTTAGCGGAACTTATGGTCCTGTGCTGGACCCTATCGCATCAGGCCAATACCGGGTCGTTGTAGAACCCGAAGAAACCGTCGTACTGGACCTTATCACCGGCGCGGCGATTACGCGCGAAGACACCCAGTTCCTGATTGACAAATATCAGGACCGCCATTTGCGCGACCGGGCGTTCGAGTTGTCATGGACGCATAGCCAGGTCGTTTTGCGACAGATCAACGCGAACGAAGAAGAAGCGGAGTTGTACGCCAGACTGGCGGGCTCCGTCATTTACAACAATCCCCTGTTGCGTGCGTCACCCGCGGTGCTCATGAAAAATCAACGGGGACAGTCTTCCCTGTGGGGTTACTCCATCTCGGGCGACCTTCCCATTGTTGTGCTGGAAATTTCCGACAGCTCCAATATCACCCTGGTGAAACAACTTACGCAGGCACAGGCCTATTGGCACCTTAAGGGTCTCGCAGTAGACTTGGTGATCCTGAATCAGGATCCCAGTGGATATCGACAAGTGCTGCAGGATCAAATCCAGGGATTGATTGCCGCCGGCTTCGGAATGAATACTCAGGATAAGCAGGGTAAGATTTTCGTTCGCCCAGCGGATCAGGTCTCGGCCGAAGACCTTATTCTGTTGAAGGCTGTCGCCCGCGTTATCATTTCCGACAGCCGGGGTACACTGTCCGACCAGATCAACAGACGGATCGTGAACCGCGCCGTAACGAAGTTACAGCCTGCTCCACAGCAGTACGCCGCGACCAAACTGTCGTTGCCCGCGCATGAACTAACGTACTTCAATGGCATAGGTGGTTTTTCGGAAGATGGCAAAGAATACGTCATCAAGACTTCTGGCGACGGGCGAACTCCGCTTCCATGGATCAACGTCATTGCTAACCCTGATTTTGGTACGTTGGTTACGGAGAGCGGCCTGTCCTATACGTGGTCGGAGAATGCGCATGCGTTCCGATTGACACCCTGGCACAACGATCCCGTTACTGACAAGAGCGGCGAGGCCATATACTTGCGCGACGAGGAAAGCGGTGACTTTTGGTCCGTTACTCCACAGCCGTGCGGCAAGACAATACCTTTCACTACGCGGCATGGATTCGGCTACAGCGTTTTCGAACATGCCTACAATGGTCTGGAAGTTTCGGCCACCGTGCACGTCGACCTGAAGGCCCCCGTTCGATTTGTAACGATCTCTGTACGCAACCGCTCAGGGCGAAATCGCAGCCTGTCCGTCACGGCGTATGTGGAATGGGTACTGGCGGACTTGCGCTCGCGCAGTGCGGCCCACGTCGTAACCGAGCTGGATGCTACAACGGGTGCCCTATTCGCCCGAAACGCATTCAACATGGAGTTCCCGGGACGCACAGCTTTCATCGACGTAAGTGATCCGCAGTATGAATTCACCACCGACCGTGCTGAATTTATTGGTCGCAACGGCAACCTGGAGAACCCTGAAGGAATGTCCCTGTCTCGCTTGTCCGGAAAGGTAGGCGCCGGATTTGATCCTTGCGCGACGGTGCGTGTACCCCTATCGTTAGCATCCGACGAATCACGCGAAGTCATCGTCCGCATCGGGGCATCGAAAGATCCGTTCGAGGCATCAACACTTATCCGAAACTATCGAAATAACCGGGCGACACACGAATCCCTGGAGCAAGTCAGGAACTTCTGGGCCGAGACACTGGGCACCGTTCAGGTTTCCACGCCCGAACGCTCGATCGATTTTCTGGCTAATGGCTGGCTGCTCTATCAGGTAATTTCGTGTCGCCTTTGGGGACGTACCGGATTCTATCAGTCCGGTGGCGCCTTTGGATTCCGCGACCAGCTTCAGGATGTGCTTGCCCTTCTACACGCAAAACCAGCCCTTGCCCGCGAGCAGATTCGCCTGGCGGCGTCGCGACAGTTTCTCGAAGGAGACGTTCAGCATTGGTGGCATCCTCCGATCGGGCGCGGCGTACGGACGCTCTGCTCAGATGATTTTCTCTGGCTTCCTTATGCACTTGCACAATACGTAACCACGACGGGAGACACTGCCTTGCTGAATGAACAGGTACCGTTCCTGGAAGGACGCCCGCTAAACAACCATGAAGAATCCTATTATGACCTGCCTGTAATATCCGAGAAACGTGCTCCGATCTATGAGCACTGTAAGCGCGCGATCCAGCACGGCCTTCGATTTGGCGTACACGGGTTACCCCTCATTGGCTCTGGAGACTGGAACGACGGCATGAACATGGTGGGAATTGATGGACGCGGTGAAAGTATTTGGCTTGCCTTCTTCCTGTATGATGTACTCACGAAGTTCAGGTCGCTGGCACTGTTGGCAGAAGACAAGAGTTTTGCAGCAACCTGTGAAACGGAAGCTATCAAACTACAGCAACACATAGAACACAACGGTTGGGATGGTGAGTGGTACCGGCGTGCGTATTTCGACGATGGCACGCCTTTGGGCTCCGCTTCGAACGATGAGTGCCGTATCGACTCAATCTCCCAGAGTTGGGCGCTGATTTCCGGTGCCGGTGAGCCCGGTCGTTGTAATAGCGCCATGCAGGCAGTCGATCAACACCTGGTTAATCGCGAAAAAGGCCTGCTCCAGCTACTTGATCCGCCGTTCGATAAATCATCGCTCAATCCAGGATACATTAAGGGATACTTGCCAGGCGTTCGTGAAAACGGCGGCCAATACACGCACGCTGCCATTTGGATGATCATGGCGTTTGCGCGCCTTGGCGATACTGAACGTACCTGGGAATTGCTTCAACTGATCAATCCCGTCAATCATGGAAGCACACGACATGAAGTAGACGTGTACAAGGTGGAACCTTATGTGATGGCGGCCGACGTGTATGGGGTCCATCCGCACACTGGCCGTGGCGGATGGACCTGGTACACAGGATCCGCCGGATGGACCTATCAACTCATCCTTTCCTCATTCCTGGGTATTCGCAGGGAAGGATCAAAACTTTGGCTTGCACCGACCACGCCTATGTCATGGGAAACATTCAGCATCACCTACCGATGGGGCAAGAGCGTTTACACCCTTCATGCGCGGAAAGTCGCGTCGCCTGCATCGATGACCCTGGATGGCATTCAGCAGCAAAATGGGTTCATCACACTCGTGGATGACGGCCTTCCTCATGAGGTTGTGGTGAATTTTAATTTGCCACGGCGTCTGGAGCCAATGACCGTGCATGTGCCTGCAACCTAGTGGCCGCGTCCTTTGAATTTGTCGAGCCAGCGGTTGGCTTCGCGGTTTCTGGCGATCTTTCCATCTTGTAACTTACTTGCCAGCAGTGGATTAACAGGACCTGCCGAAGTGAGATGATAGGCTCCGCAGACGTCGCATTTATAGACGCCTACCGGTCCATCGCCCATTCGGAAATCCACGCGCCCCTGCAGGTCCAGCAACGCCTGTTCCGCCAGAATCGCAGAGTCATACATGCGCTTTTGTGTAGGGCAGGACGAGGCTGATCGACGTTTCATATTCAATTTCAGTTGCAGGGACATTCACCCCTGCCACATGGCACAAAATTACAAAGCTCTTGTAACTTGCGCCCTTAATTTCAACGACATACAACCTTAATTTATGAAAACAGCCGAGATCCATACCAAGAAGGGGATTATGAAGCTTCGTTTCTTTGAAGAAGATGCGCCTAATACCGTCAAGAATTTCGTTACCCTGGCCGAAAAAGGCTTTTATGATGGGCTTACCTTCCACCGCGTGATACCCGATTTTGTGATCCAGGGTGGATGTCCTGAAGGTAGCGGCCGCGGTGGTCCTGGCTATCACATTGACTGCGAACTTACTGGAAAGAATCAGTACCACGACCGTGGTGTTCTTTCCATGGCGCATGCTGGCCGTAACACCGGGGGATCGCAGTTTTTTATCTGTCACTCGCGAACGAATACGGCGCACCTCGATCGTAATCACACGGTATTTGGAAAAGTTTACGAAGGACTCGACGTCATCGATAAGATAAAAGCCGGCGACGTTATGGAAAAGGTAGTCATTCAGGAAGAGGCTTAGGCCAGGCACCTTATGAATCAGCTGGTCACCCCGGAAAAGAGGGGTGACCACGCTGTATGTGCAGAAAATCTTTCCGGTTGATGACCCCTATCATCAACCTCAAAAGCCAGATGAATGTAATTTGTTGCGTCATCTGTTCATCTTCCCGCTACAGCGTCTGTATCGCCCGGCGGGAGTCAAATTTCTGACCGGAGACAAACATTATAGCCCAATTTTTCTTTCGTCGTCAATAAAACCAGCACGCATCCCGCCGTTAATTAGGATGGGGGTTTGCATGCAGAATATTTTGAATCGGATGCCGATCAATTACTCAAATAGGGTCGTGTTAGGATTGATTCTTATCGCAGGAATCTTTTTCATGGATCTTATCTTTCCATGGGGCGACTTAGTGTATTTGCTGGCCGCCATCTTTATTTTCACTACGCCAGGCAAATTCATTCATGGAGTGATCCTTGGACTGGTGACTAACGGATTTATCGTTATCGGCTATTTGGTAGGGACGTTTCCCCCGGACCACCAGGATCTGGAAATCACGGTTCGTTTACTTCTCCTCTTCTCTGTATCGCTCGCCATACTTGCGCGGATCAGAAATAATCCCTTTGAGTCTGCCGAAGGCCAGCTTGTGTTGCTGGACTCCGCCCTAGCCGAACGGGCGGAGGCTGTGTCAAAGCTGAATCAGGCGATGAATGAAATTGAGGCCGCCCGAAATCAAAGAAACCAGTTCGAAAACGAGCTAAAAAAAGCACGGCACCTGCACGAAGCGATGGCGCATCACTTCCCCGACGGCGTGATCTGCGTGTTGGATCGCGATATGCGCTACACGCTGGCAGACGGACGTGGCTTAGAGGCATTGGGCCTGAACACGCAGGAGGTAAAAGGCGAATATGCCGCCATTAGCTCACAACAGGAACTGCGTCGGGCTTTCCGCGGCGAGGATGTGGCCTTCGAGACTGTTCTTAATCACGAAGTGTATACCGTCAACGGTGTGCCTATACCGGACGGAAAGGGAGAGATCAATGAGATCCTCGTCGTTATCCGGAACATTACTGATCGCAAGAAACTGGAGAATAACCTGCTGCGGGCACTCGACAAGGAAAAGGAACTGAACCTGCTGATGTCGCAGTTTGTCACGATGGCTTCACATAAGTTCAGAACGCCGCTGAGTACCATTCTGTCTTCTGTCTTCCTCCTTGAAAATAACGTAGGGGCTGACGAACAGGAGCGCAAGTCGTACTTCGACAAGATCAAACGCGCGGTGCATAACGTGACGGGCCTCCTCAACGACTTCCTTTCATTGGGTAAACTGGAAGACGGCAAAGTGAAAGTGGCCTTCAGTGAGACGGAGATTAAGTCATTTTTTCAGGAGTTTTTGCAGGAAGTTGGCTCAATTAAAAAAGCAAAACAGCGGATTAATTTCACGTACGATGGCGTGGCGTGTACTGTCATGACGGATCAGCTGCTTCTGAAAAACATCCTCATGAGCCTGTTGTCTAATGCCATCGAATACTCTGCCTTTGACGCCGAAATTGATTTGGCCGTCGAATTAAAGCAGGACAACCTAAAAATCCGTGTGTCCGACCACGGAATCGGTATTCCTGAAGAGGAGCAGCATCAGATATTCCGTCGATTCTACCGCGGACAGAATGCAAACAACATTGAAGGGACGGGATTAGGCTTAAACATCGCAAAGAAGTATATTCGGCTTTTGAAGGGAACCATTGAATTCACAAGTCAGGTGAACAAGGGCACTACTTTTATCACCAACATTCCGGTGGTTACCCTCGACATTTTGGAGAAACAGGCCTAACATTTTTTTAAGCGGGCCTGGTTAAAAAAGACTAAGACCCCGTATGAAACCAACTATTCTTCTGATTGAAGATAACAAGGAGATGTCAGAGAACATCTGCAGCATTCTCAAGCTGGCACACTACAATGTTCTCAGTGCCCCCAATGGTAAAATAGGAGTTGAAATTGCTCAGCAGCAGCACCCAGACCTCATCCTTTGCGATGTCATGATGCCGGAACTGGACGGCTATGGGGTGCTCCATATTCTCAACAGCGATCCGGAAACGGCTAATATCCCATTCATTTTCCTTACTGCGAAGGCTGACAGGAACGACCTGCGTACAGGTATGAACATGGGCGCTGATGACTATGTAACCAAACCGTTCGAAGGACTTGACCTCCTGAAAGTGGTAGAAATACGCCTGAAGAAAAGTCATCTATTGAAGTCCAGTAACAACGTCAATAAGAATGATCTATACGATGTTAACACATTCTTCAACAAGGCGCGTGAGCTGAAAGAATTTCAGAAACTATCGGAGAACCGTCCTACCCGCTTGTTCAAGAAGAAGGAGTTTGTGTTTATGGAGGGACAGAGTCCGTCGGATCTATACTTCATTGTCAGCGGTGAGGTTAAAACATACAAGGTCAACTACGATGGGAAAGAATTGATCACAGGCATTCACTCCGCCGGTGATTTTCTTGGCTACGTTCCCCTGCTCGAGGAGAGACAGCATAACGAAAGCGCGGAAGTGTTGGAAGAGGCAGAAATTTCTATTATTCCCAAACAAGACTTCCTTACGCTTATATACTCCAGCAAGGATATGGCCCGAAAGTTTATCAAGATGCTTTCCAACAACCTTATCGAAGCGGAGAACAGACTGCTTGACCTCGCCTACCAGTCGGTAAGGCAGCGTGTGGCGGGCGCGTTGCTTCGCATTTACAACGAGCACAACGTTCCTAACAAGAAAGAAATCATTTCCATAGCCCGCAAGGACATATCAAACATGATTGGCACGGCCACTGAATCACTGAACCGAACGCTGGCTGATTTTAAAGATGAAGGCCTCATTGAAATCTCGGATGAGGGCATTAAGATCCTTGAGAAGGCAAAATTGGAGCACCTGCTCATGGCGTTTTCCAATCGCGTCATGAAATACAAATAATCTCACTTTCCTGCGTTCGCGAAGACCCTGTTTGCATCGAACTTGGATGCGCAGAATATTTTTTTACTTTTTTTTCAAAAATCTTACACCCATTTCAGGGATCCGCAATCGATCGCAACATGCGTTTGCAGCCACAAGAATGCCCTTTTTGACCTAGATGAGCAATGTTTTGCCTTACGATGACGGCCGTCATGAGCGCGATATGCAGCTTAATTTACTTTTATAGCATGTCTGGCTTAATCTACTCTGACATGGAAGATAGATCGTATTCTCGGGTAATAAAGATGATGGTATTTGTACTAGACTTTTACCTGATATCACTTGCATTCTCCCTCACCAAGAATTTTGGTATTGAAGACGGTATTCCGGATTCCCAGGAGACTTCGTTCTTCCTGATTTTCAGCCTTATATGGGTTGTCTCCGGGTTCCTTACGGAGATCTACAGGATTAATAAATTAACGTCCTTCAAGAATACCTTGTGGACCCTGGTGGGTGCCCTTCTGCTCCATTTCTGCCTGCTCATGCTCTTGTTGTTCGCCACGAACCTCTATCAGTTGCGCGGACCCTACCTGCCCCTGCTTTATGCTTTCACGCTGATACTGATCGTTGTATCGCGCCTGGCTTACAGAATCACCTGGAAATACTTTGAGTTCTCCGGTTTCGACCAACGTAAAATTGTCGTTGTTGGAGCCACGCACTCAGGCCGCGCATTGTATGAGTTCTTTCAGTCGCACGACTTCGCACGCTACAACTTCAAAGGGTTCTTCGATAACAATCCGGATCCGCTGATCGTGCACAATGCGCTCGTGAAAGGTCGGATCGAAGACCTTCAGGCTTTTTGTGTCAAGGAATCGATAGACGAAATTTACTTCGCCCTGCCTCCAGGCAACGAAGAATTACTGGCCAGGATTTCGAAGTTCGCCGATGATAACTGCATCTACCTGCGCATTACACCCGATTTTGGTGACGCCGTATCGGAAAAGTACAATGTGTTCATGCTGGATAGCATACCCGTGCTCACTACCCGTCGCGAGCCATTAGGAATGGCTGTGAACGTCTTCATGAAGCGCCTTTTTGATATTGCGTTCTCACTGCTGGTAATGGTTACGGTCTACCCTATTGTACTTCCTATCATTGCCATCGCGATTAAATTGGATTCAGAAGGACCTGTATTCTTCAAGCAGCCCCGTCAGGGCAAAAAGAACAAACTGTTCCTTTGCTGGAAGTTCCGCAGCATGTTCGTGCATGGCGCTTCTGAACGTCAGGCTACAAAAGATGACCCCCGGATCACCCGCGTAGGACGGTTCCTCAGAAAGACCAATCTTGACGAAGTGCCTCAGTTCATCAACGTACTCATGGGAGACATGTCCGTGGTTGGACCTCGTCCGCACATTAGCGCTCAAACCGACTTGTATAGCGAGGCCATCAAGAAGTATAAAGTTCGTCACTTTGTAACTCCTGGAATCACTGGATATGCCCAGGTCAACGGATTCCGCGGTGAAACGAAGGAAGTGAGCATGATGGAGAAGCGCGTTGAGTACGATGTCAGCTACATGGAAAACTGGAGCCTGGCACTTGACGTTAAGATCATTTTCCTTACTGTGTGGAACATGGTAAAGGGCGAAAAGAGCGCATACTAACACCCCAGAGAGTTCGTCAAAGAGAAATCGCTTTATCCAGATAGGATAAAGCGATTTCTGCTTTATAGCACTGTCGGTTTGCACCCGCATGAGCAACGCACCTTGCATTTCTCCCTATCATTCGCTTATTTCATTCTAAAAACAGAAGGAAATGCCCCGATTTCTTAGCGACTTTGATGAGGTGGTCGTCACACTGGTAGCCACGCTGCAGGACAACGCCTACGGTGCCGCGATAAATATCGAGATGGAGAAGTGGTTCGAGCGGAAGGTAACGCTCAGCCAGCTGCATGTCGCTCTATACAAACTCGAAGAACAGGGGTATCTTAAATCTACTGTGGGCGGCGCCACCCACGAGCGAGGAGGTCGCCGAAAAAGGATCTATACGATCACCAGTGCCGGCCTGGCTGTTCTCAAGTCAATGAAGCAAAAGCGAACCGAACTGTGGAATCTGGTACCTCAACTTAAATTCCAAGGCTGACATGAACGCGCTACCTAAGTGGGCCATATAGATATTGCAACTCATATGTCCCAACGAGTTCTATGAACAGATTGAAGGCGACCTCATAGAACTGTACAATCACGACGCCCGTGTAAGAGGAAGGCGAAGCGCAAAAATCAATCTCTTCATCAGAACAATTCGCTTTATACGCCCGGGAATTCTTTTTAGGAACCGCCATCGCCCCTACCGCGCTTTTCGCCCCGGGATGATACACCACGAAGCAAAAATGGCGTTCCGGTCCATGCGCCGTGAGACGCTCTTTACCGGGATAAACATCGTCGGATTGTCCATTGGCATCACCTGCAGTTTGCTGATCCTTGCGTGTCAATTTGCTGATACACCACCAGTACACCGATGAACAGAAACACCGCGATAGAGAATTGAAACGTCATCAGTACTTTATCTGAAAGAGTACTCACATCGCATAGCCATACCGTGGTGGACCATTCCCGTCACAGCGGCATCAATACTTTTCGTCACGCTGACTATTGTATGGTTGCAAACGTTGCGATCAGCCCGTGAGAATCCGGTTTCGGGGTTGAGGAGCGAATGA
>Ga0164241_10004002_pt1 | contig 14522 bp, 8 predicted proteins | sample OricomyardsoilBY_FD_108780 | JGI IMG/M metagenome (GOLD analysis project Ga0164241, IMG submission 108780) | Backyard soil microbial communities from Emeryville, California, USA - Original compost - Back yard soil (BY) | ecosystem: Environmental > Terrestrial > Soil > Unclassified | place: USA...
CCGGCGGCACCCCCGAGGAGCGCGACCGTGGTGGCAGGCTCGGGGACGGCGGTGAGATTCGCATAGCCAGAAATTTCAGGGATGGAACTGGAGCCTCCGGCTGCGTCGGTAACAAACTGAAGTGTGATAGACGATCCATCGGAAGCCATTGTCCAAGCGTCTGAATCAGGCGTTCCCGATACGCTGGTGAAAAAGCCATATTTGGTCCCGTCAGTGATGGTAGAGCCGGCGGTCAAGCTCGGGAACCAATAGATCGCAAGTCCGTCACCGGCGCCCAAATTTGTATAGCTCGATTGATCGATATTGAAGGCGTTGGTAGACGTTCCGTCGTTTCCAATGCTAAATGTTTTCAGTACTAATTCGTCCGTGGCGAGGAAGGAATTCTCGGACAACGTGCCTCCAGAAATCAGCTGATTAAATGAAGAGTCCGTGGTACTAGCCACGAGAGCTAGGGTTCCGGAGTTCAGTAAACTGCCACTTTGATCATAGAAATATCCACCGGTTAGGCCGATGCCTACAGTCGCCTTTGAGGTGGAGACCAATGTAACCAATAATGGGAATGCTAGTAAAAGTATTTTTTTCATTTTAATAGGTAGGTGTGTTCACCCAATCGACTGATGAATCGTTTGCGCTCTTGGCCTTCACGATTTTGACGGCAGTGTTAGGGCTGAAAATTATCGCGCTTCCGTAATTGTTGGCTTCATCACCGAATTTACGCCACGCGCCGTTTTTATAGAAGTATCGAGCAATCTCGGACTTGTTTTTTCCAGCGATTGAATTGTCGTAAACGTATACTTGGTCTTTAATGGCCAGACCGGTGGTTATTACGAAAGCTCCACTGGATATCAATCCAGAGTCATCCAAGCTAACAGGAACTGGCCGCGGAATAGCGACCGGATTGTCTTGAGATGTCGCCGCCATGCTCACGATGGGAATGACGAATTTTTTCGTTACTACATTGCCGGTCGTGGTCAGAGTTCCCGTGGCTACGGAAGCTGGATTGCTCACAATAAAGTAGGAATCTGGAATCAGGATTTCGTCTGACTTGTCCACGCCGCTATAGTCGCGCCAAGACGACGTGGCAGACTGGAAGTAGTAGCGCCCGACGGGAACGCGATTCGTTCCCGTGCCATTTACGTCTGGGATTCGGATCTCGGTTTTTTTTGCGAGGCCAGTCGTCGCCGTGAACGACACGCCGGCGTCGCTGGCGGGGAAGAGAGTGCCGAGGGTCCAATAGGGAACCACGCTGATCGAATCGTCGGCGGCGAGGCCGGAAAGGGTGTCGCCCGCGAGGTCGATCGTCAGGGTGTTGGCCCCGTTGCCGGTGACCGTGTAGTAATTGCCTTCCTTGGTGCCCGAACGGATGAACGCGTAGTAAGTGTTCGACTGGCTGCCCGCGGCGTACACGAACTGGCTCGATGTCCAACCGGGCGTGCCGGCGACCGTGATGGTGTTGCCCGAGACCGACGACACTTGGCCGACGAAGGCGGCGGGGCGGTTGAAGGGGACCGAGACGTAGGTGTCGGAATTAGCCAGCAGCGAGACGGTGTTGTAGCCGACGGGGTCGGTGGTGGCGGTGGCGGCCAGGCTCGTGGTCGCACTGCCGAGGGCAAGCGAAAGAGCGAGGACGAGGGTTGGGGAGAAGGAACGTTGGTGGCTCACGTGAGTTAGTTGGGCTTGGGCTAAGTGGGGGCACCCTCAAAGGCCGGTGCAATTTCCAAGTAGTCGCAAATTTGTGAAAATCTAGCTGCGGAATAAGGAGAAGCGTCACCTGTCCTGACGGGTGGCGTTTGATTCCTCTAATCGGTCCAAGTTCGGCTAAATTTTAAGTTAACTTCAGTGATTGTGGGTATTTGCCGCAGTCGGCAAAGCGGTGGGAGGGCTGGGGACGGAGGCGGGCTCCTTCCACGGCGAACGCGAGAAATGAGGGACCAAAGAGCGCGAAAGCAAGCGTGACGCGCAGATGCCGCCCGGCTCTTTTCGCAACATCGGGTGAGGGAAATCCATCCAGCGCGAGGACGCCGGTTCCGCGCCGAGCACGCGGCGTGGACGAATCGCGATTCCGCGGGCTGGACGCACGGGGCAAAGTGAGCGCAGCCGCAGGGTGAGACTCATGCGTCTGGGTGTTGTATCTCCTGACCGTCCTTGCGCTTTGCGCTTGGTTTCGCGAGCGTGCGCGACTTGTTAGACAGCTGTCCGTTTTCCTATGAAAATTCCTCGTACCCCCGTTCTCCTCGCCCTGTTTTTAACGGTCGGCTGCGGTCTTCGCGCCGCGGATAAAATGACCATCACGGTTTCCAACGCGTTGGATACCGCCCGGCCTTCCGAAACCATCACCATCCCTTGGTCTGATGTGAATGCGGCGCTGCCTCACGCGCTGCTTCAGAAGATCGCGGTCAAGGATGCGCACGGAAACAGCCTGCCGTATCAAGTCACGAATATCGCCCCACAGGCCAAGGACCCGAAGGTCATCGGCGCGGCGTACGGAGAGCTGATTTTCCAGCACAGCTTCGCCGCCGGCGAAAAAACCGCGACATTCACGGTCGAAAAAACCGATGTCGTTTCCCCGGTTTTCCCAGTCCAGGCCTTTGCCCGCTATGTGCCGGAGCGCCTCGATGACTTTGCTTGGGAAAACGACAAGATCGGCCACCGCACGTACGGTCCCGCTCTGGCCGCGCCGGCTCCGGCGGGCGTGAAAAAGGAAGTCCTCGTCACCAGCGGCCTCGATATCTGGACCAAGCGCGTCAGCTACCCCATCGTCGATCGCTGGTACAACAAGGGCCACGATCACTATCACCACGATGAGGGCGAGGGTATGGACATGTATAATGTCGGCGGATCGCGCGGCTGCGGCGGCACCGGTGTTTGGGATGGGAAAACGCTCTACGTCAGCCGTAATTACGCCTCGTGGAAGGTCATCGCCAACGGTCCCATCCGCGCGATTTTCGAGCTGAGTTACGACGCGTGGGACGCAAACGGCGTCAAGGTTTCCGAGGTCAAACGCTTCACCGTCGATGCCGGCCAGAATCTCGATCGCATCGACAGCACGTTCACCTTCGAAGGCGCGCCGGAAATCACCGTCGCGGTCGGTTTGAACAAGAAAAATGCCGACAAAGGCCAGGAGCCCACGGTCGACGTGATCAAGGATGAGAAGCTCGGCCTGCTCGCGCAGTGGACGGTCCAAAAGGTCAACGGCGCGCTGGGCACGGCGGTCATCATCCCCGCGGACAATTTCAAGGGCTTCGCGGAAGACGCGGTCAATGAGCTCGCGCTCACCACGGCCAAGTCGGGTGAACCTGTCCGCTACTATGCCGGCGCCGGCTGGACGCGCAGCGGCGATTTCCCGACCAAAGAAAGCTGGGAGGCGTATCTTACCGATTTCGCGAAACGCGCGCAGTCGCCACTCACCGTCAAGGTCGGCGAGTGACCGCCCGCGCCCACCGCCCCAGCCCGGCGACGCCTGGCGGAGTCAACGCGGGTGAGTCAGACCCGCCGGTCGGCGGGTGACGACCGCCGCGTTTCCGATCGATCAGGCGAGGCGGTTTGAATAACCGCCGTTTTCCCTCAACTCGTTTCCCTTTTATGAAGCTCCATTACTTCCCAACGCCCGCCCAGGCCAACGTCATGGGCACCGATGAACTCCGTGAACATTTCCATATCGGCGGACTTTTTCAGCCCGGCAAGGTCGTGGCTCACTACACCGATCTCGACCGCATGATTGTGGGCGCGGCGATGCCGACCTCGGCGCCGCTCAGCCTGCCGCAGGAAAAGGAACTCGGGACGAGTTTCTTCCTCGAGCGCCGCGAAATCGGCATCCTCAACGTCGGCGCTCCTGGCGCGGTCAAAGTCGGCGGCACGAAGCACGAACTCGGTACGCTCGACTGCGTGTACGTCGGTCTCGGCGAAAAGGACGTGACCTTTGAAAACGGCGCGAGCGGGCAGTCCGCGTTTTATTTTATCAGCACGCCCGCCCACGCGAAACATCCGACTGCGGTCGTGCGCAAGGCCGACGTATCCAGCGATCCCATCGGCGATGTGGCGAAGGCCAACCGTCGCCGCATCTTGAAATACATTCATCCCGATGGCGTGAAGAGCTGCCAGCTGGTGATGGGTTGCACGGAGTTCGAGCCGGGCAGCATCTGGAACACGATGCCGCCGCACGTGCACAGCCGCCGCACGGAGATTTATCTGTATTTCGATCTGGGAGACCAAGTGGTCGTCCACCTGATGGGCGAGGCGCAAAAAACCCGCCACCTCATCGTGCGCGACCGCGAAGCGGTTCTCTCGCCCGCGTGGTCGATTCACTCGGGCGTCGGCACCGGAAACTATCGTTTCGTATGGGCGATGGGCGGCGACAATCAGGTGTTCTCCGACATGGACGCCTGCCCGATCTCTGAGCTGAAGTAACGATACTGCCCGCCCCTTCTTCTTTCTCTTTCCGCTTTCTCGTTCGGTTCTCTTTCTCCGGTTCGAAAAGGCGACGAGAAAGAAGAGAACGGCCTGACGAAGGGGAATGAGTGAGATGAACGAGAACGATTTTCTATGAGTAACTTCCTTACGCAAAAATTCGGCGTCGCCGGCAAAGTCGCCCTCGTCACCGGTTCCTCCCAAGGGCTCGGCCGCTCGATGGCGCTCGCACTCGCGCAAGCCGGCGCCGACGTCATCATCAACGGTCGCGATGCCGCGAAACTCGGCGCAGTCGTGGCCGAAGTGGAAAAACTCGGCCGTCGCGCCGTCGGCATCGCCGCCGACCTCGGCAAACGCGAAGACGTCCAGCGGCTCATCGACCAGGCCATCGCGTGGCAGGGACATCTCGATATCCTCGTGAACAACGCCGGCCTCATCAAACGCGCGCCGGCGGTGGATCACAGCGACGCGGATTGGGATCTCGTGCTCGGCGTGAATCTCGACGGCGTGTTCACCGCGTGCCGCGCGGCCGGCAGACACATGATCGCGCGCGGCTCCGGCAAGATCATCAACATCGCGTCGCTGCTCACGTTCTTCGGCGGTATTACGGTTCCTGGATACGCCGCGAGCAAAGGCGCGGTCGGCCAGCTCACCAAGGCGCTCTCGAACGAATGGTCGTCGAAAGGCGTGCAAGTGAATGCCATCGCTCCGGGCTACATGCGCACCGACAACACCGCCGCGCTTCAAGCCGACGCCGTGCGCTCGAAGGAAATCCTCAGCCGCATCCCCGCGAATCGCTGGGGCGAGCCGGGCGACATGGATGGCGCGATCATTTTCCTGTCGTCGAGCGCGAGCGATTATCTTTCCGGCATCGTGATGCCGGTCGATGGTGGCTGGTGCGGTCGCTGAGCGGCGAAAAAATCCCACGGCGCGCGTCGGTCGATGACCGGCCGCGCCGTTTTTTTATGGCGCGGAGGCGAGCTGCGAGAGCCATTGCGGCGGCAGCAGACTGCGCGCGAGCGTTTGCTGGTGAGCCGGCACCGTGATGCCGAGCCGCGCGCTTTGCTGAAGCAAATACTGAATCGCCGCGGCAGAGAGATGACGAAGCTGGTTCTCGTCGTCCGCGGCGACGGACCAGCATTGGGAGAATTCGGCAGCGGCTTCCCGATCCGCGCCGACGACCGCGAGAAGCAGCGCGAAGTGGATGCGATTTTCGAGAGATAGCGAAAGCGTGGATACGCGCTGGCCGAGCATTGCGCGCATCGTCGCGACAAACGCGGGTTTTTGTTCGAGCTGCAGCTGCAAACGCGCGCGGCAGATCTGCGCGGGCAGGTCGGTCGGGTATTGATCGAGCGCGGGCAGAAATTTCGCCGCTTCCGCCAGATTGCCCGAATCGATCAGGAAATGGACGAGACTCACGAGCGATTCTTCGCGCGTCTGCGGCGGCACGACTTCGTAAACGAACGCGGTCGCCTCATCGAGGCCGGGATTGGCAGGCAGCACGCAAGCGACCGGTCGCAGCCATGGCGGCGGGAGTTTGTCGCGCAGGAGATTCAGCACGAAGGCGTCGTCGGGCGCGGGGTCGGTTTTTTTCAGGCCGCGGATGAGCTTCACGTACGCCTCGGCAAAATCGCTCCATGAAACGAGCACCAGATGCGTGAGCCCGGTCGCGCGTGCGATCCGGTGCGCCTCCTCTTCCGAGTGCGCGCCGAAGAACGCGGCGGAGGCTTCGAGGCCGTCGAGGTTTTCCCAATACAACGTGCCGAGCGCGCGCGCGCCGCCGTGGTAGGCGAGTTTCGTCGAGAGGCCCGGACTGCTCGCGACCACGGGTGTTTGCGAACCCGTGCGGCGCGCGAGCCACCACGCGACTTCGCGCGTCGCCAGCTCGGTGACTTCGGTGCGCGAAGCGCCGGGCGGCAGCGAGTGGATCAGCCAGGCGCGATAAACTGTCGGCGAGACGGAGAGCAGCGCCCACGCGAGAAAAGCGCGCGACAGCCAGCGGTGATTCGCCGCGTTGCCGGCGGCCGGAGTTGACCAGCGATAAACCACGACGAGCAGCCCGAGCAGCATCAGCGCAAACCCGATCCAGCGCACCTGCTCCGTCGCCATGAGCGCGTAGATCGCGAGAGGAACCGCGACGATCGTGAGCGCTGCTCGCGCCGCGCCGGTGATGTGTTTTTTCCGCCACGCGATCGCGACAGGAATCACCAGCAACCAAGGGAAAAGCGTACCCGCGAACATCGGCCCGCGTCCGCCCGTCGAAAAGAAGGACCAGACGTTTTGAAATTCGCCGATGTATTCGTGATGCAGCGCCCAGAGGAAATGATCGCTGATCCGAAAGACACGGCTGCCGCCGAAAACCACGACGGCGGGCAGCAGCGCCACCGCGCCGAGCGCGGCCCAAAACGCGGGACGTTGGAGGCCGGCGGTGAGAAGGTTTTTGAATGACGGCGACTGCCACGCGAGCCGCAGCAATTCAGCACCGCCCCACCAGGCGAGCGCGTAGAGCGGATGATTCACCTCGAGCCGCCAGCCGAAGTGCGACGGCAAATACTCGATGAGATAGGCGATGACGCTGGTCGCCGCGCCCCAGCGTCCCCACGTGCGCCAGAGATCGGGCGCGTGCATCCGGGTTTCGTCTGTTTTCGCGATGTATCCAAAAGCCGCCCACAGCGAGCCGATCCCGAGCGCGACCAGCACGGGTGCCTGGCTGGCGGAACTGATCCAGAGACCGCAGCCGCCGGCGACACCGGAGATGCGAAACCAGCGACGCGCGCGTTCCAGTGGTGGCGCGGAAGCGGTGGCGTAGGATTCGCCGCTGCTCGTGATGCCGCCTCCCGCGAACGCGATGCCGAGCACGGTGACGAGCGCGCAGGCGGCAGCGAGGCCATGGTGGTCGGGATTTCCTGTTTGGAAATAATCAGCCAGCGGAATGGCGCCTATGATCGACACGGCGAGCCACGCGGCCGGCACTGAGCCGATGCGACGTGCGGCGAGCGGAACCAGCACGATTAAAAACAGGGCGAGCAGCGCGGGGTTGGCGTAAAGGCCGGCGCTCTCGACGCATAAGCCGATCGGGTGGCCGGTTATTTGATGCTCGATCCACGCGAGCAGGCCAATCCACCAGCGGAAAGGAGAAGCCCAATGGACCTCGCGGCCGTCGGGCGAGTTGTCGTAATCCACATGCCGGATACGCAGATCGCCGGTGGCGAACATTTGCTGCGTTTGCATGATCCAGTGATAACCGTCGATCGCTTGAAGCGGCAGTACGGCCTCGCGCAAACCCGATTCGTAGCCGGTGGGTGAGCGGAGGTCGACCGCTGGTGCGGAGACCAACGTGCCGGGCACGTGGCGGAGCATTTCCAAATGTGCGATGCGGGAGGACGAGTCTAAACCGATGAAGGTGAGCGCGACGATGAGCGCGGCGATCCAGCAAAATGAGTCGGGGCGACGGAGAGGCATCATGCGGCGTGGCAAGCAAGGCGGGTTGCGGAGGGCGCGCAAGCGCGGCGGGGAAGGGGGGGACTCGTGTGACTCACATTGCGCGATGGTTGCTCGAGCCGCGGCCGGCGAGCCGCCGGCCACCACACGCGGGCCGCGTGTGCTCCCCGGACCATCGAGCTGTGCTCCCCGGACCGGGCGATCTGCGGAGGGTGGGACGCGTATGTGTTTCGGACCGGGTGAAACGTCTGGATGTTTCGGATCTATCGCACGAGCAGCAGCCACGGCGCGTCGCTGGGCTTTGTGATTTCGGATTTGTCGTCGAGCGCGGCGGACTGGCGGCGTCCGGTGGCGGGATCGAACCACGTGCCGCTGCGCGCCCCGGAAGGAAGCGACCGGCGGAGGCGGATCGTCGAGTCGGCGCGGGAGTATATGAGAAGAGTTTTGCGAGCGGGATCGGCGAGGACCCAGGCGTTGGTGGCGACGTCGTCCGCGGGTGCGAGCGAGGCGAGAACGTCGGAAACGTTTTCGCGCAGGAAGGCGAAGAGCGCATGATCATCGCGCTCTCTTTTCAACGGCTGGGCGGCGGAGAAGTCGTTGAGCAATGGATACGCGCCGGCCATCAAGATGGGGACGGGGCCCTGTCCGGCGTGCGGAGTAAGAACGAGTTTTTCCGGGAAGCGGTCGCGGTAGTCGCGCGCTTGTTTGTACACGAGTTCGGGCGTGCCGGGCGGGACGAGGTCCTTGCCGAAGGCGGCGGTGCGGTCTTCGCGGAAGGCGGTGGCGCCGTTGGAGTGCGGCGCGAAGAGCGAGCCGTCGGCGAGGTATTGCCAGTAGCGCTGGTCGATCGCGTCCACGTGCGCGGCGCGCGCGGGATCGGAGAGAATCGCGTCGGTGATCGCCTTGCTGGTGTTGAGCGCGATGCGCGCGTGTCGGCCGCGGGTTTTTTCCCAGTCGGCGACTGTATCCAGAAAAAACTGCTGGAAGGTCAGCGGCCCGGCGAATTGGAAGGCGACGGTGTGGATGACGTTGGGTTCGTCGGCGAGGACGTCGAGACCGTGCCAGATGTAAGCGCGGTGGAGATCGCGGCGGACGGGGTTGGTGATGTCGTAAAAATCGGCGACGAGGGCGATGTGACTGCCGTTGTTCGTGAAGGGCGGTGGCTCGGGGAAGCCGGTTTCCTGGAGGCAGTTCGCCGGGCGCCACGGGAAATCGGCCCAGTGGGCGGCGGCTTCGACGAGGTTATGGTGGTTGTAGAAATGATGGTAGACGACGATGCCGCGCGCCGCGCATTCGCGGGTGAAGTCGCGGAGACGGGTCCAGTACCACGGATTGAATTTCGTGAGATCGTATTTGCTCAGGCCGTCGTTGGCGGTGCCGGTGCCGCTGCGGGCCCAAGGCATTTCGTAAAACGGAGCCCAGGCTTCGGCGTCGGGCTCGGCGTTGGTTTTGTGCGAATCGCGCCGGCGTTCGTACCAAAGGCCGGGCCACACCTGGGCGATGCGTTGATCGTTCCTGGCGAGGCGGTCGGCGAGTTCGGGCAGGTCTTCTGTAAGGCCGCGGCCAATACGGCCGGGCGCCCAGCGGGCGACGTGCCAGCCGAGTTTTTCGGCGCGGGCGGGAATGGTCTGACCCTTCCACCAGGCGTTGCTGGAAGACGTGGCGAACAACGCGACGTTGTCGTGGAGGAAATGACCATTAACCAGTGACCAATGACCAATGGGCGGAGGCGTTGTTGGCGCGCCGGAGGCAGTCGGTAGTTTGTAGTTGGTGATTGGGACGGAGTCGGGGGCGAGAGGTGTGCGGGCGCGGGTCGGGAGGCGTGGAGCGAGGTCCGGCCCCGCGAGGGAGCAGTTGTCGGCGACGATGCCGGCGCCTTGGTAGCGCATGCCGATGGGAGCCAGGTTAATTTTTGCGCCTTCGATCTGGACGTTTTGGAAGAGGGCGCCGCTGGCGAGGCTTTCGATGCTGCCGCTGTCGGCGAGGGCGCGGGTCGCGGTGCAATCGAGGAAGATGTTGGGGCCGGCGGAGCAGAGGCCGACGAGGAAGGCTTCGCGGGCTTGATCGGCGGTGCAGCGTTGGACGAGGGATTGTTGTCCACCGATGTAGAAGGCGAAGCGGCGCCAGCCGGCGTTTTCGGAGATGGGCGCTTCGCTGCGGCAATCTTGCACGGTGATCGCGCGCGTGTTTGCGCCGAGCCAGACGGCGGCGCTGACAAAGTGGCGGGCGGTGACGTCGCGTATCCACGCGTTCTCGACGTGTTCAAGCGAGAGCGCGATCCAGGCGTGTTCCTCGTCGGCCGGGTGCGAGGGGTCGAATTCGCTGACGCAGGTGAGGCCTTCGATGCCGATGTGATTGAGGCGACCCGGCCAGGTGAACGTGTGCACGGTGCCACCGCCGAAACGTTGTTCGAGCGTGGTGGTGATGGGTGCGTCGAAGGTGATGCGGTTGTTGGCGGGATCGATCGCGGTGATGGTGCGTTCCCATTCGAGGTCGCGCGTGCCGGGTTGCCAGTCGAGGCGCTGGTCTTTGAAGGAGCCGGTGAACTGATCCATGCCGATGGCGGCGATCCATTCCTTCGTACTCGGGCGGTGGATGATGATGCGCTGGCCGACGGCGAGCCCGTCGGTGGTCGCGAGGGTAAGTTGGGTGGAGCCGGCGGGGACGGTTTTGTCGGCGATGGCGAGCGCGGGGCCGAGCTGGCGGTCGTCGTGGCCGCGGACGTCGATGAGCGTGCGCCGATCCTGGCCGGTCGCGAGCAGGATGGCGTCGTGGCCCCGCAGAACGGTGCCCGAAGTGTGGATACGGAGCTGGCCGGCGATTTTGTACAAGCCGGGACGGAGGACGAGCGCGCCGCGAAAACCGTCGGCGTCGGGCGGAAGCGTGGCGAGGGCGTCGAGGGCGGATTGGATGAGCGGAGTGGCGTCGGTTTCGAGGTCGGCGGGCGGGGAGATTTCGAGACGGCCGGGGACGGCGGGAATCGGCGAGGAGTTGTTGGCGTAACCGGCGGAGGAGAAGTCGATGGGCGTGGCTTCGGCGGCGCGCAGCGCGAGCGGAAAGACGAGGACGAGCGATGCGACGAGGAGTCTGAGTAAGCGCATGGGAAGAGCGGAGCGTTTCGCGCGGATGGTTGCGAGCCGAACGCTAGGCGGACGGTGCGCCGTGGACGCCGGGTTGGAAGGCGAAGAGGCCACCGGCTTCGGGTTGGCGGGCGAGTTGCGCGGGGCCGAGCGAGGCGCGGGCGGTGGTGATGTAAAGGGTGTCGAGTTGCGGACCGCCGAAAGCGCAGGAAGTCACGTCGCGAGCGGGCACTTTGACGGCGCCCAGGATGCGTGCATTGGCAGGATCGATACGCAGGACGCGGCCGCCGCCGTGGAGGGCGACCCAGAGTTTATCCTCGACGTCGATGCACATGCCGTCGGGAACGCCGAGCGACGGAGGAATGGCGAGGAGCGTGCGGCGTCGGGAAATATTTCCGGAGGCGGGATCGAACTCAAAGGCGTCGATGCGACGGTCGCCGCTGTCGATGTAGTAGAACGTTTTTCGATCGAGCGACCACGCGAGACCGTTCGAGCAGGCGACGCCGGTGAGTTTGCGTTCGATGCGTCCGTCGGGATGAACGCAGAAAAGGGAGCCGGTGCGATGGAGTCCATCGACGTGCATCGAGCCGATCCACAGGCGGCCCTGGGCGTCGAATTTGCCGTCGTTGAGGCGGTTGGGCGGACCGTCGATCCGGTGGCTGAAGGCGGGGGTGAGCGCTGTCGGGGAAAAATCGATGCGATGGACGGATTCCTGGAGTGCGACGACGGTGCGGCCGGAGGAGTCGCAGGCGACGGCGGAGGCGGGTTCGGGCAGCGGGAGGATTTCGTCGGAACCGGTGACGGGATCGAAGCGATGGAGCGTGGCGGCGGGAATATCGACCCAGAGCAGGCGGTGTTGGGCGGGATGCCAGAGCGGGCTTTCACCGAGCGCGGCGCGGGCGGGCGACACGAGTTGAGCGGTGCCCAAAACGTGAATACGCGGGGCGAACGGGCGGCGGAGGCTGGTTGCGGCTGCGCGAAGACGGCGACAGAGGCCGGGCCAACGGCGGCCGGCGAGATCCTGGGCGAGGAGCAGCGCACGGCGTCGCCAGCCGGTTGGGCCGGCGAGCCAGTTCACCGGTTGCGGGCGCCAGCCGGTTTCAAGGGTGAGCCCGGTCGTGTCGATAAGGGCGTCGATGGAGTCCAGCGGGCGGCGGAGCGGCGTGTGGGGGAAGTGTTTTGCGATGGCGCGGCGAGGCGGGAGGAAGAGGAGATTTTCGCAGGCGGCGGGCAGGTAGCAGCGGTAGCCGGTGAGGCGGGCGCGGAGGATGCGATCGAGGAGCGGGCCGGTTTCTTCGAGAGGCAGAAAGGCAAAGGCCTCGTGTCCGGTGGAGAGCGCGATGGAACGGGAAAGCGCGCGGTCGACCCCGGCGGGTTCAACGACGAACGGGAAACGAAGGGAGATAAAGCCGCGGTCGGGGTATTGAGCGGCGAAGGAGCGAAGGAGCGTTTCGGCGGAAAGTTTGCTGCGGGCGTAGGTATTGCCCTCGCCGATACGGGGCGGCGCCTGGCCGTCGAGCGGGAGATAGGCGGGCGAGAAAGGGCGTGGCGTGTGGGTGTAGCGCTCGCGACCGTTGATGAGCTGGACGGAGCTGGAGAAGACGAAGGTTTGGACGCCAGCGGAGAGAGCGGCGGAGAAGACGCAGGCGTTGATGGATTCGTTTTCCGCGAGGATGCGATCGGCGGGCGCGCGGCCGAAGTCGGCGTGGTTGGCGAGATGGATGACCGCGTCGCAGCCGGCCAGAAGCGGCGCGAGGTCGGGGCCCGGGGCGAGGTCGATCAGCGTGATCGGGAAGCGCGCGGAAGCGGACGGGCGGGCGTCGCAGCCGGAGACGTCCCAACCGCGCGAGACGAGGGTGTTGCCGATGCTTTCGCCGAGCGTGCCGGAGGCTCCGGTGATGAAAACCTTCATGGAGCTAGGTTTCGGAATGGGTCACAGAGGACACGGAGCGCCGACACGGAGTTCACGGAGAGAGGAATGACTGCTTTTCGCCGACCCGCGAGCGAAGGGCGGTTTTGATTTTTTCTCAGCAAGAGTGAGTGCGCCGCGTTGAGCGCGACGGAAGCCGACGAGCGGCGAATCCTGTTTGTTTTTCGAACAAGCGAACGAGCCGCGCGCGGGCAGGCTGGTCAATCGCGGGGAAGGGCGGCGGAGAACAGGCGGCGCGCGACGTGCGTGGCGACGGCGCGGTAGCCGATGTTGCCCCACTTGCAGCTGAGAAATCGGGGAAGGCCGAAGAGACGCGCGGGCGGACTTTTCTCGGGAGTCATGTGCAAGTAGCGGAGCCAGGTGGCGGCGCATTGCGCGGTGACGTTGGCGCGGACGTTGCCGCGATGGGCGAGGCGTTCGAGCCAGGTCGCGGGTTCGGCGCGGAGGCGTTCGAGAAAATCGGGAGGGGCGGGCAGCGCGAACACCTCGACAAGATACAGCACGGCGTGGCGAAGAGGAACGATGAGGTGGCGGCGGCGGGCTTCGTCGAGGAGGAGCGGCCAGTTGAAGGTGGCGGCGTGAGCGCGGGCGAGCAGGACGACATCGGCAATCCAGCGGATCGAGCCGATGGGACTGGCGCGGAGACCATGGATGCAGAGGTGGAGAAACTGGTCCTCGGGTGCGGGTTGCCACGAAGGGACGGGGCCGGGAAGCGGCTGGCGGCGTTGCCAGAAGCCCGCGTCGGCGCCGGGGTGGCTGCAATCTTCGAGGGCGAACCAATGGAGATCGAGCGAGAGGCCGGCGGGGGTGCGGAGGCCGGTGCCGTGTTGGAAACGCAGCGGCTCGTCGGGCGGGCGTCCGGGCTGGCGTCTGGGCGGGCTTTGGAGCGGCACGCAACCGGAGGCCCAGAGGTAATCGAGCGTTTCCCACGCCCGATCGAATGGGACGAGGAGATCGACGTCGTCCATCGGGCGCGCTCCGGGATTTGGATACACGGAGAAGGCGAGGGGCAGGCCTTTGAGCAGGAGGTGGTCGATGCTGCGGCGGGAGAGCTCGGCGATGAGCGGCGAAAGGTGATGGCGCTGGGTGATGTTGTTGGCCCACGAGTGGCGCAGCGTGCCACCGAGGCGGGGCAACTCCGGATGCGAGACGCGGAGGGATTGGAGGCGGTGAAACGCGAGCGGGAGGAGGCGGGTGGAGGCGGGTTCGAGGGTGTCGAGGTCGGTGGCGGCGATCCAGGTTTCCCAGAACTGGCGGGCGAGCGCGTCGTCGGTTGACAGGCAGAAGCGGAGCAGCTGGAGCTGGCGCTCGTCGGGGAAACACGAATACAGCGCTCGGTTGGACGTGGACATGGGCTCAGGGGGTGGCGCCGGCCTGTCGTTGTTGTTGGAGCACCTGGCGGATGGCGCGCATGCAGTGTTCGCGGTACGCGGGGTCGGCGCTCAGGTTGCCGGCGTGACGGCGGCGGCGCATGACGATGGCGGGGATGGAGACGAAGCGGAGGCCGAGGAGTCCGGCTTTGGAAGCCCACGGGATGAGTTCGCCGCCGCGAAGAGAGGCATCGAAGGGGCCGGTGCGGAGGAAGGTTTCCCGCCACAGGAGCATGGTGCCGAGGAGGGGTGAATTGGGTTCGTCGATCTCGGGCGGAAGGGCGGCGCCGGGCG
>Ga0164241_10004003_pt1 | contig 14521 bp, 15 predicted proteins | sample OricomyardsoilBY_FD_108780 | JGI IMG/M metagenome (GOLD analysis project Ga0164241, IMG submission 108780) | Backyard soil microbial communities from Emeryville, California, USA - Original compost - Back yard soil (BY) | ecosystem: Environmental > Terrestrial > Soil > Unclassified | place: USA...
ACCTGCTCGCGGTGGAAGGCGGGCATCATGATTTCGCGTGCCCTGTCGTGATAGGCGTCGTCGATCGTCAGCAGCCCGTCGCCGAGCAGCGGGATCAGGTCGCCGAAGCTCGACTCGCGCCAGTGGAAGCTCTCCGGATGCGCGACGGTGATGAAGTGGTTGGCCTCCGGGCCGAGCATGAAGATCACCGGGCTGTGCAGGAGGCGGACGCTGAAGATCGGCCCGTGCTCTTCGTAGAGCGAGAGCAGCAACGGCAGCGGGTCGCGCGCCGCCTGCAGGGTGCGCCCGAAGTTGAAGCTCTGCGGTCCCGGCGGGTAGGTACTGCGACGGCGCACTTTGAGCTCGGCGCGAACGTCTTCGGCGACGCGCCGCACCGGGTTGGCGCTCAGCTGTCGTGGCGGCTCGACGCGTGGAGCGGGCTTCACGGGGGTGTCCGTCGGCATCGACCGCATGGTAGTTGGCTGACCAGCCAGATGTTGCTCCAAGCGCTCAGCGGCGATGGCTGAACAGCTCGAGCACGCGATCTCCCTCCCGCAGGTCGTCAGCGCGCTCATCGTCGAAGCGGATCACCTCGCCGTCGCGGACGATGGCGAGCATGATCGCCCCTCGCGCGCGGGACGGGCTGGGCCCGGCCTCGGCAGCGCCGATCCGCCGCTCGGAGATGTCGAGACCCTCGCCCAAGGTCAGCAGGTCCTCCATCACCTCGGTCACCTGAGGTGTTTCGGTGGAGAGGCCAAGCAGGCGGCCCGCCGCCCCCGAGGAGGTGATCACGGCGTCGGCGCCACTCTGGTGCAGCAGATGGACGTTCTCCTCCTCGCGCACGGCGCCGACGATCGTGGCGTTGGCGTTCAACTCCCGCGCCGTAAGCGTGATCAGCACCGCCGTGTCGTCGCGGTCGGGAGCGACGATCAGCGCCGTAGCCGTATCGATGCCCGCCTCCCTGAGCGCATCCTGGGTGGCCGCACTGCCGGCGACCGCGGCGAGACCATCCGCCGTCGCCCTGGCCCGCGCCTGGGCGCTTGGCTCGATGACCACGATCTTCTCGGCGACCAGGCCCTTGTCGAGCAGGGTGCGAACGGCGCTCCGGCCCTTGGCGCCATAGCCGCAAACAATCGTGTGCTCGGTCAAGCGCTTCCTCCAGCGAGTGCGTCGGTAGGCCTCGCGGCTCCGTTCCGCCAGTATCTCCAACGTCGTCCCGACCAGGAGTATGAGGAAGAGAACCCTGGCGGGCGTGACGACCACCGTGGTGATCAGCCGCGCCTCGTCGGAGACCGGCCGGATGTCGCCGTAGCCGGTGGTCGTGATGCTGACCGTCGAGTAGTAGAAGGCGTCGAGGACGGTCATCGGGGTGTGCTCGGGGTCCGTGTAGCCGTCGCGTCCGGCGTAGGCGACGCCGGCTACCAGCGCGATCAGCGCCAACGCGATCGCCAGCCGCAGGAGGATCTTGCGCAGCGGGCTGGCCTCTCCCCCCGGTAGATCGACCGGGATCGCCGAGCGTGATGGGCCGGTCGCCATCGACGAACGGGCTAGCGCCCAGCTCCCTGGGCGGCGAGCTGTCCACAGGCGGCGGCGATGTCACGTCCGCGCGTCAGCCTCACGGTGGCGGTGAGGTGGTGCTCGGCGAGGATCGCCCGGAAGCGCTCGATCCGCTCGGGGGAAGAGCCGTCGTAGGCGCCGGTCGGGTTGTACGGGATCAGGTTGACCTTGTAGCCACGCGGGTCGAGCAGGGCGGTGAGCTCACGGGCGTGCTCGGGATGGTCGTTGACGCCGTCGAGCATCACGTACTCGACGAAGACCTTGCGACGGCGGCGCCCCCGGTAGCGCTCGCAGGCGGCGAGCACTTCGGCAAGCGGGTAGCGATCGTTGACCGGCATCAGCTGTGAGCGCAGGCCGTCGTTGGGGGCATGCAGGGAGAGGGCGAGGCTGACCGGCATCTCGCACTCGGTGAGCTGGTCGATGCCGGGCACCCAGCCGACCGTCGAGATCGCCGTGCGGCGATGGGTGACGCCGAGGTCGGGCAGCCGCTCGCAGGCGCCCAGCACCGCGTCGAGGTTCATCGTCGGCTCCCCCATGCCCATGAAGACGACGTGGTCGATCTCTTCGCTGCGGCGGAAGTGCAGCGCCTGGTCGAGGATCTCGTCGGCGCTGAGGTTGCGCCCGAACTTCATCTGCCCGGTGGCGCAGAAGGAGCAGGTCAGCGGACAGCCGGACTGCGAGGAGAGGCAGACCGAGCGGCGCCCGTCGCGGTAGCGCATCAGCACCGCCTCGATCGGGCGACCGTCGGCGGTATGGAAGAGCGCCTTGACGGTGCCGTCATCGGACTTCGCCTCGGCCTGCAGGGTGAGTGTCGAGACCGGAACGGCCGCGGCGAGCTGCTCGCGCAGCGCCGCCGGCAGGTTCGTCATCTCCTCGTAGGAGCGCGCCCCACCAGCGATCCACTGCCAAACCTGAGAGGCACGGTAGTCGGGCTCGCCGGCCGCGGCGAGCGTGCTGTCGAGGAGGGCGCGATCCACCCGGCGAGTCTAGGCGAGAGGGAGCGGCGCCCCGGGTGCCTCAGCCATGAATCTTCTCTCCCCGCTCCAGCATCCCGACGTACTTTTGCAGCCGGCGTTCTCGCGTCTGCGCTTTCTTGGCGTCCTCGAGCCGGTAGAGGATCGCGTAGCGGTTGGCGCTGTCAAGCGTCGCGAAGAACTCGCGTGCCGCCTCGTTGCGATCCAGCTCGCGCTGTAGGTCCTCGGGGACCGTGGCGGTGCGCTGGCCGGCGTAGGCGGCCTCCCAGCGCCCGTCCGCTTTCGCCGTCTCAACCTCGGCCAGCCCGACGGCCCGCATCGAACCGGCGGCGATCAGCTCCGTGGCCTTGTCACGGTTGATCCGCGACCACTTGCCACGTGGTCGCCGTGGCGTGAAGCGCTGCAGGAAGAACCGCTCGTCGAAGCCGCGCTTCTGGCTGTCGATCCAGCCGAAGCAGAGCGCCAGCTCGAGGGCCTCCGCGTAGGTGATGCTCTCAACCCCTGACCCCTTCTTGGCGATCTTCAGCCAAAGCCCCTCGGACTCGGCGTGGTTGTCCTCCAGCCAGGCCTCGAATGCGGCCGGCGAGGCAAAGGTGAGGATCGGCAGGTCGTTCGCCATCGCCCAAGGGTCGCACCCCGCCCGGCCAGCCCGAGCGATCAGGCGGCAGCGAACGGATCCTCGACCCTGATTCCGTCGAAGCGGCGAAAGTCGCGGTCGCGGGTGTAGATGGTGGCGACACCGTGCTGGCGCATCAGGGCGGCGATGTGGGCGTCCGTGACGTCCTTGCCGCGGGTGCCGGCCGAGGCCGTGTCCCGGTAGACGCCCAGAAAGCCCGCTGCCTCACCCGGGGTCCGGACGTGGTCGCGTTCGGTCAGGTCGCGCAGCGAGGAGAGAGCCTCGGACGGAGAAAGTGGCCTGTCGGTGACTGCCGGATTGGTCGAAAGCCGCAGAAACCCCATCGCCACCGGCCAAAACACGTAGAGGAGCTCGGGGCCGCGAGCCAGGCGCTGGACCAAGGCGAATGCCGTCTCAAAGGAATCGGAGCTCGAGTTCGACGCGTAGAGCAGGATGTTGGTATCGATCGCGGCGCTCAACCCGCGCCCCTCTCGAATTCCTCCCTATCCAGGAAGTCCCCGAGGGCGTCCTTGTCCTCGAGGTCGACCTTGAACGGCCCCATGTCCTTGCGCGCCCAACGCAGCGGCCGGGGCTCGACATGCTCGGCGCCACTCAGGCAACTCGCGAGCTGCTCCGAGGCGACCTGCCCCATGCTCTTGCCCTCAGCGGCGGCACGGCGACGCAGGTCGGCGAGGACAGTCGCGTCGAGATCGAGTGTCGTACGAGGCATGATGCTTGATGCTACAGAATTCATCATCTGATGCTCCTATCCGAATTGCGGCACCGCACGAACACTGACCAGTGAGCATGCACGCGTGGCGCCCAAGGCGTCGCACCTTTCGTACGGCTTGATCGCGGGTTACAGTGATCGCGTGACCCAGCCGGACGGGATCGAGGCTCTGACCGAAGCGATCGAGCGCTACAACGAAGCCTGGAACGCCCAGGACCTCGACGCGATCGTCGCGATGCACGCGCCGGACATGGTCTTCGCCAACCACACTGCCGGCGAGTCGGCCAGCGGCGAAGAGGTCCGCGGCCATATCGCCCGGATCTTCGAGGCCTGGCCCGACATGAAGTTCGAGACCCGGCGCCTCTACGTGCGCGAGGGCGTGGTCACCCAGGAGTGGACGGCAACCGCGACCCACTCGAACACGTTGCGGCGCGGAGACCTCGAGGCGCCGCCATCGGGGCGCGCGGTCAGCTGGGACGGCGTCGACGTGATCCCCTTCGAGGGTGGGCTGATCAAGCGCAAGGACGTCTACTCGGACTCGGTCTCGATCCTGCGCCAGGTCGGCCTGCTCGACTGAGCCTCCGGGATCTCAGCGACGAAGCCGACTGCGCAGCAACGCGGGCCAGACGCGGGGCCTGCGAAGCGCCGCAAGGGCTATCGGCGCCGAGTCGAAATAGGAGACGCGTTCGGTGGCGAAGCCATCCTCGTCAAGGACAAGCCGGTCGATCGCATCCCAGGAGACCGGCCTGCCGCCGGCGCCGCCGCTGAGTGTGAACTCGATCAGCACGCCATCGGGCGTGGCGCCCCAGCGATGCACCACGCCGGTCAGATCTGGGATCAATTCGAACAACCCCGCGAACGCGCGCTGGCCCTGCGCGAGGGTGTGTGTCACCGGCATCATCGGCGTGACCAGCCGGACCTCTTCCGCCAGCAGGGTGTCCAGGCGCTCCGGGGTCGGCGCTCGCCAGTACTCGGCGAAGCGGCGGGCGAAGTCTGCCGCCGCGACCGCGTCGAGCGCGCTTCCCTCAGCCATCCGGCAGCTCGTCGAGCAGGCGGTCGACGACGACTCGGGCATAGTCGAAGACGCGCCGCTCGCCGGAGAGCCGATAGCGCGAGTTGGCCCCCATGACGACCGCGTAGAGCTCGAAGGCGAGGCGACCGGGTTCGGCGGCGCCGGCGATTCGCGCCTGGCGCTCGAGCTCGGCCAGCCAGGCGTCGAGCGCGGCGGCGATCGCGTCGCGCACCGGTCCGGGCCGGTCGTCGTACTCGGCCGAGGTCGCAGCCCAGAAGCAGCCGCCCGAGTAGGCGCCGCCGTCGAGATGGGCGAGGTAGCTGTCGGCCATCGCCCGTAGGCGCGGGGCGCCGTCAGGCGCACCGAGCGTCGGCCCGATCACGGCAACGCTGAAACGGCGGGCGGCGGCGCCCACGGTCGCCAGCTGCAACTCCTGCTTGGAGCCGAAGTGGGCGAAGAGGCCGCTCTTGCTCATCTCCAGCTCGGCGGCGAGGCGACCGATCGTCAGGCCCTCCAGTCCTTCGGCCGAGGCGAGGTCGACGGCTCGGTCGAGAATCGCGGCGCGCGTTGCGGCCCCCTTGCTCGACTTCTCAGCTTCTCCAGAATGGGTCTCGACAGCAGTGCTCATCAATGGCCAGCGTATAGAAAAGCACGAACGTTCGTGCAAATCACTAGGATCGCCGCATCCAGTCCCAGCCTGGGATGAATCCAGCTTCAGGGAGGAACCATGAGCACATTCGCGGTGAAGAAGATCGACGATATGGAGGCTGTCTTCGGCGGCGCCTTCAAGCGCGCCAGGGCCGAGCTCGGCGTCGAATCGTTCGGCATGCAAATCATCGACATGCCACCCAACTTCGAGAACTACCCCGAACACGACCACGAGCAGGACGGCCAGGAGGAGGTCTACGTCACGCTGAGCGGCTCCGGTGAGCTCGACATCGCGGGCGAGCGCTTCCCACTCGACTCCGACCATGTTGCACGGGTCGGACCCGGGGTCATGCGCAAGGTGCTCCCCGGCGACAGCGGCATCCGCATCCTCGTGATGGGCGGCAAGGCGGGCGAGGTCTACGAGGCGCCCGTCAACTCGAAGCTCGGCGAACCCGACCCGATGGCGAGCTAGGAAGACTCGCTCGACTCGCCCCGGTCACGCGATTCGTGACCGGGGCACTGGAGCACCGGCATCCGCGGATAGCGCGGATAGTGCCGATCGGTTCGGGAGCGCAGACAGAGCGAAAAGACCGAACCGCGTGTATTTGGCACCAGTTGCTGGTGCGCGCAGCTGTCGCAGAGACCGGAATTAAGCCGTTCGGTCATCTTGTCCACAGGCTAGCTTTGAGGCGTGAACGGCACGGCGACGCTCTTCGACACCGACGCGCCCGGGCACTCGGCGACGGTCGAGGTTCTCGGCGTGATCTTCTGCGCCGAAGACGACGGCTACGCGGTGCTCGAGGTGCAGGACGCCGCGTCGGGAGAGGGCTTCGCCCTGGTCGGCCCGGTGGCGCACCTCGGCATCGGCGACCGAGCGGAAGTGAGCGGCGAGTGGCAGACGCACGCACGCTACGGCCGCCAGCTACGCGCCCAGGGCGCGCTGCCGCTCGATCCGGCAGACCGCGAGGGGCAGATCGCCTACCTGACCACGCTTCGCCACATCGGGCCCGCCCGGGCCGAACGGCTGGTCGACGAACACGGCGAGGGAGTGCTCGGCGCGATCGCCGCTGACCCCCAGGCGGTCTTCGGCTCACTGCGCGGTGTCAGCGCCGACCAGGCAGCCGTCGCGGTCGAGTCCTGGAACGCCAGCCGCGCCGTTCGCGACCTGCACGTGCAACTCGCCCCGCACGGCCTGGCGCACCTGGCGGCGCCGATCCACGCGCGCTACGGCGAGCGCTCGATGGCGATCCTCCACGAGGACCCCTACCGCCTGACCGAGGTCGACGGCGTCGGCTTTGCCCGTGCCGACAAGATCGCCCTCGCCGCCGACGTGCCGCCGGAGTCCAGCCGGCGAGCCCAGGCCGCCGCGGTCTACGCCCTGGCCGAGGCCGAGCAACAGGGCAACAGCTACCTGCCCTTGGTGGAGCTGACCACGCGTACGGCAAAGCTGATCGGGCTCAACCCCGACCCCGAGGTGCTCAGCGAGGCGCGCGGCGTCGTCGTCGACGAGGGGCGTATCTACCGAGAGCTGACCCACTCGAGCGAGCTCACGGTGGCCAAGACCCTTGCGATCCGCGCCACGGCGCCCCCCCACCTCGACCACGATCCCGGCCCGGCGCCGCCGAGCGATGCCGAAGGCGCCGAGTTGACCGACGAGCAGTGGGCGGCCGTGCGCGGCGCCTTCATGACACGGATCTCGGTGCTGACCGGAGGCCCAGGCGTCGGCAAGACCGCCTGCACGCGGGCGATCGTCGAGCAGGCCGAAGAGGCCCATCTGCGCATCGCCCTCTGCGCCCCGACCGGCCGGGCGGCGCGGCGCCTCGAGGAGGCAACGGGCCACGCGGCACAGACGATCCACCGCATGCTCGAGTGGATGCCGGGACGCGAGCCGGCCTTCAAGCCCGGCCACCCGATGCCCGCCGACCTGGTCATCGTCGACGAGTCCTCGATGCTGAACCTGCGCCTGATCGAGGTCCTGCTGGGCGGGCTGGCCGAGTCCACCCACGTCGTCCTCGTCGGCGACGCCGACCAGCTGCCACCGATCGGCGCCGGCAAGCCCTTCGAGGACCTGATCGCGGCGCAGATCGCTCCCGTGGTCCGGCTCACCCAGATCTTCCGCCAGGCTGCCCAGTCGATGATCACCACCGCTGCCCACGAGATCAACCAGGGCCGCCCACCCCACCTCGAGCCAGCGGACGACCAGGACCACGACTTCTTCTTCATCGACCGGCCCAACCCGGAGCGGGCGCTGGAGACGGTGGTCGAGGTGGTCGCCGAGCGAGCCCCGAAGCGCTTCGGGGTCGACCCGATCCGCGAGGTTCAGGTGCTGGCGCCCATGTACAGGGGCGCGGTTGGGATCGACGCTCTCAACGAGCGCCTGCAGGCCGAGCTCAACCCGCGCGGCAAGCCGGCCGTCAGCGACCGCTTCCGGGTCGGCGACCGACTGATCCAGACCCGCAACTCCCACGAGCTGGGCCTGATGAACGGCTCGATCGTCTTCCTGCGCGCTGACGACGCCGACGAAGAGGAGATCCTCGTCGACACCGACGAGGGCGAGTCACTGGCCATCCCCTACGGGGAGACCGCCACCCTGCGGCTCGCCTACGCGATCTCGGTCCACAAGGCACAGGGCTGCGAGGTCCCGGTGGTGGTCGGTGTCTGCCACCGCTCGCACTCGCGAATGCTGACCCGCCCCCTGCTCTACACGGCGATCACCCGCGCCCGCAAGAGCTGCGTGCTGATCGGCGACCAGGCAGCGCTGGGATCTGCGATCCGCCGCGACGACAGCGGTGGCCGCCACTCGGGCCTGGCCGAGCGGCTACGTGGATAACCGCCCGCCCTGGATCGAGATCGGGATCACCCTGGCGGGGGTCGCCCTGCTCGCCGGGATCGTCTTCGCGGTGCCGGCACTGCACGACGCCGCACTCGCGGCGATCAACGGCGACACCGAGCAGGTCCGTGCCGAGATCGAGAGCCTCGGTGTCGCCGGGCCGCTGCTGATCCTCGCCCTCGCCCTGATCCACGCGGTTGTCTTCTATCCGGCCGAGATCGTCGACGCGGCCGCCGGGCTCGTCTACGGCTTCTTCCCCGCCCTGGCCCTGATGATGGTCGGCTGGCTGCTCTCCGGGCTGATCTGCTTCGCGATCGGGCGCTCGGTGGCCCGGCCGCTGCTCGACCGCTGGCTGGGCGAGGAGCGCTTCGAGCGCATCGAGACGAGAATCGAGCGCGGCGGCGCCAAGGTACTGATCATCGCGCGGCTGATCCCGATCCTCCCCTTCAGCGTCGTCTCCTACGCCGCCGGGGCGGCTCGGGTGCCGACCTGGCGCTTCGTCTGGACGACCGCGATCGGCTACCTGCCGATCACCGCGATATCGGTCTACTTCGGCACCCAGCTCGACGTGCTCAGCGGGCTCTTTTGACCTCAAAGCGGTAGACCGCCGGGCTGCGGTCGACGTTGCCGGCGGCGTCGCGTGCTTTGACCCGGACGATGTGCTTGCCGACTCGCAAACGGCGAACCAGGCGCGGCTTGCAGAAACGCCAGAAGCCGCCGTCGATTTTGCAGACGAAGCTGACATCGCGCTCGTTGGAGCCGAAGCGGAAGATCGCCTTCGCACGCCGTCCCTTGGTCCGCAGCGTCTTGCGGGGCTTCCTCTTGAAGAAGGTGTTCGGGCGCCTGGTGTCGATCCTGAAGCCGACCGTCTCGCTGGTCCCAGTCCGGCCGGCAGTGTCCACTCCTTGCACCGCGAAGCCGTGAATCCCGTCGGCGAGTGGAGCCGCGGGCAGGAAGGGGGAGCTGCATGGCTGCAGGCCACCCCCGTCGAGTGAGCAGCTGAAGGTGACCGGGCGGTTGGCGGTGAAGCTGATGCTCGGCCTGCGCTCTCTGCTCAGGGGCGGCGGCCGCTCGGTGATCGAGACCACCGGCGCCAAGGCGACACTGCTGATCGCGTCGTAGGCGTTGACCCTGCCCGCCCCCACTGCCTCGGGCCCGAAGGCGCCAACAGGTATCGCGGTGTCGGTCAGCGCGCCGCGGACCTGGGCTGGAGAGAGGGACGGGTTCGCCTGCTTCATCAGCGCCGCGACGGCAGCCGCGTGCGGAGCCGAGGCGGAGGTGCCGAAGAAGCGCCAGGCGCCGGAGAGGAACTGGGCGAAGAAGGTCGTCACGCCGCCGTCGGTGGCGACGAGATCCGGCTTCGAGATGGTCTGCGGCGCGATCGGCCCGGCGGAGATCGCGTCGTTTCTCACCGGCCCGAAATAATGGGTGAGCGGGCCACGCGAGGAGAACGGCTCCGGCGCGGACGTGTTGTTGTAGCGAATCGCCCCCACCGAGATGGCGCTGTTGGCGCCGGAATGCCCGAAGATCGTCGGGCCGACAACATCGCCTTCTTGGGAATCGGGGTACTCGATCGCGGTTGCGTCGCTCTGGATCAGCCCCACCTTCAGGCGCGGTTCAGCGCCGGCGAAGCGATTGACGACCAGCTGGACCTCTTCCTCTGGCCCCGGGTTCTCCCATTCGAAGTACTCAACCGGCTGTTGGCTGCCGTTGACGTTGTCTTCGGCGCTGCCCACCGGAACGTCTTCGAATTTGCCTTTTTCCACCTCAACTTTTTCTTCGACGAGATTGCCCGCTTCGTCGAGCAGGAACGCGTCGAGGTCGGTGCCGACCCCGTCCCAGGGCTCCGCCCACTGGAGGTCGACCCTGAGAGTGCCGCCGGCTTTGACAACGATGCTTTCTTCAACCGTGACGCCTTCAACCGTGACACCGAATGTGTCGTCTTTCCCAACGCCGGGATCGAAGTCCATGCAGTGCGAGGGATTGAGCCCCTGCGGTATTTCGCCGAGGCCTTCTTCTTCGAGTTCTATTTTTTCCGAGAGGGCGACGATCGCCGGCGGGCAGCTTTCTGCGTCGCGGTATTGCGGTGCTTCCCACGAGCCGATCTCGTTCTCGGTTTCTTCTTCTTCGAACAGGTTGTCGTTACCCGCCGCCGAGAAGTAGGCGGCCCCCGCCGCGGTGACTTCGTTGACGGCCACCGCAATTGGCCCGTCCTGGAAGAACGGCTCGTCCGGGTGGAAGACGTCGTCGACGATCACGTCCGCGCCATCCGCGTGCAGCGCCCTGATGTTGTTTGCAAAGCCGGTCTGACTGCTGAACGCGGTGGCGTATGACAACGAGGCCCCGGGGGCCAGGTCGTGGACGATCTGGGCCATCGCCCGCCCCTCGTCGCTGCCGGACCCCAGCTCGCTCAGCACCCTGACTGGCGCTTCGGAGCCACAGGGACTCCCCGGCCCCGGCAGGTCGCCGCTCGTCACGTCGCCCGCGGCGTGAGTCGCGGCGCCAGGATCGCGATCGAACGAATCGGAGAGGATGCCGACGGTGACCCCGCTGCCGTCGACTCCGAAGGCAGAGCGCGCCGGGGCCGCCCCGAGCTGAACGTCGCCCTCGGAACGGACCGAACCGCCGCAATCGGCGCCGTTGAGAATCGGGGCGAGGACCTCCGTGACACTCTCCACCCGCGGCAGGCCGGCAAGCCGGCGGAGATCGCCGGGCTTGGCGGCCACGGTGATCGTTTGGTAGCGACTGCTGACGCTGACGACCTTCGCCCCGCCGGCGCGCAGGTCGGCGACGCCAGCGAGCGCACCGCGATCGAAGCGCACATCGACCAGGACGCGCTTTCCTTCCCGCGCCAGCCCTCCACCGCCGAGGCTCAGGGCCGCGGCCTGCTCCGCGGCCGGCGCCGAGCGCAGCCCCGGCCCTGCCAGCTCGGCCAGGCGCGAGGAGAGATCGCCGTCGCCCTTCGCCGCCGGCATCGCCGTCGCCGGCGACGCAACCAGCGCACACAGCATGGCCACCGCGGCCACGGCCACTGGGCCCACACGGCGGAGGGATAGTTGCTTTCGCCTCATCTCGATCAACGTATCGACTGGTCCTCTCCCTCCCTGAACACGGCTGGACGGCGATCCGAGCGCCGCGTTACCGGCTCAAACCCTGCTACGGTCCCCGGCGTTAGGTCGGATTGATATCCGGCAAAGTCGTGTTTAGCGCTCGCGTCGTTGCTTTATCTGAAGCCTCCGCGTTCGCAGCACATCAAGTGGAGGCAACATGCCCACTGGAACAGTCAAGTGGTTCAGCGACGACAAGGGCTACGGGTTCATCACGCCCGATGACGGCTCAAAGGACGTCTTCGTCCATCACAGCGCGATCCTCGGCGAGGGCTTCAAGTCCCTGGCAGAGGGTGCCAAAGTGAGCTACGAGTCCGAGGAAGGCCCCAAGGGCCCGGCCGCGGCAAGCGTTCAGCAGACCTCGTAGTCGCAACCGCACTTCAGTAGTTACGAGGCCCGCCGCAAGGCGGGCCTCGTCTTTGTGAGCCCTATCCTTCCCGCCGATGACCACTCGAGACGACCTCCGCAACATCGCCATCGTGGCCCATGTCGACCACGGCAAGACGACCCTGGTCGACGCCATGCTCTGGCAGTCCGGCGCCTTCCGCAAGGGCCAGGACGTCGCCGAGCGGGTGATGGACTCGATGGACCTCGAGCGCGAGAAGGGCATCACGATCCTCGCCAAGAACACCGCCGTCACCCACAAAGGCGTCAAGCTCAACATCGTCGACACGCCTGGTCACGCCGACTTCGGCGGCGAGGTCGAGCGTGGCCTGACGATGGTCGACGGCGTCCTGCTCCTCGTCGACGCCTCCGAGGGGCCCCTTCCCCAGACCCGCTTCGTGCTGCGCAAGGCATTGGAGGCGAAGCTTCCGGTGATCCTCGTCATCAACAAGGTCGACCGGCCCGACGCCCGCATCGCCGAGGTCGTCGACGAGGTCTACGAGCTCTTCCTCGACCTCGACGCCGACTCGGAGCAGATCGACTTCCCGATCGTCTACACAAACGCCAAGGCCGGCTGGGCCTCGCTGGAGGAAGGCGTCGAGGGCAGCGACCTCGCCCCCTTGCTCGACCTGATGCTGGAGAAGATCCCGGCACCAAGGTACGACCCGGATCACCCCCTGCAGGCCCACGTGACCAATCTCGACGCCTCCCCCTACGTCGGCCGCCTGGCGCTCTGCCGGGTCCACAACGGAACGATCCGGGCCGGCCAGCAGATCGCCTGGTGCCGGGCCGACGGCAGGGTCGAGCGGGCGACGGTGACAGAGCTATACATCACCGAGGCGCTGGAGCGGGTCTCTGCCAAGGAGGCTGGGCCAGGCGAGATCATCGCCGTCGCCGGGATGGAAGAGGTGACGATCGGCGAGACGCTGGCCGACCCCGCGGACCCGCGCCCGCTGCCGGTGATCACCGTCGACGAGCCCTCGCTCTCGATCGTGCTCGGCATCAACACCTCCCCTCTCGCCGGCACCGAGGGCGGCAAGCTGACCGCCCGTCAGGTTCGTGACCGGCTCGACGCCGAGCTCGTCGGCAACGTCTCGATCCGCGTCCGCGACACCGAGCGCCCCGATGCCTGGGAGGTGCAGGGGCGTGGCGAGCTGCAGCTGGTCATCCTGCTCGAGCTGATGCGTCGCGAGGGCTTCGAGCTGACCGCCGGCCAGCCCCGGGTGCTCACCCAGGAGATCGACGGCAAGCTCCACGAGCCGGTCGAGCGGCTCTCGATCGATGCCCCCGAGGAACATGTCGGCACGATCACCCAGCTGCTGGCCGGACGCAAGGGCCGCCTCGAGCAGATGGCAAACCACGACACCGGTTGGGTGCGAATGGAATACCTCGTCCCGGCGCGTGGGCTGATCGGCTTCCGCACCGAGTTCCTCACCGAGACCCGCGGCACCGGGGTCATGCACCACGTCTTCGAGAGCTGGGAGCGCTGGGCGGGCGAGTTGCGTCTGCGCCCCACAGGCTCGATCGTCGCCGATCGTCGCGGCAAGACCGCGGGCTACGCGCTGATCGGCATCCAGGACCGTGGCACGCTCTTCGTCGGCCCTGGCGAGGAGGTCTACGAGGGGATGATCATCGGCGAGAACGCCCGCGCCGAGGACATGGACGTCAACGCAACGAAGGAAAAGCAGCAGACCAACATGCGCGCCGCGAGCGCCGACGTGCTGGAGCGCATGGCACCGCCCAAACGCCTCTCGCTCGAAGCTGCGGTGGAGTTCCTGCGCGAGGACGAGTGCGTCGAAATCACTCCCGAGTCGATCCGCCTGCGCAAGGTCGAGCTCGACAAGCTGAAGCGCCAGAAGACCGCTCGCTCGGCCACCCGCGCCGCCTAGCTGGACCGCGGCGGCAATTCGAAGCAGAGCATCGCCGAGAGGGCAAGCACCCCGTCCTCGCCGCTCTCGGCCAGCCGTTCGGCGCTTGCCGCCTTGATCCTCAAGACCGCCTCCAGCGCGTCCTCCTGGATCCGTGCGAGCTCACGCCAGCCCTGCTCATCGACAACCGAGACCGTGCGGCTCGCATGGCCGTCGGTGCGCCTGTCGAAGCTCCCCGCCTCCAGGGCGTCTGCGGCATCGGAGCCGATCAGGTGCACGATCCAGGCTGAGAGCCGCCGGCGCTCCCGATGGCTCAGCTCGGCCCATTCGGCGTCGCTCCAGACCTTCCCCAGCTGAGGCCGGAGATCAGCCGGCAGGCGCTCGAAAGCCCTGTCGATCCCAACCTCGTTGCCACCGTTCTCGGCCACGGACCCCCCTCGATCGAATGGTTCAGCCACCTTACTCCGCCATCGTGGCCAAAAAAAGAGCCGCCGGGCGATCGCCCGGCGGCTCTTGAAACAGAGTCGAAACTACCCTAGACCGTCGCGGCAGCCTGCTCGGACTGGCTGCTCTCGGCGGCTTTTGCCTTGGCGTCGGCCTCGGGCGTGGGCTCATTCGCCGTGCGCGGAAGCAGCACTTCTTTGGCGATCACGAGGCGCTGGATCTGGCTGGTGCCCTCGTAGAGCTGCATGATCTTGGCGTCGCGCATCAGCTTCTCGACCGGGTACTCCTTGATGAAGCCGTAGCCGCCGTAGACCTGCACGGCGTCGACGGTGATCTCCATCGCCGAGTCGGCGGCGAAGCGCTTGGCCATCG
>Ga0164241_10004004_pt1 | contig 14520 bp, 14 predicted proteins | sample OricomyardsoilBY_FD_108780 | JGI IMG/M metagenome (GOLD analysis project Ga0164241, IMG submission 108780) | Backyard soil microbial communities from Emeryville, California, USA - Original compost - Back yard soil (BY) | ecosystem: Environmental > Terrestrial > Soil > Unclassified | place: USA...
ATCGCCTTTATGTAGGCCTAATACTGATGCGAGCAATGAATCAGGATGTGTCGCATTTCCTTTCCATGCTATATTCCCGAAATAATATTTTCTTCCTTCTTCAATTTTAAAATCAATATTCAGGTTGCCATTTTTGCTGGTAGTAATAGCAGTATCTAATATCTGCGCATCACGGTAGCCTCTTGCATTGTAGTATGCAAGAATTTTATCTCTGTCTTCTTCAAATTTCTTCGGATCGAATTTGGATGTAGATAATAATTTAAGGCGTACGTAAGGATCAAGTAATTGTTTTGTTTTGCTGGGTGTAAGGAATCCCCATTCTTTCATGTACTCACGAAATGATAGTTGCTTTTTTTCTCCGAAGGGGCTTACATCTTTAACGGGATGTAAGGTAAGCCTTGTTTTTTCCTTTGTACCCTTCAGTTGCTTTTTCAACTTCATGCCGTCTATGTTTTCATTGCCAAAAAAGCTGATATCATTAATCTTAACTTTTGGCCCTTTGTCAACATAAATTATAAGTGAATTGGAGTTAACGTAGTCTTTGTCTTCTTTTTCTTCTATGCGTACAGTTGTATTCTGAAAACCTTTATCACGGTAAAATTTACTTGTAATCTCAACAATTTTACGGCGCATATCTTCCGTAATGATCGTTTGCTTTGCCAAACCGATCTTTCCCTGCAAGTCTTCAGCATCGCTTTTGCGTATGCCTATAAACTTAAAATTCCCCAGGCGGGGTCTTTCGGTTACATTGATCTCAATACTTACATTATCATCCTGAATTTTTGCAATATATATCTGTACACCCGAAAATAATTTTTGGCGCCATAAGCTGTTTATCGCTTTTGAAAAAATATCTGACCCGGGGTATGTGAATTTTTGTCCAACCTGTAAACCAGATATGGATGAAACGATAGTTGTATCTAAATGTTTAATTCCGGTAATGGCTATGTCACTGATGGTATACTCTTTTGGAATACGTGCATTTTGCCACTCTATAATTTTGGGATCAATGGAAGTAGGCTTTGTAGTATCTTCCTGCGCATGCACATGCAATGAAGAAGCTATCACTAAAATCAATAAAACACTGTTCCGGAATAAAAATCGTTGCATGGTTGAGAGTTCAAGTCAGTCTTAAATCTGCATATTTCCGCAGCGCGGAACGCAATCAATTTATTGTCTTTGGTTTATAATACAATTCTCTTCAATTTCACTCGAGGCGGCAAATTAAAGGTAAATATCGAAAGTGTTTGTTAAAAGAAACACAGGCTCTTGTTAACCTATTTGCTGCTTTATCTCTATCTATACAGGACTCTGCACCTGGTCGCCGGTTTTTCCAAACCTTCTCTCCCTATGCTGATAATCCAATATGGCTTCATATAAATTTTCTTTTCTGAAATCGGGCCAGCGAACATTTGTAAAATACAGTTCTGCATAAGCCAGCTGATATAGCAAAAAATTGCTGATCCTGTATTCTCCACTGGTTCGTATCATCAGCTCCGGATCGGGAAACGCACTGGTAGAAAGGTATTTCTGCAAAGTACCCTGGTTTATTTCCTCAACGCTCAACGCGCCGAGCTTTACCTCGTGCGCTATACTTTTTACTGCATTCAGCAATTCCCAACGCCCGCTATAGCTAAGCGCCATTATCAACTGAAGGCCGGTATTAGCACTTGTCATGGCCAGTGCCTCATTCAATTCATTTCGGGCATATTCCGGCAGCATGCTCATATCACCAATTACATGCAGCTTAATATTATTTTTATGCAGGCTTTCTACTTCCTGGCGAATAGTATTCACCAATAATTCCATCAGGCCTACCACTTCGTATTGCGGGCGGTCCCAATTCTCGGTAGAAAAAGCATATAAAGTGAGATAACCAATTGAAAGCTCGGCGCAGCCTTCTACAATATTGCGCACACTCTCTACACCATGATAATGGCCAAAAAGCCGGTCTTGCCCCTGCTCTTTTGCCCAGCGGCCATTACCATCCATAATGATGGCGATATGCCTTGGAAGCCTTTCTTTATCAATTTGTTCGAGAAGTGTTGCCATAAAATCCTCCTGCCAGAGAGGGCAGCAAAGGTATTAAGATTTTGAAGGGTATAAAAAAATAATGCTGCAGCCCTTAGTATGCCGTAGGGCAACGGTATGACTGGAGATTAAAAGTGACATGAAACATAGCTGTAACAAACTGGTCTTTCTGCCGGCTGTTACCTCTTTGTCTTCCGGGAACTCCGATAGGTTCGCCCAATTCGTAAGAACGGTCACTGAGCAATGCGGCCTGCGATGGACTGCCGTCGGGATTGTTCGGAAAAATAGAAACGTCAACATATGTTTTGCTCACATCATCCAGGTAATCGGTATTGGTAAATCGGTGAAGCACTTCGAAACCAATATTGATCCTGTCGTTCAACGCATATTTAATACCTGCGCCAAAAGGAATGCTGAAAGCCATTGTACTATATTGCTTACGATCGGGATATTGAGGATAACCCTGTCCTTCTGTACCCAATGTGCGGAGGTATATTTTTTCTTTATTGAGGTAAGCAAAAGGGTCGTAGCTGAATATGCCTACACCAAATGTAATGTAAGGGGTAAAACTATACATCGGGTCGCCGGGCATAAAGCGGAAGAAATTAAAATCGCCTTGTAATGCAAGCTCCCATACATTAGAATTAAAACTCAGGTTTCTCCTGTACATATATTCGTTGCGGCCATTGTATACATCGGAATAACCAAGGCGCGCAAAAGAAGCACCAAGGCGTGCAGCAACATAATTATTAAAATTTTTACGGAAAAAAACTGATGCCGCCATTTTCGGCCGGTTGAGATAAGCGCGGGTGTTTAAATCGCCGAAATAATGGGCAGCTCCCAGCCCCACTCCAAATTCTCCTTCCTGTACTATTTCATTTTGTGCGAATACTGGCGCATTTGTAAGCAAAATTGCTACACAGAAAGCAACAGCAGCTGATAACTTTTTCATCATAGCGGGCCAATGGTATTAGAGATAGTCTAAAACGGAAAAATACTCAATTTCTTTTATCAACCATCGATATTAATTTCTTTTGTCAAGGCCCCAGGTAAGTTTATCGTGAAGTGTTTGAAGAAAACTATTTTCTGTAAGCCGCAATAAATTGATTTTAAACCGCTCCTTTCTTACTGCCAAAGCAACATGTTTGCCTACTATTTCCCGGCGGGAATCCAATGCGCAGATAATACTTTCGGAACGGCTTTCTACCTCAAAAGAAATAACGTTATCGTCCGGCACTACTATTGGCCTCGCATTCAGATTATGAGGAGCTACAGGGGTAATTACAAAGCTTCCGGAGTCAGGAAAAACAATCGGGCCGCCGCAACTGAGTGAATAACCTGTAGAACCTGTTGGTGTGGCTACAATTAAACCATCTGCCCAATAAGTATTTAAGAATTCTCCATTCAAATAGGCTTCTATTTTGATCATGGCTGCAACATCCTGTTTGTGGATGGCAAATTCATTTAAACCATAAGGCACATTACCAAATAGTGGAAGGTCAGCATCAAGGTGAATAAGCGTTCGGGTATCCACGATATACGACCTTTTTACTAAGGCTTTTACAGCCGCTTTAATTTCTTCCTTACCAATTCCTGCCAGAAAACCCAGGCGGCCAAAATTGATACCCATGATCGAAATATTTTTATTTCTTACCAGGGCTACTGTATCAAGTAAAGTTCCATCGCCACCGAGGCTAATGATAAATTCTACATCTTCAATCAGGTCTTCAGATGATGAAAAAGTAAGTGTATCGGGAGGCAGGTGAATAGTATCTCTTATCTGATCAAGAAATGCCTGGTATATAAGCGGCGTAATATTCTGCTTGCTTAGCTCATCAAAAAAAACCTGTACGCTTTCCTTTTGCTGCTCGTCCATCAACCTGCTATAAATAGCTGCTTTCATTGAAAAGCATTAGAGTGAGATAACCTTCCTGTGTATCAAAATATTGTCTTCCTGTGTAAAAATAGCCCGTTTTGACCTAACTGGTTAAATGACCATTCCAATTTAAGAATAAAATCGTAGATGGTAACTACGTCCAGTCCAAAGCCGGAAGAAAAGAGTGTCTGATTGGAAAGAGAATTATTGCCCGGCTTTGGATTATAAATGTATCCTGTGTTGCCAAAGACTTTCCCATATATTTTAACAGGCACATTTTTCGGCGCAATTTTTTTTGTTCCCGGCAGATGAAAAGAAAACTCAACTAATTTTCTTGTATATGTTGCCTTTAAATAAGCAGCGGCTGTACCATCGATTACATAGTATTCATATCCTTGTAAAAAAGCATCGGAATATCCTAAAAGCTTTTGATTAAAATAAGGTTGGGAAAAAGGCAACTTGATAGCTGTTAAAGCATTCAGGCTAACAAAACTTTTTTTACCCGTAGTCCAGTTACCAGATCCTTTTACAGAAAATTGCCAGAGATTAAATGCTTTATTAATTCCTTTTTTAGAAACATTTATTTCGGCCGCATATCCTTTAGTAGGATAAGGTATGTAATCAAGGTTGTAGTATGTCATGATATAATACAACTCAGGATACTCGACCTTCTTACGTCCTCCCGCAAAATAATCAGGGTTCAGTTTTAATACGGTATCTGCTACTGATTCTTTGCTATAAGCTATGCCAAAGCGATGCCTTGTACGTATTGCCCGCCTGTATGTTAACTCTGCATAGCTGCTGAAAAACTTGCGTACAAAATTATTATTGTCTTTAAAAAACACCTGCTTATCATCAACTGTATTATAATTGATCTCCTTGTTATTGCCCAGGCTCAAACCCATATTTACGCCCCATTTCAATTTCTTATCAATGTATAACCTGTCATAGCTAAACGATAATTGCCTTGTATAACCACTGATGAGCCAGAAGCGTAACTTATCATTTCTTCCTGTTACGTTATTATACAAAAGCTTTGCGCCATAGTTAACCCGTTTCAAACTTGCTTTCTGCTCTACGAGCCATTGATTTAAATTTCTATCAACTGGTTTAAAATAAGGAACCGGAAAAAGATAGAGGCGTTCTTTCACTTGTATTTTTACATCTACATCATACCCACGTAAGTTGTATAATGCTACTACTACTTCATGAAATAAAGCGGTATTCATCAATTGCCTTCTGCCTGTTTCAAACTTTTTTACCAATTCCTGTAGTGTATAGCCGTCGCCCAGTTTAAAAGGTAGTTCGCGTAATATTATTTCAGTCTTGGTTCTTCTGTTCCCCTCAACAGTAATAGTGCGGATAATAAAATGAGCATCTTTATTTGCTGGTGCTTCTTTTTTTATTGCGGGTAAAGAATCGGGCAGGGGCAAATTGATACTATCGTTCTGAGCAAAGCTGCTCAGGCAAATGGCAATCGCTACTAAAATGCTTATGTAATATCTTTTTTCTTTCACCATCCGGCAACGTCAGTATGAACTAAATTAACGGGATTTTTCTGAACAGAAATGAAAATGCTGTGCCGCCTTTTAAATATTGAGATAGTTGATGAGGTTGTCGTAATTATTTTTCAGCTCATTTACATAAAGTTCTTCGCCGAAATAATGTTTTACAGTATACTCATAACGCTGAAATGTAGCGACAATGTCAGAAATTTCTGATTTGTTAATCCTTATTGTCACCTGCATTTTCCCTGTTTCCGGATCGTTGGAGCTATTTAATTGGGTAATTTGTGCGTCGTTTGTTTCTACAAGTTTGCTGATCTCATTGAAAGAATATTGATTGCTATCAATTTCCAGCACTATCAGGCCGCCAGGCTCCTGAAGGCTCATAAAGTCGGAGGCAGATTTTAACAAGTCAGTATAGGTAACCGTTCCAATCAATTCATTTTCTTCATCAATAATCGGTACAACACTTAAGCCATTTTCTGTTGCTAACTGTATGGCTTTAAAAAAATGCTCTGTATTTTTTACTGCGCTATTGCCAAAAGATTGTTTAAGGCTATTTAATTCCGCATGATCATTATCAGCCATCAAAAGGTCATCTTCACTGATAATACCGATATATTTTTCCCCTTCCACTACAGGCAGATGAGTAATATGGTTATCATTCATCAGTTGAAGGGCCATATGCACCTTATCGTTAAGATGCAAAGAAGGAAAATTCTGTGTTTGAAGTTCACCTGTTAACATGGATAGCGGCTCCTTATTTTTCTACAAGACCGCAACACTCATGCAACTGTTGCAGGCTCATTGAGCTTTTTCAAAAATTTATGAAGGATGGCATTGAATTCGTCAGGCACTTCCATCATGGGCGCATGGCCACATTTATCAATGAAGTGTAGTTCACTATTTGGAATCAGCTTATTAAATTCTTTTGCCACAAATGGTGGAGTAATGTTATCATTATTTCCCCATACCAATAACGTCGGCTTTGTGATTTGATTGAGTTCTTCGCCGAGATTATTTCTGATAGCACTTTTTGCCAATGCAATAATCTTGATCACTTTCAGCCTGTTATTAGTAATCTCAAATACTTCATCCACCAATTCTTTGGTTGCCATGGCAGGATCATAAAAAGTATATTCCGTCTTCTTTCGGATATATTCATAGTCACCTCTTTTGGGATATGAATCTCCCATTCCATTTTCAAACAAACCAGAACTGCCGGTTAGTATAATAGAACGTATAGCTTCAGGATTATTCTTTAAAACATACACAAGCCCCACATGGCCACCTAATGAGTTGCCTAAAAGATGAATACCCGTGTAGCCTCTTGTTTCGATAAACTTATGGACAAACTTAGCAAGCCCTCCTACAGAAGTATGTAAAAGGTCCATATCAAGCAATGGCAAAAAGGGTACAACCACTTTATTATATTGCTTAAAATATTCTATCAGGCTTTGAAAGTTGCTGAGAGCGCCAAAAAGCCCATGCAATAGTACCAGTGGCTCACCATTGCCTTCTTCTATGAACTTAAATTTACCGTCTTGTTTTATCTCGTAATTCATTTTCCCCGGCGCTGTTAATTTTTGCTAAAATAACTGATTTACTGCAAAATATGTAACTACAGCCAAACCAATGCAATTATAAATACAAAGATAATATAGAAGCTGCTTCAAGAATAAAAACAAGGCGCAAACATGAATGTTTTAGTGTAGTAAAAATAAAAGCCCTTAAAAGACGCCCAAAACGAGAGATCATGACACTTTCTGTGCGATCTGTTCAAAAAATATCTCTAATTCAGTAAACATATCTTTAAAGAAAGGAATGATTGTTCCAAGGCCATCAATAATTTTCGGGCCCCAGGGTTGAAGAAAAGAATACGCTATGGATTGTTGTTTCGTAGTATCTGAGATAAATTTAAGTTGATCAGCATAAAATAAAAATATACTGAACACAGTAGTATAAATAACTATATACAAAAGTATACCACCCAATTTGTTCACCCATCCCAGCATAGAAAACTCTATTGCTTTTTGTATAAGCCTGGCACCAATATTTACCAGGAATACAATACCAACAAATACAATAATAAAAGAGAGTATTGGCAACCATCTATCTGAAATACTTCCTTTTTCTGACAGATAACCCGCTACTACGGCAGATAATTTAATAGCAGCAGCCAATCCTGCAAGAATCGCTACGAAAGAAAAAATACCTACTATCAACCCACGCTGAAAGCCCTTGATCAAAGCCAATACGATAAGTATTAAATAAATAAGATCAAGTAGCATGTGTTATTGCAGAAGGTTTTACTTCTAACGAAAGGAGAAGCCGAAAAATGTTTATACGACAGAAACAGGAATTATTTTAACAGCTCTTTTACGATAGCTGAAATGGTTTTACCATCGGCTTGACCTGCGAGTTTTTTGCTGGCCGCACCCATTACTTTGCCCATGTCTGCAGGTGTGCTCGCTCCTGTTTCGGTAATGATGGATTGAATAATTGTTTTCAGCTCTTCTCCCGATAATTGTTTGGGAAGAAATTTCTCAATTACATCCAGTTCTTCCTGTTCTTTTTGTGCAAGATCAGGACGGTTTTGCTGCTGGTATATTTCAAGCGAATCTTTTCTTTGCTTAACAAGCTTCTGTAAAATCTTTATCTCATCTTCTTCCTTCAATTCACCCGAAGCACCTTCTGATGTCTTAGCAAGTAGTATAGCTGCTTTAATAGCACGAAGACTTCTCAATGCTTTTTCATCTTTGGCCAGCATAGCTGTTTTCAGTTCGCCCATTATTTTTTGTTCGAGGCTCATATGTAGAATTATGCTTTATTATCTTTTAATTGTTTTTCTCTGAATGTATGATAAAAGTCTTTTGCAAACTTTTTCATTTCCTCTACCTGGTCAGCATAGTTAGTAGCGCGGCCATAGGTATCTGCCATAGTCATCATGGTCTGGTAAAAAAAATCTGCCATTTCATCCACCATCATTTCTTTTGTCCATAGATCAATACGCAGTGCCGTTTTTTCTGCACCATCCCAGAAGGCAAGCATCATTGCTTTTGCTTTCTGCGCGTTTTGCATAGAAGAATCCGTAGCGCTCCATGAGATGCCGTCTGGTACGCGGTTTTCATCTGTGTTTACATCAATTATAATACTTGAAACAGCCATAATAAAATTTAAGTTGGCGCAAAGGTAAATAAATCATTTGGCTGCTTTAAGAATAGACTTCCATAAAAGATCAGCCGTTTTATCCCAATTATATGCCTTAGCTATATCCATACCTTTTGCAATTAACTGTGTGCGCAAGTTTTCGTCCTTGTACAATTGCATCATTTTGTCCGCTACATCCGCAGGATCCTTTACATCTGTAAATAATGCGGCATCCTCTGTTATATCGCGCAATGAACTATTATTGGCAACAATTACCGGAACACCGGATTGCATGGCTTCCAGTACAGGTATAGCAAACCCTTCGTATGCGATTGGGTATACCATAGCATAAGCTGCGCCTACCAATGCCGCTCTTTCCTGCTCATCAATTGTGTCTAAGACTACTACATCTTCTCTATACTTATACGTTGCAAGGCTTTTTAAAAATTCGTCTTTATAAACAGAAACAAACTTTCCTGCAAGTACCAGCTTCCAGCTACTCTTTTGCCTTTTTTTAAAAACAGAAAATGCTTTTAATACTGTAATGAGGTTGGTTGATTGTTCTAAAAATCCAGTATAGATAAAATAATTATACCCGCTTGTATATTTCTCTTTCGTGTTTTCTTTTGCTTGTTCATTTGCTATCTGAAATACATCATTAGCCCCGCTGAAAATTGTATTGAGTTTATCCTGTGTAATTTTATAATAATCGTTTATATCTTTTTTTATAGCATGAGAAACTACTGCTACTGACGTTGCTTTATTTAAATAAAGCGCTGTATTTTTTTTATAAAAAGATAAATGTGATTTTTTAAAAGTTTCAGGCATATGTAAAAAAGAAAAATCCTGTACCACCATACATTGCGGCACTTTTGTACGCAACGAAACAAACCGATCCATTGATACAAACACATCAGCCTTGTACTTTCTGAGTATAGCCGGAACTTTAATATCAAACCACCATTTCCAGGATAAGGGGCCTTTCGCTTCGGGCGTAACATAGAGAGGAGTTACATTCTCTGCCAGTTTCAGCGAAACGTCAAAAGGCTTATCAAAAAGAAAAATAAAACTATCGTCCGGATGATTTTTTACTATCCGTGTAAGGGTTTCGTACTGCAAACGCCCATAGCTATTTACATAATCGCTGCGTAAAAACCGTGCATTAACTACTATTCTCATCTGGGTACAAAGGTAATTGTTGATTGTAAAGTCTTTACAAACTAAATAGCTGCACTGGTTTTCTATTCTATAGAGATAATTGTATATACGATCTGTTGGTTTTTACCTGCTAAAAAACTAGTGTTACTACTTACAGATTATAACTGGTAAGATGGAAAAAGTCCATTGCTTATACATTTTATACTGAAAAAAAAATAGAGCAATAGTACAATTGATTGCCCTTTGTGCGGGAAGTACCTTTATAGGTGTTGAAGATGTAATATCCGACTTATGAAACACCCTAATTTATGTGGCCTATGAAAAACATTTACGCAACTCTTTTAAAAAACGGGCTACTTCTCTTTTTATTGCTTTTGATTTTTAATAACTCTGTTTCTGCTCAATGCCCGGATGGTAGCCCACAAGGTGGAGTAGCATTTGACACGACTATTAGATTTGCTTCCGGTATTATTAACAAGGATGTGAAATTTGCAAAATTTAATCCGCAAAACGGTATGCTTACCTGCGTAAAGCTTTGCGTAACGATTAAAGGAGTAATCGACAGCGTAGCAATTGAAAATTATACCAACGACCCGCAAACTGCATCATATACTTATAAAAGACAGGATACAATCAGGGGCCCTGGCATTCCAACATTTCTTACGAGTGCGCCGGCTAATCTTACTTTCGGGCCTTATCCTCTTGATCCTTTTGATGGTGTATATGATTCTGGCCCTGACCTTTATACAAACGGACCTGATACTGTATTGTACAGACAATTATGTACGACAATAAGCGACTCCGCCAGCATTGCAAGTTTTTATGGTTCAGACAGTGTAAGCTATACGTATTCAATCAATGCATCTGCTACAGGTACTATACCCGGTGGTAGTGGACAGGCCATGGTACGCAGTTCGGCATTAGTTAATTTTCGATTTGAATATTGTACTTGCCCTGCTGAAGTTCTTCCCTTGAATGTGAGAGATTTTAAAACAATAAAAATTGGTAATACAAAAGCGCAATTAGAATGGAGTGGGTTTGATGATGCGTTTGCCAATTATCATTATGAAGCAGAAATGAGCAGAAATGGTACAAGCTTTATCACCATCGGTAGATTTGAAAAGAATACAAAAACATCTGATGCATATAAAATGCTCTTTACTGTTCCCAATGGTGAAAGCGGTTCTTACTATTTCAGAATAAAGCAAGTGTATTCGAACGGGTACGTTCGCTATAGTAATATTAGTTATATGTCGATGGAAAGTTCCGTGAATGCAAAATTTTCATTGTATCCTAATCCCTCTAATGGCGTGGTTGGTATCAAATTTGATACAAATAGCACCGGACGATTTGATGTACAAATTTTCAATGCACAAGGACAAATAGTATTGAATAAGAGTATTGTTGCGAATGGTTCGTCTTATATGCAGGTGGCAAAATTGAATAGTGGTAGTTATTGGTTGCGTCTTACAGACCGTGAAACACAAAGCTCCTGCATTAATCAACTTTTAATTAAATGACCTCTTAGGTGGAAGAGGATGGTGGCTTGTAAAAGGGGCCTTGGTTCGGGGCCCCTTTCTTTTTTACATAGGCCCGCAATATTTCCCCTGAACTTTTACTTACATTTGCTTTCCACTTAATACGTATGGAATATAATACCACAAGAAACCATCTGGCGATGAGAGAGTATGGCAGGCATGTTCAAAAAATGATTGAACACCTGGTAAGCATTGAAGAAACGGAACGCCGCCAGCGTAATGCGCAGACTGTTATAGAACTAATGGGATTTTTAAACCCCCATCTTAAAAATGTAGAAGACTTCCGTCATAAACTATGGGATCACCTTTTTTTAATTTCTGATTTTAAATTGGAAGTAGATTCGCCTTATCCCATTCCCACCCGCGAATCGCTGAGCGAAAAACCAGCGCCTTTGCCTTATCCCAAGCGCCATCCTAAACATTCTCACCTGGGTAAAAACCTTGAGATTATTATTAAAAAAGCGCTGAACGAAGAAGATGAGGATAAACGAGCTGGCTTTGCAAACGCTATTGCTTACTACATGAAACTGGCGTATAATAACTGGCACAAAGAATCGGTGCATGATGATGCTATACAAAGTGAATTAACAGGCATTACAGACGGCCAGTTAACTTTCACTAATACTCCATATGTAAAAGCTTTCCGTCCGCAGGAAGGAAGAGATAGAGACAGGGACCGCGGTGGCTATGGCAAACAAAAAGGAAAATTTCAGCATCGCAATGGCGGCTCTAATAACCGTAGAAATGATAACCGTGGCGGCGGTGGTGGTAATTTCAAGAAGAAAAGATTTTAATTTTCAGGTCATCAAATTATTATAAAGGTTGGTAGATCACCAACCTTTTCTTTTTTAATTATCAATTCAATTACTTTGCAGGGCATTCGCAACTGCATTATTTCAAACTATTATAATACCGAATGAATTCTTTTGAAGTAAAAGGCGGCAAAAAACTAAGCGGTGAAATTATTCCGCAGGGAGCAAAAAATGAAGCCCTGCAAATTATCAGTGCGGTTTTATTAACGCCGGAAAAAATTACGATATCCAATATACCAGACATTCTAGATGTAAACCTGCTGATAGAATTACTGGGTGAAATGAATGTAAAAATTGAAAGGGTTTCCCGCGACACCTGCACTTTCCAGGCAGATAATGTAAACATAGATTACCTGCATAGTGAAGATTATAAAAAGAAAAGCGGGCGCTTGCGCGGATCTGTTATGCTGGCCGGGCCTATGCTCTCCCGTTTCAGAAAAGCATTTATACCCAAACCAGGTGGTGATAAAATCGGCCGCCGCAGGCTCGATACACATATTATCGGTTTTCAAAAACTGGGAGCTGGATTTGATTATAATTCAGAAGATGGATTTTTTCATTTACACGCGCCGCATTTGCAAGGTACTAATATGCTGCTGGATGAACCTTCCGTTACCGGTACTGCCAACATACTGATGGCTGCTGTAATGGCAAAAGGAACCACTACCATTTACAATGCAGCATGCGAACCCTATATTCAACAGTTATGCAGAATGCTGAACAGAATGGGTGCAAAAATCAGCGGTATTGGTAGCAACCTCTTATCTATTGAAGGAGTTACCTATCTCGGTGGTACATCGCATAGTATGCTGCCGGATATGATTGAAGTGGGTTCTTTTATCGGCCTTGCTGCTATGACGCAAAGTGATATCACTATTAAAAATGCTGGCCTTGAACACCTGGGTATCATTCCGGAAAAATTTCAGCAATTAGGTATAAAAATGGAATTTTATGGAGACGATATTCATATCCCATCACAGGAAATGTATGAAGTACACCGCTATCTCGACGGTGGTGTATTAACTATATACGATCATCCATGGCCGGGATTTACACCCGACTTATTAAGCATTGTATTAGTAACAGCTATACAGGCAAAAGGTAGTGTTCTTATTCATCAGAAAATGTTTGAAAGCCGCTTATTCTTTGTAGATAAGCTGATAGATATGGGTGCGCAGATTATTTTATGCGATCCTCACCGCGCTGTTGTTATCGGCCTCGAACGTATACAAAAACTAAGAGGTATTACGATGAGCAGCCCGGATATACGCGCCGGTGTTTCCTTATTAATTGCAGCATTAAGTGCAGAAGGAAAAAGTATTATTCAAAATATTGAACAGATAGACAGGGGGTATCAATACATTGATGAACGTTTAAAAAACCTGGGGGCAGATATTAAAAGAATAACAGCATAAGCAGATGGCAACGTATCAAAATAAAATTATTATCATCACGGCTCCTTCAGGTGCCGGCAAAACTTCTATCACCCGTTATTTACTTGAACTTTTTCCGCAACTATGTTTTTCTATATCAGCAGCTACAAGGCAGGCAAGAAATTACGAGAAAGACAAAGTAGATTATTACTTTCTGACCTTAGAAGATTTTCGGCAAAAAATTCAAACCAATGAATTCCTGGAATGGGAAATGGTGTATGAAGGAAAATATTATGGTACATTAAAAAGTGAAATGCAACGCATATGGAATAATGATCAATGCCCTTTATTAGACATTGATGTAAAAGGTGCCATCCATGTACAGCAACAATACCCCGATACTTCACTCAGTATTTTTATAGAACCTCCTTCTGTAGATGAGTTAAAACGCCGCCTTGAGTCGCGCGGCACCGAAACACCCGAGTCATTGCAGGCAAGAGTCAATAAGGCTTCGTATGAATTATCTTTCAAAGATCATTTTAATGAAATTATTGTAAACGACGACTTTAAAGCGGCTTGTGAAAAAGCAAGAAAGATTATAGAAAATTTTCTTGCCAAACCACTATAGAGAAGTTTACGTAGATGATAAAGCACACTAAACTCTTATTATCTTTATATCTATGATCGAATGGCAGACCATAGCATGGTTTATTCTCACCTTATTACTGATGGGCTTCTTTTCAGGAATAGAAATGGCCTATTACAGCGCCAACAGGCTGAGTATTGAACTACGCAAAAAACAAAACGATACAACAGGCCAGCTGTTGGCAAAATTTGTAGACAATCCTGCCAGTTTTATAGGAACTACATTAATCGGCTTTATTTTATTTCTTGTGTTTCTTTCATTGCAACTGAGTACGGTAATGAAACCGGTATGGAAATACATGAATATTGGTTCAGACCTCGTTCATATTATTGTTGAAATTATTATTGCCACATTCATTGTCTTGATTTTTGCAGAATTTATTCCAAGAGCAATGTTCCGCGCTAAAAGCAATACACTTCTCACCCGCCTTG
>Ga0164241_10004005_pt1 | contig 14517 bp, 15 predicted proteins | sample OricomyardsoilBY_FD_108780 | JGI IMG/M metagenome (GOLD analysis project Ga0164241, IMG submission 108780) | Backyard soil microbial communities from Emeryville, California, USA - Original compost - Back yard soil (BY) | ecosystem: Environmental > Terrestrial > Soil > Unclassified | place: USA...
ATACGGCGTTATAAACGATTTCTCGTGGACGCTTACCTGGAAAATGGCGAGCCGATGACATTTCACTGCCCTAACACCGGCAGCATGAAAAACTGTTTAGTACCGGGCGCACCGCTCTGGTATTCCACGTCGCTGAATATCAAGCGCAAATATGCGGCCACGTGGGAGATTGCCACTACTGCAGCGGGTGACCTCGCCGGCATCAACACCAATCGTGCGAATACGCTGGTAAAAGAGGCGCTTATTGCCGGGATAATTCCTCCTTTGGGGTCATTTACGGAGCTGGCGGCTGAAGTGAATTATGGGAAAGAGGGAAGTCGTATCGATTTTCTCCTCCAGGTTGCGGGGCAGAAGGTCTACGTGGAGGTCAAAAATGTCACTTTGTGTGAGGAGGAGGGCGCTGGTTATTTTCCTGATGCAATCAGTCTGCGTGGGTGTCGCCATTTGCGCGAATTGACAGAGGTGGTGCGGAATGGCCATAGGGCGGCATTGGTGTATTGCGTGCAACATTCAGGTATTCAGAGTGTTGCTCCAGCCCGGCATATTGACCCAGCCTATGGCCGCGCGTTTGAGGCGGCTGTGCATGCGGGAGTCGAAGTTTATGCTCTGGGTGGGCGTTTATCGCCGGAAGAGATTGTCCTCGAGCGGCCATTGCCCGTTTTCGTCTGATTCTGCATTCAAGACGATGTGATCCTGTTGAATCGAAAAAGGAACCCGTTTCAGAAATTGACGGGTGCAGGGGCCGGCGACGCACTCCCCTGTTTCCGGCAGAAACAGGGCGCCATGCATCGCGCAACGCAAGAGTCCACTGTGCGGATCCATAAAGTCGTCGGGCAGCCAGTTTAACGCCACACCCATATGGGGGCACCGGTTGCGATACACATAAAAAGCCTGTTGTTCCCGGACCACTATGAACCGCTGCGCATCCACATCGAATCCCCGGGCACCGCCATCCGGAATATCCGCTGTGTTGCACAGCATTTTCATGCTCAGGCGTGGGCTCTGGCCAGTTCCCCGCGTTCCAGATGTTCCGCTTCGCTGACCAATCGCGTTTTAAGATCGTGTGGCAAGTCGTTCCAATGAACATCCATCAAGGCGCCCTGCAGAGCATATAGCATGACTTTGGAAACATGTATGCCGCGGGCTTTGATGCGGCAGTAGGCGTGTACAGGGCCCATCTCCGCTAAGTCTTCATAGGTGTTAATGCCTATGGCCTGCAGAATATTGACAGATGCCATGCCTAGATTCTTAAGTTCGAGCAGTTCGCTATGGGCGAGGTTTACGTTCATGGTTCTTCCTTATTATTATCGTGAGCTTTGGCGCTTGGGCCATTTACTTTCTGAATTATTCGACTTTTGTGCAACCATCATCCGTGATGATGTCTTGTCAGGGGGCACTTCCATGTATAACTGTAGTGCATATTTGGACGCTAGCCAGGGCTAGGTTTGCGGATATCCTTTACCTGTGAATCATTCGTTCTGCTGTCATAAGCAGCGGAAAATCTACTACATTTTTCCTATATGTCCTATCACTAACCGGGGAATTTTTTGGACGCGATCACTCTGTCAGGGCGTACTGAGTGGCACCTTGTCGAATTCGACGGCCGCCAAGTGCACCAGAATCTGGTATCCCCATTGCGACACCTTATGGAGGATGCATCTGCGGCCGGATTTAATCTGGCACTTGCCAGTGCGTTCCGATCATTTGAGCGTCAATGCACGATTTGGAATGAAAAAGCGGTCGGTTTGAGGCCCATTCTGGCGGACGACGGCACCATTTTAAATGTGGCAGAGCTCTCCCCCGTGGAAATCCTGTTCGCTATTTTGCGCTGGTCTGCACTCCCCGGCGCTTCCCGACATCATTGGGGCACGGATCTGGATGTCTATGATCGCAATGCCAGCTGTGACGGCTATAAGGTGAAGCTGATGCTGGATGAAACTGTCGGATCTGGCGCTTTTGCAGGATTGCACACATGGCTCGATGAATATCTTGCGCGCAAAGATGCAGATTTTTTTCGGCCGTACCGGCGGCACCTGGGAGGGGTGGCACCCGAGCCCTGGCACTTGAGCTACGGACCTCTGGCTAAAGAATTTCAAACATCGTTGGACGCTTACGCCTTGCGCGGATTGATAGAAGCATCCGATATTGCATTGAATGCGTTGGTGTTGAAGCATTTCGAAGAAATTTATGAGCGTTTTGTCTGGGTTCCCTGGCATCTCTATCCGGAAACCTGCCGGCCGTGTTGATTATTTTTGATTGCGATGGTGTTTTGGTGGACAGCGAATCCCTGGCTGCTCGGATATTTTCGATCGAATTGCAAAAATGCGGCGTCGTTTTGGACGCACATGAATGCGAAAAGCGCTTTCGCGGCCATACATTGCCGCATTGCCTGGAAACTCTGGAGCGTGACTATCCGGGCAGATTACCAGCCAATTTTATGGAGATCTTATCCAGCGCCACCCGAGATGTCTTTAGCCGGGAATTATTACCGGTGCCAGGGGCGGAGGCTGTTTTGCAGTGGTTGCGCAGCGAGAAATATGCATTTTGCGTGGCGAGTAACGGCGCTCTCGCAAAAGTTCACCATTCTCTTGAAGCGACTGGACTCAGATCTTATTTCGGCAGCAACTGCTTTTCCGCGGAATCCGTGCGAGCGGGCAAACCAGCGCCCGATTTGTTCTTACATGCAGCAACTGCCATGGGATTTAATTCGCACCAGACCCTGGTTGTGGAGGATTCAACGGCAGGTATTGCGGCGGCTATGAGTGCAGGAATGCGTGTTTGTATTTTTGGATCCGCGTCTGTTGCGGGCGAAGGGGCGTTCCGCCGGTTTTATCACATGGAGGAACTGCCGCAGATTTTAGCGAATTGGATCAAGTGTTAACCAACGCTCGATACGTCTTCGTCTTCCAAATCGCCATTTTCGCGCAGCCATTCGAGCACAGCCTCACGGCTTTCCAGCATGGACTGATAGGTTTTTAAGACAGTGGAGTTGGGCGTCTGCAGTTTTTTGATGCGCTCGATGCGATCTTGCAGAAAATGAATATCCTCTATGACCTTGGCAGCAATTGCGCTACTGCTGGCATTGTACGGAGACCGGGGAATCAAGCGGTCGATGTCGGCGGGAATATGCTTGTCTGACACATTCGGGTTCATGGAGAGTTCCTTATTATTGAAGGCAGACGCGCACGCCTGGCGATCATCACCCATGAAGTATGGTCTCGATTCAAAGGAACGGCCAGTTACCCGCAAAAGCCTGCGGCACGGATTTCATCTTGGTTATTGGAGAGTATAGAGCGGACTTTTATAAACACCGTTGAATTTCATGCTGAATTGGGTAAGTGGAATTCCGGAGAATTTGCAGAGTGGGTTAGCGGTTGGAGCCCTTTTAAAAAAGCTCAGTTTTTTCATTGGGTTGCGAGGCACGCATCGAGTGTGCGCAGCTGTGTGAGTGCCAACTTCAATTTCGGTTAATTCCGGTCTTATGACCCTCATCTAAAATTGCGGTCATTTTTCATTCATAAAAAATATCGACGGTGTCGCATTTTGGCGGAATTTTCGCCGTTTTTGACAAAGAGTCTCGAACTCTGCGCGCTGGCGATATGCCCTGGTTAGTGTTTTACTTCAAAGGCTGTCGGCCAATTGCGAATAGAAGGTGAAAGCGATGAGCGAAGAAAGGTTTGATCTGGTTTTCTGCGGCGAACTGGTAGCAGGCTTCGAATTGGCCCAGGTCAAGGAGAATATCCAGGCGCTGTTTCGTATCGATGAAGCCAAGGTCAATGCTTTGTTCTCGGGGAAACCCATACCGCTGCGTAAAGGTTTGGATGCGGATTCCGCCAATAAATATCGCGTGGCCATGAAAAAGGCGGGTGCACGTGTGGATGTGATTTTAAGTCGCGATTCCGCTCCTGCGACTTCCGTCAAAACCGCATCTACACCTGCATCTACACCTACGCAATCCGCAGCATCCAATAAGGCGACGGAGTCTGGAGGGTTCACCACCGCTTTGGGCGCTCAGCCTCTCGTCACCGCCAAACCTCGGGAACCTATCAAGGCGCCGGATTTTGGTATGGCTGCTGTGGGCAGCATTTTGCTCCGCCCGGAGGAGCGCGTGGAGGTCGAGGCGGAAAGTGTGGATGTCTCCCATTTATCGGTCGCACCCCAAGAGGGAAATATTTTGACGGAAGAAGAACTGGAACGGCCGCCGGGGATTGTTGTGACGATTCCCGAATTGGACTTGGCCGATGTGGGCAGCGATTTACTGCTGCCCGAGGAACGGGCAAATCCGGAGCCAGTAATGGTGGATATATCGGGCCTTTCCCTGGGCGCGCCCGGTGAGCGCTTGGCGCCGCCATCTCCTCGGCCACCGTCACCACCGAATGTGGACCATATAAAACTCAAGTCATAAAAAAGGGCCTTGTAGGCCCTTTTGATCAATGCGTCTTATTCGGCTTTTTTGAAGTTTTCAATAGAGTCGAGAATTTCACGACGGGCTTCGTCCGCGTCACCCCATCCTTCAACTTTTACCCATTTGCCGACTTCTAGATCCTTATAGCGCTCAAAAAAATGGGCAATCTGCTTGATCTGGATTTCGGGCAGGTCCTTGTAGGATTGGACCTTGCTGTAGAGCGATGTGGTTTTGGTTACAGGCACCGCCAGCAGCTTAGAATCCTGTCCTGCTTCATCAGACATTTTCAACACGCCTATGGGGCGGCATTTCACAACACAACCAGCTTGCAATGGGAAGGGCATAACCACCAGTACATCCGCCGGATCGCCATCGCCGCACAGGGTGTTGGGAATGTAACCGTAGTTGCAGGGGTAACGCATGGAAGTGCTCAGGATACGATCGACAAACAGCGCGCCGGAATCCTTGTCGATTTCATATTTGATCGGTTCACCGCCTTGGGGAATTTCGATGACGACATTGACTTCTTCGGGTGGATTTTTGCCGGTGGGCACACTGTTTAAACTCATGGATGAAAGTCCTGCTGAAGGTGGGATTAAACGAAAGGCCGGCATTCTACCATAGGCAAAACACCAGGCAATTTACCGAAAATGCAGCGTGCAGTGCTCAGGTCGGACGGCGTGAACCACCGTCGACCGCGTGATAAGCTGCGCAGCCTAATTCATGGGGAGAACACATGCAGCACATTCATATATTGGGTATTTGCGGCACCTTCATGGGCAGTCTTGCCCAACTGGCCAAAGCGAAAGGTTATATGGTGACCGGCTGCGATCACCGTGTTTATCCGCCCATGAGCACACAGTTGGAAGCGGCGGGAATCGAATTGATTGAAGGATTTGATCCCGCGCAGATCGATTTGCAGCCGGATCTATTCGTGATTGGCAATGTGGTGGCGCGGGGAAATCCGTTGATGGAGGCCATCCTCAACCGCAACCTTCCTTATATATCCGGCCCACAATGGTTTGCTGAACATATTTTGAGTGATCGCTGGGTATTGGCTGTATCCGGCACCCACGGCAAAACCACCACTACCAGCATGCTCACCTGGATTCTGGAGCACGCCGGTTTCGCACCGGGATATCTCATCGGTGGGGTACCACAAAATTTTCGCACCTCAGCGGCTCTGGGCAGCTCGGCTTTTTTTGTGGTGGAGGCAGACGAATACGACTGCGCATTTTTCGACAAGCGCTCCAAGTTTATTCATTACCGCCCGCGTACCCTGGTTATGAACAACCTGGAGTTTGATCATGCCGATATTTTTCCCGACCTCCAGGCCATACAAACCCAATTCCACCATTTGGTGCGGACAGTGCCCGGGGACGGTTTGATTCTCTACCCGCAACAGGATGAAGCATTGCGCGAAGTCATTGCCCGGGGTTGTTGGACACCGATTCAGATGTTGGGAAGTGATTGGACAGTGCAACCCTTGAACAGCGAAGGCACTCATTTCGGGATTTCCCTCCATGGCGCTGAAGTGGGGCGCGTGCACTGGCAGTTGTCCGGCCGACACAATGTGCACAATGCTCTCGCCGCAGTGGCGGCGGCGCGCCACGTGGGGGTGGAGCCGGAGTTGGCCTGCAACGCACTCAATCTTTTTCAAGGCGTCAAGCGTCGCATGGAATTCGTGGGCGAGGTAAAGGGCGTCAAGGTATACGACGATTTCGCCCATCACCCGACGGCTATCCAGACCACGTTGGAAGGTGTGCGTGCGCAAAACCCGAATAGCAAAATCACCGCGGTGATTGAACCGCGCTCCAACACCATGAAGCTTGGGGTGCACAAGGACGCCCTCAAGCAATCCTGCTATCCGGCGGACACGGTTTATTGGTTGGAACCGGAAAATTTCAACTGGTCTCTTACGGGTACCCAAAGTGTGGGAAAAACCCAACACCATGTCTGCCGTAATATTCAGGACATAGTGCAAACGTTAGTAGCGAAAGCCGAGCCGGGAGAATTGGTGGTGGTGATGAGCAACGGGTCGTTTGACGGCATACACGCAAAACTGCTGCGCGCACTCGGGGAATCGAATGTCTAAAACTTTCTGCCTGGCTCTCACTGGCGCGTCGGGCGTGCAGTATGGTTTGCGTCTGTTGCAGCTGTTATTGGCAGCAGACTGCCGCGTGTATCTAATGTTGTCAAAAGCAGCGGAAGTGGTTATTCGCCGCGAAACATCGCTGGTTGTGCCGGAAAATCTCGCCGAACAACAGGCGTGGTTTCGCGATACTTATGCGGCGACAGAAGATCAGCTGCAATTGTTTGGCCGGGAGGATTGGTTTGCTCCTGTAGCCTCCGGCTCAGGCGCACCTGAAGCTATGGTGATTTGTCCAGCCAGTGGCGGTACGCTTTCCGCGTTGGCCAACGGCGCGAGCAATAATCTCATTGAGCGGGCGGGGGACGTGGCACTTAAGGAGCGACGCAAATTGATCCTGGTTCCGAGAGAGACGCCTTACTCCCAGGTGCACCTGGAAAATATGCTCAAGCTCACCCAGATGGGCGCCCTTATATTGCCAGCGAGTCCGGGTTTTTATCAAAATCCTCAAACCCTGGAGGATCTGGTGGATTTCGTAGTGGCGCGGATTCTGGACCACTTGGCCGTTCCCCAAACGCTGATTCCCGTATGGGGCGATCAGCCCACAACCAAATAAATTGCCAGTATCACCAGGGCGCCACCCAAGAGCAGCGCCAGCATTTTGATGGCGCGGTTGTATGGGCCACTGCCTGGGGATGCTTCCGAGCGATTGCCAGGCGATGTCGGTCGGGTTTTCCACTGCTTTGGCCGGGCTGTGTTTTCTGCTCCAAGCACATTGTCTGCGGTGGACGCAGTGTGCTCGGCATCCTGTTCAGCGGGAGCAAGGCCGGATGCTTCTGCTGGTCTGTGTCCGGGGCCGTAAATTCTGAAGCTGTAGACATCCAGCCGCATTTGGTCGCCGGAATACAGAATGCCTTCCGAGATTCTGACGTCGTTGATGAATGTTCCATTGGCCGAACCCAAATCCCTCACTTTTACCGACTCATCGCTCAGCGTCAGCAACGCGTGCTCCCGAGACAAATGCGTGCCCGGAAAAATCAGATCGCAGTGGCCAGACCGACCGATTTTCACTTCCCGGCTCTGGTTGCGTGAATGAATTGGGAATTCCTGCCCAGCCAGCCAGCTGGAGGATGCGACCAATGTCCATTGGAGCTGGTTGCCCGGCAATGCGGGATCGAGAATTTCCAGGGCCACATTTCCCAATCGCACTTCATCGCCATTTTGCAGCGCCTTCTGTGTGATGCGCTGCCCGTTGACAAAGGTACCCGCCTCGCTGCCCAAATCGTGCAAGGCGTAGGCGCCATTGATCAGCAGCAGCCGTGCATGCTGGGGACTGACGGATAAGTCCTCAATCATCAGATTGTTGCCGCGCGCGCTACCGATGGCAAATGACTTGTCCACCACCCACACGGGTTCTTGGCGTTGATCGGTGAAGCGGATTTTTAGCATGCTTGGCTGCAACGGGTTGATGGGTCGGCTGGACATGGTGGAGCAGGGTGCGGATGCCCTTTGTTCCATACAGATGCGCCACTGAAAGCGCTTCGGCAATGCGGGCATCATAGGGTTAAATTTGTGGTTTTCAACGCCTGCGAGATAAAAGGCGCTCCTTCAAGTTTTCAAGTCCATTTGATGGGTCAAAAGGTGCGCTTACAGATTCTCTTGTTTGGCGGTAGAACTTTTCCTCCCAGGAATGGTTAAAATGCGCGCCGAATCGCCATGGAGGTCAACCGGTGTCTACTCAAAAACCCACAGTGATCATTCATTACTGCACACAGTGCCAATGGCAACTGCGCGCAGTCTGGATGGCTCAAGAGCTGCTCGCCAGTTTCAGTGACGAGTTATACCAAGTGGCCTTGCGTCCAGGCACAGGTGGCGTATTCGAGATTTGGGTGGAGCATAACCTGGTTTGGGAGCGCAAGCGCGATGGTGGATTTCCCGGCGCCAAGGAGCTCAAATTGCGGGTGCGTAATGCCGCCTTCCCCGATAAACCACTGGGGGCACATATCGAAAATACTTCTGCAGATAAGTCGCAGGACGACTAGTTGGTACTCTTCAAGGATTTCTTATGGTGAACCGTTTTACTGATGCCTGGCTGGGATGGATAACCCTGTATCCCAAAAGCGTGCTGTTATTGGTTTTTGCATTGATGATTGGCGCTGCCTTTGGGCTGCCGCGTTTTAAATTGGATGCTTCAGCGGATTCCCTTACATTGGAGCACGATACAGATCTCAGCTATTTCCGTGAAATAGCGAAGAGGTACAGCAATGGCGATTTCCTGATCGTCACTTTTTCACCTCATGAGGAATTATTCAGCGACGCGTCCTTGAAGTTGCTGCGAAAGATGCAAGATGAGCTCGCGCAAGTAGACGGGGTCGCCGGGGTCAATAGCATTCTGAATGTACCTTTGTTATTCAGCCCCAAGCAGAGCTTGCGTGAGATCGCCAAAGACCCGCGCACTTTGGAAACTCCAGGTACAGACCGGGCGTTGGCTAAACAGGAATTTCTCGAAAGCCCCATTTATCGCGAGATGATTCTGGGGCCGGGCGGCCAGACCACTGCTCTACAGCTGAATATTTCGGTTGATCATCAGTACATAGACCTCGTGCAAAAACGCGACTCTCTGCGTGCGAAGCAGGCCAGTGAAGGATTAACAGATATAGAGACTGCGGAACTGGCGCAAGTGACGCAGGAGTTTCTTGATTACCGAACGCTTAGTGAGGCGCGCGGGCATGACCGGGTTGAAAAGGTGCGGGAAATCGTTGCGCATTACCAGGGGCAGGCGGAGATTTTTGTTGGCGGCGTCTCCATGATCACGGCTGATATGATCAGCTTTATAAAACAGGATTTGGTGATTTTTGGTTCGGCTGCGGCGGCTTTTATTATTTTCGTATTGGCGGTCATTTTTCGTTCTTTCTGGTTGGTTATGATATCAACCATTACTTGCGCGGCCGCCGTGCTGCTGATGTTGGGTTTGGTGTGTTGGCTCGACTGGCGACTTACAGTGATTTCCAGCAACTTTGTGGCGCTGTTACTGATCATTGCCATGACCATTGTGATCCATTTATTGGTGCGTTACCGGGAGTATGCGGAGGAAAATCCCGATTGGAGCCAGCAGCAACTGGTCGTGGCGACGGTTCAATTCATGTGGAAACCCTGCATCTATACTACGCTCACGACTATGGTGGCTTTTATGTCGCTGGTGGTCAGCGGTATTAGGCCGGTAATCGATTTTGGCTGGATGATGACCATCGGGCTGATGATTACTTTGGTTCTCGCGTTTTTGTTCCTACCAGCGAGTCTGATGTTGATGCCGCGAGCGAAAACGCGTCGCGCTTCACACCACTCTCCAGAGGGGAAACCTCTGACATTGTATTGTTCTGCGTTCGTTGAACGTCATGGAACCGTGGTTGTGCTCACCAGTTTGGTGATAGGTGTGTTGAGCGTTTGGGGGATCTCAAATCTGCAAGTGGAAAACCGCTTTATTGATTATTTCCATGAGGAAACGGAGATTCACAAGGGGCTGTCGGTCATCGACGACAAACTGGGCGGCACCACATCCCTGGATATTATTATTAATGCACGTGCTGCCAGCAGTTTTACCACAGAAGATGATATAACCCCGAGCTTTACCGATGAAGATGATCCGTTTGCGGAAGCGGATCATTTTGACGAATCCGACCCTTTTGGCCGTGTTGAACCTGTTACAGAGGAGGACCCGTTTGCTGATGCGGACCCATTGTCGGAGCACGGTGATGAGATCGCAAGCTATTGGATGACGGTCGCCGGCTTGCAGCAGATCGAATCCGTCCACGATTATTTGGAAACACTTCCTGAAGTCGGCAAAGTGCAATCCCTGGCTATTTTGTACAAGGTGGGACGTGAGATTAATGGCAGCTTGAATAATTTCGAGTTGGCGGTGATGGAAAAATCCCTATCCACTGACGTACGTCGGGTGCTCGTTGATCCCTATCTTAATGGCGCGCAGGAAACCCGTATTACTTTGCGGGTCAAGGATTCTTATCCTGATCTAAAGCGCGCGGAGCTGGTAGAGCGCATTCGAGAGCATTTCGCCCAGCATTTTCAGCTTGATATGGAGCACGTCAAATTTTCAGGACTGCTCGTGCTTTACAACAACATGTTACAAAGTTTATTTGGATCGCAAATTGTCACTATGGGCGTAGTGTTTTTTTGCATTATGGTGATGTTTGTAATTTTATTCCGTTCGCTGCTGGTTGCCACTGTGGCCATATTACCTAATGCGCTGGCGGCAATTGCCATACTTGGTGGCATGGGGCTCTTCGGAATTCCTTTGGATATGATGACGATTACCATAGCGGCAATTACCGTTGGTATCGGTGTGGATGACACCATTCACTATATTCACCGGTTTAAAAAGGAAGTCGCGATTGACGGTGATTATATAGCCGCCATGCATCGTTCCCATGGTTCCATAGGCCGAGCCATGTATTACACATCTGTGATTATTATTTTCGGCTTTTCCATCATGGTTCTATCGCAGTTCATTCCCACGATTTATTTCGGTTTGCTCACAGGCCTGGCTATGTTTGTTGCGCTTATGGGCGCCCTATTTCTATTGCCAAAACTGATTTTGCTGTGGCGGCCCTTTAAAGTGCCGGCATTGAAACCCGCTTACTCCTAATTGGTGCCGATCCGTTCCCAGAAAGCCCGCACCAGCGGGCTCTTTAAGCGACTCGCCAACACGCACAAACCTACTTCATAGGGTTTGAGATTGGGTTGGAAAGGATGCAGTTTGACTTTCTCTGCCAGGGGGCTGTTGTCCAACACGATTTTAGGCACCAGCCCTACGCCAAAGCCCAGACTTACCATACTGACAATCGCTTCATGCCCGGCGACTTGTGCATAGATATTCGGACTGATTCTGCGGCGCAGGAACCAGGCGTTCAACCTCTCCCTTGCCACACCCTGCTCCGACATGATGAAAGGCACCGACCGCCAGTAATGCCGATTGTCTGTTGGTTCCTGTTCAAACCATTGGTTTTGCAGAGGCTGTATCAATAAAAGCGGTGAGTGAGTGATGCGTTTGAAATCCACTTCCTGCGGCATCTTGTCCAATCGCGCCGCGATTGCCAGATCCTCATGGCCGGCTACGACACGTTCCATCGCCAGCGAGGGGTCCCCCGTATGGAGCTTGATCTCTATATAGGGGTGCTGATGGCGAAATTCCGTAAGTATGTCGTAGAGAAATGAATAACTTGCAGTAACAGAGCAGTAGAGACTTAACGAGCCGCGCATCTGCGCAGATTCCTTTTGCACATTATCACGCAGGGTTTGCCATCGCTGGAGCGTTTCCCTGGCAAACCGCAAAACTTCCATGCCCTCGTGTGTAATCTCAACCGAGCGATTGTCGCGTTCAAATAGTCGAGTTTTAAGCTCTATTTCCAATTGTTGGACGCTGCGACTCAGTGTTGATGCGCTGACATGAGAGAGTTCTGCGGCGCGGTTAAAATGCAGGGTTTCGGCCAGCGTTACGAACAGTTTGAGTTGTTTTAGGTCCATAATTACGTTGCGGAATTTGCAATATAAGATTGTAAATATATCAGTTTACTCAATGAAAAGGGGGGCCTAAAATGGCCGGTCTTTTCTATACATACATTTCCAATATGAGGTGGTTATGCAAATCTATTACGACAAAGACTGTGACCTGTCGATCATTCGCAGCAAGAAAGTAGCGGTCATAGGTTATGGTTCCCAGGGGCACGCCCACGCCAACAACCTGAAAGATTCAGGCGTAGATGTCGTGGTTGGATTGCGATCCGGATCGGCTACTGCTCAGAAGGCGGAAAAAGCCGGGTTGCGTGTTCTACCTGTGGCCGACGCAGTGGCGGGCGCTGATTTGGTAATGATCCTGACGCCTGATGAATTCCAGTCCAAGCTTTATAAAGATGAAGTGGAGCCCAAGCTCAAAAAAGGCGCGACACTGGCCTTCGCTCATGGTTTCTCCATTCATTACAACCAGATAGTGCCCCGTGCGGATTTGGACGTTGTCATGATCGCGCCTAAAGCGCCTGGCCATACAGTGCGATCAGAATTTACCAAAGGCGGTGGTATTCCTGATTTGGTGGCTATTCACCAGGATGCTTCCGGTAAAGCAAAAGATGTAGCGCTTTCCTATGCCAGTGCCATCGGCGGTGGCCGGACGGGCATTATCGAAACAAGCTTCAAAGACGAAACCGAAACCGATTTGTTTGGAGAGCAGGCAGTACTCTGCGGCGGTTGTGTGGAGCTGGTGAAGGCCGGCTTTGAAACTCTTGTCGAAGCGGGTTACTCCGCAGAGATGGCGTATTTTGAATGTCTGCACGAACTCAAGTTGATTGTGGATCTGATGTACGAGGGCGGCATCGCCAATATGAACTACTCCATTTCCAATAATGCCGAGTATGGAGAGTATGTGACAGGTCCAGAGGTCATCAATGAGCAGTCCCGCCAAGCCATGCGCAATGCGCTGAAGCGCATTCAAAATGGTGAATACGCCAAGATGTTCATCAGTGAAGGTGCAACCAATTACCCGTCCATGACAGCCTATCGCCGCAATAATGCTGCACATCCAATTGAACAAGTTGGTGCGAGACTCCGTTCAATGATGCCTTGGATCGAGGCTAACAAACTCATCGATAAAACCCGCAACTAATCACATCTTTACCGGCGGCGCGTATTCAGCGCCGCCTTTTCCGTCTTCACCATCCGCTCCTGATTCCCGTAGCCTTGAGTTTTGCGCTGAGATACCATGCTTCCCGGTATTTTGCCGCTATTGCGGCTCTATTGAGCAGAAGAAGGGCTGTTATGAAGAACGAATCCGAGAACGATCAGCAAGATACTTCCTTATTGAATATTGTAGGCGAGCACGAAGAAGAGGTCACAACTTCGTCAGGGCAGAAGGTGCGTCATAAAGGCGTTTATCTTTTACCTAATCTCATCACCACAGCAGCGTTATTTGCCGGTTTTTACGCGATTATTTCTGGGATGAAAGGCAATTTTGAAGCGGCGGGTCTGGCAATTATTGTGGCGCAGTTGATGGATGGCTTTGACGGGCGTGTTGCGCGCTTGACCAATACCACCAGTGCTTTTGGCGTTCAATACGACAGTTTGTCCGATATGGTGTCTTTTGGCTTGGCGCCGGCCTTGGTGATGTTCAGTTGGGGCTTGGAGCCTTTGGGAAAATTTGGTTGGGCTGCTGCATTTCTTTTCGCTGCCTGCGCAGCTTTACGTTTGGCGCGCTTCAATACACAAGTGGGCACTGTAGATAAGCGTTATTTTGTCGGCCTAGCCAGCCCACCAGCGGCAGCGCTTCTTGCTACAACTGTTTGGCTGTGGCATGACGTGACCCCACCTTATGAGGTCTCTGTGCTGGCGGCGATTGCCACAATTTCGATTGGGCTTCTGATGGTTTCCAATTTGCGCTACACCAGTTTCAAAGGATTGAATCTCCGTGGCCGTGTGCCATTCGTTGTCATGCTGGCAGCGCTCCTAATCTTCATAGTGGTTACTATCAAGCCGCCTCTCGTGCTTTTGCTCATGGCTTGCCTATACTGTTCTTCCGGTCCAATTATGTGGCTTTTAAGCAAGCGTAAGTCCGCTGCTTCCATGCCATCCGAAGGTCTCAATGTGGCCGATACAACGAACGAAGACGAAACAAAAAAAAGTAGTTGACGCTTGATGGCCGCGTCACCATAATGCGCGTCCTCGGCAGGGAAGGCCTTGAAAAACAAGATATTGCATGGTTTTAAGCCGAAGTAGAAAAAGCTTAAAACATGTCGAAAAAGGAGTTGCCAAGCGCAGAAAATTAAGTAGAATGCGCGCCTCACCGAGAGGGTGAAAAATCTTCATCTCCAGCAGATGAAGGGTTATTTAAAATTCAGGATCAAGCAAAGCGTGTGGGCGCTTGTGGTTGTGCATTGAGAAGATGTGAACCATGAGCGACCTATCAATTCAAGCTTAGTAATAACGCGAGAAGGTAAGTCGGAAGTGGTTTGAGCAGTATTGG
>Ga0164241_10004006_pt1 | contig 14509 bp, 15 predicted proteins | sample OricomyardsoilBY_FD_108780 | JGI IMG/M metagenome (GOLD analysis project Ga0164241, IMG submission 108780) | Backyard soil microbial communities from Emeryville, California, USA - Original compost - Back yard soil (BY) | ecosystem: Environmental > Terrestrial > Soil > Unclassified | place: USA...
AAGCCCTGGACGGCGAAGCTTGACAGGGTGTCGAGTTCTTTTCCAGGCCCCCACCCCATCGCCGTGCTGTGATGCACGACGTGAGCCGGGCCGTGGAGGACGTCAACCGCCGGATGCTGCGTGCCCGGGATGCGATGGACCGGGACTACGCGCGGCCGCTGGACGTCGCGAGCCTGGCCCGGATCGCCCACGTCTCCGAGGCCCACTTCATCCGGACCTTCAAGGCCACGTTCGGGGAGACGCCGCACCGGTACCTGCAGCGCCGGCGGATCGAGCGTGCGATGTTCCTGCTGCGCGCCACCGACCGTCCGGTCACCGACGTCTGCCTCGACGTCGGCTTCACCAGCCTCGGCACGTTCAGCCGGACGTTCCGCGACGTCGTCGGGACGTCGCCGTCCGCGTTCCGCGCGCAGGGGCCGCCGCCCACCGCCGTGCCGACGTGCTTCGGGATGGCGTGGACGCGGCCGCGCTGAAGCGAGCAGTTTCGGAGAAGCCGCGACGCGGGTGCTGGGATAGCGTCGGCGCCATGATCACCTCCCTCCACATCTCCCAGCTCTACGTCCTGGACCAGGACGAGGCCCTCGACTTCTACGTCGGCAAGCTCGGCCTCGAGATCGACAGCGACGTCGACATGGGCTTCATGCGCTGGCTCACCGTCCGCGTCCCCGGCGACGCCGGCCGCCAGATCCTGCTCGAGGTCCCCGGCCCGCCGTCGCTGGACGACGCGACCGCCGCGCAGGTTCGCGAGCTGGTCGCCAAGGGCGCGACCGGCGGCTCCCTCTTCTTCGTCACCGACGACTGCCAGCGCACCTACGAGGAGCTGCTGGCCAAGGGCGTCGAGTTCACGCAGGAGCCCGTCGCCCGCGACTACGGCACCGACGTCGGGCTGCGCGATCCGTTCGGCAACTCGATCCGCATCGCCCAGCTCGCCGCCACGCCCGCCGCCTGACCGTCAGGCCTCCTGGAGCACCGAGAGGATGTTGCCGGCCGGGTCCCGGAACCAGACGATGTCGGGGCCCAGGCCGGCGGCCCGGCCGCGGGAGATGCCCTGGTCGTCCTGGTGCAGCCCGTCGTAGCGCTCGAAGACGACGCCGCGACCGACCAGCTCCCGTGCCGCGACGTCGATGTCGTCGACCGGGAAGTTGAGGATCGTGTACGTGGCCGGCACGAAGTCGGGCTTGGGGTAGACGAGCGTCGGCCGGCCACCGCCCTCCAGGTGCAGCGTCAGCAGTCCGTGCTCACGGGACGTGCGGATGCCCAGGACGTCGGCGTAGAACGCGTCGGCCCGGTCCAGGTCGTCGACCGCGAAGCCGCTGAACGCCTTGCTCTGCTCGAACATCGATGGGTCCTCTCCTCGGGGGTACACAGGCTACGACCGCCTGCACCCCCGGAACTCATCGGACGGGAGCGGCGCGCCGGCGAGGTGGCGGCTCGGCGCGCACCACCACCGTCCCGGCGATGCGGTCATGCAGACCGCGGCGCCGGTCGTCGGTGAGGATGGGCAGGAAGCCCGCGCCGAGCGGGACCGCACTGAGGACCATCGCCCAGAAGCGGAGCAGCGCCTTGACGACGTGCAGCGTGCCCCTCTCCCCGTCGCGCAGCACGACGATGCCCATCACGCGATCGCCCGGCGTCTGGCCCGTGGTGGCCCAGAAGCCGGTGAAGTAGGCGACGCTCCAGACGAGGAACACCGCGGCGGCCAGCCACGGCGCGGCCTGCTTGACCTCGTCCATGAAGCCCGAGTCCTGCACGTCGAAGATCGACACGGCCAGCGCCGCGCCGCCGGCGGTCAGTGCGGCGACGAGGTTGATGACCGCGGCGTCGATCACGAACGCGACCACACGCGTGGCGAAGCCGACGTAGTGGGGCAGCTCGACCCGCGGCTTGCCCGCGCCGCGCACCCGCAGCGCGGCCTGCTCGCGCGCGCCCAGCTCGGCGGGGGTGTCACTCATCGTGGGTCTCCGACGGGAGGAACGGCGCGTCGTCCGGGGACGGTGCCGCCGGATCCGGAGCCGCGTGGCGCCGCCGACGCACGACCCGGCGGGCCGCCCGCTCCAGCCAGGCGTCCACGTCGCCGGAGCGCACGCGCACCTCGTCCGCGACCTGGTCGGCGAAGCCGATGCTCTGGCGGTTGATCGCGTCCGCGACCGCCTCGCTGCGCGCGATCTCCTCGACCACGACCCACAGCTGCTCGCTCTCCAGCAGGCGCGAGACCAGCACCTCGGGCAGGCGGCTGTCCAGCACCTGCTCCACGACCTTGTCGGGCAGCGGGCTGTCGAGCACGCGGACGACGACCCGATCGGGCAGCTCGCTGGTGAGCACCCGCTCGACGACCCGTTCCGGCAGCTCGCTGGTGAGCACCCGCTCGACCACGCGGTCCATCAGGTCGCCGTCGAGCACCTGCTGCACGGCGCGATCCAGGCCCGGCCCGTCGACCGCCGCGGCGACGATCCCCGGCAGCTCCGGCCCGTTGACGATCCGGTCCGCGATCTGCTCGACCACCCCGGCCAGCAGCAGCTCGTCGAGCACGCGCTGGGGTACGCGGGAGAAGGCGGGGCTGTCGAGCAGGCGGTCCAGCGCCTCCTCGGTGAAGGGGGAGGTGAGGACGGCGTCGAACGCGGCGAGGAACGCCCGCTCGGCCCGGGGCGCGAGCGCCTCGAGCGCCGCGCGGCCGCCGGCCACGCCCACGTCGAGCGCGCGCTGCAGCGGCCAGCGCACGAGATCGCCGGCCAGGCCGGCGACGGCGCCCAGGACGGACGGGCCCGAGGAGGGGCGGCGCGACCCGTCGCCGGCGCTCCGCGACGAGGATGGCGCGAGCAGCTCGGTGCTCGCGCGCGGGAGCTCGGGATCGACCGTCACCGCGCCAGCATTACACGAACATCGCGGATCGACCACGTCCCGAAAGGGTGAGGGTCACCTTCTGCCGCCATGCGCGGCAGAAGATGACCCTCGGCGCTGCGGGTGGCGGGCGCGCCGAAGCGCGCCCGCCACCGTCCTAGTTGTGGCCGTCGAAGCTCAGCACCTGCTGGATGCCGCTCGGACGGTTGGTGAACGCCATGGTGAGCATCGGGACGGGGGTGAAGTGGATCTGCTCCTTCACCGCCGAGGAGTGCCAGTTCGCCGGGTCGGCGCCCTGCGTCTTGGCCAGCTCGTCCCCGCCGGCCTTCAGCGCGGCCCACATGGCGTTGGCGCACGTCTTCACGTTGCCCTTGCCACAGTACGACGTCGAGTACTTCCGCTTGACCTTCTGGCCGAGCAGCGTCTTGAAGTCCTTGAACATGTACTGGTGCCAGCCGCCGTACTCGCCGCCGGGCGGCGCCTCCCAGATCGCCTGGACCTCGTCGTTGAGGATCGTGCAGATCTTCGTCGTGAGGCGACCGCACAGCGCGGACTTGGCCATCTGGGTGAACGAGGCGTCGAGGATCGCCGCGCCGGGCGCGTCGATCAGGCCGTCCTTGTTCAGGTCCAGCCGGGTGCCGCCGCCGTCGTGCCACTGCTGGAGCAGGTCGACCATCTGCTGCTCACGCGGGCTCGGCGCGGTCCCCTTGGCGAGGATCTGCTTGAGCACCGGCCACAGGACCACCGAGCGCACGTCGTTCGTCGCCGCGGCGTTCATCGCCCCGGTGACGGTGGCGAGCGTGTTCTTCTGGTTGCGGTTGAGCTCGGCCAGCAGCATCTGCTGCCGCTGGATCGGGCCCTCCGACCAGCGCTCGTCCGAGGCCGGGTAGTTCTTCTGCGGCTTGTTGTTCCAGTTGACGAGGATCCCGTTCTTGGGGTCCTGCCCCTGGGCGTGGCCCTTCGTAGACAGGAAGCCGGTCCACTCGTACTTGCCGCGGCCGTCGACGGGGAGGTCGCCGGTCGAGTTCTTCTTGCGCAGCGGCAGCAGACCGGACGTGTAGAACCCGATGTGCTTGTCGTCCGCGTAGAACGAGTTGAACGTCTGCGGCGTCAGCGACGCGGCCTTCTTGTAGTCCGCGAACGACTTCACGCTGCCGTCGGTGAGCGACTGGTTGTAGAGCAGGTCGGTCGCGTCGCGACCGTAGCTCGAACGGCGCTGCGACAGCGCCACCAGCTTGCCCGTCTTGCGGGACTTGGCGTAGCCCTGCACCGGACCGTGGACGGTGGTGCGGAACGTCGCGTCGAGCTTCTTCTCGTCCTTGGAGCCCGGCTTGATGAGGATGGTGCCGGCCTTGAACGTGCCCATCTTGCGGCACTTGCCCTTGTACAGGTACTTCGTCTTGGACCCGCCGCACAGCGTCTCGGCGTAGGTGTCGACGATGTCGCTGCCCGCGGAGGTCAGCGTCCACGCGAAGTCCGCGCCGCGGCCGATGAGCATGTAGCCCGGGAACGGCGCCGAGGTGGCCCCGATCACGTCGCGGGTCGGGCTCTTGAGCCCGATCTCCATCGTCAGGCCCGGGAAGAAGTAGCTGATCTGCGGGCCGCCGACGAACAGCGGATGGCCGGTCGCCGTGCGGTCGCCCGACACGAGCAGGACGTTGGACGCCTGGTGCTCGCGCTGCGCGGCCGTGGCCGCCAGCTCGGACTGCGCGCGGGTGCTGGCCTTCGCCGTCGGCGAGGCCGAGACGAAGCTGCCGTTCTTGAGGACGACGTTGCCCGCGATGCTCTTGGACTGCTTCTGCCACGGGGCGCTCTTGTCGGCGTACGTGACCTCGGAGTCCGGGTCGTCGTAGGAGCGCAGGTCGCTCCACACCTTCGGGCCGGCCTTCTTGCCGAGCTTCTGGGTCAGCGCGTCGTACATGTCGGAGTTGGCGATCTCCTTGCCGCCGCCCTCCCCGAGGAACTGGCCCTTGATCGCGTTGGCCGAGTAGATGTCGACCCGCGTGAACTTCGCCGTCGCCGGCTCGTTCTTGGCGTACCAGGCGTTGATGCCCTCGAGGTACACGTCGATGTCGTGCAGGAGCCGCTTGCCGCGGGCGCCCTGCGCGAGGATCGCCGACGTCTGCGACTTGGCGACGAAGTCGTTGGTCTGCTTGGACGGCACGAAGTTGCTGAGCGTGCTGAGCAGGTTGATCGCCGACACGCCGGGCACGCCGACGGCGGCGGTGAGGCCGACGTAGCGGGCCTGCTTGAGCAGGAGGCCGCGGTCGGCGGCGGTGACCCAGCCGGAGCCCCACGTGACGTCGTCGTCCGTGGTGCCGTACACGTACGGCACGGCGTACTTGGTCCGCTTGATCGTGACGCCCGGCTTCGGCGTCTCGGTGGTCACGAACGCGCCGGGCTGGTTCTCCAGCGTGCTGGGCAGCGCCTCGGCCTTGAAGAACTTGTCGGGCGCGAGGTCGGCGTCGGTGACGTTGCGGTAGAGCGGCGTCAGCGCGTCGTACATCTTGGCCTGGAAGTCGAAGGCGCCGTTGGGATACGGCGAGACGTCCTGGCCGGACTCGAGCTGCCCGGACGGGATGATGTTGAGCGCGCCGGTGGCGTGATCCGCCGCGCTGGCCGCGGTCGGTGCGACCACGGCGAAGATGGCGGCGACGGAAACCGTCGCGGCCTTGAGGAACTTCACGATTTGACCCTCCTAAAGGACAGAAGCAGCGGCTGGAAACGAGCCCCCTTTGTGGCCACGGTAGCACCGACCCACCCGCGCTTGACGCAGTGTCCACTGCTGTGACGCGCCACGAACCACCCGACGTTTGAGCGGTTGGAATCCCGTATGAGCGCCCAGCCCTCCCCAAATCGCCCTCGAACCCCGTATCCTGCCCAAGCTGTGACCGGCTCGCCCCTTCGTACATCGGGGCTTCCTACGACCACCGGCACCCTCGCTTCTATGCCCCTCCCGCTTGCACAGGCCGAGTTCGGCCGCTTCGCCATCGGCTTCGACGACCGGGACCGCGCGCGGCTCCACGAACTGTGGGACGAGGTCTTCGAGTCCAACCAGTGGTCCGAGGGCAAGATGACCCGCCGCTTCGAGGAGGCGTGGGGTCAGCTCAACGGCCTCGACGCCGTCGCGTTCTCCTCGTGGACCGGTGGCGCCCTCGCCGCCCTCAAGTTCGCCGAGGTCGGCCCCGGGGACACGGTGCTGTGCCCCTCCAACACCTTCATGGCCACGCCGCTCGCCGCCACGATGCTGGGCGCCGAGATCGCCTTCGTCGACTGCAACCGCGAGGACCTCTGCATGTCCTTCGCGGACTTCGAGCGCGCCGCCGCCGAGCACAAGCCCAAGGCGGTGTGGCTCGTCCACATCGGCGGGCACATCGCGTTCGACGTCGAGAAGATCGCCGCGTACTGCTCCGAGCACGACATCTTCCTCATCGAGGACTGCGCGCACGCGCACGGCGCGACGTGGAACGGCAAGGCCCCGGGCTCCTTCGGCGACGCCGGCGTCTACTCGTTCTACGCGACCAAGACGGTGTCGACCGGCGAGGGTGGCATCCTCGTCTCGCGTCACCCCGAGCTGATCGAGTACGCCAAGGCATTCCGCAACTACGGCAAGCCCACGTATGACGTCCAAGGACTCAACTTCCGCCTCAGCGAGTTCACCGCGGCCATCGGCCTCGTGCAGGCCGAGCGCCTGCCGGAGATCGTCGAGTGGAAGAACCGGGTCGCCACGGAGGTGCTGGACGCCCAGCACCCCGGCAAGCTGCAGCTCCCCGACGGCATGACGTCGGGCCTCTACAAGTACATCGTCTTCGACGAGATCGAGAAGTCGACGGGCAAGGTCTACGACGAGCCGTGCCACCGCATCATGGGGCACCACATCGATCTTCCGAACACCGACTGGGTCGCGCAGAACCACTGGTGCGTACCCATCTACTACCGGCCGGGTAGTTGACAGTGAACTGCTTCAACTTCCCGACTTTTCGATCATCGACAGAAATGAGCGTCCTGTGAAGGTTCTCGTGACGGGTGGGTCCGGCTTCATCGGTTCCCACGTGGTGGACAAGCTCGCCGAGGCGGGCCTCACGCCGCGGATCTATGACGTCATCCCCTCCCCCTGGCACGAGGCCGGGACGGTGGACACCTACCACGGTGACCTGGACGACCTCACCGCGCTGACCGACGCCATGCAGGGCTGCGACGCCGTCCTGCACCTGGCCGCGGTCGCCGACGTCAACCAGGTCAACCTCGACCCGCTGTTCGCCGACAAGGTGAACGTCCGCGGTACGATCAACGTGCTCGAGGCCGCCCGCCAGACCGGCGTCAAGCGCGTCGTCTACGCCTCGACGATCTGGGCCTACAACGGCTGCAAGGAGTCGCACGTCGACGAGGACACCCAGCTCGGGCTGGCCAACCACGTCTACACCGCCTCCAAGATCGCGGGCGAGATGTACTGCACCTCGTACGCCGAGTTGTACGGCGTCGAGTACACGATCCTGCGCTTCGGCATCCCCTACGGCACGCGTGCACGCCCGGCCGCGGTCGTCCCGCAGTTCGTGCGCAAGGCGCTGGCCGGCGAGCCGCTGACCATCGCCGGCGGCGGCGCCCAGACGCGCCGCTTCGTCTACGTCGAGGACCTCGCCGACGGCTGCGTCGCCGGCCTCCTCCCGCAGGCCGCCAACCGGGTGTTCAACCTGGTCGGCACCGAGGACACGTCGATCCTGGAGATCGCCGAGGTCGTCAAGGAGCTGCTCGGCGACGTGGACATCGTCCACACCGAGGGCCGCGCCGGCGACTTCCGCGGCGTCGAGGTCTCGCACAAGCGGGCCAAGGAAGAGCTGAACTGGGAGGCCCGTGTCCCGTTCAAGGAGGGCGTCAAGCGCTACCTGGACTGGCACCTCGCCACGCACGAGGCGCCCACCGAAGTGGACGCGGTCTAACCCCCGTCACACCTGAGTCGTACCGACGCCCGGGCCTTCGTCCCGGGCGTCGCTGCGTCCGGGGGCTTGACGGGGCCGCGCTGCGTCGGCACCGTGGCGCCATGACACGACGGAGGATCGCCTTCGGGCTGACGGTGGGGATCACGGTGCTGCTGGCCGGGCTGCCGGGCGCGGCCGGGGCCGCGGGTACCGCGAAGGCGACGTGCGCGCACCAGTCCGGCGCGACGTTCGCGGCGGACGCGGACGACCTCGTGGTCGGGCCGCTGCGCTTCGTCGGGCTGCGCGACATCGCGGACGTCGACGCGTCGAACCTCGTGCAGCACGGCGGCTGGAAGAGCCCCGCCGTGCTGCGGGCCGGTCACGTCGCCACGGTCAGCGTGGATCGGTCGGCCCGTTCACGCGTGCGGCTGGACTACCTCCACACGGGGAGCGACTCCTTCGCGGCGCTCCCCCACACCGTGCGCTTCGTCGCCTGCAGCCGCGGACGATCCATGAGCACCCTCGACGGGAAGCCGGTCACGTTCTGGTCCGGCTTCTTCCGGACCAAGACGACGACCCCGGCCCCCGGATGCCTTCCGCTCACGTTCCGCATCGACGGCGGCCCGCCCCGGCACCGCCGGCTGCCCGTGGCCGGCGGGTCCTGCACGGCGGAGTAGCCCACTCCCCGCCAATCCCGCCCATCCTGTCTTCGGTATGCGCGTAGTACACGCATACCGAAGACAGGACGGGGTGAGGTCAGTCGGCGGAAGTGGTGCGCAGGCCGGCCGCGGCGATCGCGTCGAGGACGCGGGGCAGCGCCTGGACCGTCCGGCGGTAGGACCCGGGGGCGCTGTAGTCGTCGGCGTCGTGGAGCAGCAGCACGTCGCCCGGGGCCAGGCCGTCCGTGACCTCCGCCGCGATCCCCGCCGCCGTCACGTCGTGGCGCCAGTCGTGACCCCAGTGGGACCACAGGAGCGGGCGCCAGCCCCGCGCCCGCGCCGCGACCAGCCCCGCCGGGGAGTAGATGCCGTACGGCGGGCGGTGCAACGGGAGATGCTCGCCGACCGTGGCGCTGGCCCGCGCGAGGTCCTCGCGGACGACGTGAGGCGCCAGGCGCAGCAGGCAGCGATGGCGGTCGCCGTGGATCGCGACGCCGTGTCCCGCCGCCCGGATCTCGTCCAGCAGGCCGCCCGTGCGGCGTACCTGCTCGCCGACCACGAAGAACGTCGCGACGGCGTCGTGCTCGCGCAGGAGCTCCAGCACCGCGGGGGTACCCCGGGGGTGCGGGCCGTCGTCGAACGTGAGGGCGACGACCCGGTCGGTCGCGGCCGGGGCCGGTAGGGTCCGCGCCGTGCCCATCGCCGTCGCCACCGCCGGAACCAGCGGCCCCAACGCAGGCGCGCACCAGGCGGCGGCGCTGAGGCCGCCCAGCGCGGCGAGCGTTCGGGTCACGGGCACGCCGCAATCGTGTCAGGTCGCGCGATGAACTCGGACTTGGTCCTCGGCATCCTCGCCGCGGCGGGGGCCGGCGCGTTCATCGACGGCGCCGTCGCCTTCCAGGCCGTGGAGGCCAAGCTCGTCGGCCGCCAGCACGGCCTGCGGCTCTCGATGATGTTCCAGCTGCTGCGCCGCCCGCAATGGCTGCTGGCCACCGGCGGGCAGGTCGTGGGCGCCGGGCTGCAGGTGCTGGCCCTCACGTTGGCGCCGCTCACCGTCGTGCAGCCGACGCTGGCCGTCGGCCTGATCGTGCTGCTGCTGATCGGCTCGCACCGCCTCGGCGAGCACGTCGGCACGCGCCGCTGGCTGGCCGTGGTGGGGATGATCGGCGGCATCACCATGCTCGCCCTGTCGGCCCCCGGGCGCAGCACGGCCGAGCCCGTCCTGTGGGAGTTGGCCCTCGTCGGCGGCATCCTCGTCCTCCCCATGATCTGGGTGCGGATCCGCGGCGAGCAGCGGCTGAAGTCCGCCCAGGTGATCATCGCCGCCGGCTGCGGGTTCGCCCTATCGGCGATCGCGGTGAAGCTCCTGAGCGACGGGCTGGAGCGTGGCGACGTCGTAGCCGTGATCGGCTGGGGCATCGTCGCCGGCGCGGGCGCCCTGCTCGGCCAGGTCATCGACATGACCGCCCTGCAGCGCTTCCCCGCCACGCAGGTCGCCCCGCCCATCTTCGCGTTCGAGATCGTCGTGCCGGTGGCCCTGGCCCCCTTCCTGTTCAAGGAGGACTGGAGCCACCCGCTCGTCGTCATCCTCGGTCTGGCGATCGTGGTCGTTGGTGGGGCCATCGTCGCCCACGCGCCCGCCGTCGCCCACATGCAGGACGAGGAACTGCAGGCCGAGCTCCTCGGCGACCCGGCTCCGGAGACGGATGCCGCCGCGGACGGCTCAGACGGCGACGGGCGCGGCGCCGCGCCGGTCTCCGAGGAGCCCAAGCACGACCTCGGCCGCTGAGGGCAGCGCGGCGTACTGCGGCTGCCACGGCTCCCGCGGGGCGGCCAGCGCCCGGCGCAGCGCGGCGGCCAGCCCGGCGTGGTCGTGGGCGACCTGCGCGAGCCCGAACTGCTCGTAGGCGCGGTTGTTGGCCCGCAGGTGCGCGACGCCCCAGCCGTAGGAGATGACGTGCGCCCCGCGGATCTGCGCCTCCAGCGCGGTGAGGCCGGCCGTTGAGTGCACCAACACGTCGGAGGCGCCGAGGATGTCGCTCATCCGGTCGGTGAAGCCGAGGACGTCGACCGCCGGCACGCCGGCGAACCGGGCCCGCAGCCGGGTCGCGACCTCCTCGTTGCGCCCGCAGAGGACGAGCACGGCCGCCGCCCCCACCTCGACCGCGGTGGCCACGGCGCCGTCGAGATCCCCCACGCCCCAGCCGCCGCCGGACACCGTGACGATCCCGCCCTCGACGGGCAGGCCCAGGTCGGCGCGCACGGCGGCCCGGTCGCACGGCTCCTCGAAGACGGCCCGCGTGAGGCCCTTCACGTGCACGACCTCGGTGTCCATGCCCGCGTAGCGCCGCACCTCGGGCGCGGACTCCGCGTGGATGATCAGGTGGACGTCGACGCCCGGCTGCGCCCAGTAGCGCAGCGCGCTGAGGTCGCTGATCGCCGAGACGATGGGCACCGCGGGGATGCGGCCGGTCTTGCGCAGGTAGGTGAGGATCGGGTTGGCGCCCGGGTACGTGGTGACGATGACGTCGGGCCGGAACGCGGTGACCGCCCGCGTGACGCCCCGCGCCGACAGGCGCGCGCCGATCGCCTCCAGCACCCGCGCGGTCGGCGCCCAGCCGACGTTGAGCGCGTACTCGACCTCGTAGAGGCGCCAGTGGGGCCCGGTCGAGCGCTCGCATGCGGCCTTCACGGGCTTCTGCACGTGGGGCCCCGCCGCCGCCAGCACGTCGAGGACCTCGACGGCCGCGTCGGGCTCGCGAGCCAGGATCGCCTCGGCGAGCACCCGCGCGGGCAGGTCGTGGCCCTCGCCCAGGTCGGCGGTGAAGATGAGGATGCGGGGAGCCATGGCGACGCTGAATGGTAGTGAGAGACTGTGCGGATGGATCGCCGCATCGCCCTCCGCGCCGGACTCGTGCAGCTCGCCGGGGTCGCGGTGCTGTCGATCGTCCTGGCCCTGCTGCTGGGCCACGAGTTCTTCCGCGACAACGGCTTCTGGGCCGGCCCGCTCGCCTGGCTGCTGTGTGCGGCGATCACCGCCCGCGTCGTGGGGCTGGCGCTCGCGCCGGTGCTGATGGGCGCGCTGCTCGCCGGCATCCCCAGCGGCCTGGCCACGGTGCTGGGCCTGCACTGGGAGGGCGCGCTGCTGGCGATCGTCCTGTTCGCCCTGTGGTGCGGCCGGCTGGCCGTGGACCGCGACCTGATGGAGGAGATCGTCTAGTGGACCTGGGACTCGACGGACGCCGGGCGCTGGTGCTCGGCGCGTCCTCCGGACTGGGCCGGGCCAGCGCGGCCGCGCTGGTGGCCGAGGGGGCGCGGGTCGCCGTGGCCTCCCGCTCGCCGGAGCGCATCGCCGAGGCGGGCGCCGCCGTCGGCGCCCACGCCGCGCTGCCCTTCGACGTGGAGGACCTCAACGCCATCCCGGCGTTCGTCACCACCGTGGAGGACGCGCTCGACGGCCCGCTCGACGTCCTCGTCTGCAACACCGGCGGCCCGCCGGCCGGCCCGGACGCGCTCGGCTTCCCGCGTGAGCAGTGGGTCGACGCGCACCGATCGCTCGTCCTCGCCCCCATGGCCTTCGTCGAGCGCGTCGTGCCCGGCATGCGCGAGCGCGGCTGGGGCCGGATCGTCAACGTCGTGTCGACGGCCGCCCGGGAGCCCAGCCCCGTGCTGATGCTCTCCAACACGCACCGGGCCGCCGTCCTCGCCGCGTTCAAGACGATCTCCGATCAGGTCGCCGCCGACGGCGTCACGCTCAACAGCGTGCTGCCGGGCTTCATTGGGACCGACCGGCTGGAGGCGCTCCTGGGCTCCCCCGAGAACATCGCCGAGGCCGCCCGGGCCGTGGTGCCGATGCGCCGCGTCGGGACGCCCGAGGAGTTCGCGGCCGCCGTCGCGTTCCTGTGCTCGGGGCCGGCGAGCTACGTCACGGGCACGGCGCTGGCGGTGGACGGCGGGCGCAGCCGCGCGGTCTGAGGACCGGCGTCAGTCGGTCGCGACGGCCAGCGCGGGACGGTCCTCGTCCCAGCCCTCGACCGACCGGGCCCAGACCAGCGTCTCGACGGCCTCGGTGTCGGTGACCATCACCCGTCGCTCCTGGAGCAGCTCGCGCACGACGAGCGGCACGTCGTCCCGGGAGAGCGCGGCGTCCCACCACGGCTCGGTGTCCTCGTTGCGTTCGCGGGTGAGAAACTGCACGGGGGTACCGTAGCCGCGGCCGCGCGTTCGTGCGCCGTATTGACGGCGTGTCTACGCGCCATTTCCATTGCGGCGGCGGGCGCGGTAGGCCGGGCCGGGGCCGATCTCCCGCGGACGGTCAGCCGAGCAGCCCCAACCGGCGGGCTCGCTGCACGGCATCGCGCCGGTCGTGCGTGCCGAGCTTGGCGTAGATGCTGCGCACGTGGGTCTTCACGGTGTTGACCGACACGATCAGCTCGTCGGCGATCTCCCGGTTGCTGAGCATCGTCGGGAGGTAGCGCAGGACCGCCAGCTCACGGTCGCTGAGCGCGTCCAGCAGCGGCGGCGTCTCGGAGGCGGACGCGGCCGGCGGGTCGATCAGCGCCTCGACCTCCGCCAGGAAGGGCCCGAACGCGGTGCGCCCCCGATGGTCGGCCAGCACGCCGGCCAGCTGCGGACCGTGCTCCAGGAACGGCGTCCGCCGGCCGTGGCGGTGCGCCAGCGCCAGGGCCCCCTCCGCCGCATCGTGCCAGGTGGGGTCCCCGGCGCGACGGCGCGCCCGCGCGAGCACGAGCAGCGCGTCGAGGCGGACGTTGACCATCGTGGCGGCGTCCGGGTCGGCCCACGGGGTCGCCAGCGCCAGCGCGCGCTCGTCGTCCCCCCGCTCGACCAGCATCATCGCCAGCGTCACCGGTACGTGCCCGCCCGCGGCGTGCGGGCCGAGCGCCTCCTCCAGCGTGGCGATGCCGGCGTCGGCCTGCCCCTCGTCCGCCAGCGAGAGCGCCTCCTCCACGACCAGGTACGACTCGATCGGCGGGAGGAACGGGGTGCCGTCGAGCGCCACCCGGGCGTCGGCCGCCTGACGGCGCGCCTCCTGCGGCCGACCCCGCAGCCGGGCCAGGCGGGCGCGGGGCAGGACGGTCTGACCCCGGAGGGAGAGCTCGATCCCGTCGCCCATCGCCCGGTCGGCCTCCTCCTGCAGCCGTTCGGCCCGCTCCAGATCGCCCTCCTCCGCCGTGACGTAGCTGAGGACGGCGATCGCGATGCCCGCCCGCGGCGTCCCGCGCCAACCGTGCTCCTCGGCCAGTTCCAGGGCGCGGGTCGCGGTGCGTCCCGCCGCCGGCAGGTCCTCGCTCCAGCTGTCGACGATCGCGAGCAGCGACAGACCCAGGAGGGCCAGGAAGCCCAGGTCGATGGCCTCGGCGGCGGCGACGCCCGCCTCCAGGTGCTCCCGGGCGCCGGCCACGTCCCCCGTCCACAGCTCGACCGCCCCGAGGTTGACCAGGACGACCGCCTCCACCTCCGGGCGGTGCAGCCGCAGGCGCGCGGAGGGCTCCAGGAACGGCCGCGCGACCTCGACCGCGCCCTGCATGTCACCCGTGATCCGCGCCTCGTAGAGCCGGGTCAGCGCCCGCCCCACCGCGAACGGCCCCTGGCGGCGCTCGGGGATCGGCACGGTGGTGCGATCGACGAGCTCGAGCCACACCGCGGCGCCCGGGCCGTCGCCCGCCTCGAGCGCCGCGCCGGCCAGCGTCAGCATCAGCATCGGCTTGGACCGCACGGCCTCGTCCGGGAGCGTGCGGATGACCGCGCCCAGATCGGCGACCTCGCCCCGCGCCGAGAGCGCGAAGGCGTGATCGGCGGCGATGTCCGCCAGCAGCTCCACGTCGCCCGCCGCCGCCGCGTGCCGCGCCCCCGGGACGACGCGCCCGTGGGCGACCAGCCACCGCGCGGCCCGCGCGTGCAGCTCCCGCGGGAGGTCGGCGGGCGCCTCCCGCCGCAGCATCGCCCGCAGCATCCCGGCGAGCAGCCCGTGGTAGCGGAACCAGCGCAGGTGGTCGTCCAGGGCGGAGGTCAGGACCCCACGCTGATGCAGGTCGGCGAGCATCGTCCCCCCGCCGGAGTCGCCCGTCATCGCGT
>Ga0164241_10004007_pt1 | contig 14507 bp, 9 predicted proteins | sample OricomyardsoilBY_FD_108780 | JGI IMG/M metagenome (GOLD analysis project Ga0164241, IMG submission 108780) | Backyard soil microbial communities from Emeryville, California, USA - Original compost - Back yard soil (BY) | ecosystem: Environmental > Terrestrial > Soil > Unclassified | place: USA...
GTGCGGGCTCCGACTTCGCGGGCGCGGCGGGCACGACAGCGGGCGTCGCGGGCGCGGACTCCGGCAGAGGGGGTGGCGCGAGCGGCGGCCCCGGCGATGGTGGGGCGGGCGGTCGCTCCGCAGGCGGCCGAGACGGAACGAATGGCGGAGTCGCGGGAGACAGCGCAAGCGGCGGCCGCGGCGGCGACGCTGCCATCGCGGGCGCTGGGAGCTCGGGCGCTGGTGCCGGCGCTGGAGCCGGCGGAAACGGTGGCGCAGCGGCCCATTCGGGACCGCCGCTCGGTTGGGCTTCGTGGAACACTTTCGCTGCCAAGATCAATCATTCGGTCATCAAGGCGCAGGCCGACGCGATGGTATCGAGCGGCCTGCGCGCGGCGGGGTACGAGTACGTCAACATCGACGAAGGCTGGTGGCAGGGAACGCGCGACGCTGCAGGGAACATCACCGTCGATACGGCGGATTGGCCCGGTGGCATGCAAGCGATAGCTGACTACATCCATTCGCTCGGACTCAAGGCAGGCATTTACACCGACGCCGGGAAAGACGGCTGCGGTTACTACTTTCCCACCGGTCGACCGGCAGCGCCGGGTTCCGGCAGCGAGGGTCACTACGACCAGGATTTCCTGGCCTTCTCGCAGTGGGGCTTCGATTTCGTGAAGGTCGATTGGTGCGGGGGCGACAAGGAGGGCCTCAGTTCGCAAACGGCCTATACGGCGATCGCGGCTTCGATTGCGAAGGCGACCGCCGAAACCGGGCACCCCCTGGTGTTGTCGGTCTGCAATTGGGGCAAACAGAATCCGTGGGATTGGGCTCCGAGCCTCTCCGGGCTGTGGCGCACGAGCGGGGACATCATTTACTACGGCGAAGCGGCCGACATGAGCCGAGTTCTCGCAAACTTCGACTCCGCTCAGCACCCGGCCTCACAAACACCCGGCCACTACAACGATCCTGACATGCTCATCGTCGGCATGAAGGGGTTCTCGGGAGCGCAGAATCGAACCCACCTGGCGCTCTGGGCCATGTCCGGCGCGCCGCTCTTGGCGGGCAATGATCTGGCGGCGATGAGCGCCGACACGCAGGCCGTCCTCACGAACGCAGAAGTCCTCGCGATCGATCGCGATGCGCTCGCTGGCCAAGGCAAGAAGGTCGCCGACACGAGCGGACGTCAGGTCTATAGCAAAGTGCTGTCAGGGGTCGGAAGGCGCGCGGTGCTGTTACTCAACCGCTCCAGTTCAGCCGCCCTGCTGACGGTGCGCTTCGCGGACATCGGACTCGGGGCGACGGCGGCCGTGCGCAACGTCTGGAGCGCGACGGACCTCGGCGTGCAGACGACGAGCTATGCCGTCGACGTTCCCGCGCAGGATTCCGTGCTGCTGCTCGTCAGTGAAGGCGGCTGACGCGAGCTCGTCTTACGTCCGTCGCGTGAAAAGCGCCGGAGTGTGGCGGATTTGCGAGCTCTCCGCCGGACTTCAGCAATACCGCACCCCGCCGGAACGGGGCGGATCTAACCTCGTGGCATGCGCGTGTCGCGACTCCCACCCCGGGCCTTGGCTTTCTCGATCGTGGCGCTCGCCGTTGCCGGCGCCTGCACGGATGATTTCTCCTCCGACGGCCAGCCCGGTGCCGGCAAGAGCAACGGCGCGAGCGGAGAAGCGGGCGAGACGGCAACCGCCACCGGCGGGCGTTCGACGGGTGGCAGCGCAGGGCGCGCAAGCGGTGCGGACGGCGGCCGCGCGGGTCGGCCCGAGCTACAAGGTGGCGGCCCGAGTGCCGGCGAGAACGGCCAAGCGGGCGAAACGTCGTCGGCAAGCGCCTGCGATTTGCTGAGCTGTGAGAACGCCGGCCGCTGCGTCGAGGACGCCCGCGCCGCGCACTGTCAGTGTGCCGCGGGCTTCTCGGGTGAGACGTGCGCGACGAACGACGACGACTGTGATGGCGACCCCTGCCGCAACGGCGGCACCTGCAAAGACAGCGTGAACGACTTCGTGTGCACGTGCCCCCCAGGCTTCACGGGCAAGACGTGCGCGACGGCAGGCGATGCGTGCGAGCCGAACCCCTGCCGCAACGGTGCCACTTGCACGGGCGCCGTCGCGACGTTCGTATGCACGTGTGCGCCTGGCTTCGCCGGCCTCGACTGCTCGCAAAATGTCGACGATTGCTCGCCCAATCCGTGCCTGAACGGCGGCACCTGCCTCGACGGCATCGACGCCTTCGTGTGCCAGTGCCCGGACGGTTACTCCGGCGTCCGCTGCGAAAACGAGGTGAGCGGCTGCTCGCCGAACCCGTGTCTGAACGGTGGCACCTGTCACGCGTCGGGCAGCTCCGTCTCGTGCGAGTGCAAGCCGCTCAACACCGGCGACTACTGCGAGCGGACGCGTTACCTCGCCGTCAACGCCGCTGAAGCGAACACCTGCGCGTTACGTGGCAATCACACCATCTACTGCTGGGGCAGCGACGATTGGGGCCAGTCCGATCCGCCGGGCGATTTGCTGCAGACGATGGACGGAGCCGTCTACCACGCGTGCGGCTTACGCGACGACGGCGGTGTGAGCTGCTGGGGTAACAACTCCTACGGCCAGCGCGTGCCACCCGAAGGCGAGTTCATCGACGTGAGCGCGGGCGGCTTCATGGCAAGCTGCGGCGTCACCGTCGCGGGCGCCATCAGCTGCTGGGGTCAGAACGACCACGGTGAGCTCGATTCGCCCCCCGGCAACGACTTCGTCGACGTGACGCTCGGCTTCTATTTCGGCTGCGCGCTCGATACGGCGGGGGCCGTGACCTGCTGGGGCGACGACATGTACGGCCAGACGGAGCCGCCCCCGGGCGAGAAGTTCAAAAGCATCGAGGCCGGGTACTGGCAGATCTGCGGCGTGCGCGACGACGACAAGCTCCGCTGTTGGGGCCTCACGCGCGGCAACGAGCCGACCGGCACCTTCAAGTCCGTCTCGGCCGGCATCGAGCACACCTGCGCCATCCGCACGAATGACACCGTCACCTGCTGGGGCAACTCCGCCGACGGTCGTACCGACGCCCCTGAAGGCACGTTCCTCCAGGTGTCGGCCGGAGGATCCCACAGCTGCGGTCTCCGCACGGACCTGAGCATCGAATGCTGGGGCAACGACGACGCCGGGCAGGGCGGGCCGTCGGCGCCTTGAGCGGAGGCCGGTCGCGCTAAAGGCTCGCGACGAACGTGGCCGCGCCGAGCGTGCCGACGACGACGCTCGAGACGAGGAGCAATGCGGCGCGGCCGCGGACGGTGCGCGCGCAACCGCGGTCGAGGATCGTCTCCAGGCCGTGATCGGTCGCGACCTCGCCGCGCATGCCGGTCATGGCACAGACGCCGAGCGCGCCGGCGAGCACGCCGTAAGTCGCGAACGCGAGCGGTAGCGCTATCAGCCAGGCGAGGGGCGCGGAGCGGTCGGTTTCGACGAGGAGTAGGCCGAATGCGAGCGCGATGCCGGCGCTGATGACGCCAAACCGCAGGTGCTGCCCGCGAGCACGTTCCCCGAGGGTATGGGCTGGCTTCGGCATGGTCCTGACCCTAGAAAAGGTAGCGTCCCGACCTGGCGTCGCAAGGCGCCCGGCGCTGCGCCGCCAACCACCCGAATTTACTAAGATTGTTTCTCCACGTGCGCCGCTTCATCCCCGCTCGGCTCATCGACCTTCGCTCAGGCGAAGGGAGCCTCTTCGCGCGCGCCTTCGGGGTCCTGCTCCTGACTATCGGCGGGCACACCGTCCTCGAGACGGCACGGGATGCGCTGTTTCTGGCGCGGCTCGGGCCGCAACGGCTCACGCTCGTGTACGTCGCGGCGGCCGTTGGCGCGCTCGCTCTCACGCCGCTCGCGACGCGCCTCGCCCGGGTCGCGGGCGCGCGCAATGCCCTCGTGCTGTCGCTCCTGGTCGCCTCCTTCGGGGCGGCGTGGTTTCGTCTGCGGCCGCCGAGCACGGCGGTCGTCTTCGCCCTCTACGTGTTCGCCACGTTATCGGCCACCGTGCTCGTCGCTCAGTTCTGGCAACTGGCGGGCAGCGTGTTCTCGGCGTCGCAGGGGCGGCGACTCTTCGGCTCGCTCGCGGCCGGCGGCGTTCTCGGCGCGATGCTCGGCGCGGCGCTCGCGACGCAGGTCTTGCGCTTCGCGGGGGTGCGTTCGCTCCTCAGCGTGGCCACCGTCGCCTATTTCGCGGCGTCGCTCGTCGCGACGAGCATCGACACGGCACCGCCGCCGCGCCCCCGACCGAGCGCAGCGTCCGGCGCGGCTTCCCCGCGCGAGGTGTTTCGCGAACGCTTCGTGTTCCGGCTCGCGCTCATGGCCGCCATCGCGAGCGTCACGTCGGTGTTCGTCGATTACCTCTTCAAGGTGCGCGTCTCGAACAGCATGACGAAGGCGGAGCTGGCACCGTTTTTCGCGCACTACGCGCTCGCGATGAACGCGGGTCTGCTCGTGCTCCAGGTGGGGGTCACCGCGCGCGTCGTCGAGCGGCTCGGCGTGCTCGGGCTCGTGCTGCTGCCGCCCTCGCTCCTCACCGGGGCGGGTGTCGCAGCCATGCTCACGCGCGGCGCGTTCGGCGCCACGGTGGCCCTCAAGGCGGCGGACGCGGCCCTGCGCAATTCGGTCGGCCGCGTCGGCACGGAGCTCTTGTGGGCGCCCGTCGAGGACCAGGCGCGCTCGCGCGCCGTCGTCGACGTGATCGCGACGCGCGGCGCGCAGGCGCTGGGTGGCGGGTTGCTGCTGCTCCTCATCACGCACACGCGGGCGACGCCCACGCAGCTCGCCGTGCTGTGCACGGGCCTTTCGGCGCTCTGGCTCGCGGTCGGCATCGGTATCCGGCCGCGCTACGTCGAGCTCTTCCGGCGCGCGCTCGGTCGCGGCAGCCTCGAGCGCAACCTGACGCTGCCCGAGCTCGATTTGAACGCCGTCGAGCTCTTGGTCGAGGCGCTGGCCGCGCCCGCGGTCGAGGAGGTGCTCGCGGCCCTCAACGTGCTCGCCGAGCGGCAGCGCACGCGGTTGATCCCCGCGCTCATCCTGTATCGCACCGAGCCAGCCGTACTCGTGCGCGCGCTCGAGCTGTTCGGCGAAAGCGGGCGGCGCGACTGGGTCACGATGGGAGCGCGGCTGCTCGATCACGCGGATCCCGAAGTGCAGCGGGCCGCGGTGCGCGCGTTCGGGCTCATCGGCGACGCGGAGACCCTCGAACGGGCGACGCGGCACCCGAGCGCTACCGTGCGCGCCTTCGCGCTCGTGTACCTCGCTGAGCGCGGCGGGCGCTTTTCGCCCGGGGATCCGCTCACCTGGGAGCTGTTCCGCGACGACGCCGCGCACGGCCACGTGCTCAAGCGCGCGCTCGTGGAGGCGCTCGGCCTCCAGCCCACGCCGGACGCGACGCGCATCCTGCTCGAGCTCGGTCGGTTGCCGGAGCTCGCGGGCGACGTCACGCGCGCGTTGCAGCGCGCCGGGGACGAAACCGCCATCGGGTTCCTGATGGGGCGCCTCGCCGTCGCGCAGGATCGCTCGGCCGCGCGCGCCGCCCTCGTGCGCATCGGGGACGCGGCCCAAGACGCCGTGACGCGCGCGGCCGGTGACACGACGCTGAGTCGCCGGATCCGCATCCATTTGCCCGTCACCATCGCGGGGTTCATGAACGCGCGCGCCGTGACGGCGCTCGTCGGGCTCTTGCACGACGCGAACGAAGGGCTCGTGCGGTACAAGGCCCTGCGCGGCCTCGAACGCGTCGCGCTCGGCACGTCGCTCGCTATCCCCGTGCCGCCGCTCGCGGCAGAAATCGTGAAGAACGGCACGGAATACCTGCGGCTCTTCGCGCTCCTCCACGCGCTGGATCCCGCGGGTGCCGCCGGCACGCGCACCGAGGTGGCCGTCGTGCGCGAGCTGCTCGAAGACAAGCTCGAGCAGTCGCTCGGACGGGTCGCGCGCCTCGTGCAGGTGGCGCACCGCAGCGACGACATCAAGGCGGTGTTTTCAGCGCTGCGCTCGGGGGATCGCCTGCGGCGCGCGCGCGCCGTCGAATTCCTCGATGCCCTCGTGCGGAGCCTCGGCCGCGCGTCGCTCGACGCGGCGGGCGTGCTCCGGCTCGTCATCGACGAGCTGCCGGCCGGCGAACGGGTCCGGCGCGCGGAGGGCCTCGTGGAGGTACCCCGCGACGCGCGCGATGCTCTCGAGCGGCTCGCGCGCGACCCCGATCGCCTGCTCTCCGAGCTGGCGCGCCACGCTCGCCAGGCGCTCGGTTGGGCGTACGGGAGCACGCCGCCCATCGCGCTCGTCCCGGCGGAGGTGCTCGCGTGAGCCTCACGGATACCGAGCGCCTCCTGCGCGAGCTCATGCTGCGCTCCGTGTTCCGAACGATCGCGGGTGAATCGCTCGCGCGCATGACGGAGCTGCTCGTGCCACGTGCGGTGGGGGCGGGGGAGACGCTGTTTACGCGGGGCGAGCAGCCGGACAGGTTCTGGTTCGTCGTCGAAGGCAAATTGCGCATGGAACGCCCGGGCGCGGCGCCCTGGGTGTTCGGGTCGCGCTCCATCGTCGGCTCGCTCGACGCGTTCCGCGATCGACCCTACGCGCGGTCGTGCGTTTCGCTCGTCGATGGGCGCCTGCTCGAGCTCCGGCGCGACGATTGGCTCGATTTACTCGAAGACGACGCGCTCGTTGCTCGCCAGTCGATCAACAGCATCGCGGCCCGCGTGCACGAGAAGTCACTGCACACGCCGCTGCAGCCCGCGCGGGAGCTCGAGCGGCCTGCCGTCGCGACGCCGCGGCCGTTTTCGACGTACCAGCGGATCCTGATCCTGCGGCAAGCGGGTTTTCTCGCGAGCGCCGGGATGCAGGCCATCGCGAGCCTGACGGCCCTCACCTCGGAGCACGAGCTCGGCCTGGGCCAGCGCGCGGCCGACGCCGGGCTCAACCTCGAACGCCTGTACGTCATCGTGACGGGGCGCGTCGAGCTCGAAGGCATGAGCGTGCGTGAGCGCGGTCCGGGGGATCTCTTGGGCGGGCCCGGCGCTCTGCACGATCCCGTACTGGCAGCAGAAGCGCGGGCCGTCGTGCCGACGGTGCTGCTCGGCGTCGAGCAGCAGGACTACTACGACCTCGCGGAGGAGCACCCGCGACTCTCGACGGGAGCGCTGTCGTACTTGGCGAACGAGCTCGAGGCGCTCCTGGAGCTCGATCCCCCGAACGAGTGACGGCTCAGCGCGGGGGGTCGGCGTCCTCCGGGCGCTCGATGCCGACGAGGCGAAACCCCGCGCGCGGGCCCAGATCATAGAGGTGGACGCGGAGGGGCCCCGGCGCGAATCCGTCGAGAATGTCGACGATCACGTAGCGTTCGGGGTCGTCCGGCCGCAGCCCGCCGTCCGGCGCGCGCTGCACGAGCTGCAACGACACGCGGCCATCGGTCGAAACGAGGGGCGCGGCGACGGCCTCGCGACGATGGCCGGCGCCGCGGTAAAGACGCGCGACGGGCGGCGGCGTGTCTCGTGGCGCCACGCGGGTGCGGCGGGCAAGGTCGACCGCTTCGAGTCGGGTCCCGTGCACCTTCACGTCGGCGAGCGGCGACAGGCGACTCAGGTAGCGCCGGAGGATGGCGTCGCGCCGCAGGATCAGCGTGCGCGTGAGGTACGCGTCCGAAACCGCGTCGTATTTACCGACGTCGACCGCGGCGGCGACGAGCTCGTCCGTGAAGCGAGCGATGATGCGGGCAGCCCACGCGCCGTCCGCCTCCGTCATGCGGCCGAAGGCGGGGTTCGGGTACTCGCCGCGCCAGAGCTCGGGGTCGAAGTCGCGGGCGCTGAAGTACGCGAAAATCCCGCCGTCGCGCCGGGCGCGCTCCCAGGGTCGCTCGATGAGCCCGAGCGTCACGAAGTCCTCGGCAATGTACGGGGCGTCGAAGACGTAGGCGTGTCCCATTTGCCTCGAAAGCGCGTCCGTCGACCATTCGCTCCCGAAGCTGTCACCGATGTCGATGATGTAGTGGACGACGTGACCCGGGCCGTCCTTGTGTTTCGGATCGGCGGGGACGAACACGTCGAGCGTGTTTTGCTCGCGGGAATCGAAATGGTTCAGCCAGGCCGCGATCAGGCGCGCGCCGCGCAGCTCGCGCCGATCTTCGTGCGCGATCACGTCGTTCGGATCGTCGTCACGCAGGCCGTCGTATTTGTAAGGGCCGATGGGTTTGCCGGGCAGCCACTCCGAAGACGCCATGCGTACGAGGCCGTCGCGGTGTGACGCCGAGTTCAAAATCCGCATGAGCGCGGCTTGGTCGAAGGGCCTGGTTACCCCTTCGTTGTTGGTCACCGTGAGGCCGGGCTTGAGCGCGACGAGCTCGGGGCGGAAGTAGACGACGGTGTCGCACGGCGCGAAGTAGCCGGCGGCGTGATAGATGCGCGTGGAAATCGCCGTCGCACCCGTGGCGCGGTCAGGCTCGCTCGGGATGTCGCCCTTCAGCATGAACTTGCCGACGTGGGGCACGTTGACGCGGAAGCCCGGGTTGGCGCCGTTGTCCTTACCCTTGTCGACGACCCAGGAGCCGTCCGGCATCGCGGGATCGAGCTGGTGCTCGGCGCAAGGGCCGCGCATGAGCTCCGCGGGCGTCAGTGGCGTGGCGCCGAGCCGGTTCGTGAACCAGCTCGAATCGGGGACCTCATCGAAGGCGTTGACGTTCACGGCCCGGTCCGCCGGATCGACGGCGAAGAAGCGCGAGAGGGGGCGGAAGAAGATTTGGTTCGCGGCGTCCCAAGCGAAGGGCGAAACGTACTCTTCCGGGACGGGCGAGAACGGGCGTGCGTCGTCGTCGCGCGTGAGCGGCTCGCGCAGGGGGAAGCGCGCGGGCGACGCACACGCGGCGAGGGCGAGGGCGACCAGCCAGACGAACGGCTTTTCAGAGGCCAGTCGCCCCTCCGAAGGTCAAGCGCACGGATTCGGGATGCGTGCCGTCGCGGAACGTCGAGGTGCCGAAGCCGACGACCGCACGGAAGATGCTGTCGCGCGAGCCACGCGTTTCGAAGCCAATCGCGGTCGAGAAGCGCAGCAGATCGGGCTCGAAGCCCGCGAGGCCGGGGCCGAACACGTTGCCGACGGCCGCTTCCATGCCCGCGTTCAGCCAGATCCAGATGGGCCACGTGTAACGGAAGGTGCCGACGACGCCGCTGCGGCCGCGCAGGCGCCCTTCGCGCAGGCCGGGCAACAGGTGCGTGCCGCCGAGCGTCACGAGCTCCGTGAACGGCACCGGCTGGGCATTGCCCGTCGGATCGGCAAACTGCGTCGCGAGGTTCAGGTTCAGTGCGCGCCCGTTGTCCGCGAGATCGAGGGCGCCCCCGAGCATGGCTCCGTAGCGTAGCCAACCGCCGTACGGTTGCGCGCGTAAATCCGTGCCGTGCTCGGCGTCGAGCTGCAGGCGCACGCCGGAGCCTCGGGGTGGCTCGGGGCGGCGGCTGTCGAGCACGAGCTTCAGCGAGCTCACGGCGGCGGAGTAGCCGTCCTGGTAGCCGGGCGGCAAAGGGTAGCGCCCCTCGGCGACGCTTGCGGGCGTCGAGGGGTCCTCGTCGAAGTGCCCCGCGTAGAAGCTTGCGCTGCGAAAGCCGACGTCGCTCGTGACGGAGCTCGACGCCCAGAGCGGGATTTCGTACTCCGCTCGGACGTTCCAGCTGTTCGAGCCGTAGCGGGAGCGATCCCCTTCCCGCGAGCGCGGCCCGAGGCCGTAAAAGACGTAATCGGGGCGGCGAATCGCGGAGGTGGCCAGGGTGAGGGTGCCGGGGCCCACGGGGAAGCGCTCGGCGAAGACGCCGGTGAGCCACTCCCGGCCCCAGGTCGAGCCGCGCGCGCGCAGCTGATGGCCTTTGAAGCCCGCGTCGTCCCAGAACGCGTAGACGCCCACGCTCGGCTGGAAGCCGAAGTCGACGAACGCAATGGGGACGAAGCCGGCTTTGTGGTCGGGACCGAACGCAAAAAAGTCGTACAGCGCCGCGGGCACCTGCGCGCGCTCGGCACCCGCGATGAGCCAGCCGAGCGGCCGCCGGATCACGTACTCGCTCACGACGTAGAGCGGGAACAAGACGATGCGCGGCGCCCACAGCGCGACGTCGCCCGGCGTCGTGGGCTGCCCTTTGCCGTCGCGGCCGTCGTAGTCGGGGAGCGCGCGCTTCTTCGGCGCGGCTCCGGCGGATAGCGCCAGCGAGCCGGCGAGCGCGAACGCGAGCGCGCTCCGAACCAGGCGGGAGGGGCGCGCGCGAATCACTCGTTGGCCCAACGGTACCTGACGCCGAGCTCGGTGAAATCCCCGCCGACGAGGCCGATGTGATCAGGGCTCACCACCGTCGCGACGAAGGTGCCCCGCACCTCGACCCGGCGCGAGAGCACGAAGCGGAGCACGGGGCCGACGCGAATCGTCCGCGAATCGTCGCGTTTTTGCACGTCGAGCAGGTCGGCGACGAAGCCGAGCGAGTGCTGGTGACGCTGGCCGAAGGCGAGCGCGTAGCCGACGCGCGCGCGCCAGACGAACGGCGGTTTGACGATGACGTGCAGCGTTTCCTCGAAGACGCTCATGCCCTCGGGGACGCCGAGCACGTGGGAAGCGCTCGCGCGCAAGAGCACGTCGCCCGGACCGAGCGGCAAGTTCGCGTCGAGCTCGGCCTCGACCGTGAGGTAGCGGGCCTTGTCGCCCCCGCGCGTTTCGAGGTCGATGCGGTGGTAGCTCTCCTTGAGCGGCAGATAAGTATGCGTGAACGCCCAGAATTGCCGCGCGCCGACCCGCATGTCGAAGTGAGGAATGACGCCGCGCAGGCCGCCGTACACGCCGAGCCCCGTGCTCGTCGCGAGCGGGTTGGCGTCGATGCCGACCCACCGCGTGAACGGCTTGCCGTAGCCGAGCGAAACCCGGGGGCGCGCGTACACGTAGCCCACGTCGAAGGTCGTCGACACGAAGTACCGCTCGGGGGCCGCGGCCCAGGAGCGCGCCATCGTGGGGTCGATGAGGGCGTCGCTCGGGGTCGGAAACAGGCCGAGGGGCGGTCGCTCCAGGTCTTTGACGTTGACGGGACCTTTTTCACGCTCGGGGACGGGGGCGTCGCTCGTGGGGCCCTCGGCGCGCGCGGAGCGCCCCGCGCTCGTGGCGGCGAGCGCGCCCGCGAGGGCGAAGACGGCGCGGGGCAACGCTTTCAAAACACCCCCAAAAGGCTGGCGCCGCCCGGCGACGGAGCGAGCGTGAGTTGCACGTGGCCCCCGGCGCTGCCCCGCGGCACCGGGAAGGCGTAGTGCAAGAGGGGAACGCCGTAACCGACGAGGGTGCCGGCGAGCGCACCTGTGAGCACGTCGGTCGCGTAGTGCATGTCCGCCACCATGCGAAAAAGCGACGTCGTGGCGGCGACGGCGTAACCGCCCGCGCAGCTCACCGCGTCCCACGGCGCTCCGATGAGCTCGTGCTTCAGGTGGTGGACGCAGATGAGCGCCGCGCCGGTGAAGCTGAACGCCGTGTGCCCGCTGAAGAAGCTCCGGTAGCGCGTCGCACCCACGCAGTCGTCGGCTTGGTTCGGGAGCTCGCCGTTGCCGCAATCGGCGCCGTACGGTCGCTCGCGGCTCACGAGCACGTTGGTCGCGCCCTGCACGGCGCCGATCACGGCGAGCGCCTCCAGGTCGATGAGCGCCATTTGCTCCGCCGTGTCGCGGCTGCCGCGGTACCACCAGGCCGTCGTGAGCGCGTCCGCGAAGAACGGCCAGGTGACGGCGAGCGAAACGCCGACGTCGGAGAAGTCGCGGTACGTGTAGCGCACCTGCAGGCCCGGCGCGCGCAGCGCATTGCGCACGCTCGTGTCGAACAGCACGGGACCCTGGATGGCGTGCGTCGGGAGCGGATCGACGATGGCCATCGCGAGCGTGAGCGCGCCGCCCGCGAGACCGACTCCATAATCGAGCGCCGAGAAACGGCGCCAGCGCCACTCGATCATCGGCAGGCCGCTCGGTGTGTCGAGCGAGATCACGGGCGAAGGCGTCGTCGCGCCGCCATCCACGCTCTCCGCCGCAGCAGGGGCGAGCGAGCTCGTGACGGCGGCAAAAAGGGCCAACCCCGCGAGCCAGCGGCGCGCGCGCTGCATCCCGCTCAGCCTTTCGCGCCGAGGGCGGCGGCGCCGGCAGGCGAGCTCTCGGCGTCGGCGCGGAGGCGCTTGTTTTCACGGATGATCCCGACCCCGACCGCGATCCAGCCCGCGACGAGCACGAGGTTTACCGCGGCGAACGCGCGAATGCCGAAGCCCCAGAAAACGGTGCCCGCGTACACGAGCAGCGCCGAGCTCACGTCGCCGAGGCGCACGAAAAAGGTATCGACGGCCTGCTTTGCTTTGTATTTCATGGCCTGGCTCGTCGGTAGCCAGAGCACTTGCCGCACCGTGTTGTGGAGGGAGTAGTCGGTGGCGTTCTCGAGCACCTTCCCGATGCGTACGGCCGCGAGCACGGGGAAGAACGCGAAGGCGAACGAGTTGCCGAGCGCGATCATCGGCAGTGCGAGCAGCCCGACGCCGAGGCCGAGGTACTTCACGACGCGGGATACGACGAAGGACTGCAAAAACACGCCGAGCAGATTCACCCAAAAAAAGAAGTCGCCGTAAAACTCGCCGATGAACCGGCCCTGATCGGCGGGCGCGAGCGTGCCGAGGTGCACCGCGTCGTTCGCGGCGGCCTTCACGAGCTTGCCGAGCAGGTACTCGCCGTTCGTGTTCACCCAGTTGAAGAGCAGCGATAACCCGGCGAGGAGCAAGAGGTAGCGGTGGGCGAATACCAGTGCGAAAGCGCCCCCGCGGTCTGCCGGGCGGGGCTCCAGGCGGGGCGCTTGCGGGGCGCGCGCGGCCTGCGAGAGGCGCAGCCGATCGGCAACGATGAACAGCCCGGCGCACCCTGCGAGTACCGCCGCGGCAACGAGCAGCATGCTGAAGACGCCGAGCCGCGGGATGAGCAGCGCCGCGATCTTCGCGCCGAGGGCGGCTCCGAGCGAGGCGCCGAGGGCCACGAGAGGGAACAGACGCCTGCCGCGCTCCTCGTCGTAGAAGTCGTTCGCGAAAGCCCAAAACTGCGCGACGACCATCGTGTTGAACACGCCGACCCAGGCGTAAAAAACCAGCCCGAGCTCGGTGCGAAGGCCGGCGTGTTGCGCCGCGAGCCAGAAGAGCACGAGGTGCGAGGCGAAGAACAAGCTCGCCCCCACGACGAGGTGCAGCTTCTTCACGCGGTCCGCGAGCCGGCCGTAGACGGGCACCGTGACCAGCAAGAGCGCGGCGATCACGGCGCTCATGTACGTTTTGTATTCGGCCCCCGAATCGAGCTCGAGGATCAGCGCCTCGCGGACCGGCTTCACGATGTAGTAAGCGCTCAAGAGCACGAACACGTTCAGGGCCAAGACGAGCACGGACGCGCCTTCGCCGGCTTTGACCGACGTGAAGAGGCCGAGCACTCGCTCGAGAGTCGATCGCGAATCGGGGGTGGCGGCTCGTTCGGCCATGCTGGAGAAGGCGGCGAGCGTAGTCGCGTCAGTCGGGCGCGTGATAGGGTCCCCGGCTTGCGCGCCCTCGCGCCTTGGTTTTTGGGTCTCTGCCTGCTTGCGGAGACACCGGCCGCGCGTGGAGCGGAGAAGCGTTCGGCGCCGCCGGAGTCGAGCCCGGCGCCGGCAGAGGTCGCGAAGACTCCGGCCCCCGCGCCGAATCGGACCCTGGCGGTAGGGATGGCGCTCGTGCCCGGCGTCGCGCTGCACGGCAGCGGGCACTTCGTGGCCGGCCGGCGCGACACCGCCTACCGCCTGCTGGTCGCCGAAGGCGTGGGGCTCGCGCTGCTGCTCGGTGGCGTCGGACTCGAGCTCGCCTCGGGCAACTCCCGCGCGCTCGCCGGCCCGGCTCTCACGGCGAGCGTGCTCGGCGCGGGCGTCTTCGTCGCGTCCTTCGGCGCCGATCTGTATGGGTCGCTCGCGAGCGACCAGGCCGCGGCCGACGCGATCCCGCGCGCGCCGCCGCGCGTCGAAAGTGAAGTCGGTTACCGCTACGTCGCCGATCCGCGCTTCAGCTATGGTCATTTCCTCGTCGAGAGCCTCACGTTCGAGAGCGGGCCGCTGCGGCTCACGCCGTCGGGCTGGTTCGCGACGAACGCGGAAAACGTGCGGTATCGGCTGGAATCGGCGCTGCGTCTCTACGGCCTTTTTCCCGGTGAACGGGGCGCGAAGGAGGATCACCTCGACGTCGTCGTGGCCGGTATGCATCACCGGTACGGGCCGGAGCAGTTCACGCGCACGAGCGGCGAGCTGGCGCTCGACGCGCGCTTCGATCTGTCGCACCTCGGCGACACGCTGCGTGGCGGCTTCTGCGAGTTTGCCGCCGGTTACGCCTACGCGAAGATTGCTTACGACTTGCCGGGCGTGACGGTGCCACCCGACACCGACGACGTTTTGCTGTTGTCGACGGCCGTCGGCGTTGCGCTCCGCGGCCGCGCGGCTCCCGGGAGCGAGGCGCGCGTCTACTACGACCACCGCCA
>Ga0164241_10004008_pt1 | contig 14506 bp, 19 predicted proteins | sample OricomyardsoilBY_FD_108780 | JGI IMG/M metagenome (GOLD analysis project Ga0164241, IMG submission 108780) | Backyard soil microbial communities from Emeryville, California, USA - Original compost - Back yard soil (BY) | ecosystem: Environmental > Terrestrial > Soil > Unclassified | place: USA...
CTGGGCGAAGACATCTATCTGCTGCTGTCGCTGCCCGACGACCCGCAACGCTACCCGGTGGCCGGCAAGGTCGCCTGGTTGACGCCGAACAATGCTTCGGGCGGGCGAACCCAGGGCGTGGGCGTGCGCTTTCCGGCCGATGAGAAAACCCGCGGCCTGAAGCTGAAGATCGAGGAAATCCTCGGCACGATGATCTCTTCGGCCAAGCCCACCCAGACGATCTGAAGCCGGCCGGCGCGGCTTGAGCCAACGGCGTCGCGATGTTTGTCGATTCACATTGCCATCTGAGCTTCCCGTCGCTGCACGAGCGCATCGACGACATCCGCGCCGCAATGGCGGCGGCCGAGGTCGACCGTGCGCTGTGCATCTGCACCGCGTTGGAAGAGTTTCCGACCGTGCATGCCTTGGCCACGCGCTACGACAACTTCTGGGCCAGCGTCGGCGTGCACCCCGACGACGAGGACGCCGGTGAGCCGAGCGTCGACGAACTGCTTCGACTGGCAGGCCTGCCGCGGGTCGTCGCCATCGGCGAGACCGGGCTGGACTACTACCGCCTGGACGGGCGCAGCGTGGCCGACATGGCCTGGCAGCGCGAGCGCTTCCGGGTGCACATCCGCGCCGCGCGGGCCGCCGACCTGCCGCTGGTCGTCCATACCCGCAGCGCCAGCGACGACACCCTGGCGATCCTGCGCGAGGAGGGCGGCGGCGCGGTGCGCGGCGTGTTTCACTGCTTCACCGAAACCCAGGCGGTGGCCGACGCCGCGTTGGCACTGGGCTTCTACGTCTCGTTTTCGGGCATTCTCAGTTTCAAGAACGCGCAGACTCTTCGCGACGTGGCCCGCACCGTGCCGCTCGATCGCTGTCTGATCGAGACCGACAGCCCCTACCTGGCACCGGTACCGTTTCGTGGCAAGTCGAATCAACCCGCCTACGTGCCCTACGTGGCCGAGCAACTGGCAATGCTGCACGATTGCAGCGTGGCCGAGGTGGCGGCGGCCACGACCCGAAACTTCGAACACCTGTTCGGCGTCGACCGTACCGCGGCACTGGTCGAGCGGCTGTAGGTCAACGCAGCGGGCTGTCAGCGCGTTTCCGACACACGCCATGGTGTGCGCCCGACTGTCAGCGAGCCGGACTGAGCGATAGAGTTTTACTCAGTCACTCATCGCACCGGAGACCCGAATGTCCGACAAGCAAATCGCCGCCGCCAATCCCTTCGCGCTGTTGATGGATCCGCAATCGATCTTTCGCGCGATCGAAAAGTCCGAGCGGCTGGAACGTCTGCACAGCCGCGTATGCCGTCCGCTGGACCGCCCGCTGCTGCCGCACGCCGGTTGCGATGAAGCCTCCACCTTCGATCAGATCGTCGACCAGGCCGCGGAGTCGGGCAACGATCTCTGAACCCGCCCTGGCCGGCGCCGTTCGCCTGCGCAACCGCGCCCCATACGCGTGGGCGCGCCCGGGCCGTACCAGTCGATCAGGTGCGGCGCCGTGCGATGGCCGCCACGAAGACCAGGCCGCCGAGCAGCAGCGCCCAAGTCCCCGGCTCCGGGACGGCGCTGATGCGCAGCACTTCACCGCCGGTCGGTATGTCGGTGTGGTTCGTGACATAGAACACCAGGCCGTTCGCGCCTTCCTGGATCGCCATGCCCCCCGGGGCTTCCAGGCCGTCGCTGGCGATGGTCGTGCGTACGCCGGTCTGTCCGTCGATCTTCAGCAGTAGACCCGTACCGGGGCCGTTGGGCGAGGCGAGTCCGTTGCTGCTGATCTGCAGCACGTACAGGTTGCCGCTGCTGTCGAAGTCCAGATCGATGATGTTGGTGAAGCCGCTGTAGGCGACACTGGTGATCTGGGTGTTCGGGTCGTAGCGATAGACATCGGCCGCCCCGGCGGGGAATGGAAAGCCGGTGAGCTGGCCGATGTAGTAGTCGCCGTCAGGTCCGATCGCCACGCTGGTCGGCACCCCCTGGTAAACGGGAGGGCCGAACGGCAGCGGATTCGGCTTCGCCGCCAAAACGCCCAGCGTCGATACCGCGCCCGCATCGGTTGCCTGCACGAAGCTGTTGCCGCCGGCGTCGGCGACGATGAAGTTGCCGGCGGCATTGCGTGCCAGGCCGAAGGGGTTGGTATCGATCATTCCGCCGTCAGGATTGTTCGCCCCTTCGTAGGCAGAGATGTCGGCAATCGGTGTCACCTTGCCCGTGCCGTCCAGGCTCAGCTTCGATACCGTGCCGAAAATCGACGCGCCGAAGCCGCCAAGGCTGTCGCGCTGCGCGGGACTCGAACCCAGGCCGAAGAGGCCGTAGGCCTGGCCGCCGGCATCGAACACGATGTCATTCAGGCCCGATGCTTCGCCGCCGCCAGCGGGCGCGAGCGACGGCAAGCCGGTGAGCACGCGCGTCTGCACGCCGCCGGCAAGCTTGCTGAGGCCCCCGGTGTACCCCATGTACGCCGGCACATTGTTCGAAATCAGGCTCGGCCCATTGCCGCCGCTGCCTGCCTCGGAAACGTACAGCGCGCCGTCGGGGGCGAAAGCCAGCCCCCGTGGCGTCACCAACCCGGTCATGACGGTGTCGATCTGGTAGCTCGCGGCGAAGGCCGGCACGGCCACGAGCGCGCAGCCCAGTGCCAGCACCAGCGAAGACGGACGCAGGACGGAAATGCATTTCATGACCGGTCTCCACCAAAGAACGTTGCGTTCGGGTCTGCGCTCGCCGCTGCGCGCGCAGTACGTCGAGCCGTGAAATTGTGCCGACTCCGCGAAGTCGCGACTGCAACTGGACCCCCAGGATGAGGGGGGCGCTCGGCAACGCCAAGTCTTTCGCGTTCGTCACGACATAAGCCGCAACCCGCGCGTCACACGATGTTTGCAGCGATTGACGACAGTGCGCTTGAATGCGCGACGATGTATATTGGGTAGGGGTTTCTTTGGGGCGCTCGGATATTCATCCGAGGCCCACAGTTCCAGTAATTTTTGGTAGCCTGAATCAAACCCCTGCACGTTCGCCTGATACCCCAGGTGATGCAGCCGCGCCGAGAATAGATCGGCGGTAGCCTCGGCCACGCCCAGGCGCCCGGCGCCGTCCAGGTGGGCTATTTCCTCGGGCGTGCTCTTGTCGAAGTATCGGCAAGCCGCGTAGAACGCGCCCAGGGCGATGCGGATCACATCCTCGGGGGTCAGCCAGTCGTAGCAGTCCGCGGCGCAGCGCTCGGGCGAATAAGGGCCTTTGGGGTGGCTCATTGGCTCAATCTCCGGTAGTGGTGGGGGTTTGCCGGGTCGAGGGTCGCCGCGAGCCGGGGACCGGCGCGCGCCGGCCCGACGCCCGGGCGGCTGTTGGGCGCCCTAGGCGCCGGGGTGTGGGGCGCAGCCCCACGGAAGCGGGCCGTCCAGGCCGCGAAACCTCCACCTTCAAGCCCGGCAGCGACACAGGCGCCACAGCCGGTTGCCGCGTGGCCACGGTGATCGAGGCCTGACGCGGCCGCAATCGCGTGCCCGATGACGGCTGTTCGGCGGCGGTCCAAACGCACCTGGCGGCGGGTGTGAAGCGCCGACCCCCTGAACGCGGGGGATGGCCGCACGGGCTGCGGCGGCCGCGCCGAAGCGAGCGGCGCAGCTAGGGTTTGTCCCCGGGCTTGTCTCAGTGCCCACAACGCACAAATCACTCTCCGACGCCGCAGTGAAGCAGGCGGCGGACGAACTGCGGCGTCGGGTACGGGGATTCGTTCCCCCGGCACGCGCAGCGCGCATCGCGCGCATGCGGCGTGGCATCGGCTACTCGGCGCGCGCGCATCTTGCCGTGCGACCCGGCTTCCGATCTGACCGATGCGTGATGCTGACGACAACGTACCGGCCGGGCGAACAGTGGCAACCGAACCACGTTCGCAAACTGCTAACGCACGTGCGGGAGTGGTGTAGACGCCAGCGCGTGCCCTGCCGGTACGTGTGGGTGGCCGAGCTTCAGGAAAAGCGCGCCCGCCGTTCAGGCGAGGGCGCGCGGGCCGTCGTGCACTACCACATCGCTCTGTGGCTGCCGCACGGCGTCGAGTTGCCGCACGCCGATGCGCAGGGCTGGTGGCCGCACGGCATGACCAATACCGAGCCGGTGCGCGCGGCAGTGGCCTACCTCATGAAGTACATGAGCAAGGGCAGTCAGGTGCTCTCGCTGCCCGACAACGCGCGCATGTACGGCGTCGGCGGCCTCGATCACGTCATGCGCCGCGCGAAGCGCTGGCTCGGCCTGCCCGGCTTCATCCAGTCGCGCGCCGACATACATGACGACTGGCGCCGCGCCAAGGGCGGCGGCTGGTTTCATCCCGAGGGCTTCGTAGTGCCCAGCGAGTTCAAGCGCGCATGGCTCGGTGACAGCTACGGCTTGATCCGGGTCTCGGATTACGGCCGGCCCTTCGATGCGCAAGGGCCGTTCACATGGCTGCACCGTCGGCCTGTTTAGGAGGGTGCAGTGATGTTGGAGTGGATATGCAACCGATGCGAGAGCGTGCGCTCTGCGGAGTTGGACGAGTTGACGCCGATGGATGACGACAACGATTTGAGCGAGGAAGACGCTGAGTTGTGGTGTGACGAGTGTGGCGACTTTCAGCTGTTTACCGCGTTGTGATTCGATATTTCATTTCCGGTCGGCGGGGGCGTGGTGCATCCCCGTCGGCTTTCTTCAACCTGCACCGATGGAGGTCTTCATGTTCAAGTCGTTCTTTTCGCGCGCCGCTGCGGTGGCCGCTCCCCTGGTGCTGTTGATCGGCGAGGCTCACGCCTCGCTGCCGACCGGCGTCACCGATGCGGTCACTGCTGGCGGTGTCGATGGCGCTTCGCTGATGGGCGCCCTGGCGTCCACCGGCGCGGGCCTTTACATCGTCTGGAAGATTCTCAAAAAGGCCGGGATCATGCTGTAAGGCTGGGCGCTCCCTTCGGGGAGCGTTTCGCTTTCAGTGCGTCTCGTGTTGGGGCGCAGCGCAAGCGGAAAAACGGAGGTGGTTGTCATGAGCGAAGGATGGGCGAGTCAGTGCGATGCGTGTGGGCATACGGTCGTTGCTGATACCGAGGATGAGGCTGAAGTGGTGGCTTCGGATCAAGCGGATGACGGGTGCGAGTCGTGCGGGGCCCGGGGCGCGTTCTATGTGTTCGAGTGGGAGTGACTGGCGATGTCAGGCTGGATCGTCGGTGACTCCTGCTACGCCGACGCGGTAGCGGCAGCGTCTGCGCAGTGCGCCAGCATCGTCGGCGCATCGAGCGCCGGTGCGGTGCGCTGCGTTGGCGTTGCCGGCCTCGCGCCGCCGAGGCTCACGATGCAGGTTGTCGATGCAGTGGGCACTGTCACGGCCAGCACGGTCGATTTCGCCGCGCCGTCGTGCGACCCGATGGAAACCTACGCGGACATCGGCGCGTTGTTCACCGTCGCGGTGACGTCGCTTGTCACCGTGTCCATCGTCAGGCAGTTCGTCTACAAGCTGGTGACCCCTCAATGAACGCAACGCATTTTTTCTTCGCCGGCACGATGCTGTTGCTGCTGTGGGCGGTGTTCAAGTGAGCGCGCCGCGTTTCTGGTGCGGCCTGTTGCTCGTGGCCTATGCGCTCGCGTCGAATCCGGCGCGGGCTACGGTCATCAACGGCCTGGGCGGCGCCGGCATCGAGTACGTCTCGGGCGGCGCGATCATTTCCGACGGCTCGGGCGTCACGTTCCAGGGGCGCACCTGGGAGCAGCCGAGCGCGCGCGTGCTGCGCGCTGCCGAGGCGCTGAAAGCGAACATCGGCGGCAAGGCACTGGAATTCGAGGCAAGGCGTGTCGTGCCCGCAGCGGCTGTCGAGGCAGCGGCAGCGCGAGGCCTTGCGCGCTTGTTGCCGGGCGTTGGCATTGCGTTGTTGGCGGCTGATGTGTATGACATCGTGCGTGTCCATCCGGACGACGAGGGCGGGCTGCTGTGGGACCCGGGTACGGCGCAGACGTTGCAGAGTGCGTACTGCGAGAACAATAATGTTTTTCCCGGCCTTGTCGGTGTCGTTGTTTGCGGCTCGACCGCCGCTGCGCTCGCAGATACGTTGGTCGGCGTGGTTGGCCCGTTCGGTGTGCCGGCGCGTGCGCCTAGTGCTTGCTCGGTGCTGTCCGGGACGGTTATTCGGTGCGTCAATTCGAACGGCAACCTGCTGGACGTGGGATATTTCGAGTCCTCGGCGCCGTTGTGTCCCGCTTCGATCGACGCGAGTAATCCGGCGTTCGATGTTCCGGCCGGCTCCCCGGTCGGCCCCGACGGCAAGTGCCCGACGGCACGCTACAACCACGTGCCGATCACGCCCGAGGATGCAGGCGCGAAGCTCGAGACGCACGCGCCGCCCGACTGGACGCACTTGCGCGATTTGGCCGAAGAGGTGCTGACGCACGGTGGCACCCTTGATGGGCTTCTCGATCGTGTCCTTAACGGTCCAGCCAGCCAGCCGTTGACGCCGACGACGACGACGACGACGAACCCGGACGGGTCCACGGTGACGACGACCAAAACGCCGACGGTCAATTACCACTACGACGGCGCCAAGATCACCTACAACACCACCACGGTGACGACGATCAACAATGCCGGCGACGTGACGACGACGACGGAAACCGAAGGCGAGTTGCCGCCTGAGAAAGACCCGTGCAAAGTTGACCCGGATTCGCTCGGTTGCTCCAAGATGGGCGACCCGCCGACCGACGAACCGCAGTGGCAAACCGTCGATGTGCCGTTCGCGGCCGAAGACATCGGCGGCGCGGCCGCGTGCCCTGCGCCGGTCACGTGGCACTACTTCGGGATCGACATGAATTGGTCCTACGCGGCCGTCTGCGACGTTGCGCCGCAGATTCGCATCGCGCTGGTGCTCATGGCGACCATCGGCGCGATCGGAATCATCTTCAGGGAGACCAGCGCATGATGAGCCTCGCGTCGTTCCTGGTCGGCATGGTCGGCCCGCTGGCTGCTCGATGGCTGGCCGCAATGGGCCTCTCGCTCATCAGCGTGACCGGCCTGTCGGTCGCCTATGCCACGCTCAAGGCGCAGGTCATCGCAGGCGTCGGCGGGCTGCCTGCGGTCGGCCTGCAGCTCGGTGGCCTCTTCGGTCTGTGGGAGTGCATCGGCATCATCCTTGGCGCCTACGTTTTCGTGCTGACTTGGCGCGGCACGTCTGGCGTGTGGAAGCTGGCGAAGGTATGAGCGACTACGTTGCTCGTCGTGTCGTCGGCGCCACAAGCGTTGGTCGTTGGTTTTGTTGAAGCGGAGGTAGTGCGATGGCTTGGAGCATTGTTTGCTCGTCATGCGGCGAGTTGATCGAAGAAGAGTCGGATGACGGCTGGGGGACCAGCCCCCGGCACAAGTCCGCGCTGATCTTCGGCGGGCGCGTCAAGTACGAGCGCCGCGAGTACCAGCAGCAGGACGGCACCTTCGATTGGGAGGCGGGCCTGCGAACGCAGGCGTTCGCCATGAAGGAGGAGGTGCACGTCGTGCTGAGCGACGGCAGCACCTGCCGCGAGGACGAGATTGCCGTGGCGTGCGCAGAGGCTGGCAGCCCGGTGCCTGTCACGTATGCGGGCGGCAAGAACAAGGGCGAATACAAGACCAAGAAAGTCAAGGTCCCGGCCGCAGCAAGCCCAAGTTGCGTCGCGCTCGGCGTCGTAGCACTCGACGCCCATCGACGGGTAGTGCCCGTCCGGCATGGTGAAAAGCGCTGCAAAAACGGCTGTCCTCAGTGCAGTTCGCACGAGTTCGATTTGGCCGACGAAGCGTTTTAGGGGCGGCTGATGGGCTACGTTGCTCGTCGTGTCGTCGGCGCCATCGCGGTGGCCCTCGCGTTCGCGTTGCTCGAATGGTTTGGAGTGCGGTTGTGATCGAGTTAATCACCGGCACGCCCGGTGCCGGCAAGACCACCTTCGCGGTGTCCACGCGGGTGGTCGAAGAGGCCAAGCGGGTCATCCAGCTGGACCCGGAAACCTGCATGAAGCAGGGGTTGGAGCAGGGCGCCACCGTCACGCGCCGCGTCGTCGTCGCCGGCATTCGCGGCCTCGCCGTGGAGCATGAATCGTTGCCGCACGCACTGACGCGCAACGCCAGCTCGGTTGCCGAGGTCGAGCGCTGGGGCGTGCGCGTATCGGAGGTCGATGAAGCCACCGGCAAGCGTGTGGAATCGGATGTCCCGGTGCACCAGCGCCTGCCCGGTGATCCGCCCGTGGATGTCCCTGCGTTGATGCAAAACTGGTGGCTCTGGTGCAAGCCGGGCGATCTGATCGTCATCGATGAAGCGCAATTCGTGATGCCGCGCGGCACGCTCGGCCGCAAGCCGCCGTACTGGATTCAGGCGCTCGAAATCCATCGGCACTACGGCGTCGATTTCCTGCTCATCACGCAGCACCCGCAGTTGATCGACACCACGGTGCGCGCGCTGGTGGGCCTGCACCGTCACATCCGGCCCGTGATGGGCTCGGGCCTTTGCATGGTCTACACGTGGGATCATGCCAGTAACCCGGAACGCTACAACCTGGCCAACAAGTCGCAGTTTCTGCGGCGGTCATCGCATTACCGGCTTTTCCACTCGGCGGCGGCGCACGTCAAGCCGCCTGCGTCGGGCCGTTGGGCGCTGGTCGCAGTCCCTGTGCTCCTGGCGGTCGGCGGGGTGAGCATGGCGGCGAAGTTCGGGGCGTTCAGCAAATCGGCACCGACGGCGGCGGCGGTGGCGCCTGTGTCGCCGGGGGCTGGCCAGCCTGCGCTTGCCGCTGCGATGCCCCGGCCGGCAGGCAGACCGGCCGGCTTCGTGGACGTGCCCAAGCTGAGCGGGTGCTATGCGCTTCCAGACCGATGCGAATGCTTCGGCGAAGACGGGCGGCCGGTTCGGGTCGCGCGGCCTATGTGTGAGCTATCGTCTCGCGGCTTCGACGGTCTGGTGCAATGGGAGCCACGCCGACCCCCTCCGGAAGTCGATGCACCGGGCAAGAGTGCGGCGGCACCGGTCCCGGCCGCTTCTTCGTCCGGGAAGATTTCTTTGCCGTTCGGCGCGTAGCGGCGCGCCGGCGCGGGCGGAGCCCGAGCCGAGCGGCGCGTAGCGACCGGCGTCGGTCGTTCCTGGCCAGGGCGGGCGGCGGGTGCAGCTGCACCCTGCCTTTGCGTCCGAGTCTCGCGGGGGCGATGGCTGCGACCGAAGCACAGACCGCATGGGCCGTGCGACGGCTGCGGTAGCGGTTCGGCCGGTGCGCACGTCGAGGTCTGCGCGATTCGTCGGGTGCACGCGCTGCGGCGTTTGGCGCGTAGACCCGCGCCGGCTTGGCGCGGCCGCGCTGTGCTGGCTCGGTCCACCTGATCGGCCCGTCATCGAGCGGCGAGGGCGGGCGCCAGCCTCGCGCCGTCTCGCTCGTACATCGCCGGCATCGGTGCGGGCCGAATTGCGGCGCTCTGGCGCGTCGTCGTCATGTTCCGGCACTCCGGGCGCCGGGCAAGGGCTGCGGGGCGCTCACGGCCCGCTCAGGGGCCTTGTGGCGCACGTTGTCCGGTGGGATCGGCAGGCATGGCGTGCCGTGGCAGCAAACGGCGAAGTGCGCGAGCTGGCCGGCGCTGCACCGCGAGGGTGCCCGGCCGGCCCGTACGGCATCCACCATGCCGAGGGCCTTGCCGCCCTAGGCGGCGGGTGTGGGCGCAGCCCACGATAGCAAGGCGTTCAGCCGGCGGAAACCTCGTCCTTCAAGGCTTGCAGCGGTCGAGCGCCGCAGCCGGTGTCCGCGTGGCGCCGAAGGTCGCGCACCACGAGCGCACCGGGAGCGTGCCCTAAAAACCGCCTTGTATTTCACGGCCGGCAGAGAGCGCCGATGCTAGCCTTTGCGCATGGGAATGCTCGACCGCGACTACTACCAGGAACATTGGGCGGAAAAGGTGCTCGGCATCAAGCCGAAGGCCAAGCCTGGGGCCGATCCGGCACCGGATGATCGAGGCCCGATCTACGTCAACCGCGCCGGCACCGCAGCTAGGTCGATGCACGCCGACCCGAGGATGCAGGCCGTCTACGAGTACCGCCGCGCCAATGCCATGGCGTGGCGCCGCATCGGCCTACGTATCGCGGCCGTGCTGTGCCTCGTGCTGGTCCTGGCGCTGAGCTGGCGCATGCACCGTTGAGGGCATCCGGCTTGCATGGCGAGCCTCATCGATCACTGCGCGGGCCATCGCCACCGGGTAGTAGGCCCGGCGCTCCATCTCGCAGTCCCATTCGCTGTAGCCTTCCCGCGACAGCCACCACAACGAAAGCCGCGCCGTCAGTGGGGCTTTGCCGGTTGCCCAGCGCTTGATGGTCCGCTCGGAAACGCCCAGCGATCGAGCCACGCGCGGGTAGTCGCGAGGGTGCAGCGAGAGGTCGGCGAGCAGCTCGGCGAAGGTGCCCGGATAGCGTGGAAGTCGGTTCAGCATGCCGCAAGGATCGGCACGGCACGGCCCGATCTGAAGAGCCGGGCCACCGCGGCACGAAGCCTGCGCCAATGCGCGACGATGTATATTATGTAAACTTTATGAAGGATGTTGGCACGTTTGCTTAACCGCTCTCCGAGACTGTCGTTCGCCGGCCGATAGGCCAGCATGCAACCCTATCCGCTAGACCTATTCGGCGACGTGCCCGTCATGACCCCCGACATCGATGCGTGGCTAATCGCGGTGCGCGGCATTGCGCCAGGCTCGCCGCGTGCCGCAGCCTATCTGCGCAATTGGGACGTGGCCGGCAAGGTCCGTCGGGCAAAGCTCGATGGGCCATTCGACGCAACGATCGCGGAAGGCTTTGCCCAGCGGTTGGTTTGGCATCCCAGGCTGGAATTGAAGGGCGCATCCCTTCGGGACCGGGCTCTATGCACTGGTGGCCAGCAGCGGCGCCAAGCAGGCTGCGCAGCTGCTCGAAGCGTCGCCGAGTCAATCGACAGGGCCATAGACCGGCGCTACGAGCTGCACGCCCGGCAACTCGCCACGCGCGGAGATCTGGCCGAACTGGGCGGGAAGATTCAAGGCGATCTCGCTTCGCTGAAGACGGACCTCCTGAAATGGTCCATCGGCACGATGTTCGCCGCCGTGGCGCTGTTCGCCACGATTACAAGGGTCTGGCACTAAGCAGGACACGCCGGCGCTACGGCGCAGGCTTGCCCCTCGCCAGCCTGCAGCCCCCTACTCTTTCGCGGGCGAAAGCCGCTCGGCTGACGCCACGCGAGAATCGGCCGGCGCATCCGGCAGCGGCACCGGAGCACCACACGGCCTGCGCGCAGGTGCGCGCCCAGCGCGACGACCAGCGGCGCGGCCAGGGCCTTGATGCGCAAGCGCTCTGCCTCGCCTTGCGGGTCGCGCTCGCACGCGGCCTGCACGAACACTTCGCCCAGCGCATGGTCGCCTGGCCGCGCACCAGCACGAAGCGCCACGGCTGCAGCTGTCCGTAATCGGGCGCGCGCAACGCGGCGTCAAGCACCATGTTCAGCTGCACCGGCGCCGGCACCGGCGCTGGATCGGCCAGCGGCCAGCGCGACCGGCGTGATATCAGCAGCTCGAGCGCGCCGCGCTGCAGGCCCGGCCCCGCGCGATTGCTGCCGTCGCCATTCATGGCGCCGGCGGCGCTTGCAGCGTTGCGATACGCGCGCCGCCCTGCCCGTCCGACGCTCTGCGGATGCGCACGATGCGCAACGCCTCGGGCTGCTCGACCAGCACGCAGGCCTTGCCGGTGCGCCGGCAATGGCCCTGCACGCGCCAGTAGGCGCCGTGGCTCAGGCAGCCGGTCTGGCAGATCACCAAATCGGCGGCGCGCAGGCTGTCCTCCAGCGCGTCCGGATCGTCGCGACGCGCCGGGGTTTCGTCGTCGGCACCGGCACCGGCTTCGTCCGCCTCTGCCACTGGCGGCCGTTCGCCGCGCGAGCGTTCGCGCATAAGAGCCTCGATGCTCGCCAGCAGCGTCTCGACGCGGCGCGCCAGCGTGATGCGCGCCGGCAGCCCGGGAATGGCCTGCTGCAGCGCGGCGCGGTCTTCGTCGGCCCAGGCCAGCGCCGTCTCGCGCCGTATCACTTCGGCGCGCAGCCGCATGGCCTGGGCATCGAGCCGCTCAATGTCGCGCGCCTGCGCGCGCAGCTGTTCGCTGCAGCGCGTCTGCACCTGCCCGTAGTCGCGCATCAGCGCGCGATGCTCGCGCGCCAGCTCTTCGAAATGGTGTGTGGCAAGCTGCATCGCCGTCAGCCCCCCGTCTCGTCGGCGCGCATAAGTCGTTCCTCCTTTCGGCCTTGTCAGGACAGCGCGGTGTCGAGCATCATCATCAGCACGAAGCCGACGATCAGGCCCGTGGTGGCGAAGGCCTCGTGGCCCTTGCGGTGCGACTCGGGGATGATCTCGTGGCTGATCACGAACAGCATCGCGCCGGCGGCGAAGCCCAGACCCCACGGCAGCAGCGCCGCCGAATAGCCGACGATGGCCGCACCGGCCACCGCGCCGACCGGCTCGACCAGCCCGGAGGCCACACCCAGGCCGACCGCGAACGCGCGCCCGTAGCCGGCGGCCAGCAGCGCCGCGGCCACCACCAGCCCCTCCGGCACGTCCTGGATCGCGATACCCATCGCCAGGGCGTTGGCCCGCAGGCCTTCGTTGCCGGCGTAGCCGACGCCGATCGCCAGGCCCTCGGGCACGTTGTGCAACGCGATCGCGATGACGAACAGCCAGGTGCGGCGCAGCTTGCACGCTGTCGAGCCTTCGCGTCCCTTGATGAAGTGCTCGTGCGGCAGCAGCCGGTCCAACGCAAGCAGCGCCGCGGCACCGAGCAGGATCGCCGCGCCGATGACGCCGCCGGCGGCCCACGATCCGCCGCCGAAGACGCCGGCCGCGCGCGCGGCCCGCAGGCCCGGAATCACCAGGGAAAACGCGCTGGCGGCCAGCATCACGCCGGCGCCGAAGCCGAACAGCGTGTCCTGCACCCGATCGGACAGCCGCTGCGACAGCAGCACCGGCAAGGTGCCCAGCGCGGTGGCCAGCGCGGCGGCCGATCCGCCGAGCAGCGCACCGGCGACCGCCGGATCGCCCTGCAACGGCCTGAGCAGTTGCAGCAGCAGGATCAGCGCGCCGGCGCCCGAAATGGCCAGCCCCACCCAGGTGCGCAGCCGCCGGGCGTGCCGGGCGCCGGCGAGTGTTGACGCTTCGTTCATCTGGCCCCGCTCCTGCGTGTACGCTGACTGCTGGCACCGCGGGACTGCTGCGGAGGCGTCGCCGCCAGTATCGGGCGTTCGATGCGCGGCGAATACTTCGTCGATGTCAGGTGGGGTCGGGTCATGCGTTTATTTTAAATGAGAATTATTCTCATTCAATATAAAGCGGGCGGCCCGTAAGGGCTTCAACGACCGCACCGGAGACGACCGGACGGATAGCAGCCGCACGTGGGGCCTGTCCGGGCCCTTCCTACCCGACGCCCGCATGCCACGGCCGACTTGTCAGACCAGGATTGCGCTGCCCGAACGGCGCCGCCGCCGCGCACCCGCGGCGTGTGATCCCCCGCGTGCTTTGTTTGCAATGGCTTTCCCGCCTAAGATCGCCGCCATCTCCGGTACCACTCGGGAAGGAATGCGCTCTCATGTCGAAGGACCGACCGACATTGGGTGTTGATGGAACGGTGCTGCCGACATTGCCTCCCATGCGCGATGCGCGCGTTTGGGCACGCCTGGTGCGCGTGATGTTCTATACGCCGGGCTTCCTGGCGCTGCTGCTGCTAAAGGTCGGCGAGCCGACGGGTTTCGGCGTCAGCGTCGAGCTGTTCATGCTGGCCAGCGCCACGGCGATCGTCGGCGGGCTGTTCATCGGCAGCCAGTCGGACGCGGCGGGTGCGGATCACGCCTCGCGGATCGGGACCTGCAGCGGCGCGCTGGTGCTGGAGTTCCTGGCCGTGGTGCCGCTGCTGTGCGCGGTGCCTTCGCTGTTTCACGAACTGGCGAACAGCGAACTGCTTCACGCCGCGGCGCCGGGCGCGGTGCCGGTCGCCCTTGGCGCTTCGCAATTCATTCCGGCAGCGGCGATCCTGCCCTTCATGCTCTACCAGCTGGCCGGCTTCGGCACGCTGCATTGCGTCGTCCCGAACCGTGTCAACTGGTTGATCAACCTGTGCATCCTGGCGCTGATCGTGGGCGCCAACACCGCCAATCGCCACGCCGACTTCAGGGCGGAGAAAGCCTGTGTCGGCCTGCTGGTGGTGGGCCTGGTGGTCCTGGTGTTCTACGCGGTGCTCAAGCTGAAAAGGCTGCAGACCCTGTACGACACGCACTTGCCTTCAAAGCCGCCGAAGCACCCCGAAGTCGCCGGGTAGCGCCGACGCCGTGCCGACCACGGCTTCACTTGCTCTTGCCGTGAGCCGGATGCCCGTCATGCTTGCCGTGCTGCTGGTGCGTCGCTTCGTGGTAGCCCCCGTGTTCGCCGTCTTCGTACAGCGCAAGCTTTTCGGGGCTCAGCCCTTTGCGCTTTTTCAGATCTTCGATCAGCGCCTGGTCGCTCAGGTCCA
>Ga0164241_10004009_pt1 | contig 14503 bp, 12 predicted proteins | sample OricomyardsoilBY_FD_108780 | JGI IMG/M metagenome (GOLD analysis project Ga0164241, IMG submission 108780) | Backyard soil microbial communities from Emeryville, California, USA - Original compost - Back yard soil (BY) | ecosystem: Environmental > Terrestrial > Soil > Unclassified | place: USA...
GGCTGTCGTTGCGTGTGCGCCTAGGTATGTATCACTCACAGGAGTGACGACGTGGAACCGATTCCAGTAACGGAACAGCCCCACAGTGCCGCTGGTAAGCCTTGCGAAAGTCGCAGCGGTGGTTCAAATCATTCCAATGCGTGTTCTGCCGAAGACCGGCTTGGTCGCGGCCCCGCTGCTTGTCCTGCTTGCGCTGGGTTGTGAAGGTTCCGTTCAAGGAGTGGGTCCCAACGCCAGCGTGGGTGGCAGCGCCACCGGTGCCGGCGGGTCGGGCAACCTCGGCGGCGGTGTGGCCTTGCCGCCGGGCACTGAAGCCGCAGCGCTCTTGCCGGCTCGCATCCGTCGCCTGGCCGACGCGGAGTACGAGGCCAGCGTTACGGCCCTGGTGCCGGAGGTCGGCCCGGGCATCAGCGCCGATTTCATTCCTGACTCACGGCAGAGCGGCTTCACGCTCAACGAAGCCCAACGCGTCGATCCGGTGTTCGCCGGACAGCTAGCCGCCGCCGCCAGCAAGCTCGCGGCCAACGTGCGCAGTCACGTTGCCGAGCAAGCGCCGTGCGCCAATCCCACCGCTGACGCCGACGCCTGCGCCACCAAGTTCATCGAAGCGTTCGGTGAAGAAGCGTATCGCCGCCCCCTGGCCGCGGACGAAGTCGCGCACCTGATGACGGTGTTCCACGCCGCTCTCGAGGGTGGCACCTACGACGAAGGCATCGAGCTCGTCGTGCGCGCGATGTTGCAGTCGGCGTCCTTCCTCTATCTGACCGAGATTGGCGACGTTGCCGCCCCCGTCGCCACCGTCAAGCTGACCCCGTACGAGCTCGCCTCCGCCGTCAGCTACTTGGTGCAGGGCCGCCCGCCCAGCAAGTTGCTCCGCCAAATGGCGGTCGAGGGCAAGCTCGACACGCCCGAAGGCCGCTACGACGCGACCAACGACCCGGGGCTTGCGCTCTTCGCGGCCGACAACAGCGCGTTCAACGCGCAAACGCGTACCACGCGCATCATCAAAGAGTGGCTGGGCACGGACAAGATTTCCGAGACGGCCAAGGACTCCAACGTTTATCAGGACTACGCGCGCGTCAAAGGCGCGCTCGAGGAAGAGACCAAGCAATTTCTGGCCGGTGTGGTCAGCAACGGCGACGGCGGCAGCTTGGCCGAGCTGCTGGGCGGCGCCTGGAGCATGGTCAACGCGCCCTTGGCCAGCGTGTACGGGGTCCAGGCCCCCGGCGCGTCCGACAGCGCCTTCGTGCGCGTCGCCTTGCCGAATCGCGTCGGCATCTTGAACCAGGGCGCCTTCCTGTCGGTGTTTGCTCACGCCAGCGAGAGCGCGCCCGTGCTGCGCGGCGTCGCCGTTCTGCGCCGCATCACGTGCGCGGGCGTGCCCAGCCCGGTCGATCTGAAAAAAGCGGTCGTGCCGCCCGCGCCGGATCCGAGCAAGACCACGCGTCAGCGCTACGCCGAGCACGCGGCGTCCGACTGCGCAGCTTGTCACAACAACATCGACAGCTTCGGCTTCGCGTTCGAGGCCTTCGACGGCATGGGCAAGTTTCGCACGAGGGACAACGACAAGGACGTCGACTCGAGCGTCGTGATCTCCGGTACGGATTTCGACGGCGCTTACCCCGACAGCAACGCGCTCGCCCAAGCCATGTCGACGAGCCCACAGGTGCGCGAGTGCTTTGCCCGTCACGTTTACCGCGCGCTCGCCGCCACCAGCGTGCCCGAGCTCAAGCCCAGTGAGGATGATTTCGTGAAGCATTGGCAAACCACCTTGGCGACGGACGGCAGTGGCAAGGCCGATGCCAAGATCATCCCGACCCTGGTCTCGTTCATCACCAACGCCAGCTTTGCTTATCGGAGGGGGCTATGAACCGCCGCTCCAACACTCGGCGCTCGTTCCTGCGCGCCATGGGCGCGGGCTTCGCGGCGCTGCCGTTCGCGCGCCTGCTCGAGGATTCGGTGGCGCAAGCCGCCGGTGAGACGCTGCCCCTGAAGTTCGTCACCATCTATCATCCCCACGGGCTCTCGGCCGAGTACTGGGCTATGAAGGCCAGCGACACCGAGACTGCTTTCGACATCGGCTACGAGAACTGCTCGCTGCAGCCCTTCGACGACGCCGCCACTTACGGTAAGAGCTTCAAAGACAAGCTGTTGGTGATCGAAGGCATCGATCATCTATCGAACGCCAACGGGCACGACTCAGCCGGCACCATCCTGACCGGCAGCCGCATCGACGGCGGGCAGAAGCCGCAGAACATCTCGCTCGACCAATACCTTGCCGTCACCAAAGGCTTGGGCAGCGCCACGCGCGTCACCAGCTTGTCGTTGGGCGTCGGCAACGACGGTACGGCCGCGGGGCAAACGTTGTCGTACGGTGAAGGCGGCGTTGCGCTGCCGAAAATCATCGATCCGACCAAGGCCTTCGATCTCTTGTTCGACGGCGTCGTGAGCAGCGGTGCGGATCCCGCGGCGACCGCGGCCGCCGAGCGCCGGCGCAAGCTGAGCCAAAGCGTCATCGACTACGAAAAATGGGATATCAAGCGCCTGCGCGACAAGCTGGCGCCGCCCGAGCAGCAAAAGCTCGATCAGCACCTGACCTCACTGTCCGAGCTCGAAAAGCAGCTCGGCGGCGGTATGGGAGCCGGCGCGCTGTGCATGGTGCCGACACGCCCCGACGGCAGCAAATTCCCGAACCTCAAGCAGTACAACGGCGGTGAGCCGTATTTCGACGCGATCACCGACGCCCACCTCGACGTGCTGGCGCACGCCTTGGCCTGCGACGTCACGCGCTTTGCGACCTTGTTCTTGAACGACCTGTCGTACAACAACAACCCCTTGTCGTTGCCCGCCGACAACCACGGCAGCGTCGCGCACATCTACAACGCCTCGCCCATCGGCAACAACGGCCACCCCGGCGACGGGACACCCGACAGCTGGCTGCCGTTGGCCAAATTCAACCGCTATGCGTACTCCAAGGTCGCGCGCTTGATGCAAAAGCTCGACGCCTTGGGCGTGCTCGACACCACCTTGATTTACGCCACCAGTGACATGGGCAACCCGGCGTTGCACAGCACGCAAAACGTGCCCACGATTCTGGCCGGCGGCGCCGCGGGCAAGTTTCGCATGGGTCGCCGCCTGAAAATGAAGCCGGATTGTCCGCCCGAAAACATCTGGTGCGGGCAAAACGACGCCGTCTTCACCCCCGTCACCAACAGCCGCATCTTGGTGTCCATCGCGCAAGCGTTCGGCCAAGACATCAACACCTTCGGCACGCAGCCCGATCCCGCGTTGACGACGGGCGCGCTCTCCGAGCTGGTGTAAGTCATCACATCGTGGGCTGCCAAATCGCAGCCCAACTCGCAGAAGCTGCCGTAGCGGATCAAGGCCAATCCGTTCGACCGAGATTTACAGGGAGTCGCGGATGGCGGCGTCCGCCGCCCTGATGGGATGAAACTGGGAGGCGACCGCTACGGGAGGCCCATCCCAGACCAAAAGTGACTTCGGAACCGAAGTGACTTTTGGTCTGATTAGTCGGAGTGACTTCGGAACCGAAGTGACTTTTGATCGTGGGAGGGGCTCTTCGTTTCGAGTTTCTTCTTAGCCGGGGAGGGCGGGGAGGCGAGAACGCATTTCTCGTTCGGAAGCCCTGAGACCGAAGGACGGCACGGTAGCTTCTGCAAGCGATCTGCGGCGTGGCAGCCCGGGGAGGTGATGAATCCGGACGAGCTTCGCTACGGCGCGCACGGGCGGTTGGCGCCGCGGGCGAGCTCGATGAATGCGGCGATGTAGTCGACGGTGGCGTCGGCGTCGCGGACGCCGACGAAGATTTGCTTGAAGATGCCGTCTGCGCCGAGCCGTACGTCGACGATGCTCAGTTGCGAGCCGTATTCTTGAACCAGCCAGCGCGGCAGCGCCGCGACGCCGCGGCCGCTCGCCACGAGCTGCATCATGATGTCGGTGTTCTCGACCGTCTTTTGCTTTTTAGGCGTGGCGCCGGCAGGCAGCAGAAACTGTGTGTACACGTCGAGGCGGTCCGTCGAAACCGGGTACGTGATGAGCACTTCGTCGCGCAGCTGCTGCGGTTCGACGTGAGTGGCGCCGGCCAGCGCGTGCGACTTGGCCACCGCCAACACTTGCTCGTAGTCGAACACGGGCTCGAAGCGCAGCTCGGGCTTGAACACGGGGTCCGGGGTGACGAGCAGATCGATTTCATAGCCAAATAAGGCTTCGATGCCGCCGAATTGGACCTTTTGCTTCACGTCGACCTCGACGCTCGGCCAAGCTCCCAAAAACGGCGCCACCGCGTTCAACAACCAGCGGTAGCAAGGGTGGCACTCGATGCCGATGCGCAGCGTGCCCCGTCGGCCCTGAGCAAACTCGCGCAGGCGCTCTTCCGCCAAGTCGAGCTGCGGTAGCACCTGGTTGGCCACCGCCAACACGTACTGACCGGCCTGGGTCAAGCGTAGGTGGCGCCCTTCGCGCCGCCAAATCTCCAGGCCGAGCTGGGCCTCGAGCTTCTTGATCGAGTGGCTGAGCGCCGATTGGGTCAGGCACAGGACCTCGGCCGCGGCGGTCAGCGAACCGTGCTTTTCGACTTCTCGGACAACGACGAGGTGAACGCGCTCCAGCATGCGGTATGAACAATACTCATGGAACGGTGAAAACAAAGCGATAGTGCTCATCGAGAGCGGCTGCCATGGTCAACGCATCCCCGTGCTGAGCCGCACCAACGTCACCGCGAGCAGACCTGTTTTGGGCTACGGCCTGCGCTTGCGCGGCATCCGCGTGCACAGCCACGTGGGCGTCAGCGAGGCCGAGCGGGCGCGCGCGCAGGAGCTCGTCGTCGCCGTGGATATCGAGCTGAACGGCGACGCGTACCCCACGACCGACGAAATCGACCGCGCCGCAGACTACGCCGACATCGTGCGCATCGCGGACGAGAGCGCGCGAGAACGAGATGATCGGCTGCTGGAAACGTACGCGCTGCGCGTTGCGCGCCGCTTGGTCGAGCGCTGGCCGGCGGCGCATCGCGCTCGCGTCGCCGTCACCAAGGCGATCGTGCCGATCGAGCCCCGCACCGACGAAGCGACGGTCGAGGTCACGCTGGGCGGAGGGTTGGCATGAATACGGCGTCCGGCTTCGCCGTCGCTCGGGTCCCGCTCAGCTCGCCGGCCGTGTTCCAGCGCTGCCCGCGACTGACCTACGCCATCGTGCCGCCTAATCGCGCCACCCCCGTCGAGCGCCGGCGCGTGATCGCGGCCGCTCAATCCCAACGTATTTCAGCGCTGCCGCTCGATGCGCTGCTCGTCTACGACGTGCAGGACGAGGCCGTGCGCAACGGCGCACCGCGTCCCTTTCCGTTCACACCCAAGGTCGATCCGCTCTCGTACGCGTTCGAGCAGCTGCAAATCGGCGCGTTGCCGCGCGTCATTTATCGGGCCGTGGCCGATCAAGGCGAGGCGGCGCTGCGAGACTGGCTCGACCGCGTACGTGCCCGGTCCGGACACGCGGTGCTGGTCGGCGCGCCTTCGCGCAGCATCTCTCCGTCTTTGTCGCTGGCCCAGGCATTTTCGCTCTCCAGAGCACAGGTGCCCGGCCTGTCGCTGGGCGGAGTGTTGATTTCGGAGCGTCATGAAACCTCGGGCACCGAAGACGCGCGCGTCTGGGCGAAGATGCAGCAAGGCTGCCGCTTCTTCGTCAGCCAGACCGTCTGGTCCGTAGCGGCCACGAAGCGGCTCCTGCAGGCTCTGCGGATGCGCGGGGAGCGCGAGGGGTGCCAGGTCCCGCCCATCTTGTTGACGTTCAGCCCGTGCGGCTCGGAGCAGACGCTCCAATTTTTGGAGTGGTTGGGCGTCAGCTTGCCTCTGCACGTGAAGCGCGAGCTGCGTTCGACCAAAGACATGCTCGCACGCTCGGTCGAGCTGGCGGCAGAGGCCTTCGCCGAGCTCAGCGCCTTCGCGGCCGAGCAGGGCATGGACGTGGGCTGCAACGTCGAGAGCGTTTCCGCGCGCGTCGAAGAAGTCGAAGCATCCGTCGAGCTGGTGCGTCGCATCGACCAGCTCGCCCTACCGAATCCAACCTCGAGACCTGCAAGGAAGCTGAAGCCATGAGTCGTACCCACAACCTCGGTTTTCCCCGGATCGGCGCCCAGCGCGAGCTCAAATTTGCCGCAGAAAAGCACTGGCAGGGCCTGCTCACGCACGCCGAGCTGGAGCAGATCGCCGCGGAGCTACGCGCTCGAGCTTGGCAGCGCCAAGCCGAGCTCGACTTCGTTCCGGTCGGTGACTTTTCTTTTTACGACCAAGTGCTCGACACGAGCTTCTTGCTTGGCAACGTGCCGGAGCGGGCGCTCGCCGGCGACCCGTCGCCCCTCGATGCCTACTTTCGGGTCGCGCGGGGCCGCGCTGCCGGCGACGTCGGTCCCGGGGTTGCGGCCAGTGAGATGACCAAGTGGTTCGACACGAATTACCACTACATCGTGCCCGAGCTCTCCGCGCAGACCTCGTTTCAGCTCGACGCCTCGCGCCTCTTGGCCCAGCTCGTCGAAGCTCGCGAGGCCGGCGTCGCTTTCAAGCCGGTGATCATCGGTCCTGTCACCTACTTGTGGCTGGGTAAAGCCAAGGACGGCAGCGATCGCCTGTCGCTGTTGAGTAAGCTGTTGCCGGTCTACCGCGAGCTCTTGACCGTGCTTGCTCGCGAAGGCGCCGATTGGGTACAGCTCGACGAACCGGCGCTGGTGACCGAGCTCGCGCCCGACTGGCAGCAGGCCTATCGCACCTCTTACGAGGCGCTCAAGGGCGCCGGCAGCAAGCTGCTCCTGACGACCTATTTTGGCCGCTTAGACGATAATTTGGAGCTGGCCGCCAAGCTGCCGATCGACGGCATTCACCTCGACGCGATCTCCGCCCGCGCCGAGGTGGAGAGCCTACTGAACGCGCTGCCGGACGGGCGGGTCTTGTCACTGGGGGTGGTCAGCGGTCGCAACGTCTGGAAATCCGATTTGAGCAAAGCGCTCGACTACCTAGAGCCGATCCAGCAGAGGCTCGGCGACCGCTTGTGGCTCGCTCCTTCGTGCTCGCTGTTGCATGTGCCGGTCGACTTGGCGAACGAGCAAAAGCTGGATGCCGAGCTGGTGTCGTGGCTTGCCTTCGCCCAACAGAAGTTGGAAGAGGTACGTGTACTGGGGGTCGCGCTGAACCAGGGGCGCCAAGCCGTCGAGGCCGCGCTGGACGAGAACGCGCGCAGCCTGGCCAGTCGCCGCGGGTCGAGCCGCGTCACCAATCCGCGTGTGCAAGCGTCGATCGTGGCCTTGGCGCGAAGCTTGGGCCATCGCAAGTCGCCGTACGCGGTGCGGGCCGCGGCGCAGGCGCGTGCGTTCCACTTGCCGGCGTTTCCGACGACGACCATCGGCTCTTTCCCGCAGACGGCCGAGATCCGTAAGGCTCGCAGCGATTTTCGCGCTGGCAAGCTGGAAAGAGGCGTTTACGAGACGCGCATGCGCGGCGAGATCGAACGAGCCGTGCACGAGCAGGAGGCGCTCGGGCTCGACGTGTTGGTCCACGGTGAGGCCGAGCGTAACGACATGGTCGAATATTTCGGCGAACAGCTGGACGGGTACGCCTTCAGCGAATTGGGCTGGGTGCAGTCGTACGGGTCACGCTGCGTGAAGCCGCCGATCTTGTTCGGCGACATCAGCCGTCCCCACCCCATGACGGTGGACTGGACTGGTTATGCTCAGTCGCTGACCAAAAAGCCGATGAAGGGCATGCTGACGGGTCCCGTCACCATCCTCAATTGGTCCTTCGTACGCGATGATCAGCCGCGTTCGGTATCTTGCTACCAGCTGGCGCTGGCAATTCGCCAAGAGGTGCAAGATCTCGAGCAAGCGGGCGTGCGCATCATTCAGATCGACGAGGCGGCGCTCCGCGAAGGGTTGCCGCTACGCCGCGCGGAGTGGCAAGAGTACCTGAGCTGGGCCGTGAATTCGTTCCGCATCGCCGTAGCCGGTGTCGCCGATCAGACGCAGATCCACACGCACATGTGCTACTCCGAATTCAACGACATCATCGAATCGATCGCGGCCATGGATGCCGACGTCATCACCATCGAAACGTCGCGCTCGGACATGAAGCTCTTGGACGCGTTCGACCGCTTCGAATACCCGAACGAAATCGGCCCCGGGGTCTACGATATCCACTCGCCGAATGTGCCCAGCGAGCAGCAGATCGTCGAGCTGATGAACGAGGCCGCCAAACGGATTCCGGCGGCTCGTTTGTGGGTAAACCCCGACTGCGGCCTGAAGACCCGCAGCTGGGAAGAAGTGCGGCCCGCGCTACGAAACATGGTGGCGGCGGCGCGGCGCTTGCGTGAGCTGCACGGATGACGCGTCGCCAGGCGTGGCCCGGGTCTTCGGAGGGGTGACTTGCGTCGGGCCGCGGGTCGGGCAATGGTTCGGGCAGGCCGAACGACGGCCCTCGATCCCGGTCGTGACTCGCCCCCCTCTTTTCCAGCGCTCGGAAGCGCGCCTGCGCCAGGCGGCGCGCGATGTCTTTTTGGTCGCGGCCGCGCTGTTGCTGTTGGGGGCGCAAGCTTTTTCGACCCTGCATTTCGTGCTCGTTCCGCACCACTTGTGTGCCGAGCACGGCGTGCTGGAAGACGGCGGCGCGAGCGTCGGTAAAGCCGCGCACGACGTCCCGCACGCTGCAACGACCAGCGCCGAAGCGCAGCCGCAGGGCGACCAGGACGAGCACGACGTCTGCAGCGTGGCCACCCGCCAGGAGCACGCGGTGCTCTTGGAACGGCCCACGCTGGCACCCACCACCCTGGGCGAAGCCGCGCTCGCGACCGCCAACACTGGCGTAGCGCTGGCGTGCGATCGCGCAGCGTTGTTGTCGCGCGCGCCCAAGACATCCCCGCCGGTACGAGCGTAAGTCCCGCGTCAGTGGGCGCGGCCCGATTGCGACCGTGAACCGGCCTAGGCCCGGTCAAAGTCGCCGTGGCGCCCCTGAATCGACGCCGCACGTGCGGCGTTCGCACGAGCGTTCGAGGTCCCCGAGGGCCTCTGCGCCGACTTTCTCGTTCCCCATCATCTCTCTTCGTGAACACATGCCATGAGCCATTTCCGTCTCGCGGCGTCGTCGATCGCCGCTCCTTGGGCGCTCTTCGTCGCTGGCACCGCCCACGCCCAAGCCGCGCCGTCCGCGCCGGCGAACGACCTCGACGATATCAAGGCCGCGTTGGCCGCTGACGCCAAGAGCAAGCCCGCAACGGCCGCGCCCGCCGAAACCCCACCCGCAACCACGTCCAGCGGCGGCATTCAGTCTCTGAACCCCGATCTCTCGCTGATCGCCGACTTTGCGGCGGCCGCCTTCTCGGACGAGCAACACCTACAGACCGGAGCGCACGACCCCACGCGCAACGGCTTCAACCTCCAGGCGCTCGAGCTCAGCCTGGGCGCGGCCGTCGATCCGTATTTTCGCTTCGATAGTCACATTTCGTTCGAGCTCGAAGGTGTCGACGTCGAGGAAGCGTACGGCACGACCCTCGGCCTGCCGTTCCGATTGCAGGCGCGCCTGGGCCAGTTTCTGAATCGCTTCGGCCGCATCAACGCCACTCACCCGCACGTGTGGAGTTTCTCGGACCAGCCCTTTGCGTTGGGGCGCGTTTTTGGCGCCGAGGGCAATAAGGGCTTGGGTGGCGAGCTGTCTTGGCTCACCCCGTTGCCGTGGTACGTGGAGCTGGTTGGGTCGACGATGATGGCGGGTGGCGCCGAGACGAGTCGCAGCTTCTTGGGCGGCGAAGAACGCTCCGTTCATGGGCCCAAAGATTTGCTGCTGCTTGCCGCCGCCAAGCAGTTCTTTCCGCTGTCGGACAACTGGTCGTTGGCGTGGGGCATGTCGGGCGCGTTCGGCCCGAACCCCAGCGGCCCCGGCAATCGTAGTGCCGTCTATGGCAGCGATGTTTACCTGAAGTATCGGCCCATCACCACCGAGAGCGCGCTGGTCGCTTCTTTGACGAGCGAGTGGTTCTACCGCCGGCGCCAGGTTCCGGGCGACATCGTGCAAGACGTATCGAGTTACAGCGAGCTGTTCGTGCGCTTCGCTCAGCGTTGGGCCACCGCCGCCCGCTACGAGTACGGCTCGGCCCCGTTCGGGGTGAGCGGCGCCAACATCGCGGACGCGCTCGACCCGGAGTGGACGGCGGCGCGGCAACGCGTGGCGCTGGCCTTGACGCACTACCCCTCGGAATTTTCACGCTTTCGCCTGCAAGTTTCGCGCGACATGCCCGGCTGGCGCGACGGCATCTGGGCCGGTTTTCTCACCGCCGAGCTGGCCATTGGTGCGCATGGCGCTCACGGATTTTGATCGGAAGGAATTTCACCATGTTGCAAAAGCTCAGTCTGTTCAGCCTCGTGTTGCTCGTGCTGCTCGCGCCCTCCGCGGCCACCGCCAAGCTCGAAGTCGTGGCCACCACGCCGGACTTGGCCGCCATCGCCCGCGATGTCGGAGGTCCCGACGCGCACGTCCTGGCGCTGGCGTTAGCCAGCCAAGACCCGCACTTCGTCGACGCCAAGCCGCATTTGGCGTTAGCGCTATCCAAAGCCAATCTGCTGCTGCTGACCGGGGCGGGGTTGGAAGTCGGTTGGCTGCCGACGCTGCTGACCGGCTCGCGCAATCCCGACATTCAAACGGGCGGCGCGGGCTACCTCGATTGTTCGTCGTTGGTACCGCTGCTCGAGGTCCCGTCGACCGCCGTCGATCGCTCGCACGGTGACATTCACCCGCAAGGCAACCCGCACTACTCGTACGACCCTCGACGGGTCGATGCGCTGGCGGTCGGCATTGGCAAGCGCATGGCCGAGCTCGATCCGGCCCACAAATCTGGCTATTTCTTGCGCACCAAGACCTTGCTCGAAGGCCTGCGCACCGCGCGCGCGCGTTGGGAAGCGCGCCTCGGTCAAGCGCGCGGGCAGAAAGTCATCGCCTACCACAACTCGCTCCCGTACCTGGCGGACTGGCTCGGCCTCGAGGTCGTCGAGCACGTGGAGCCCAAGCCTGGTATTCCACCCAATCCCAGTCACATTGCGCACGTGTTGGAACGCGCGCGCGCGGACAAGGTGCGGGCGATCGTGCAGCAGGCGTATTATCCGTCGGGCACATCCAAGTTAATCGCCGACAAGGCCGGGGCCATGTTCGTGCAGATCCCCGGCTACCCCGATTTTGCCCAGGGCCAAAGCTACACCGCCTACATGGACGACCTGGTGACGAAGCTCGCCAAGGCGCTCGTCGTTCGATGAAGCCTTCCGAGCTCACACGACCCGAGCTGTTCGCCTGCCAGCGGCTGCGCGTTGGCATCGGTGGTCGCGCGATTCTGCCGCCCATCGAGCTTACGGTGAAAGCCGGGGAATTTTGGGCGGTGGTGGGCCGCAATGGGGCGGGCAAAACCACCTGGTTGAAGACCCTGCTCGGCCTCCTGCCGCCCGTCAGCGGTCACGTGCAGAGCGCGCGTGACGTACGCGTTTCGTACTTGCCCCAGCGCAGCGGCCTCGACGATCTGTACCCGCTCTTGGCGCGCGAAGTGGTGTCGCTGGGCGTCGAGCGCGGCTGGTCGTTCTTGGGCGTTCCCCGAGCGCGGCGGCACGAAGCGCGGGTCGAGCAGGCGCTCGCCGAGGTCGGCGGCAGCTCGCTCGCCGAACAGCCCTTCCGCAGCTTGTCGGAAGGGCAGAAGCAACGCGTGCTGTTCGCGCGGCTCGTGGCCGGCGACGCCGAGGTCGCGATCCTCGACGAGCCGACCAGCGCCATGGACCGCGTCGCCGAGCGCGAAGCCTTCGAGCTCATCCGCAAGCTGCAACAGCGCCACGGCCTGGCGGTGTTGGTGGTGAGCCACTATTTGTCCATCGTGCGCGAGTTTGCCGACCGCGCGCTTTTGCTCGACGCTGACTCGGACCAAGTCGTGGTCGGGACGCCCGAACAAGTGTTCGAGCACCCCGCTTTTCGCAAGCGCTACGGCGATTTTGCGGCCGAGGCACGGCATGGTTAGCCCCAACGCGCCCCCCGCTCCGAGCGAAGACCTCGACTTCGATTCGCTGTTGGCTCCGAGCTCGAGCCCGACCGCGCCGCCCGCGCCGGTAGCAGCGCCAAGCGCCAGTAGCCTGGTGGGCTCGCCCGCGTCAGCCGCCGTGCGCGCCGGGCACGAAGAGCAGCCAACGTGGCGCGACTTCGTCGACAGCTGGGCCCTGTACCGTGATCCGGTCGTGTGCGGCGTCGTCGCGGGCGCGGTGTTGGGTATGCTGGGCGTGTTCGTGGTGTTGCGCCGCGCTGTGTTCGTCACCGCCGCCGTGAGCCAGAGCGCGGCCCTAGGCGTCGCGGTTGCGTTTCTGCTCGGCATCCATCTGGGGTTCACGCCACCGCCGGTGCTGTGCGCGTTCGCGCTGGCTTTGGCCGCCACCGCCGTGCTGGCGCGCCGCTCGCGCTCGAATCGGCTGCCTCGCGAAGCCATCGTCGGTTTGCTGTACGTCGGCGCCTCGGCGCTGGCGGTCCTGGTCGGCGATCGCATCGCCCAAGAAGCCGAGGACATCACCGCCATCTTGTTCGGCACCGCGGTGCTCGTGCGTCCTCAAGATTTGCTGGCAGTTCTGGCGGTCAGCGCGCTGGTGGCGGTGGCGTTGGGAGCCCTTTATCGCGGCTTGGTCTTCGCCGGTTTCGACGCCGAAGGCGCGCGGGTTCAAGGCTTGCCGGTGGCGCGCATCGAGCTTGCGTTGTGGACGCTGGTCGCGCTCGAAGTTTCGGTCACGACGCGCGCGATCGGCGCGCTACCGGTGTTCGCGTTCTCGGTCCTGCCGGCGATGGCGGCGTTACGGGTCTCCAACCGACTGCCCTACGCGGTGCTGTTGGCAGGCGTGGCGGGGGCGTTGTCGGGGGGCCTGGGCTACGTGAGCGCGTTCATGCTGCGTTTCCCGGTCGGAGCTGCCGAAGCCAGCGTCGCGGCGGGTTTGTTCTCGTTGGCGGTCGTGGCTGCTCAGCTGCGACGCTCCGCCTGATTCGCAAAGTGTAGCCAAGCGCCGCCACACCCGCGCGATGCCGAGCAGCGGGGCGAGTCTCGCGATCGCCCCGCTCGTGAACGGGCCGACGTCGCGAATGGAATAACCGACGCGCCCGGCGGTTGGAATCAACGCGGGTGGCACGACCACCCGGAATCATCAGTCACCCAAGAGAGCCCAATCAAAACCTACAATCCAACCCTCGTAGCGCCGACGCAAGTCGGGTAGCGCCGTCAGGCGTAGGAGCGCAGGGAGGGCGACGTTCAGTCCCGTCGCCCTCCCTGCGACACATCTTTTCGCCGCGCCCAGTCGAATTTTTCAAACGTTTCGCGAGGTTCAGCGCCCGCCGCCGTGAGCCGTTGGTCAGCGGGCGTGACCTTGGTGGCGAAGCGCTGCTACGTTTGGGATTTCGCTTTGATCCTACGAGCGCGCCCTTGGCTTCGCACCGTGTTGGCCCTCGCCTGGCTTGGGTGGACGATGTCCAGCTTCCAGGCGTGTCGTTTTCCGGACTACGTGCCCGGCGCGACGGGTGACGAAGCTTGCATCGAGAGCAGCTGTGACGCCTGTGAGCTTGGGTCGGCCGATTGCAACGGGGACCCGAGTGATGGCTGCGAGATCTCGCTCGGGACGCGCGTGAACTGCGGTCAGTGCGGCCAGGCTTGCGACAACGACAATGGTTTGAACGAGTGCGTGACGGTGTCAGGCGCCGGATCGTGGGTGTGCCAGCCGACCTGCGCGCCCGGCTACGATGACTGTGACTTGCACCCTGACAACGGGTGCGAAACGAACATCCACGAAGACGCCCTCAACTGCGGCGGCTGCGGTCAGGCCTGTCCCGGCAACGGCGGAACGCCCAACTGCATCGCGGGCGTGTGCGGCGTCTCGGCATGCAACGATGGCTTCGGTGACTGCAAAAACTCAGGTCGCTGCGACTTCGAGCTCTTCTCGGATCCACAGAATTGCGGACAGTGCGGCCATGTTTGCTCCGCTGAGCACGGAGAGCCTCGATGCAACGCGGGCCAGTGCGCCATCGACTGCGAAGCCGGGTACGGCGACTGCAACGGGGCCGATGGCGTTTACGATGGCTGCGAAACCAAGCTGAACGTGCCGGACGCGGGGGGCGACGTGCCAAATTGCGGTGCGTGCGGTAGCCTCTGCAAGCGGCGCGCATACACGAAGGTCAACCTGGACCACTGCGCGCAGGGTGAGTGCTTTCGCGACTGCTGGGACGGTGCCTTCGACTGTGACCACCAGCGCAACGACCCAGGCTGCAGCGGCTCCGGGTGCGGATGCGAGTTCACTGCGTGTAAGTGAGCTGAAAACTGCGTGCTCTTTGCCACGAAGGGTGACCCCGATGAGATCCACTTGGCTTTGGTTGGCTCCCGCTTTCGGGCTCGGCTTGGGTGTATTCGGCGGATGCGGCGGCTCGTCCGATGGTAGCGCCGGCAGTGGCGCGGGAACGAC
>Ga0164241_10004010_pt1 | contig 14497 bp, 12 predicted proteins | sample OricomyardsoilBY_FD_108780 | JGI IMG/M metagenome (GOLD analysis project Ga0164241, IMG submission 108780) | Backyard soil microbial communities from Emeryville, California, USA - Original compost - Back yard soil (BY) | ecosystem: Environmental > Terrestrial > Soil > Unclassified | place: USA...
CATCCACCGTCCCCACGTGCGCGTCGCCGGCTGGTAGTTCTGGTGCCCGGTCTCGCTCGGCGCGGGCAGGCCGGCGAACCGCGCGATCCACGAGCCGTCGAAGTCCACCAGCCGGATGGTCCCGCGCTGGTCGACCATGACGTTGCCGTGCTGCAGGTCGCCGTGCGCGAACTCCTCGCGTTGCAGCGCCACGACGAGGTCGAGCCAGTGGTCCGCGAGGGCGCCCAGCGCGGCGGTGTCCTCGCCCGCCACGAGGGTCTCGACGTGCTTGTTGAGCGTGTGGCCTTCCACCCACTGCATACGCACCACCGGCCAGGTCCGGCCGTTGACCTCGATGCCGTCCTGCACCCAGCGCGGCATCGCGACGATGTCCTCGAGGTCGCTGCCGAGGAAGTGCGAGTGCAGCGCGTCGTAGCGGTCGGCGGACCAGTCGTCCTCGCGGGTGAAGAACCGCAATGCCTGGGGCTCGCCGCCGACCATGGCCTTGAACACGACCGCGCTGGTGCCCGACGCCGGCATCGGGATCCGGAAGATCGGGTGGACCACGAGCTCGGCGCGGCGCAGCTCGTCGGTCGTGAACGACTCGGGCCGCTGCACGGCCTTGAGGTAGTCCTCCGGGCTCGGGTATCGCATCACAGGCACACCACCAGGTACGCCGGTTCGGGCACGGACGCGGACACGGCCACCTGTGCGCGCAGCAAGGTGACGTCGTCGTTGCCCATGTCGCCGCAGCCGCGCCGGTCGGCGACGAGGCGGCGGAACGTGTCCGGGTGGGCGATACCCGCGAGCGTCGGCCACAGCACGCCCGGATCCCGCAGGTTCTGCTCGACCATCCAGTGCGCGAAGGCGTCGGTCGCGACGTACAGCAGGTCGCCGTCGGCGAGAGCGCCCTCGCCGGTGAGCGCGCGGCCCACCTGCTCGCGGAGCGCCTCGGGTTTCGTGGACACCCCGTCCGGGTTGTAACCGAAGTCCGCCGCGCTCAGCGCGGGGAACTGCGTGACCAGCCGGTCGTCGCGGACGTGGAACAGCACGGTGTCGCCCAGCGCGACCGCGGTCCACCGGGGCCGGGGCTCGGGGGTGAGCTCGCAGCCGAGGAACGTCGCGAAGGAGCCGACCTCCTCGAGCTTGAGCCGCTCGATGGCCGAGGCGCCGGCCAGCCGCGAGTCGTCGTACCAGCGGGCCTGCATCGTCTCGAGCCAGCCGAACAGCGCGCCGGGAGAGAGCCCGGGCGGCGCGTCGGCACCCGCACCGACGAACCCGGCGACGAGGTGTTGTGCCCAGCGTGCCGAGCCGAAGCCCTGCGTCGCGCCGTCGGCCACGGCGAACCGGGGGCGACCGCCCCCGGCGCCGGGCGACGCCGCGCCGCCGTCCTCCCACTCCGCCTCGGCGTTGCCGCGCTTCGGGGCGTAGTAGATGACCGTGCGGGACCGGATCACGGGTTCGCTCCTACATCGGACGGTCCGGCACGCGCGTGCCGATCTGCAGGACCTTGAGCAGGGTGGACCGGCTGACGTTGAACGCGAGGCCGCGGGCGCCGGGCTGGACGTCGTAGCCGTCCACGCGGGCGTTCTCGATCATCGGCTGGGGCAGGTCGCTGCTCAGCCCGAACAGGTCCGGCCCGGGCTGGGGGAGGCCGGCCGGGGTCGACGGGAACATGATCTCGTCCTGCTCGGACGGGGAGAGGAAGACGTTGAAGAACAGCGTCGGCCCGTCGTTCGTCTCGATCGAGGTCAGCCGCTTGCCCCACTCCGGCAGGCTCGCGCCGTCGTACGGGTTGTCGGTCACCATGCCGTCGGTGATGTTGATCACGATCGGCGGGAACGAGTTCGGGTGCGCGGCCGCCCAGTCGTAGACGTGCCCGCCGGCCACCGCGATCGCCTGGCACATCGGCGTCCGGTACCCGTGCACCGGATCGACCCAGACCGGCATCTTCGCGCTGACGGCCATCAGGTCGATCGACGGCTCGGTCCGGACCGCCATCGGGTGCTCGGCGAGCTCGGGCAGCGGCACCAGGCCGCGGCCGGCGAGCGGGCCGCCGAACGCGGACTCCACGCCCTCGCCCGGCTGCAGCACGCAGGCGCCGTAGCTGAACACGCCGACGTCGAAGTAGTGCCGCACGGGCGCGTTGACCTCGGCGGTCGCCTTGATGCACATGTCGAGCAGGATGTTGTTGACCGCCAGCGCCGCGCCGTCGGCGAGCGTCGAGCCGGTGTTCCCCCAGCGCAGCTTCATCGAGTCGGACCGGTCGAGCAGGATGATCACGCAGCCCGGGTCCGCGCGCGAGACCGACTGTCGGTAGGAGTCCATACGCATGCCCGTCTCCTCGTCAACGGTGGTCGGGGCCGGATCGCCGGGCCGTGAGGTTGCGGCGCACGACGACCGGAGGCCAGTCCGTGCCTGGTGTCCAGCGCCAGTGCGCACCGCAGTCCGGGTTGCGGCACTGGAACGAATGCGCCGGGTCGCCCCGGCTCACGTCGATGCGGAAGTCCCCGCAGTTCGGGCACTGCGCGACGAAGGCCGCACCGGAGGCCACGTAGCTCGCCAGCTCGGGCGCGGGCAGGTGCTGGTCGGGGGCCGCGGCTCTGGCCGGGCCGCTCCTGTTCCACCACTCACCCGGACGCGCGCTCTCCTCGAGCGGCACCACCTGGACGCCCGGGGTCGCCTGCGGCTCGGCTGCGCGGGGCACGGTCGCCCGTTGCCGCGGTGCCGCGGCCGGTTCCTGCTGGTGGGGAAGCCGCTGGTGCCAGTCGTTGCGGGCGGGCGGCTGCTGAGGGGGAGCCTGCGGCGCGGGGGCGGACGTCAGGGTCAGGATCGCCACGGCCGAGGCGACCACGGTCGCGCCGACCAGTAGCAGCAACCAGACGGCGAAGTCGACGTCGACGTCCGCCACGGAGGTCACCACGATCGCCAGCACGCCGCCGAGCAACGCGGCGACAGCCGTCACGATCGTCACGTTCGAGAAGCGCATCGGCGTCGTCACCCGCCCGCGACCATCGTGAGCGTGACGGTGTCGTTCTTCGGAAGGATCGGCTCCGAGCAGGTAAAGGCGCCGACGGCCTTGCCCTTCTTCGGGTTCAGCATGGACCACCCTTCCGGCAACTCCACGCAGACGATGACCTTGTCGTTTCCGCTGTCGCCGGTGAGGTCCGCGAGATCGGTGACTTCCGTGACCTCGTCGCCCGATATCGCAAAGGCGGAAAGGTCGTCGGGGTTCGAATCCTCGTCTACCGTCAACGGGTGGTTGCTGGTTTTGTCGACCGACGTCACCTTGACCTTCCAGCCGGGCCCCTGGTCTTCCTCCGGCTCGTCCTGAGCCGACTGCTTCTCCTGTGCGGGCGTGGATTTCGACGGATCCGCCGGCGTGGGTCCACCGGTTCGCAGGATCAGTCCAAAAACGAGCACGAGCACGAAGGAGATCACCAGCGCGTACACCGGCGCCATGTTCCGGTTGCGCCAGCCGTCGGCCATGGCCGCCTCCGCGATAGGCGTCAGGGGTGCAGTCGCCCCATGTATCGAGAGGAACGGCGCATTCGTATCGGCCGTGCGGAGAATTTCTAGGAGGCGTCGCCGTCCGGCTCGGCGTCCTTGGATTCCGGTTCGCCGTCGCGGGAATTCTCGTCGTCGTCGACGTCTTCATCGTGAACGCCGGTGCCGGCCTCGGGCTCGTCGCCGGACTCTTCGGCCTCGTCGGCCTCGCCGGTCTCGACGACCGTGTCCGGGGGCTTGTCGTTGTAGGGCAGCTCGACCACCAGACACGGGCCACCGACGAACACGCCGCCGTCCACGCCGAGCGCGCGGCCGTCCGCGTACTCGTACGGCGTCTCGATCTGCGTGGGCGCCACGCCCAGCTGGTCGGCGATCACGCTGTGCCCGTGCACCACCTGGTCACCGCCGAGCACGCCGAGTAGCTGGCCGGCCACCTCGCCGCCGAACGGGCCGCGGAACGCGTGCCGGGTGGTGAGCCGGCGCCAGACCTCCCACCACTCGACCAGGTCCTCGCTCGCCAGCACCTCCTGGATGCCGGCGTTGATCTCGTCGACGTCCGCGCCCCAGGACAGGTACTCGAGGGTGTCGGAGTGCATCAGCAGGTGGTCCTCGACCAGCGCCAGCGCGGGCCGTGAGCTCAGCCACTCGACGTGGGAGTCGGTGACGGCCTCCTGGTCGGTGACCTGGCCGCCGTTCATCTCCCAGCTGCGCGCGAAGCTGCGCGGGCCGAAGTCGGACGGCACCTCGGTGTCGCCGAAGTGGTGCATGCCGAGCAGCAGGATCTCGTGGTTGCCGAGCAGCGCCTGGACCTGCCCGCCCGCCGCCTCCGCCTCCTCGGCCAGGCGCATGACCAGGTCGATCACGCCGATGCCGTCGGGACCCCGGTCCACGAAGTCGCCGAGGAACCACAGGTGGGTGCCGCCGCCGGCCCAGGTCGCCTCGTTGTCGACCAGCCCGGCGTCGGCCAGCGCGCCGAGCAGCTCGTCCAGATGCCCGTGCACGTCGCCAACCACATACGTGGAGCGCCCGTCTGCCTGCACACCGCGACAATATGCCAGGTAGCAGACAGTTGTCTCAGAGGCCGAAAGGATCGCTGTTCAGATCACCATCCAGCTGTGCACCGGCTGGTTGGACGCGGCCAGGTCGATGTAGCGCCGCAGCATCCCTACCAGCGCGGAGTCGCGGTCCATGCCGCGATCCTCGAGCCGGGCCACCGTCGCGCGCTGCCAGGTCGACCCGGTGCGCTGCGCGAGGCAGCGCTGTTCGATCACTCCGAGGTACCGCTCGCGGGCCGAATCGGACACACCGCAGTCGCGCAGGCCCTCGTGCGCCATCGGCAACAGCTTGCGCAGGACCAGCTCGTCCGGCGGCACCCAGCCGATGCCCGGCCAGTACAGCTGCGCGTCGAACGCGTGCCGCGCGCCCGCGTAGAAGTTCTCCTCCGCCGCCTGGAAGGACATCTGTGTCCACACGGGACGATCCTCGAAGGCGAGCGCCCGCTGGGCGCCGTAGAAGAACGCCGCGTTCGCGACCAGGTCGACGACCGTCGGGCCGGCGGGCAGCACCCGGTTCTCCACCCGCAGGTGCGGCACGCCGCCCGCCAGGTCGTACACCGGCCGGTTCCAGCGCCAGATCGTGCCGTTGTGCATGCGCAGCTCGGCGAGCTTCGGCGCGCGGCCGTCGTCGAGCGCCTCGAACGGGTCCTCGTCGTCGAGCTGGGGCAGCAGCCCGGGGAAGTAGCGGACGTTCTCCTCGAACAGGTCGAAGATGGAGGTGATCCACCGCTCGCCGAACCACACCCGGGGACGAACGCCCTGGTTCTTCAGCTCCTCCGGGCGGGTGTCCGTGGCCTGCAGGAACAGCGGGATCCGCGTCTCGTGCCACAGCGCCTTGCGCAGCAGGAACGGTGAGTTCGCCGCGATGGCCACCTGCACGCCGGCCAGGCACTGCGCCGCGTTCCAGTGCGTCGCGAACTCCTCCGGCGGGACCTGCAGGTGCAGCTGTGCCGAGGTGCACGCGGCCTCCGGCAGGATCGAGTCGGCCCGGCTGTGCAGCTTCTCGGTGCGCTGGCCGGGGATCGCCGGGCCCTCCATGGCGAGCACCATGTCCTCGCCGCGGGCGGCGAAGATGCGGTCGTTGAGCAGGGAGTACCGCGCGTTGTTGGACAGCCACTTCGCCTTGAAGTGCTCCTCGCGCAACGTGGGCAGCATGCCGATCATCACCAGCCGCGCGCCCGCGTCCTGGGCCTTCATGTCCGCGTCGGTGAGCGACGCGCGCAGCTCCGCCTCGAGCTCGCTGGCCTGGTCCCCGGACAGCGGCCGCGGCCGCATGTTCAGCTCCAGGTTGTGCTGGCCCAGCTCCGTGGTGAACGACGGGTCGTCCAGCTTCTCCAGCACCACACCGTTGGTCATCGCCGGCTGCAGTCCGTCGTCGACCAGGTTCAGCTCGACCTCGAGGCCCATCTGCGGTGGCTCGGTGGAGAACCCACCGTGATTGAGCATCCTGGCCAGCGCGTCGAGACAACGCTGGACCTTCTGACGGTAACGCTGACGATCCGAGCGGTCGACCGTGTCGGTCGAAACATCCTGTCCCATGCCGGCCCTCCCCAGCCGGACCTCGCGGGGCCCGGCGTGTGCGCGGGAGTTCAACCGTGACATATGAGCAAATTTGGTGCTAGGGGCCAAAACGGTGCACTGGGTGACGACCGTTGTTACAGAGTGCGAGACATTTGCCGTCACCTCGTAACATCCCGCCGGGTACGCCGGAGCCGGTGTCCCAGCCTGTGGGAGCATGCGCACGTGATCCAGGTGCGGGATCCTGCTGATGCGCGGGTGGACGACTTTCGCGCCCTGACCACCGCGGACCGCCGCCCCGACCGGCCGGGTGGAAAGGGGCTGGTCATCGCGGAGGGCGTGCTCGTGGTCCGCCGCATGCTCGCGTCCCGCTTCCCGCTGCGCGCGATCATGGGCGTGCCCCGCAAGCTGGCCGAGCTGGATACCGGGAACCTGGACGTGCCCGTGTACGCGGTGTCGGCCGATGTGATGGCCGAGGTCGTGGGTTTCCATCTCAACCGGGGCGTGCTCGCGGTCGCCGACCGGGCGCCCGCGCTGCCCGTCGAGGACGTCATCGCCGCCGCGCGCACGCTGGTCGTGCTCGAGGGCGTCGGCGACCACGAGAACCTCGGCGCGCTGTTCCGCAACGCGGCCGCGTTCGGTGTGGACGGCGTGCTGCTGGGCACCGGCTGCAGCGACCCGCTCTACCGGCGCAGCGTCCGGGTCTCGATGGGTCACGTGCTCGGCGTGCCGTTCACCTCGCTCACCCCGTGGCCGGACGGGCTGAAGCTGTTGCAGGACAAGGGTTTCCGGGTGCTGGCGATGACACCGTCGGAGTCGGCGGTGCCGCTCGCGGACGCCGTCGGGCCCGAGCGGGTGGCCGTGCTGCTCGGCTCGGAGGGTCCGGGGCTCACGGCCGAGGCGGTCGCCGCCGCGGACGCGGCCGTGCAGATCCCGATGGCCGACGGGGTGGACTCCCTGAACGTGGCCACGACCGGCGCCGTGGCGTTCTACGCGCTGGGCGGCGGGGGTCGGTAGTTTCACGTGGACGGCGTCGAGCGGGCGAGGGGAGTGACGGTGCAGCTGCGCGCCAGCGGGGAGCGTGCGGTGCTCGTCGGGAATGACGGCGCCACCGAGCAGGAGGTCGACCCGCGGCGGCTGCCGCTGGGCATCGAGCTGATCGACGCGCTGCACGAGTGGGCCCGGGTGGCGAGCGCCGTGCAGCGCAGCGAGACCGACTCGAACGAGGCGGCCGGCGCGGTCGTGACCCGCCGCGGGCTGCAGCTGGCCGGGCGGATCGCCGCGTCGATGGGCGTGCCGGTCGGCTACCTCGACCCGCTGTCCGGCCAGGAGGCGGTGATCGAGCCGCCCGCGCGCCCGCAGCGGGAGCGGCCGGCGTACCCGCCGGAGCCCGTGCCGTGGCTGACCGGGCTGACCGTGTCCGCGGCGAGCCTGGGCCTGCTGATGATCACGATGGTCACGCTCGCCTCGACGCTCGCCGAGACCAACGTGCTGCTGGCGCTCGGGTCGAACATCGTGGTCACGGCCGGGCTGCTGCCGTCGGTGTGGCTGGTGCGCCGCCAGCCGATCTGGCGCTGGGTGGCGCTGGGCGTGGCCGTCGCGCTCGTGCTCGGCTGGCTGGCGCTGCCGTTCATCATTCTCTGACCGTCGCGTGTGGCCGTCCATGATGGACGGCCACACGCGTCAGGCCAGGGACTCCAGCCAGGTGCGGTGCAGCGCGGCGAACCGGCCGCCCGAGGGCTCCTCGATCAGCTCCGCGGGGGAGCCGTCCTCGACGATCCGGCCGCCCTCGACCACCAGCACCCGGTCCGCGATCAGCACGGTCGAGAGCCGGTGGGCGATGATCAGCGCGGTCCGGTCGGCGAGCACCGACTCCAGCGCGCGCTGCACGGCCCGTTCGGTCGGCACGTCCAGGCTGGACGTCGCCTCGTCGAGGACCAGCACCGCCGGGTCGGCCAGGAACGCCCGCGCGAACGCCACCAGCTGCCGTTGTCCCGCGGACAAGCGGCCGCCGCGCTTGCGGACGTCCGTGTCGTACCCGTCGGGCAGCGCGGCGATGAACTCGTCCGCGCCGACCGCCGCCGCGGCCGCCTCGATCTCCGCGCGGCTCGCTTCCGGCCTGCCGAGCCCGATGTTGTCCGCGACCGAGCCCGCGAACAGGAAGTTCTCCTGCGTCACCATGACCACCGCGCGGCGCAGCTGCTCGTCGGCCACGTCGCGCAGGTCCACACCGTCCAGCGCGACCGTGCCGGTCGCCGGGTCGTAGAAGCGGGACACCAGCTTCGCGATCGTCGACTTGCCCGCCCCGGTCGCGCCGACCAGCGCCACCGTCTGCCCGGCGGGGATCGCCAGGTCGAACGCGGGCAGCACGACCGGCCCGTCCGGCGAGTAGCGGAACTCCACGCCGGCGAAGTCGATCGACCGGCCGGCCCGCGCGGCCGGCAGGTCCACCGGCTCGGCGGGGTCGACCACCGTCGGCGCCTCCTCGAGCACGCCGGAGATCTTCTCCAGCGCCGCGATCGCCGAGGTGTAGGAGTTCGCGAACATCGCCAGGTCGTCGAGCGGGTCGTAGAACCGGCGCAGGTAGAGCATGAACGCGGTCAGCACACCCAGCTCCAGCCCGCCACCGACCACCCGCACCGCGCCGACGCCGAGCACCAGCGCGAGCGACAGGTTGCCGACGAGCCGCACGACCATCGTGAACGTGGCCACGACGTCCAGGGCGTCCTTGTTGGTCGCCCGGAAGCGGTCGTTCAGCCGCGCCATGATCGCCTCGTTGCGCGGCTCGCGGCGGAACGCCTGCACCGCGCGCATGCCGTTCATGGTCTCCACGAACTGCACGATGATCTTCGCGATCGAGCTGCGGGTGCCCCGGTAGGCGTCGCGCGAGCGGCGGTAGAACCACCGCGTCACGAGCAGCACCGGGACCAGCCCGGCGAGCACCAGTGTCGCCAGCGGCGCGTCGAGCACGATCAGCATGATCGCGATCCCGAACACCGACAGCACGGCGGTCAGCAGCCCGTCCAGCCCGTCCTCGAGCAGGTCGTGCAGCGAGTCGACGTCGCTGGTCAGCCGCGAGATCACCTTGCCGGAGGTGTACTTCTCGTGGAACGAGAGCGACAGCCGCTGCGCGTGCGCGAACACCCGCCTGCGCAGGTCGAGCAGGATGTCCTGGCCGAAGCGGCCGGACACCTTGAGGAACGCGAAGCGCAGCGCCGCCGAGCCGACGCCGCTGACCAGGTAGCCGCCGACGCACACGGCGAGCACGCCCGTGTCGCCGCGGATCGCGTCCGGGATGCCGGTGTCGATCGCGACCGCGATCAGCACCGGCCCGGCCAGCGTCAGCAGGTTCTCGCCGATCACCAGCGCGAGCGCGAAGAGCCCGGTGGCGATCCGCGGCCGCACGAGCGAGCGGAGCAGCGTCCGGGAACGCGCCTGCAACCGGGTGCCGACGACGACATCGACCTCGTCGTCTTCCTCGCCGGCTACTCCTCTCCAGTCTTCGGTCGTGGTCATGCCACCACCTCGTCCCGTACGTCATCGTCCAGTGTGGACAGCAGGCGCCGATAGGTCGCGTTGCCGGCCAGCAGATCGGAGTGCGTGCCGACCGCGGTGATGCGGCCGTCGGTGAGCAGCGCGACCCGGTCGGCCAGCTGCACTGTGCTGGGCCGGTGCGCGACCACGAGCGCGGTCGCGTCCGCCAGCACCCGGCGCAGCGCGTGTTCCACCTCGGCCTCGGTGTGCACGTCCAGCGCGGACAGCGGGTCGTCGAGCACCAGCACCGCCGGGCGGCCGACGACCGCCCTGGCCAGCGCCAGCCGCTGGCGTTGTCCGCCGGACAACGCCAGGCCCTGCTCGCCGATGCGGGTGTCCAGGCCCCACGGCAGGTTCTCGACGAAGTCCTCGGCCGCCGCCACGCGCAGCGCCTGCCGCACATCCGCCTCGGTCAGATGCGGGGCGCCGAGCGCGACGTTCTCCCGCACGCTGGCCGAGAACAGCACCGGCTCCTCGAACGCGGTGGCCACGACCGTGCGCAGCGTCTCGAGCGGCAGGTCACGCACGTCCACGCCGTCCACGGTGACCCGCCCGCCGGTGACGTCGGCGAGCCTGCCGACCAGCGCGGTGAGCGTCGTCTTGCCGGAGCCGGTGGCGCCGACCAGCGCGACGGTCTCGCCGGGACGCAGGTCGAGCGTGACGCCGCGGAGCACCTCGGTGTCCGAGCCGGGGTGGGTGAAGTGCACGTTCTCGAAGCGGACGTGCCCGCGCACCCGGGCAGGCAGGCTGCGCGGCACGGCCGGGTCGGTGATCGTCACCTCGGCGTCGCGCACCTCCCAGTAGCGGACGGCGGCGGTCGCGGCCTGGTTCGTCTCGGCCAGCAGCCAGCCGATCGAGTCGGTCGGCCAGCGCAGGTAGGTCGCGACCGTGACGGCCGCGACCAGGGTGCCGACCGTCATGCTCCCGTTCGCGATGCCGAACGTGCCGTACAGCAGGTGCCCGGCGATCGACAGCTCCGGCAGCATGATGATCGCCGCCCAGAGCAGGCCGACCACGTGCACCTTGCGCAGCTCGAGGCGGCGCAGCTCCCGCGCCTCGCCGGCGAACCGCTGCCCGAGGTGGCGGCCGCGGCCGAACGCCTTGAGCACGCGGATGCCCAGCACGGACTCCTCGACCGTCGTGGTCAGGTCGCCGTTCTGGTCCTGCGCGCGGCGGGCCAGGATCGCGTACTTCGACTCGTACAGCGTCGAGATGCCGATCAGCGGCAGGGCGCAGACCGTCGAGATGAGCCCGAGCACCGGGTTCAGCACGAACAGCACGACGAGCCCGAGCACCAGCGTCAGGCTGTTGACGACCAGGAAGATGAACGCGAACGCGATGAACCGGCGCAGCGTCGACAGGTCGCTGACCGCGCGCGAGAGCAGCTGGCCGGACTGCCAGCGGTCGTGGAACGCGATCGGCAGGCGCTGCAGGTGGTGGTAGAGGTCGTTGCGAAGTTCGGCCTCGACCTGCGTGCTCGGCCCGGAGATGAGGCGGCGCCGGGTGAAGAACAGCATCGCCTCGGTCGCGCCGAGCGCGCCGACGACCGCCACCAGCCAGATCAGCTTCGAGGTGTCGCCGGTCGCCACCGGGCCGTCCAGGATCCGCTGGATGACCAGTGGGATGGCGAGGCCCGCGACCATGGAGCCGAGCACTGCGGCGCCCGAGCCGATCATGCGGCCGCGAACCGGTTTGAGGTAAGGGGAAAGCCGCCGCAGCCCGGCGACGGTTGTGCCTTTGGTTTTGGTCATGATCTCCCCACGAGTGCCCATCGACGGTAGGTGACGGGCGCCGACCCCGGCATCTGATTTTCAGGGTGCGGCCTCGAGTGCACTGGAGGTCAAGTTCGCGGCATCATGCGAACATGACGCGACCGGAAGCGGTGCGATTCCTCCGCACGGAGGCGACCATGGCCTACCCCGACGGCCGCCTCCTTGCCCTGCGCGAAGGCGCCATGCACGTCCTGGCCCCGGACGGCTGGACCCGGCTGCGATCCAACCGCCCGCCGGGCACGACATGGCTGACCCGCGAGGAAGCCGAGGACTGGTGCGAACGGGAGGGCTGGGACATACACCTCCTGGACGCGGTCCCCACCGCCCACCTCTGACGCGCTTGCTCGCCGCGCCGGCTGTCCGCGAAGTCCGCCGGCCGCCGCTGGATCGGCCGTCGCTGGATCGGGAGGCGACGGTCCGGCCGCGCGGCGAGGCCGGCGCTTGCCAACGGCCGTTCGCTGCCGGGTGCTCTGCGAGGCGAGGTTCGTCGGCGAGGTTCGCCGCGCGGAGCAACAGCTACTCGCCGCCCCGCACGGGCGGCCGGTCAGTCAGCCGGCGTTCATCAACGGCCGCTCGCTGCCAGCGCCGTTCCGAGCGAGGTCCGCTGGCTGAGGTTGGCAGCGTGAATTAGCGCGTTCGCGGGCCCGCGCGGGTGTTCGACGGGGTCCGTGGGCGGCCGGTCAGGTCGGTCGGCGTGAGTCGACGGCCGTTCGCTCCCGGCGCCGTTCGGGGCGAGGTCCGCCGGCCGAGGGTTCGCAGCGTGAATCGCGGCCGTTCGCCGCCTGCGCGGGTCTTCGGCGAGGTGCGCGGGGCCGGTCGGGTCGGCTGGCGTGAACCGACGGCTGTCTGCTGCCGGCGCCATTCGAGGCGAGGAAAGAGCTGGCTGCTCGCCGCCCGCGCGGGCTGTTCGGCGAGGTGTGCGGGCGGCCGGTCAGGTCGGCGGTCGAGTCGACCGACTGCTGCCGGCGCCGTTCCGGCGAGGACAGTGCCGACTGTTCGCCGCCCTGCGCGAGGTGTTCGGCGAGGTCCGTGGGCGGCCGGTCAGGTCGGTCGGCGTGAGCCGACGGCTGTCTGCTGCCGACGCCGTTCGGGGCGAGGACAGCACCGGCTGCTCGCCGCCCGCGCGGCGTGTTCGGCGAGGTGCGCGGGCGGAGTCAGCAGCAGGTCAGCGGTTCGAGCGGGTGCCGAGCAGCACGTCCTCCCAGGACGGCACCGTCGGTCGTGCCTTCTTGCCCTTGCCGCGCCTGGCGGGCGGCTTCGGCGGCTCCTCCTTGGCCGCCGCGGGTTCGGGCTTCGGCTCGGGCTCGGGTGCCGGCTTCGGCTCGGGTTCGGGCTTCGCGGGCGGGGCGGTCGCGGCGGGCTGGCGAGGCGGGGCCGCGGGCTCTGCCGGGGATTCGGGACGGGGTTCGGGGCGAGGCTCCGGCCGGGGTTCCGGACGCGGTTCGGCAGCCGGCGCGCTCGCGGCGGGACGGCGGGGCTCGGCGGGACGGGGCTCGGGGTCGGCGGCCGGCTGGCGAGGCGGGGCCGCTGGTTCACGAGGCTGGCGTGGTTCGTACTGGCGAGGCTCGGGGTCGCGCGGGGCCGCGGGCTGGCGAGGCGGTGCGGCGTGCGTGGCGGTGGCCTCGGGCTCGTCGGTCAGCTCGAAGTCCTGGACGAAGTCCTGCTCGGTGCGGGGCTCGGGCTCGCTCGCCGATCGACGGGTCACCTCGCCGACGGCCTGGCGGTGCTCCACCGGCTGCTCGACGGGCGTCTCGACCGGCTGCACCACGCGCTCGGACCGCTCCGGCCGCTCGACCTGCAAGGCCTGCGCGGCGAGTTCGGTGACCGGCCGCACGGTGCGCAGCTGGCGGTTCGGGTTGGGGTCGAGGAGGTCGATGGCGTGGTCGTCCAGCGGCGTCACCGTGCCGCCGTGCGCGCCGGGGTGAAACGACCAGTGCGATCGGTTGTAGGAACGGCCCGCGGTCCAGGAGAGCTGGACGACCCACTTGCCGTCCTCGCCCTTCCAGGAGTCCCATGCGGCGGCCGAGTAGTCCTGGCCGCGCGCCGCAAACGCTTGCGCGACGACCTCGCCCAGCTCCTGCACGTCGGGGCCGTCCTCGCGGACCGGGTGGGCGCGCTGCGCGAGCTCCGCGGTGCGAGACCGCTCGAGCAGCACGGGGTAGGCGAAACGCTCGACGCGCTCCGCGGGTACGCCGGCCGCGGCCGCGACCTGCTCTACGGACTCTCCCGCACGAATGCGGGACTGGATCTCACGAGGACGCATCTGGCTCTCCAGCTCGATGGCGATCTGGCCGAGTCGGGTGATGTCGCCTCTGGCTGCCGCACGCAACCGCTCGTCCGCAGGAATTTGGAAGCGCTCACCGCGGTCCGACTCGCAGATGACGACCTTGCCGTCATCCCCGAGCCCGACGACCCGCAGCGCACGCATCGCGGCCTCCTCGCGACCTGAAACAGACCTCACCTCGCCAGCTGCCCACGTTAGATCGGCGGGTCGCCTTGACGTGCTAGGCGCGCCGAGTACCGTGCTTCCGATCGAAATCGATCATGCCCGCTGACGGTCAACCACGACAGACCGTACCCGTGATCTTCTCGTAGGCGTCGACGTACCGTGCCCTGGTCGCGGCGACGATCTCCGGCGGCAACTCCGGTGCCGGTGGCTTCTTGTCCCAGCCGGTGCCTGCCGCCCAGTCCCGCACGAACTGCTTGTCGTAGGCGTGTTGCGTGCGGCCCGGCGTCCAGTCGTCGGCCGGCCAGAACCGGGACGAGTCGGGCGTGAGCACCTCGTCGGCCAGCGTCAGCGTGCCGTCCGGCGAGTGTCCGAACTCGAGCTTCGTGTCCGCGACGATGATCCCGTTCGCGCCCGCCCGCTGCGCGCCGCGGCGGTACACCTCGAGCGTCAGCGCGCGCAGCGACTCCGCCGTCTCGACGCCGACCTCGGCCGCGACCTGCGCGAACGTCGCCGGCGCGTCGTGCCCACCGTCGGAGACCTTGGTCGTCGGCGTGAAGATCGGCTCGGGCAGCCTGCTGCCCTCCTCGAGGCCCGGCAGCAGCTCGACGCCGGAGATCGCGCCGGTCGCGCGGTACTCCCGCAGGCCGGAGCCCGCGAGGTAGCCGCGCGCGATGCACTCGAAC
>Ga0164241_10004011_pt1 | contig 14492 bp, 8 predicted proteins | sample OricomyardsoilBY_FD_108780 | JGI IMG/M metagenome (GOLD analysis project Ga0164241, IMG submission 108780) | Backyard soil microbial communities from Emeryville, California, USA - Original compost - Back yard soil (BY) | ecosystem: Environmental > Terrestrial > Soil > Unclassified | place: USA...
CGGAAAACGGACGTTTCAGAAGAGAATGACGGAAACGAAGGATGTGACCGGGAGGCGGAGAGCGAGAGTGAGAGCGAGAGAGAGAGAGGGGGGGAAAGAAGTAGAGCGGGACGCTGGAGAGAGAGAGAAGGGAAAGGGGAGCGGGACGGAAGTGGACCACTGATGAAAAACGCCAACGGGGCGTTTTTTCGAAGTGCAGCTTCGGCCAATGGCCTTCGCGAGCGGGCGGAGACGGCCAATGGCCGCAGTGAGAGACGTAGGGTTGGCGAGGTTCGACGAGGTTCGGGGGTATTATCGTTCTCGTTCTCTTACTCCTACTCGTTCTCGGTTTTGGATCGGCTTTGGAACGATAGGAACGCGGAGGGGAACGAAAGAGAAAAAGGGGGATGAGAAGGGTTGGCGGGGGATTTAGTCCGGGCGGGATGAGCAGCAGGTTTCGGAAGTGGACCACTGATGAAAAACGCCAACGGGGCGTTTTTTCGAAGTGCGGCTTCGGCCAATGGCCTTCGCTGGCGGGCGGAGACGGCCAATGGCCGCAGTGAGGGACGTAGGGTTGGCGAGGTTCGGGGGTTTTATCGTTCTCGTTCTCTTACTCCTACTCGTTCTCGGTTTTGGATCGACCTCGGAACGATAGGAACGCGGAGGGGAACGAAGAGAAAAAGGGGGATGAAAAGGGTTGGCGGGGATTTAGTCCGGGCGGGATGAGCAGCAGATTTCGGAAGTGAACCGCTGATGAAAAACGCCAATGGGGCGTTTTTTCGAAGTGCGGCTTCGGCCAATGGCCTTCGCGAGCGGGCGGAGACGGCCAATGGCCGCAGTGAGGGGCGTAGGGTTGGCGAGGTTCGGGGGTATTATCGTTCTCGTTCTCTTACTCCTACTCGTTCTCGGTTTTGGATCGACCTCGGAACGATAGGAACGCGGAGGGGAACGAAAGAGCAAAAGGGGGCTGAGAAGGGTTGGCGGGGATTTAGTCCGGGCGGAATGAGCAGCAGATTTCGGAAGTGAACCGCTGATGAAAAACGCCAACGGGGCGTTTTTTCGAGGTGCAGCTTCGGCCAATGGCCTTCGCGAGCGGGCGGAGACGGCCAATGGCCGCAGTGAGGGAACGGGCTTCGGGTGTGCGAGGCGTTTATGGGTTGGGCTTTTTCGGAGTGTTATGGGGTGGGCTTTCGGAGCGTTTTTGAATGACGAAGGCGGGATGCGGATGGGGGGAACAGCGCGCTCGGAGTGCGCGCTCCACCTCTGGACAGTGGGCATTGGTCACTGCGTCATTGATCATTCGTGGACGCCAGGTCCGCGCCGTACATGTCGTGGTAGAGGCGTTCGATGGTGGTTTCGGGATCTTCGAGCGTCATCGTTTCACGGATTTTGCTGACGAAGATGCCGAAGGAAAACGGGCTGACGCGATCGATGGGGCGCAGGTCCCACGGCAAGGCGTGGACCTCGCCCAGAAATCGCAGCGCGGCGGGCGTATCCAGAAAGCGGAGCGTGGCTTCGGCGTAGGCTTCCTCGAGCAGCGGATGATCGGGTTCGTGGCGGCGGAGGACGTCGAAGATGATCTCGGCGCTCCATTGCAACGAACGGGCGCCGCGCTCTTGTCCGTGAACGCGACGCGGGACCATGAGGCCGGTCTGGGCGACGCCGCGGAATTGCCATTTGACGAGGTCGGCTTCGGAGAGCGCGGAGTGGAGGGCGTCTTCGGCGCCGTCGCGGGCGAAGAGTTTTTTCCACGCGGGGAGATCCATCGCCTGGAAGGGATTTACGGTGAGGAGGAAACCGTAGTCGTCGATGGTGACGCGGGCGTTGCCGCCGATGGTTTGGTTGACGCGCCAGACGACGATGCGGGAAAGCGCGTCGTTGGCGGCGCGGCCGATGAGTGAATGAACGAAGTAGTGGAGCAGGCCGCGCTCCTCGTAACTCTCGATGAGGAAAAACTCCGTGGTGGGGACGCGGGAGATTTGGGACTGGAGCAGGAAATGGCGGAGGATGGCTTCGGCGTTTGCGGAGGAGAGCGCGTAGGCGGAGGTGAGGAAGTCCAAGGCGCGCCGATACGGGGCGAGATCCAAGGGCGACGTGGCAAGGAGGGGTGGCGGGGGATTGAGGGCGTTTCGAGAGGTGGTATGCGAAGCGGGTGTCGGAGGCGGATGGCCGAGGCCATCCGTCGAAAGCGGTGCCGAGGCGCCGCACTCCATAAGGGCGGCGAGCGCCGTGCGGAAGCGCGCGACTTCGAGGGCGACGCCGCTGGCGAGGGGCATTTTGTTGGCGTTCCAGCGTGGCACGGTCGCGAGCGCGCCTTTGGATTCGGCGACTTTGGCGGTGAGCAGGCGGGTTTCGATGAGGCGGACGGTGCGGCCGTTGAGGACGAAGGTGTCGCCCGGGCGCAGACCTTTCATGAACATCTCTTCAACCTGGCCGAGGTTGCGCCGGCCGAGGCGGACTTGAATCATGGGGGACGAGGCGATGGTGCCGACGTTTTGGTAGAAATCGCGGGCGACGCGCGGCGAAGGAATGGTGAGTTGTCCATCGACGAGGAGGATTTTCCCGAAGAGATCGCGGTAGTTGCGTTCCAATGACACGCCGCCGCCCTCGAGGTAGCGGAGGACGCGGTCGAACTTGGCGCGGGTGAGAGTGGAAAAAGGCTGGGCGCGGCGGATGAGGGCGAAGGCTTCGTCGGGCGTGACGGACGCGAAGATGGCGAGGCCGACGAGGTGTTGGGCGAGCACATCGAGCGGATCGGTGTGGAGGCGGACGGGGTCGAGTTCGCGGCGCTCCATCATCTGCGCGGTGACGGTGCACTCGACGAGATCGTTGATGTTGGTCGCGAAGAGCACGCCGTGGCTGGTTTGCTTCATCGAATGGCCGGAGCGGCCGATGCGCTGAAGCGCGCGGGAAACGCCTTTGGGCGCGGAGACCATGACGACTGTATCGATGGAACCGATATCGATGCCGAGTTCGAGACTGGTGGAGCAGACGACGGCGCGGAGTTCGCCGCGTTTGAGGCGGTCCTCGACTTCGAGGCGGACGGCGCGATCGAGCGACGCGTGGTGAACCTCGATCAACTCGGCGAAGTCGGGCAGGAGTTGTTTCAAGCGCAGGCCAATGCTCTCGGCACCGCTGCGGGTGTTGGTGAAGATGAGCGTGGTGCGTTTTTCGAGGAGGATGGCGGCGAGTTCTTTGAGGAGGCGCGCGCCGCCCCAGCCGGCGGGCGGATAAGGGTTTTTGCGAAGCGGAGAGAAGAGCTCGATGTGGGCGCGCTTGAGCGGGGCAATCTCGATGAGGCGGCAAGGGCGGCCAACCCCGACGAGGAATTCGGCGACGCGCTCGAGGGGGGCGACTGTCGCGGAAAGTCCGATACGGAGGAGCGCGGAGCGCTGCGGGGCGATGGGGGAAAGGCGGGGGGCGAGGGGGGCGGAGTCGGCATCGGAGGGCTTCGGCGGGCCGCCGAAGCCTGCACGCGAGCCGCGTGCGGTCCCCGGACCGTCGGACGAAGAGCCGCGTGCGCTCTCCGGACCGCCGGACTGCGCGACGCTAATAGCGGCGGGTAGTTTTTCGCCGGGTACCGACGATAATCCGCGGCTGGCGACTTCTTCGAGGCGCTCGGCGGCGACCATGAGGAGAGGGCCGCGTTTGTTTTCGGCGAGGGCGTGGAGCTCGTCGATGATGAGGAAGCGGACGCTTTTGAAGGCGGCGATCCAGGTCGGCTGGCTTAGGAGAAGCGTCAGGCTTTCGGGAGTGGTGACGAGGATGTGGGGCGGCTTGCGGCGCTGGGCGGCGCGCTCTTTTGGCGTGGTGTCGCCGCTGCGCGAGGCGACGCGGATGTGTTTCCAGCCGAGCTCATCGAGCGGGCCTTGAAGATTTTTTTGGAGGTCGTACGTCAGCGCGCGGAGGGGCGAGACGTAGATGGCGACGAGGCCGGCGGGGAGCTCGCCGCGATCGTGGGATTTGGCGAGGTAATCGAAGACGCCGAGGAAGGCGGCGAGGGTTTTACCGGTACCGGTGGGAGAACAAAGGAGCGCGGAATTGCCCGCGAGAATTTCGGGGACGGTGGCGAGTTGTCCGGGGGAGAAGTGGGTGAACTTGCGGGCGAACCAGGCGGAGAGTTCGGGGTGGAGGGCGGAGAAAAGTCGCGGCTCGGTGAGGGCGGGTTTTTCTACGCGGGTGAACATTTCGGGGACGAGACGAGGGCGAGATAGGAGGGGAAGCGGGCGGTGGTTAGGTTAAGCGCGAAGACGCGAAGGCGCTAAGACGCGAAGGCGCTAAGATCGGAGCGAAGAGTCGCGGGTGAAAATGGGGCTTGGGGTGTGCGTGATTTATTTATCGGAGTGGGTCACAGAGGACACGGAGCGATGACACAGAGGGCACGGAGGTCGGAATCAGACGACGGAGGTCGGAATTTTACAGAAGGAAACGAAGAGGTGTGGAGCGGGTGGCGCCTGGGCTTCGTTATCTTTGTTTCCTTCTGTGGAAAGGGATTGGTGATTGGGGAATGGTTACGTCCACCGGCGCGTTGGGGATAACGCGCCCTGCCTTTGCGCAGGTTGTTTTTCCGGGGCGAAGGCGTTGGGGCCGGCTAGGCGGCGGCAGGTTTCGAGGGTGTCGATGTCGGCGAGTGTCTTGTCGTTTCGGATACGGGCGATGCGGGGAAAGCGGAGGGCGTAGCCGCTGGGGTGGCGTTTGCTTTCCTGGATGGAGTCGAACGCGACCTCGAGGATGACGTCGGGCGTGACGGTGCGGAAGCGGCCTCGTTCTTCGAGGGTGTTGGCGAGGAAGTGGCCGGTGTAGTGGGCGATCTCGGCGTCGGTGAGACCTGAATACGCTTTCCCGACGGTGAGGAGCGCGCCGCTGGATTCGTCGCGGATGGCGAAGGTGTAGTCGCTGAGGACGCCGCGTCGTTTGCCGTGGCCGTACTCGACGCCGGTGACGACGACATCGAGCGTGGCGTAGGCTTTTTTGAGTTTGAGCCAGGCGAGTCCGCGGCGGCCCGGCGTGTAGGGGCTTTGGGGATCTTTCGCCATGAGACCCTCGTTGCCGCGCTGGCGGGAGGCGAGGAAGGCGGCGTCGATTTCGCCCGCGGAGGCGACCATCTGGCGGGGCGCCAGATGGAGGAGTGAATGGTGAAGAGAGAAGGTTGAAAGATCGGAGGTTGAAGCCGGAGCGAAGACGGACTCCAGGGCGGTGCGGCGGGTGGAGAGAGGGGATTTGAGGAGGGATTCGTTGTTGAGCCAGAGGAGGTCGTAGGCGCAGAAGGAGATGGGGATTTCCTGGCCGAGGAAGAAGTCGTCGCCGTCTTTTCGGCCGAGGCGTTTTTGGAGTTCGGCGAAGGGCAACGCGCGGCCGTCGCGCCAGGCGAGGAGTTCGCCGTCGAGGATGATGTCGGCAGGGAGCGAGGAGGCGGTGCGGGCGAGATCGGGGAATTGGGCGGTGATATTGTGGAGGTCGCGGGAGAAGAGCTCGACGCGCGTATCCAGTTTGTGGAGCTGGCAGCGGATGCCGTCGTATTTTTCCTCAAGCCAGACGGGCGGAGTGAGGCGGGCGAGGATGGCTTCGGCGGTGGGCTCGGGGCTCGCGAGCATGAACTGGAGCGGGTGAAAAATGCGAAGGGAGATCGCGCTGAGTTCGTCGCGGCGGGCGGCGCGGAGGACTTGAGCGAGATCGCCGCAGAGCATGTTGGCTTCGCGGACGGCTTCGAGCGGGCGGCCGGTGGAGGCGGCGATGGCTTCTTCGACGAGACCTTCTTTGAGGCCGATGCGGAGATCGGTCGTGATGATTTTGATGAGGTATTTGGCGGCGGCGGGGTCGAGTCGCGCGAGGCGGGCTTGGAAGAGGTCGAGCTTGGCGGCGGGGCCGCGCGCGGCGGCGAGTGCGGAGAAGAGCTCCGCGGTTTCGGAGAGGGAAAACGGCTCGGGGCGGGTGCGGCCGGTGAGCAGGGCTTCGGCGGTGTCGCCGCTGTCACTGAAACGCAGATACGTTTGCTTGAAGTCGGCGACGTTGAGTCGGGTCACATCGAGGAGGGCGCGACGAAGGAGTGACCAGCCGATGTTGAGAGAGCGCGGATCGGATTGGGGGAAGGGCCGGGCGGTGAAGAAAAGCGCGGCGAGGGCGGCGTCGTCGGCGGAAGGAAGTGAAGTGAAGTAATCGCGGAGGAGGGCGATTTTTTCGAGTTTGGCGGGAGTGGATTTTATGCGGTCGGCGGTGGTGGCGAAGGCGGTGAGATCGGAAGTAGCGAGTAGCGGGTAGCGAGTAGTGAGTAGGTCGGAGGGCGGAAGCGGAGTGGGTGGGCTGTAGTTGGTGGTTGGGGAGGCGGGTGCAGAATCGTTGAGCGGGGGATTCGATCCGTGTTCGGCGGGCCGCCGAACACTACACGCGGGCCGCGTGTGGTCCCCGGACCGGTCGGAGGGGAGCACGAGTTCGAGTTGGTTGTCCTGGTTGATGGCCCAGGCTTCGATGCCGCGGTCGCGGAGGGTGCGGGCGAAGTCGGCGGCGAAACCGTGGAGCGTGAGGACGCGCTGGGGCTGGACGAGTTCGACGAAGCGGAGGAGGTCGGGGAAGTCGGCGTGATCGGAGAGTGGGAAAGCGGCGTCGCACTGGTAGCGAAACGTGGCGCCGGGATCGAGGGCCCAGCCGGTGATCATGGCGGTGCGGCGGGCGCGGATTTTTTTGAGGAAGGTGGAGTGAGGAACCTGCGGCGGGCAGATGACGACGTGGCCGGGGAGTTCGGCGGTGGAGAATTCGCGGTACGGCGGGAAGGTGAGGCCGAGTTCTTCGTAAACTTGGGTGAGCTTATGGGTCGCGGGGTGGAGCATCACCGGGAGGTTCGCGGCGGCGAGGCCGCTGAGGAGTTCCTGGCTTTTGCCGAGGCTGTATCCAAAAAGTACAGGCGTCTCGTCTTCGGAGAGAGAGGCGCGGCAGAAGGCGATGATGTCGGCGAGGATTTTTTCTGTTGAAGGAAACACGTACTGCGGCCGGCCGAAGGTGGTCTCCATGATGAGGACGTCGGCGTGCGGCGTGGCGCAGGGTTCGGCGGAGAGACCGCGGCGGAGTTTGAAGTCGCCGGTGTAGAGGAGCGTGCCGTGATCGGGGTGGGCGAGGAGACTTTGGGCGGAGCCGTGGATGTGGCCGGCGGGGTGCATGGTGACGGTGGTGTCGGGCGTGAGCTGCACCGTGTGGCCGAACGGGAGAACGTGTTCGCGGCGTTCGGCGGGCATGCGGGCGCGCATGAGGCGGGCGGTGCCTTCGGAGCAGAGAATTTCGCGGTGCGGCGCGAGGTGGTCGAAGTGCGCGTGCGAGACGAAGGAGCGATTGACGGGATGATGGGCGTCGAGCCACCAGTCGATTTGCGGGAGGTAGATGCCGTTGCGAAATTGGACGTCCCAGGAGGAGGCGGGCATGGAGGGCGGGCGAGTGGTGAGATGTTTTAACCGCTAATCGGCGCTGAGGGCCGCTAATGACGGAGGAGGGAGGAGGGTTTTAACACTGATGGGCACTGATAGACACTGAGAGACACTGATGGCGGAAGCGGAGACGGTGACGGCGGCAGAGTTTCGGACAGGATTACAGGAGGGACAGGATGGGGAATGGAGGTGGGCGCAAGTGGTGGAGGGAGGTCGGAGGTTAAAGCGGGCGAAGGCTAATTTTTGTCACAGAGGACACGGAGCGCGGATACAGAGGGCACGGAGTTTCGGAGGAGTGGGAGAGGGTGTGATTTTTCGCGATGGGCCAATCTGCCGACGCTTGCTTCGGCTTGGTTGATGCAAGGGCGGGTTTGCGCCGCGTTTCGGAGGCGCGCGTGGCGCGTCATCGCGGCGTAAAGCCGCTCCTACAATCGAGCGGGTCACATGCCCGGGGATTTTTGTCACGGGAACGCTGAAGGCGGGACGGCGCGGCAAATGACGGTGGGCTTGCGTCGGGCGGAGGGGTGGGCTCCTTCGGCGGGCGTGATTTCGACTCCGACGATTGTGTGGTTTCGGCAGGATTTGCGGTTGCAGGATAATGCGGCGCTGGCGGAGGCGCTGACGCGCGGCGGAGCAGTGGTGCCGGTTTATATTTGGGACGAAGAAGGTGAAAGGCGTTGGGCGATGGGCGGAGCGTCGCGGTGGTGGCTGCATCAATCGCTGAAGGCGCTGGACGCGTCGCTGCGCGAGCGGGAGTCACGACTTTTGGTGGCGCGGGGCGAGTCGCTAGGGGAGCTGCGCAGGATCGTGAAGGCGACGGGCGCGGGGGCGGTGTATTGGAATCGTCGATATGAGCCGGCGGCGATCGCGCGGGATAAAATCGTGAAGGCGTCGCTCGCGGAGGACGGACTGGAGGCGAAGAGTTTCAACAGCGCGCTGCTGTTCGAGCCGCCTACGATCGTGAACAAGGCGGGCGGACCGTTTCAGGTGTTCACGCCGTACTGGCGGCACTGTTTAAGTTTGAAGATGGCGAAGGCGATCGCGGTGAAGGCGAAACGCTTTCCTGCGCTGGAGAACTGGCCGGCGTCGAGGACGATCGAGGCGTTGGGATTATTGCCGCGCGTGAAGTGGGACGCGGGTTTTTGTGAAGCGTGGACTCCGGGCGAGGAAGGCGCGAAGAAGCGGTTGACGTATTTCCTGGCGAAGCTGGCGCCCGCATATGAAGAAACACGGGATCGGCCGGGCGAGGAGGGTGTGTCGCGATTGTCGCCGCATCTGCATTTCGGGGAGATCGGGCCACGGCAGATTTGGGCGGCGGCGCAGGCGCAGGCGAAGGAGACGGGCGTTTTTCCGGCGAATACGGGCGTGCAGAAATTTTTGGGTGAGCTCGGATGGCGGGAGTTTGCGCATCACCTGTTGTATCATTTTTCCGATACACCGGTGAAGGCGCTGCGGGAGGAGTTCGAGCGGTTTCCCTGGGCGGGCGATCCGGGCGGGAAAAAACTGGAGGCGTGGCAGCGCGGGATGACGGGTTATCCGATCGTGGATGCGGGCATGCGGGAGTTGTGGGCGACGGGATGGATGCACAATCGCGCGCGCATGGTGGTGGCGTCGTTTTTGGTGAAGCATCTGCGGCTGTCGTGGACGAAAGGGGCGGCGTGGTTTTGGGACACGCTCGTCGATGCGGATCTGGCGAACAACACGCTGGGGTGGCAGTGGAGCGCGGGATGCGGGGCGGATGCGGTGCCGTATTTCAGGATTTTCGCGCCGGTGTTGCAGGGAATGAAATTCGATGGGGACGGCGTGTATGTGAGAAAATGGATACCCGAACTGGCGAAGATGCCGGACAGGTTTTTGCACGCGCCGTGGGAAGCGCCGGACGAGGTGTGGGAGAAAGCGGGCGTGGTGTTGGGGGAGAATTATCCGTGTCCGGTGGTGGACCATAAGACGGCGCGGGCGGAAGCGCTGGAAGCGTTTCGAGTGATGAGAGGCGCGAGGGAAATGCGCGGAGGCGATGGGTTTTCAGGAGGAGGAATTGAACCGTGAATGGACGCGAAGGGACGCGAAGGGACGCGAATGACGGAGGGGAATGGGCGGTGACGTGCGGCGCGCGGGAAGTGGTTGGGGAATCGAGGGAATTTTTTAAACCGCTAATCGGCGCTGAGGAGCGCTAAGGACGGAAAGCACGGAAAGGCGGAGAGGGATTTTTTAACCACTGATGGGCACTGAGGAACACTGATGGCGGAATCGGAATGTGGGTCGGCGCGGCGAAGTCGTGGGACGGGCGTGGCCGGACGATAGGTTTTCAGGAGGAGGAATTGAACCGCGAAGGGACGCGAATGACGGAGGGGAATGGCGACGGCGCGCGGCGCGCGGGAAGTGGGTGGGGAATCGAGGAAATTTTTTTTACCGCTGATCGGCGCTGAGGGGCGCTAAGGACGGAAGGACAGAGGACTTTTTTAACCACTGATGGGCACTGAGGGACACTGATGGCGGAATCGGAATGTGGGCCGGCGCGGCGAAGTCGTGGGACGGGCGTGGCCGGACGATGGGATTTATGGAGGAGATGGGACCCCGATCGGTTGTGAATGGACGCGAAGGACGGAGGGGGATGGGAAGCGGCGCTCGGGGAGTGGGGATGAATACGAGTTTGAGAATGAGAACGATGGAGCCGCGAAGAGCGGGGTTGCCGAGGGCGGGGGTGGGCCGTATGGCCTGCGTTTCATTCATGAGTGAGCAGCAGTTTTCCCGATCCATCCGCATCAACCGGCCTGCCAGCGAAGTGTATGCGTGGCATCTGCGGCCGGGGGCGTTGGAGCGGTTGATGCCGCCGTGGGAGAAGGTCGAAATCGTGATGCACGAAGGTGTGTTCAACGGCGCGCGGGTGGTCTTGAAATCGAAGGTGGGGCCGTTCTGGCCGGCGTGGACGGTCGAGCACCGCGAGGTAATCGAGGACAAACAGTTTCGCGATGTGCAGATCGAAGGGCCGTTCAAATCCTGGGAGCATCTGCACCGGATCGAGGCGGACGGGGCGTCGGCCTGTACGCTCACGGACACGATCCGCTACGAACTGCCGGGCGGTGCGCTTGGAAATGCGGTGGCGGGCGGGTTCGTGCGGCGGAAGCTGGAACGGCTCTTCGCGTATCGTCACGATGTGACGCGCGCGGACGTGGAGTTGTTTTTTCGATACGGGACGGTGAGGAAGCTGACGTTTTTGATTTCGGGCGCTTCGGGGCTGGTGGGCTCGGCTCTGATGCCGTTCTTGCGTTCGCAAGGGCACGAGGTCGTGCGGCTGGTGCGCGGCCGCGAGCAGGGGGCGGACACGATTGCGTGGGATCCGTCGAAAGGGGAACTCGATGCGACGCGGCTGAGAGGGATCGATGTGGTGATCAATCTGTCCGGAGAAAATGTGGCCGGCGGTCGGTGGACGGCGGCGCGGCGGCGGGCGATTTTGGCGAGCCGGGTCGAGAGCACGCGCACATTGGTGAAAGCGATTGAAACGATGCGGCATCGGCCGTTCACGTTCGTGAGCGCGGCGGCGGTGGGAATCTACGGTGATCGCGGGAATGAAGTGCTCACCGAAGAGAGCGCGACGGGGAGCGGGTTTCTCGCGGAGGTCTGCCGCGCGTGGGAAAATGAAACGGCGGCGGCGGAGGATTTAGGGCTGCGCGCGGCGGCATTGAGAACAGGCGTGGTGCTCACGCCGGCCGGCGGAGCGCTCGCAAAAATGCTGCCGGTGTTTCGCGCCGGATTGGGCGGACGATTTGGGTCGGGGCGGCAGTGGATGAGCTGGATCGCGATCGATGATTTGGTGGGAGCCATTTATCACACCGTGCTCGATCAACGCTGCTCGGGGCCGGTCAATGCGGTGGCTCCCGGCGCGGTGACGAATGCGGAATTCGCGAAGACGCTCGCGAGAGTTTTGAAACGACGGGCGATGTTTCTGGTGCCGGCGTGGGTGCTGCGCGCGTTGCTGGGGGAAATGGGCGATGAAGCGTTGCTCGCCGGGGCGCACGTGAAGCCGGAGCGGCTGGAGGGGGCGCGTTATGAGTTTCGCCAGGCAAAGTTGGAAGACGCGTTGCGTCATGTGCTCGGGCGTTGATGGTGGCGGATGGATAAGACGATCGCGATTATCGGCGCCGGCATGGCGGGCTTGATGACGGGGCGGGTGCTACGCGAGCGGGGCGCGAATGTGATTATTTTAGAAAAGAGCCGCGGACTCGGCGGGCGGCTGGCGACTAAGCGGGTGGGGCCGGCGGTATTCGATTTAGGAGCACAGTTTTTCACGATCAGCGACCCGGGGCTCGAAGCCTGGCTGGCCGACTGGCGGAACGCGGGAATCGTGAGTCGCTGGTCGGGCGCGGAAAACGACACGCGCTGGATCGGGCGGCCGACGATGACGGCGGTGGCGAAGCGCCTGGCGGAAGGACTCGAGGTGAAGCGCGAGCACAAAGTCACCGCGGCGGCGCGCGTGGCGGATGGCTGGGAGCTCACGCTGGAGACGCATGGATTGATGCGCGTTGACCGGCTCGTATCGACGGCGCCAGTACCGCAGACGCTGATGTTGTTGAAGGCGGGCGGGGTCGTTTTGAAAGAGCCGCTGGGCGCGGAGCTGGCGCGGGTGAGTTATCATCCGTGCCTTGTGCTGCTGGTGGTTCTGGACCGGGCAAGCGCGACGCCGATGGAAGGCGTTTCGCCGAAGGCGGGGCCGCTGCGGTGGATCGCGGACAATGCGAAGAAAGGAATATCGCCGGAGGACGCCGGAGCGATGACGCTGCTGGCGACGCCGGCATTTTCGGCGGAGAATTACGGGCGCACCGAGGACGAAATCGCGGCGAGGTTGCTGCCGGCGGCGCGGGAGTTTTTTGGCGAGGCGGCGGTGATTTCGGCGGCGTTGCACCGCTGGCGTTACAGCGAGGCGACGTCGCGCTGGGCGGAGAAGTGTGTGTGGTTGCCGGAGATGGCGCTCGGGCTGGCGGGCGATGCGTTTGGCGGACCGGGGGTCGAAGGCGCTGCGCTGTCGGGACTCGCGCTGGCGGCGCGCATCGGCGACACGCTCGCGCATGAAGAGTCGGCGGATTGACGCGGACGAACGCGGAATGAGCGAGGCTCTTGACTGCGGGGTGGGACGACGCGTCATTGACCCCGCATGCCCGCCCAAAGTTTTTCCAACATCCTCGCCACGATCGGAAACACGCCGCTGATCAAACTGAACCGGGTGACGGCGGGGCTGGGTGCCGACGTGTGGTTGAAGGCGGAGTTTTTCAACCCGCTTTCGAGCGTGAAGGACCGCATTGGACTGGCGATGATCGATGCGGCGGAGAAGGATGGGAAGCTCCGGGCGGACTCCGTGGTGATTGAGCCCACGTCGGGCAACACGGGAATCGCGCTGGCCTTCGTGTGTTCGGCGCGCGGATACAAGTTGATCCTGACGATGCCGGAGACGATGTCGGTCGAGCGGCGGGTTTTGTTGCGGATGCTCGGCGCGGAGATCGTGTTGACGCCGGGCGCGGAAGGAATGCCGGGGGCGATCCGGCGGGCGGGCGAGCTGCTCGAACAGCATGGCGAGCGCGGATTCATGCCGCAGCAATTTGAGAATCCGGCGAATCCGGAAGTGCATCGCCGGACGACGGCGGAAGAAATCTGGGCGGCGACGGGCGGGAAGATCGATGCGTTTGTCGCGGGCGTGGGCACGGGCGGGACGATCACGGGCGTGTCGGAAGTGATCAAAGCGCGGCGCGCGATGAAGACCTTCGCGGTGGAGCCGACGGCGAGTCCGGTCCTGTCGGGCGGCAAGCCGGGGCGGCATAAAATTCAGGGCATCGGCGCGGGATTCATTCCGAAGAACTGCAACACGGCGATCATCGACGAAATCATCACGGTGACCGACGAGGACGCGTTCGAGACGGCGCGGGCGCTGGCGACGCAGGAGGGAATTCTCGCGGGCATTTCGACGGGAGCGAACGTGTGGGCGGCGATGCAAGTGGCGAGACGACCGGAGTTCGCCGGCAAAGTGATCGTGACGGTTGGATGCAGTTTCGGTGAGCGGTACCTGAGCACGGCGCTGGCGGAAAAGGCGCGGCAGGAAGTCACGGTTTGACGGGGAATGTTGAATACAACGGGGCGGGCGAGTGAAACGCCCGATGGGGATTGCGGGAATTCCCCAGACGTTGAGGGAAACTCCTCAGGGCGATCGGGAGAAAGAGGCGCCGCGATTGGGCGGATGAGCCGGCGGGATTGAGGGGCACACTCAATAGCGAAATTGGAGACTCGCGCGTAAAGTGTGGGGTATGAAAGCCGCCTCCACCGTTCGCAGCCTGCTCGTCGCAGTGCTTTTTTGCGCGACGATGACGGCGGGCGCGGCGATCGCGGAGCGGCCGCTGACGGCGGAATCTTTCGACACGACGCTGGCCGACGCGCATCGGATCGCGGCACGCCAATCCGGGCTGAGCGTATTGAAAGTGGAAGGACGCTCGATGCTGCCGTTTTTCGGCGAAGGTTCGGTGCTGGTGGTGAAGCGGATCGAAGTCTCCTCGCTTCGGGCCGGCATGGTCGTGGCGTATAAAAACCGCTTTGGCGAAATGGTCGCCCACCGCTTGATCGAGGAGAAGGCCGGGGGCTGGGTCGCGCAGGGTTACAACAACCGCAAGGCCGACTCGACGTTGGTGAACGCGGATAATTTGCTCGGCGTGGTTTATATCACGCTTCATTCGAACGGACAGACGGAGAACGCGGGGGCGGTCGCGTTGTTGATGACGAACACGGCAACGGTGCTCGCGGCGGCAGCGAAGTAAGGACGCGTCAAATACGGAGAGCGACTCGCGATCGCGAACGGAAGCAGCCGCAGCGGCTATATTTTGCCCGAGGCATTCCTGCGGTGATTCGCCCTCATTCGGAGCGCAAGGCGTCAGGTTATTGCTAAAGGTCGGGCGGAGCTGTGACGAGTTGAGCCGATGCTTCGATGGGCTCATTGTATTCGGACAACGCGCATTTTCGGCGCTGCCTGTCTTCTCGTCGCGACGGCGTCGGCTGACGCGGCGCGTGGAGTTGAGGAGCAAATCCGCGAGCTTGCGGATCAAAACTGGGTATTGATGGAGCAGC
>Ga0164241_10004012_pt1 | contig 14492 bp, 8 predicted proteins | sample OricomyardsoilBY_FD_108780 | JGI IMG/M metagenome (GOLD analysis project Ga0164241, IMG submission 108780) | Backyard soil microbial communities from Emeryville, California, USA - Original compost - Back yard soil (BY) | ecosystem: Environmental > Terrestrial > Soil > Unclassified | place: USA...
TACGTGGTACCCAGGACCAGCCATATGCACAGGATGCCGAGGTACCAGGACTCGGCGCTGATCCAGTCGCCTGCGAATTCGATCCTGTCGATCTGGATATCGTGGCGGGTGCCGGCGAGATCGCCGAGCAGGTCGATGGTGAAGGCGGTGGCATTGCTGACATCGGGACGGCTGAAATTCCTCGGCAGATCGTATTGGCCCAGCCACCACTCCGGAACCGAGAACTCGTTCATCCCGATCGCTATGGGTTGGGCCAGGTCCTTCGGATGGAGATTGAGGTAGTTGAACTTCGTCGAGTTCGTATCCTCCAGCCGCGAGAATCTCGGATCGAAGTCGCGGATGCTGACGCGCACATAGCGCGCGTCACCGGCGTACCGGAGTCCCAGGTTCAACGTACGGAAGCCAGAGAGATCGGTGCCGTGGTCCGCGTCCGTCGAATACAGAAGGTAGATGAAGCTGCAACCAGGATCGGCAGCCTCTTTGGCAAACTCGCAGGTGTAGTGAAAGCGTGTCTCATCCACCCACTCAGCCCGTGACAGCTTCTCGTCACCGGAATGCATCAGGAAATGGGTTGCACCCGTTGCGCTGTCGAGCAGCAGCCGGCGCTCGGGGAGAAAGCGATGGGCAATCACGGCGAGAATCGTCAACAGGATCGCGATCAGCAAAGCCGCTGACTGACGCGATTTCTTGTGCAGCACGTTGCTCATACCACGCCCAATCCTAAGATAAGAAACCCGCCAGATACCGAGATCGCCGTCTGCGGTTCTGATCGGCCCGTGAGCACCCGCTTCATTATGTTGACGATGGCACTCCGATTCACTAATGATTCTCCTGAATCGCGGTCCGCCGTCCGTGATTCCTACACGAACCAACAATCGCCGCAATGAATGAAGTCATGAGCCGCGCCACCCAGGTGCTGCACGAGGTCTGGGGTTACGCCGCGTTTCGCGGGCCGCAGGCCGAAATCATCGAACACGTGGCGAACGGCGGAGACGCACTCGTACTGCTGCCCACCGGCGCCGGCAAGTCGCTGTGTTTCCAGGTGCCCGCGCTGGTGCGCGACGGAATGGGCGTCGTGGTGTCGCCACTCATTGCGCTGATGCAGGACCAGGTTGCCGCGCTTCGCGAAGCCGGCGTGCGCGCCGAGTTCCTCAACTCGTCCTTGTCGTGGTCCGAACAGCAGCGCGTGGAAAAGACGGTTCGCGCCGGTGAAGTCGACATTCTCTATGTCGCGCCCGAAAGGCTGGTGACGGATCGATGCCTGGAGCTTCTGGATGCGTCTGCGATCGGACTCTTCGCCATCGACGAAGCCCATTGCGTATCGCAGTGGGGCCACGACTTCCGCCCGGAATACATGCGGCTGTCCGTGCTGGCCGACCGGTATCCGCGGATTCCGCGCGTCGCACTCACCGCGACCGCGGACGCCGCCACGCGCAAGGAAATTCTCACGCGCCTGAAGCTGGACTCGGCGCGCGTCTTCATCTCGAGTTTCGATCGCCCGAACATCCGCTACCGCATTGCCGAGCGCGACAATGCGCGCAAACAACTCCTGCAATTCATTCGCGAAGAGCACGCCGGGCATTCCGGCATCGTCTATTGCTTCACACGGAAGTCCGTCGACGAGACCGCCGTGTTCCTGAAGGAGGCGGGCATCAACGCCCTGCCCTATCACGCCGACAAGGAACACGAGACCCGCGACGAACATCTCAGCCGCTTCATTCGCGACGATGCGGTGGTGATGGTGGCCACCATTGCCTTCGGCATGGGCATCGACAAGCCGGACGTACGCTTCGTCGCGCACCTCGACATGCCGAAGAGCATCGAAGCGTATTACCAGGAGACGGGCCGCGCCGGCCGTGATGGCCAGCCCGCCGATGCCTGGATGATCTATGGCCTGGCCGATGTCGTTCAGCAGCGCCGGCTCATCGACCAGTCGCCGTCGGGCGAGGAGCACAAACGCGTCGCCGGCGCGAAGCTCGACGCGTTGTTAGGGCTCTGTGAAACCGTGGACTGCCGCCGGGTTCGCCTGCTGGACTACTTTGGCGAGACGAGCGGTGGCTGCGGGAATTGCGACAACTGCCTGACTCCGCCCGAGGAATGGGACGGCACGCAAGCGGCTCGCAAGCTCATGTCCTGCATCTACCGCTGCGAACAGGCCAGTGGCTTCGGTTTCGGCGCAGTCCAGATCATCGATGTGTTGACGGGCCAGCGTACGGCGAAGGTGGAGCAGTTCGGCCACGATCGCGTGAGCACGTTCGGCATCGGCAAGGAACTTTCCGCGTTGCAATGGCGCGCCGTCATCCGTCAGCTCGTCGCGCTGCGCCTCCTGCGCGTGGACTACGACCACTTCAACGTACTGAAGCTGACGCCGGAAGCTCGCGAAGTGTTGAGTGGGCGCCGGACTCTCAAGCTGCGGAAACCATCGGAGAGGCAGCCGCGACAACGCAAGGCGAAGCGCGGAGAGTTCGCTGCCGCTCCGGCACGTACCGCGCTCGGCGGGGAGTCGGGCATCGTCTTCGCGGCGTTACGCGAGTGGCGCAAGGGCGTGGCGAAAGAGCACGGAGTTCCGGCGTACACCGTGTTTCACGATGCGACGTTGCAGGAGATTGCGCGGGTGCTGCCGGCTTCGCTCGACGGGCTACGCGGGATATCGGGAATCGGCGCGACCAAGCTCGAACGATATGGCGAGCCCCTGCTCCAGGTCGTGCGTGATAGCGCCACGGACGCATCCCACGGTGGTTAGTTCGGTGCGGCAGCGGCGGCCGCCCCACTCCCCGTCTCCGCCGCGAACGCTTCTCGCGCCGTTTCCAGCAACGCGATGCCGGGGTTGTCCGCGCCCATGTGCGGGTTGTACGCCAGCGGGCTGATCGTGCGTATGGCTTCGGCAAAGCGCTTGTCCTGCATCTGCCGCCTCGCGACCATCATTCGTATGCCGGCGTCATAGGGCGCGAGCTCCAGCGCCCATTCCAGCCCCTCGAGTGCAGCCTTGGTCGGCTCCTTGCCTTGCTGGGTAAAGCTCAAGTAGTAGTAGATCAGCGGTACGGGATGGTCATTCTCGAGCTTGTTCACCGAGATGAAGTGCTTTCGTGCTGCGCGCCACGCCTCTTCGGTCCCGGTTTCGCCCGCCATGCGTGACAGGGCATAACCCTTCTGGATGAGCGCCGTCATGTTGGAGGGAGCCGCGGCAAGCGCCTCGTCGGCAGCCGCGATGGCCGCTTCATCATTCCCCGCATCGAACTCCGCTTCCGCCAACGCCGCCTGCACGGCCGGTTCATCCGGATACCTTGCGGCGACTTCCCGCGCATCCACAACCACCTCGGCCGCGGTTTTCTCGTCCACGGCGCGCTTCGAGCGAATGCGGATGGGCATGCTGGCAGCTTCGGCATCACGCATGCGCCGCACCGTGATCTGACCGACGTTCAGCCAGTCTGCAGGAACCTTGAAGTAGACCATCCGCCGCTGCCGCAGATAGGCATCGAGCGCCCTGTCCAGCGCTTCCAGGTCGCCGAAGGCGGCCGTGGCGGCTGCGAGCTCCGCCTCTCCTCTGTTCATCCGGTTCAGGTAGTCGACAAGCAGTTTACGACGGTCGTTGTCGGTGAATAGATAGTGAAACAGCACCCAGCTTCGGCCATAAAAATTGTCGTAAGCCTTCGACTTGTGGGCGGAATACAGCTTCGAGTCCAGCAGCTCCTGGATGCTCACCTCCTTGGCTTCGAAGAGTTCATACGCGCGATGTTCCGCTGGCAGTCCGAGGCCGACGGTGCCCGCCTTCTCGAACTTCGCCGTCGCGAAAAACTCCGCGAACCCCTCGCCGTACCAGCGGGGCACCATGTAGGGCGCATTCACCGCCATGAAGTGGTGCGCGTATTCATGCATCAGCACGAGTTCCGACTGCGACGCCTTGCTACCCGAAACATCGATGGGAGGAATGATGGCGAAGGAGCCGCCCGCGCTCGGCGAATAGAATCCCTGCACGTAGCGGTTGTCAGTCCCGGATCCGTAGAGCTCGCGGACGATTCGCTCGTTGCGAACCACGTATATCGTCACGCGACTGGAAGGGCTGGGCTTGACCTTCTTCGAGGGCAGCAAAGAACTCATCGCGCTGTGGTAGCGCTCCAGCCGATCGGAGTATTTGCGGATCTCCTTCTCGTTTTCTTCCGCGTAGATCACGAAGTTGTCGCTGCTGGCTTCGTGCCAGTCTTCGGCCACCGCGTGGCCGCCCACGAACAAGAACAACGCCGCCGTCGAAGTGAGAACTCTGCGCATCTGCTGCCCCCTCCCGGAACCCACAGCCTAACTGCAGCAGCCGCATCGTCAACGTCTATCCACCATAGTTCACGAAGCAGGCCGGAACCGACGTCGCTGCACTCCCGCTGCCAGGGCAGTTTGACGCGAGGCCCGGCTTTGGCGGCTATTTCACGTAAGCGCGCACGACGCTCTCGAGGAATTCCCGTCCCTCGAAGAGCGAAGCAACGCGGATCTTCTCGTTGAGGCCGTGGGCATTGTTTTCGCCGGGGACGTTGAACATGCCGCTCATGCCGTACGTCGGGATTCCCGCACTCATGAGGAAGCGTCCATCCGTCGCGCCAGCGGTCATCGACGGAGCGATCGGAACGCCCGGCCACAATTTCGCGGCAGCGGCGCGCACCGGCTTCATGACTTCATCCGTCAGTGCGGGCGGGCTCGAACCGTCGCGACGGCGCACGATCTCCACCTTGACCTGATCGTCGGCGACCGCCTTTTGCAGCGCCTCCTTCACTTGTTCGGGTGTCGTCCCCTGCATCACGCGGCAGGACAAGGTCGTGGTGGCGCGCTGGGGTAACGCGTTGGGTGCGTGGCCCGCGTCAACCTGTGTCGCAACGCAGGTAGTGTGGAGCAACGAGTTGTAGCCCGGGTCGCTCATGAGCGTCGCCAGGGCCGCCTGGTCGTTCGGATCCTTTGCCACCGCGGACATCGCAGCCCCGATATCGCCGCCGAGCGTCGGGCCGGTGACCCGAAAGTATTCGCGCACGACCGCCGTGATCTCGAGCGGAAACGCGATCTCCTCCACCTTCAGGGTTGCGCGCGCCAGGCGATAGATGGCGTTGTCACGCTCGGGTCGCGAGGAATGCCCACCTTTGTTGGTGACTTCGAGCGTGTACACCTGGTGGATCTTTTCTCCTGCCTGCACCTGCAACACGAGGTGCTTCCGGCCGTCGGCAGAAAGCAGGCCGCCCGCGCCTTCGTTGATGGCGAACGCCGCGTCGACGAGCTCGCGTTTGTTCTTGAGCAGGTAGTCCACGCCGTTCACGCGGTTGGAGGTCTCCTCGCCGCAGGTCAGCGCCATGATGAGGTCCCGCTTCGGCTTGAAGCCGCGTTCCTGCTTCAGACGCATCATGAGGTCGAGGAAAACGGCGGCCATCGCCTTGTCGTCGGCCGAGCCGCGGCCGAAGAAGTAACCACCTTCCTCGATGAGCTTGAACGGATCGCGTTCCCAGTCGGCGCGCTTTGCATCCACCACGTCGATGTGCGCGAGCAGCAGCACACCTTTCTTCTTGGCGCCCGGGGCGCGAATGCGGGCCACCAGGTTTCCGTCATCCGGTTTGCCTTCGGGAATCACGACATGCAATTCGTCGGCTCCGAATCCCGCGGCGAGCAACCGCGACTCTGCAGCGCGAACGACCTTCGTGCACGAACCGGAGGACGGGGACGAGTCGATCTCGACCATCTCCTGGTAGATCTCGCGAAACGCCGCCTTTTCGGCATCCGCGCTCTGCGCGTGAGCGGAGGCGGTAACGGCGAGCATTGCGACGACAGCGGATCTGATGGACATGGGTGGCGGTCTCGCTTGAGAAGTCTGGGTGTGAAGCCTCCCACAACTTCGCCGACAACTGAATCCTCCCCAGGTCGGCTGTGCACTTCAATCCCACATCGGCTAGCCTTTCCGCATTGAGAACCTGGGGAGAAGGCGGCATGAAATACGGCGCTCTCGTCGCGATGTTAGCGATCTCCGGCTGCGCAAACCTTCCGCGCGAGGCGCCCCCGGCGCCAGCGCCAGCACCCACGCTCAGCGTCTTCGTGGTCGCGCATCCCGATGACTGGCAACTCTTCATGAACCCCGATGCCTTTCACGCCATGGACGAGCCGCATGAGAAAGCCGTGTTCGTGCACGTGTCGGCCGGCGACGCCGGCAAAGTGCTGGGCGGCACTCCGACGCCTTACTACCTTGCGCGCGAGGAAGGTGCGTTGCGCGCCATTCGCTTCATGGCCAACGCCGCCAATGCCACCGCCGCGCTGGGCGCGGACAGCAAGCCCGAGGCCGTCGATCGCGCAGGCCACCAGGTGGCGCGCCACACCTACGCCAATGCCGTCGCGTATTTCCTGCGCATCCATGACGGCAACATCGTCACCGGCGACGTCTTTCAGGAACACCCGCTGTCGCTTCAACGATTGCGTCTGGGCACGTCCGTCGAGACGAAAGCCATCGACGACAGCGCGCGGTACACCGGTTGGGGCGATTTCGTCGCGACCCTCGAAGCGGTCATCACCAGTGAACGCGCACCTGGCACCGCGCTGACCCTTCACATCGCCGAACTCGACGAGGGTCTCAACCCTGGCGACCATCCGGATCATCGCGCCGTGGCGTTCGCGATGGAGGAAGTCGCCGCTCGCCTGCCCTGCGCCCGTGTCAGCCGCCACCAGGAATACGCGACGCGCGACCGCCATGCCAATGTCACGGGCACGGACTACATGATCGACGTCGGAACCTGGGCCGCGACCGCGTCAGGTCTCAGCGATCTTCATGCTGGCAGCACGTGGGAGCCGGAACACAACGCGTGGGTTGGGCGTGACTATCACCGTACGCAGGAACCGCGCGCCCCCGAGTGCCAGCAACAGCAGCAGCAGCGATAGATCGAGCGATCCACCACCCCCGCCATCCTTGTCGGGAGGCGGCGCCGGAGGTGGGGGTGGCGGTTCGGGCTGGGGCTCGGCCGCCGGCAGCGCCTTCACGCAAGCGTAGCTGTCCATCACCTTGTCGATCTCGTCGAGACTGCACTGGGAGAAGGACGTCACGGACGTGCTGAGCATCGGCGTCATGATGTATTGATTCTGCGGCGTGGACGCGCATTGCTGTGAGCCGTCGTGCGGGGCGCCGAAGACATGGCCTATCTCATGTGCCGTGATCAGCGTATCCAGCGCGGCGCTGCTGTGCGCCATGGTGAGGCTGGCGGAGTAACGCGCGCTGCAGAGCGCCAGCGTGTACGCGACACCCGCGGTCTCGCCATCGAGATTGCGGCCGGTGAACAGATGCGTGAGGCCGGTGGCCGAAAGCGTCGGCGTCTCGCGTCGCAACAGGCCTAACTCCTCGAGCAGAGAATTCGAATCCGTGGTCGCGGACAGGCCGGCCGCAAGTTCGCCGGCGATGTCGAGGGACTCGACACGCAGCTCCACTCCCACCTGTGAACTGAAGATTCCGTCCACGTTGTTGAGGCGAGTAAGAATCGCATCACGCGCCTGCGCTTCGCTCGAATAGCGGTCCAGATAGGCGGCGTCGGCAAGCACGGAGATCTCGACCCCTTGGGTGGCCACGCCGGCCTGCAGTGCCTGCTTGTTCGCGCGCAACTCGCCGACCATGGAGTCATAAGCGACGGCGGCATCTTGCGGCACATCCACTGCATCACCGGCGAATGAAACGCCCCGCTCCAGCACGGCGTCCGACAGCTTGTACATCACCGTGCCGGCCGCGCCGAGATTGACTCCGTCGGGCGCAGCATCCACCACATACAGCTCGCGCCCATCCCAGATCAGGCCGCGCGGCAGGCCGTCGTGAATGCTGATGCGTACCCAGGAACCGGGAACGCCTTCGAGAGCACCCTTGTACAGCTGCACGGAACTGCCCGCGGCGACGTGCGCCAGCCGCTCGTTGTTAGAGAGCTGCAGGCGAAAGCCGCGGTCGAACGCCTGGAACTCGAGCGTTGCCGCGCCACCCTTGGACGCGCGCGTCAGTTCGGGGCGCAGGTCTTCGCTATGTTGAGGTACCAAGCCTCCCGCGGCACCGCTCCATGCGGGACAGGCGCTGGCCGCGAGCAGGAGCGCGACACAGTGCGCTCGAAGACCGCGTGAAGCTCTGAAACGTGTTTTCCGCATCTCGCACAAGATGCGATGTCCCGGCGCAGCCTGGAAACAGGAACGGCCGGGAGCGGCGTGAAAGCGGGTGCGCAATACGTGCAGGCCGATGCTGACACCGAGCCGAATGCGTCCCCGGCTGTAGTCTCGGTGAACTCCCTACGATCTTGCAGCGCACCACGACTGCGCCTGCAGTAGTCGTTTGCCGGCGGTGCTCGCGCTAATGTCCGCCCCATCACGTCGACATCCATCAGGGAGAAATCGATGAACAAGAATCTTGCCGTCCTCATGTACGCCGCGCCGGTGTGTGCGCTCGGCGTGAGCCCGGTCGCGATGGCGCAGCAGGATGATGACTCGGTGTTCGAAACCATCACCGTGACTGCGCAGAAGCGCGAGCAGAGCATCTATGACGTGCCCGTGGCGATCAGCGCGTTCACGCCGGAGAGCATGGAGAAGCAGGGCATCGTCGATCTCACCGACATCGGGAAGTTCGTGCCCAATCTCAACATCACCGGTTTCTCGGCGGGCCACACGTCCTCGCAGAATCCATTCATCCGCGGCATCGGCCTGCAGGACCACCTGATCACCACCGAGCCGGGCGTGGGTGTGTACGTGGACGGCGTCTATCTGGGCCGGCAGGTGGGACAGAACTGGAGCCTCGCCAACATCGAGCGCGTCGAAGTGTTGCGAGGCCCGCAAGGCACGTTGTACGGCCGCAATTCGATCGGCGGCGCCATCAACATCATCACGCGCAAGCCGGGCGACGAATCCGGAGGAAAGATGTCGTTGACCGCGGGAACGCGCGGAAGGCTGAACGGCGATGCGTACATCGACATGCCGCTCTCCGACGAGTTCGCCATGTCTTTCAGCGCGGCCTACCAACGCCGGGACGGGCTCGGTGACTTCCTGCTGGTCGAAGATCCGGTCAAGGATGTCGGCGAGATGCAGGATATTTCCGGACGCATCGCCATGCGGTGGAAGCCGGCCGATAACCTGTCATTCCTGCTGACGGCCGATGGCAACGATGGTGAGAACGGCCTGCGCCCGTACGACACGTTGATCGACGAACTGGGCGCGGCGTGCCGGGCCAATCCCCCTGCTCTCCCCGCCACTTGCGATGCCGCCAACGGCGCCGTCTACAACGCCGGGTACCGAAATTCCGACCAGGCGGCCGATCCGTACGACAACAACACCGGCCAGGAAAACCAGATCGAGGTGACCAACAAGGCCTACGGCGTTTCGCTCACCGTCGACCTCGGCATCTCGGAGGCGCTCAACTTCAAACTACTCGCGAGCGATCGTCACTCCGAGTACAAGGCCGGCCTCGACGACGACAGCTTCAACGACGACTTCCTGTCGTTCCCCGAGATCGGCTCTGCCGACCAGCAGTCGGTGGAATTGCAGGCCACGGGCACGGCGGGCGCCATCGACTACGTGGTGGGTCTCTTCTACTTCGAGGAGGAGGGACAGAATTTCCAGAACGACACGCAATTCAATTGCGGCACCAAGTCGACACCGTGCACGAGCCCGCCCGGCGCCGACTTCTTTCTTCACCAGGAATACGACAGCTTCGCCGTCTACGCCAACGTCGGTTTCCAGGTGAATGAACAGTTTCGCATCGCGGCCGGCGTCCGGCAGACTGAGGACGACAAGGCGGCCGACACCGAGCCCGTGGTGGGAGTCATCGGGGCGTCCAACTCCAACGACGGTTCGGAGACCACCTGGGATCTGTCGGCCTCGTACAAATTCGCGGACCGGTTGACGTTCTATGGTTCCGTGCAGAGCGGCTACCAGGCCGGCCAATACCCGGCGCGTCCTTTCTGCCTCTTCGGGAACCCCGACTGCTTCGTGGCCACCGAGAACGTCACGGCCATCAACTACGAAGTGGGTATGAAGGGAGAACTCTTCGACAACTTGCAGTTGAGCATCGCCTTGTTCAACACCGAGTACACGGACCTGCCCTACCAGGTGAGCACGACGACGGGAGCCGGCTTCAACACTCAAAGCATCGTGGTGGATCAGACCTCGCGCGGCGCCGAGCTCGAAACCACCTGGGCGGCCACCGACCACTTCCGCCTGCATGCGACCGTGGGATACATCGATGCGGATGTCGACGATCCGAATCCCGCCGCCGTGGCGCCGCTGACGCCGGAGCTAACTGCCTCGATAAGCCCCGAGCTGACGATTCCCGCAGGCAGCGGAGAAGTCACGTTCCGCGCCGACTGGTCGTTCCGGGATGACATGTATGGCGAGCCGAGCAGCGACCCCGCTCGGTTCACGCTCATCGAGAGCCGCGACCTGATCAATGCCGACATCAGCTACCAGTCCGCCGACGGCAAATGGAGCCTCGGGCTTTACGGCCGCAACATCACGGACGAGCGCTATGACAATGCGCGGCTCAACACGGGGGACTACGTGCTGGTCATGCTGAGCAATGATGCGAGCGAGTTCGGGTTACGGTTCACCAAGGAATTCTGAAACGCGCGGGCTCCTCAATAGCAGCTCGTGAGCGAGTTGACCCAATCAGTGAGCAACGCCGCCCCTTCGGCATCCACCATCGTCGATCCGACGGGCGGCATGCCGTTCGCGTCGCGCCGGCTCATGCGTGCGATCAGCACGGAACGTGCCGCGATGCCTGGCGCGATGATCCGTGCGTTGGCAATGCCGAGATCGCCGTTGGTGGGAATCCTGCTGCAGGTCTTGGTGTCCGCGAGTGAGGTGGAGTAACGCAGATCAATGTCGACGGGCGTGGGGCCGTTTGGACGATGGCACTGCGAGCAGTTGGTGTGCAGGTAGCTGCGCGCGCGCTCGTTGAGCGTGCCCGGCGTTCCGGTGGGATTCGGATACGGAACCACGTCCGTGGGGTTGGCGATCGGCGTTGCCATCGTGTTGATGGTGTTGAGCGTCACGAGCTGGTGGGCATCGCGGCCGGTCTGCGGATACGTGATGTTGAACGCGAGTTGTTTCGTTTCGGGGCCGAGGGAACGTCCGGCAGCCTCGGTGTGGCACATCATGCATTGGCCTTCGCTCGGATAGATCCACGTCTGTCCGCCGATCGTCACTTGCTTGCCGCCGCGCACCAGCGTCGCGTCGGTTTGCTCCGCGTTCCATTCGTAGGTGTAGCCAGCCCAGACGCCGTCGGGGTGACGCATGAGGAGACGCGTCTCGATCAGGCGATTCTCGAGACGGAAGTCCTTCTTCAGCACCGTGCCGTTCGGGAAGTCCCAGTCGCCGCTTGCATTGACGGTGATGTTCTGTCCGTCCGGCAGTCCGATCCAGCGTTCCTTCGCCGCGCCGTCCGACCAGAATGGCGCGTTCGGCGTATAGGGAATCAGTCCGCTCGCGGGCTTCGTCGCGTCCGACGCGTTCACGCAGCCGGTGGCGGAGAGTTGCGTAGCCGGTCCCCCGGTACCGACGCCAGTGGAGGCGGTAATGCGGTGGATGTCGCGGTAGATGTTAGTCAGGTAGATCTCGCCGTCGTTGTCCTCTGCGAACGACGAGATGTAGAAGCCCGTGGCGAGGCCTTCCGACGCCGTCATCGTCCTCGTGGGCGCCGTATCACCCGGAATGTCCCACACGCGCCCAGTCGAGAAGTCAGCGAAAATGTAGCGGCCAACGAGACCCGGATTCGCTTTGCCGCGGTAGACGTAGCCGCCCGTGACGGCGCGGCCAACCTCGTGTGAAAACTCGGCGATCGGTGGCTGCAGATCCGTCTTGGCGGCGCAGGCCGTGTTGGGCGGAAACGCCGGGTTGGCGGAGTTGTCCAGCGTACCCTCGAAGCAGCGCCAGCCGTAGTTGCCGCCGCGCTTGACGCGACTCACTTCCTCGATGGTGCTCTCGCCTACGTCGCCCACCCAGAGATCACCCGTCTGCCGATCGAAGCTCCAGCTGAAGGGATTGCGGAAGCCCCAGGCATAAATCTCGGGACAGTTCTGCGCACCGCCATCGCCGTTCACTTGGCAACGCGCAGTGCTCGCCGCGAATGGATTGTCGGCCGGTATCGTGTAAAGCCGGTCGCCGCTGGTGCTGCGGATGTCGATGCGCAGGATCTTTCCGAGCAGCGTCGTCAAACGTTGGCCGTTGTCGTTCTTCCAGGAATTGCCGTCACCGGTGCTGATGTAGAGAAAGCCGTCGGCGCCGAATTCGATTTTGCCCGCGTGGTGATGGACGGATTCTTTCTGGATCTCGAAGATGATGCGCTCTGAGGCAGGGTCGAGCGTGAGCCCGCCGTCATGCGACGTAAATTCCGAAAGCCGTGAATTCGGCCCGCCCAGTGGGCGGTCCAGGGTGGTGTAGTACAGATACACGCGCGGGTCACCGGGGAAACCGGGGTGAAGCGCCATGCCAACCAGGCCGCATTCGGCGCACGTGGCGTCCACACGAGCGGTGAGATCGATGACGAGCGAGGTAGTCGAGACGCTCGGGTTGTTGGCGAAAACACGCACGGTGCCTAGCCGTTCCGCCACGAACCAACGACTCGAATCGCCCTTGACCTGCACCATGCGAATGGGCTGATTCTGGAACCTGAGATTTGGAAACACCCGCTCCGTGGCGAGAGTGGTGCTTCCCGTGGCGCGGTCGGGCGCGACACAAGAGGTGTTGCTGGGCCGCGCATCCAGTCCGGCGACGACCGGCGGAGGGCTCGGCGGACTCGGTGCGCTCGGCGGAGGCGCCTCGGGACCTCCGTCTCCGCTGGAACATCCGGCAATCAACAACGCGGTGGCGACGGCAAGTCCGCGACGCATCCGCGAACTCTTCAGACAATGGACTGCCTGGTCGTAGTAGTTGAAATTCATTTGTGGGCGCGATCCTTCCCTGAGTGCCCACACAATAGAAAAGGGCTGGTCGTCTGAACGCCAGCCCTTTCCTTCATCGCCTGTTGTCGAACGATTACTCGTGCGACGACTTACCCATTGCGCGTCATCATTGCACTGACAACGCCGGCGGGGACGCAGGACTCGCGGCATCCACCACGCCGTTCAGGTTGATGGACCGATCCAGTGAATTCAGCCAGTTCTCGAGGTTGCTGTATCCATTGGAGGCGATGGACGCCGGATTGGTGGGCAGGGTCAATGTCCGACGGTTGTACGCGTATGACGGCCAGCCACCCGCATTCTTCTTACAACGAGTGGTGCCATTGGATGCCACGCAGTTGATGACTCCTCCGTCACCGCGGCGCACGTTCAACACGATGCGCTTGTCGACGGAGTCACGATCGGTGGGACGCGCACCTGCGTTGGCCAGCACCGCGGTGTACACCGCGCTATTCGATGACTTGATGGCGACGAGTCCGGTATTCCACACGGGAGCGGTGGTCTGGCTCATCAGGTTCGCGACCACGTCGCCGCCAGTGAGCGCCACCAGCGCCGAGTAGCTGCTGCCAAGCTCCGGCGAGCGGTTGTCGTGAACATACACACGGCTGCCGTATGGCAGCTTATACGTGCCGGCGGTGTGCACGAAAATCGGTTTCGTGGGTCGGCTGTAGCTGGGGCCACGCATGAAGTAGTTGCCGACGACGGAAGCCTTGGCGACGGTGTCATCCTCGGCCTGCAGATCGAGGTCCATGGTCCCGCGGTCGTAGATCAGATTGTTGACCATGACGAGCTGCGAGGCGCGCGACAGCGGATTGCGCTCCACGATGTGCGCCAGAAGATTGCCCGTGAAGGTAATGCTGCTGTTTTCGGCCGTGCCGAACAGAATGCCGTAGCCGTGGGGCATGTAGCCCGAGCCGTCGTAGTCCGGATGGCGCGACTCGTTGAGAGGTTCAGCGAATATGTTGTTGCTGAACGTGATGTTGTCGTGCGGACCCCAGGTGCTCGCAAGCTCGTCGATGGACCAGCTGAACGAGCAGTGATCGATGACCACGTTGCGCACCGGCGTCGAGGTGGTGCCACTGATCCTGAGCGAATCGCGGTTGTCGGGGTCGGGGCCGTTGGTGTCGTCTCCGGTGCGCACGCGGATGTGCTGGATGAGCACATCGGAACCGTAGATCGCGATGCCGGCACCGCGGATCATGATGCCGGGCGAAGGTGCGGTCTGCCCGGCGATGCGAAGCTGGCCGTTGCGAATCTTGAGATCGGCAGTGATCTTGATGGCGCCGGATACTTCGAACACACAGGTGCGCGGGCCGGATTTGTCGACGCAGGCCTTGAGCGAACCGGAGCCGTCGGCATTGAGGTTGGTCACCTTGTAGACAGCGCCGCCGCGGCCGGCTTTCGTGTCGATGCCGTATCCCGCGCCGCCCGGGATCACCGGAACTGCCCGCACGCTGGCTGTGCCGCACAAGGCCAGCGCGGTGGCTAACAAAGTCGCGGGCTTCATGGCAAGACGGGAGAATGCGTGGGTATTCGAACGGCTAACAGGCTTCATTGCGGACAATCCTCGAA
>Ga0164241_10004013_pt1 | contig 14491 bp, 7 predicted proteins | sample OricomyardsoilBY_FD_108780 | JGI IMG/M metagenome (GOLD analysis project Ga0164241, IMG submission 108780) | Backyard soil microbial communities from Emeryville, California, USA - Original compost - Back yard soil (BY) | ecosystem: Environmental > Terrestrial > Soil > Unclassified | place: USA...
GCCCGGTAGCTAGCAAGCCCGGTAGCTAGCAAGCCCGGTAGCTCCCCGGCAGCTAGTTTCCCGGTAGCTCGAGCGCCTTCTGCACGGCGGCCTGGAGCTCCAACGCCCCACCGCGCGCCAGCGCCGCTTCCAGCTCTGCGCTGCTCCACTCCTGTCCAAGCTCGCCCAGCAAGGGCTCGATGCAACGGGTGCGCGTCTGGTGATGCAGCGCCGGATGCTGCTGCGCCCAACCCAAGAGCTCGCTGGCCCGTTCGAGCTGGCCTCGATCCCGGTGATATCGAGCAAAGCTCGCGATCACGTTCACGACCAGAGGAAACCTGCGAGCGCCGAGACCCAGCTCGAGCGCACGCTCGAAGTATTGCTTCGCCTCCGGGTAACGCCGCTCCGTACACGCCAACAGCCCGAGGTTCTCCAGCGTGTTGATCACGCCCCAGTCGACGCGGCGAGCCTGAAACGCGGCCAGCCCGTCCTGGAAGTAGCGCTCGGCTTGCCGATATTGGCCGCGCAGCATCGCAATATCGCCCAGGTTCATCACGGCATTGGCGAGCTGCGCCGTGTCGGGGGGGCTGAGCTCCCGCGCGTCGCTATACAACTCCGCGGCGTCGTCGAGCCTCCCGCACTGCTTGGCGATCTCGGCCAACGTAAACTTGCACCAGGCGACCGACTCGAGCGCGCCGGTCTCGCGGCACAACTTCATGCAGCGCCGCGCGTAGCTCGCCGCCGCGTCCAGCTCGCCCAGATTCAGCTTGGCTCGCGCCGCCAAACGCAGCGCGCCCTCGATGGCCCACACGTCGTGCAGCTGCTCGCCCACCTCCAGCCCCTGCAGGATCACTTCGCAGCCCTCGCGCCAGGCACCCTGCCTGCCCAGCACCAGGCCCAGCAAACACAAGCTGGTGGGCATGCTGATCGAGCCGCCGTTGAGCTGTCGCTGCAGCTCGAGATTTTCCCGCAGCAGCGCCTCTGCCGCCCCGGGCTCGCCCGCCGTCTCCAGGTGGACTTGCGCAGTGAAGGCCATCGCCTCCGCCAGGCACCAGCCGTGACCAAAGCCACGATAAAACGCCAGGCCTTGCTCCGCGCTCTCGATGCAGCGCTCGGCCGTCCACACGTCGTTCATGACCCAGCCGGAGATGATCGTGGCGAGCGCTCGCTCCCGACACTCGCCCACGTCGGCCATGAGCTCGATCGAGCGCGACATGAGCTCGATCGCCAGCGCACGTTTGCCCTGATCTTTGGCGTGCAGAGCCTGGATCGCCAGCGCCACGCCGCCCAGCCGCTGCGCCTCCGGAGACGGCTCGAGCCCTTCAGGCAGGCACGCGCTTGCCACCTCCGCGCACACCAGTTCCACCTCCGCCCGCGCGCCGCGCCGGCGGTGGTACACGCACAGCGGCCAGAGGGACGCGGAGATGCGGTCCAGCTCCCGCCGCCCGAGCAAGCCCTGCCAGGCGCTGCGGATGTTGCCCATCTCGGTGCTGATTTCCTGCACGACCTGGCGCTGGCACAGCCCCTGCAGTCCTGCTTCGCGCTGCTCCAGGAAACCGGAGAAAAACTCCCCCAGGCGTCGCAGCGTGAGCTCGCGGCTCGGCAGCTCCCCGAGCTTCTCCTCGGCGTATTGGCGCAACAGCTCGTGAATCACGTAACGCGATCCCGAGGGTTGCCACTCCAAGAGAGACTTGCCGAGCAGCTTCGCCAAGTTCTCGAGCCGCGCTCCGGCGACGAACTCGGCGGCGGCCCGCGTGAAGCCAGCGCGGAAGGCGCTCAGGCGGGCAAAGATCTCCTGATCCTTGGGCTCGAGCAACGCCCACGAGTGGTCGAACACCGCGCGCAGGCTGCGCTGCCGGACCGGCAGATCGAGGCGCTCGTCCTGCAAGAAGTCCGGACTGCGCCGGATCTCGTCAGCGATCTCCCGCGGACCGAGCAACGCGACCCACGAGGAGGCCAGCAGGATGCCGAGCGGCATGCCGTGAACGGCACGGCAGACCTCGATGATGGCCGGCATTTGGCGCGCTGGATCGAAATCGGCGCGCACGCGCCGGGCGCTCGCCACAAACAGCTCCACGGCTCCGGGCTCCAGCCCCCGTTCGCCGGCTTCGGTCGCATTCGGCTCCATCCCACCGAGCGCGAACTGCGCTTCACCGCTCAGGCGCAGCGGCTCGCGCGACGTGGCCAACACTTGCACGCGCGGCGCTTGCTCGAGCAAGCGCGCAATGAACCCGGCCGCGGGCAACACGTGCTCGAAGTTGTCGATCAACAGCAGCAACTCTTTCTCGCGCAGGTAGGCGCACAGTTGCGCTCCCGTGTCAGCCCCACCGGAGGGAAAGGCGTAGCCCAGCGCCGCACCCAACACCGAAACGATCAGCTGCGGATCCGAGATGCTGGTCAGATCGACGAAGCAGACGAGCGGGTGGGGACGGGTTCCGCTCTTGGACGGCGGATCGGCGGCGGCGACGCGCCGGGCCACTTCCAGCGCCACGCGGCTCTTGCCCATGCCGCCGGGACCGGTCAGCGTGACCAGCTGCACCGCGGGGTCCTGCAATAGACGCAGGATGCTCGCGACCTCACGGCTGCGACCGATGAACGGCGTCATTGCTCGCGGCAGGCTCGGCAGCTCCAGCGCGCGCTGGCTGCTCTCCGTGCTGAGCCTGCGCGAGCCGACGCCGGAGCTCACGCGCTCGGAGCCGCTCGCAGCAGCAACGCCGCTCTTCTGCAGCGCTTCCAACAACGCGCCGAGCTGGCGTGCGCTCGGGACGCGCTCTTCAGGGTCTCGCGCCAACAAGCGCTGGCTGAGCTCGACCAACTCCAATGGAGCGCCGCAGCCCGCCGCCGCGAGATTCGGCAACGGGTCCTGCAAGATGGCGCGAAATAGCGCTGCCGGCGTCTCACCGCGAAACGGACGTTTGCCCGTCAACATTTCGAACAAAAGTACGCCGAGCGCCCAGAGATCCGCCCGCGCGTCGAGCGGACCACCTGCGAGGGCCTCTGGACTCGAGTACGGCAGCGTGCCGACCAGCGGAGACTTGCCCGGACCTTCCCGGTCGGCCCAGCGCGACAGACCAAAGTCGCTGAGGCGTGGGGTGCCGTCCGCGGCCAGCAGCACATTCTCCGGCTTGAGATCGCGGTGGAGGATCTCGAGATGGTGGGCGCGAGCGAGCGCATCGGTGAGCTCGAGCAGCAGCGCTACCGAGCGCTCGGGGCTCAGCCGCCCCTGCGCGCGAAGCAGGCCGCGGAGCGACCCACCGGGCATGTACTCCATCACGATGCGGTGATCGTCGCCGTGATCGATGCTGGCGATGATCTTGACGATGTTGGGGTGATCCAGGCGGCGCAGGATCTCGCTCTCGCGCGCAAAGCGCAGCGCCACGTCTGGGTGATCCACCAGCACCGCACGCTTGAGCCGCTTGATCGCCACGAGCGAGCCCGTCTCCAGATCGATGCCGCGATACACCGCGCCCATCGCCCCCTCCGCAATCAGCTCCAATTCTTCGAAGCGCTCCTCACACGGATTGCTGGCCAGCGGCGCGACGCGGGCACCCGGCGCGCTGCCTGGCTCCAAACCTGGTAGCGCTTCCTCACGAACCAACACCGCCACGGTGACCAGCCAGCTGCAGTCGCGGCAGATCGCCAGGTGGCGCTCGACGTCACTGAGCGCTTCTGGGCTCAGCCGACCCGCATCGAAGGCCAGGACTGTGTCCTCGTTCAGACAGCCGGGGATCCCCGTACTCGGCATGACCGAACCGTATACGCGGCGCGGCCTTTCCTGGCGACGCTCATTCTGCTGAAGAGCATTCCGTCAAGCTCCCCCAAGATTCTAGAGCGGATGGAGAGATCGCGCAGGGCTGCTCTGGTGCCCGATCCCAGCTCTCAGATGTGCAACCAATTTGGGGCAGACGTGCGCACGAGGGGATTGCCCAACCAGCCGTATTTCGTAAACTATACGGAATCGTTTCCACATACTTGGGTCTGCCCCCCAAGGAGGCTCTCACTTGACGCATCGTTCGTCCCTTTCCGCCACGTTCGCCGGTGCTCTGCTCTCGATCCTCGCTGGTGCCTGCGGTAATCCCGCAGACGGCACTGCGGGGGATGACTCGGGAGAGATCAATGCCTTCGGCGCTCCGCCGGGCGGCAGCAACAGCAGCAACCGTCCCTCGAACGAACCGAACACGTCCCAGACTCCGTCGGGAGACGGCACCGGTACTGGCGACACGGGCAACGGCGACACCGGCAACGGCGACACCGGCAACGGCGACACCGGCGGCACGAACCCCGAGACGCAGCCCGACGGCATTGGGCTCGATCCGGGCGCGACCCCTCCCGTCAACGGCGAGACCGGCAGCGGTCAAACTCCCGTGCAGACCCCCCCGGTGGAGCAACCGGCGGTGCCGGGCGACGCCCCCGCTCCCTTCCTGGAGCGACCCACGCGCGGCACGGCCAACCTCTTCACGGACGTGCTCGGCATCCCCGTGGGCGAAGTGGACGCCAAGCTCGATCTGGCGGTCAATCGCTTCTTCGGCATCGGCACCAACGAGCCGAACACGCCCACGCGCGACCAGGGCTTCCGCGTGTATTACGAGCTGCCGCAAGATCGCAGCATGGGCTTCATCTGGACCACGGATTCCAACGACATCCGCAGCGAGGGCATGTCGTACGGCATGATGATCGCCGTGCAGATGGACCACCAGGAGCAGTTCAACAAGCTCTGGAAGTTCGCCCAGCAGTTCATGCAGTTTCCGGGCAACAGCGGCACCACCAGCTGGCGCTACAACTTCCGCTGGCAGGGCAGCGTCAACACCAGCAACGCCAACAACTGGCAGATCAACTTCCCCGAAGCCAACGGGCCCGCCCCGGACGGCGACGAGTACTTCGCGGCCGCGCTGTACCTCGCGGACCGGCGCTGGGGCAGCGGCGGTGGCGTCAACTACGAGCAGGACGCGGACAACATCTCCAACGCGATGATCAACAACCCGGCGGCCAACGGCCGCACCCCGCTGTTTAACGCCGCCAACAACCTGGTGGTGTTCTATCCGCAGGGCAACTCCGCCAACTTCTCGGACCCGAGCTACAACCTGCCCGCCTTCTACGAGCTCTTCGCTCTGGACGGCGCCGCGAACAACAGCGCGCGCTGGAACACCATCGCGGACTCGAGCCGGCGCCACCTCGTGGCCTCGGCCCATCCGACCACGGGCCTGCACCCGGACTACGCCAACTTCGGCGGCTCGCCCAACAACGGCGGCTCCAACCACGATCAGTTCCGCTTCGACGCCTGGCGCGTGGTCATGAACATGGCGGTCGACTACGCCTGGTTCAGCCAAGACTCGCGCTTCGTCACGCAGGCCAACAAATACCACGCCTTTTTCACCAACCAGCTGAACGACAACAAGGACAACGTCCGCAACGCCACCTTCGCCATCGACGGCAGCAATGCGGGCGGCGGCAGCTCCACGGCGCTCACAGCCATGCTCGGAGCGGGCGCGCTGGCCTCCACCGCCCCCAACCGCAGAGACTTCGTCGATGCCGCGTGGAAGGTCTATCAGCAGAGCGGACAGTACCGTTACTACCAGGAGTCGACGTACCTGCTGGGCATGCTGAACACCGCCGGCCTCTTCGGCTACGAGTGGCCGCAGTAAGCACGGCGCACGATAAAGATCAGGGGAGGAGGGGCCGGACCTCCTCCTCACGGCTGCATCGCACGACTCGGCACAGCGAGCGTCAGGCCCCCGCGCTGCGTCGCTCGCTGCGATGCTGGGTACTGCCGCTGCTCCTCGGGCTGAGCGGGTGTCGCAGCGCTCCGCCGGGCGACCCGGCGCCTTCGAGCGTTGCCGCGCCAGAGCCCACCGCTGCCCCGCCGGCGGCGCAAACGCCAGAGTTGGCTGCGGCGGTCCCGAGCCAGGAGCACCAAGTGAGACCCGCGCCGGGCCCCCCTGCGGCCAACGCGGGCGCTCCGGCGAGCGGCAACGCAGGCAGCGGCGGCTCTCCGGGGACGGCCACGGCGGGCGAGCCAACACAGGGTGTGATCGAGGTCGCGGGCGAGCGCCTGGTGATCACGCTCGCCGATGCCCGAGCGCTGCAAGCGGCGCTCCTCGAACAGCTCGCTCGCTCGAGCCTGGCCGACCAGGAGCAGCTGTCCGGAGCGGCCAGGGCGGAGATCCAGCTGGACCCGCAGCGCGTGCGCATCGGGCGCTGGGAGTTACGAGACTATGGCGGCAAGCTGACGCTCTACCTGCACTACAGCGGCGCCCGGTTCTTCCGGGCGCAGGTGCGGCAAGAGGCGGGCGGTTGGTCCGTAGAGGAGCCCACGCCCGGGGAAATCTTCTACATGCACTGAGCGCGCTGCGGGCGCCGCTCGCTCACTCCGCCGAGTAGATCTCCGGGCAACGCGGCTTGGTCACGTCCACGGGGCAAGTGAGCGCCCGGTAGAACTCGAGCGGGTGCGCCGGTTGCTCGTACTCCGGCGGGATCTCGAGCCCGGCGAAGCTGCGGAAGTATTGCAGCGAAGCGTCTCGCCACCACACTGCTTCGTCCGCCTGGATCTTCAGAAAGCCGGCGATCTCGCCATAGCGCTGCTCGTCCAGCTTGCCCTCGATACCGGCCCAGGTCGTACGCATCGCGCGTGCCGTGGCCACACCCTTGCTGTAGCGATCGACCAGCTCGTTCCACAACGTGCGGCCGGAGCTCAGCGTGTCGTTCCAGCCGACGTGGTGGAAGAACAAGAGCAGGTCGTCCGGCGTCGTGGCGCGGTCCGCGAACAGGTTGCCGACCGCGGGGTTGTATTGGGCCACGGCATTGCTGCCACTCGCCGTGCGATCGAAGCCGATGCCGGCAGCATCCGCGCGGTGATAATAGGTGGGGTTCCACTCCGGCCGAGTCTGATCGGACACCCAGGGACCGGGCCCATAGTGGTGGTTCGTCGCCATCTGATGCGCGAGCCCAAGCGGCGTCATGTAGTTCACGACGGCCTCGCGCGAGCCCATCATCATCTCCGACACTGGAGCGATCACGCTCGGATCGTTCGAGAGCGTCTGCCGGATCCACTCCTCGGCGATCTGCTGCGACGACAGGTCCGGGTCCCACGCCATGCGACCAAACACGTACCAGTTGGCCTGGTTGAATTGAGAGCCCGTCCAGTTGCGGTCCGTGCCCACGTTGGCCACGCCGGCAATGGCGCTCAGCGCGTGACCGTCGAGCGACCCCTCGATCACCTTGGCCACGGTGGAGCCGGGACCGGCAGCGTTGGTATCGGCGCGCAGCACCTCTTCGTACAGCGGCCCGAGGTACGCCAGATGGGTGTCCTCCCCCAGATACTCCTTGGTTACCTGGAGCTCGAGCACCAGCGGCGTCTGGGGCATCGACCCAAACAGCGGACTGAAGGGCTCGCGCGGCTGAAAGTCGAGCGGCCCATTTTTTACCTGGATCAGCACGTTGTCGCGGAACTGACCGTCGAGCGGCTGAAACTCTTCGTACGCCTGCTTGATGCGGTCGGTCGGCGATTCTTGGCTGTACACGAACGCGCGCCACATCACGATGCCGCCGTGCGGACCGACGGCATCTGCCAGCGCATTGGCGCCATCGGCGTGCGTGCGCCCGTAATCCTGCGGACCCGGTTGCCCTTCGGAGTTGGCCTTGACCAGAAAGCCGCCAAAATCCGGGATCAAGGCGTAGATCTCGTCGGCCTTGGCGCGCCACCACGCCAGCACCTCGGGCGCGGTCGGATCGGCCGTCGCCAGGCCGCCGATCTCGATCGGCGCGCTGAAACGAGCCGTCAGATACACGGCGATCCCATAGGGGCGAAACACGTCCGCGATCGCCCGCACCTTGTCCAGGTACGCCGGCGTGAGCACCTGCGCGTTGGCGTTCACGTTGGTCAGCACGCTGCCGTTGACGCCCAGCGAGGCGTTGGCCCGGGCATAGTCGCGATAGCGGTCGGACAAGCTGCCCGGCAGCGCGTCCCAATCCCAGAGCGACTGCCCCGCGTAGCCGCGCTCCACCGTGCGATTGAGGTTGTCCCAGTGATCGAGGATGCGGCGCTTGATCTTGGGCGCGCTCTGTAAGGAGAGCTCGCTCAGGCTGCCGTACGTCTCCAGGTGGCGCAGGAACGCGAACGCACCGTACAACGCGCCGACGTCGCGATTGCCGGCGATCACGAGGGTACGCCGCCCCTCTACCTCGAGCGACTGCACCACGTAGCCATCGTCACCGAGCGCCGCCAAAGATTGTGCGAGCGGCAGAGACGCGAGCAAGGGAGAGCTCTGCAGCGAACCTACCAGGATACTGCCGTCGGCGTCCGGCTGTGCGCTGCGCGCGAGCGGCGCACCGAGCAGACCGCCGATGCCGCGCTCCAGCTCCGCTGCCGCAATGCCGAGCGTCGGCGTATCCGTGGGCGTGACCAGCGAGCGGAGCTGCGCCTGGTACTCGGCGCGCACGGCCGTGTCCCAGACCGGCGGGTAGCGCAGCCACAGGTCATAGCCATCCTCGTTCGCAAACGGGCCGACGGGGCCACTGGCGCCCGGCGGAACCGCGGGCGGCGCAAGCCCAACGGGTTGGGTCACCCCCTCCTTCGTGCCCGTGCCCGTGCCCGTGCTCGCTCCGGGCGTGTCCGACGCCGTCGAGCCGGCGCTGCCACTGCCCTGCGGCCCCCCCGGCATCGAGAGCGGATTGTTGCTCGTCTCCGCTGTCGAACTCGACTTGCAGGACAGCGCCAAGCCCAACGCCAGCGCGACCCCGCAGGCGCGGAGCAGTCTACCTCCGTGGCGGCGCCCCAGCCCCCGCTCGCTACCGGCACTCCCGACGATTCGCTTCGACACCACGACGACCACGCTTTCACCTCGTTGCGCGCACTACTCCGCGCAGAATGAGCCAGATCCGCCAGCGTATCAAAACCTCTCGGCAGATTTGGGGAAGATCTGGAAACGCTCCCGTATTTTTCCGTTGCGCCCAAACACAGTCCACTCGGAGCACCGGACTGTCCAGCGCCCGCGGTGGACGGTCCCCGGGGCAGTTCGAGGTCCTTTACTCCCAAAAAACTCGGGGTTTGTCGCTGCCGGCGCGTTGGCACGGGAGCTGCTTAGAGCTCTGTCAGAAGCAACGCAGCACACGCTGCTGCAGAAGGAACGACAGAAATCATGACCAAGCTCAACCAGACCCAGAGTGCGAACATCAACGTCCTGAGCGAGACGGAGCTCACCCAAGTCGTCGGTGGTCGCGGGCATCACGGCGGCGGTCACCGCAGGGACTACGACTACGACCGCTGCGATTCGCGCAAGCGCAACGACGACTGCGGCTACGGCGGTGGCTACGAGGGTGGGTACGACTGCTGGAACCGGCGCGACAACGACCGCAACGAGGATTGCTACGAGGACAAGTACGAGCGGCGCTGCGAAGACCGCCGCTACTCCTGAGCTCCTCCCCGGGTTGGCTCTCACCGCTCGCAGCCAAGGAAAGCCTTCGGGTTCTGCGACGGTGGGAGCCGCTCTGGTGTCAGTGACTCGTGTCACTGACTCGTGTCACTGCATCGTCCACACACAGCCACGCCTCTCACGCAACGAAGGCGATTCATATGCCTGCCCCCTCTCGATCCGGAGCTCTACACATGCCGCCCGCTCGGCTCGGTCCTGGAGATGCCTCGGAAGCCCAGCTCGCTCGCAGCCGCCCGACGGTGCTGCTCACGCGCCGGGCCATCCCGGCGGCGCCGTGTGTCGGCATCGGGACGGACTCGCAGCCGAGCCCGAAGCCGAGCGCGCCGGCGCCCCTGGCGAACTCGGTCGCAGAATTTGAACGGGCGCGACCCGAGCGCGATTGGCTTCGCGAAACGGCGGTCGGCCTCGGCGCGCTGCAGGGGGAAATAGCGCTGGCGGTGGCACGAGCTGCCGAAGCGCGGCGCCGCAAAAACGAAGCGCCGAACGACAGCAACGTGCTGAGCACGTCAGAGGCCAACGCTTCCACCCACCCCACGCTGGTGGCTCCGCTTTCGGAGGTCCTTGCGTCGGAGGGTGGGCCATCGGAGGTCGTGTCCAAAGCAGAGCCCGGTCTGTTCCGCAGCGCTGCCGTCGAGGCACGCCGCGCCGCAGGGCCCGAGGTCGACTTCAAGACCGGTCTGGAGCCAAAGAGCTGGGGCATGCTGGTGCTGCTGGTATCGCTGATCGGGCTCTCGTTCGGCGTCGCGGCCATCGCCAACGTGGAGGTGACGGCCGAAGCGCAGGGAACTCTGCGTGCCCCGCGCGGGCTACGCCCGGTGGCATCGGTGCTCAGCGGCTCCGTCGCCGAGCTGCTCGTGGAGAGCGGCGACGCGGTGGAGGCAGGCCAGGTCGTGGCTCGCCTCGAAGCTACCGAGCTGCGCGCCGCCCTCGTCAACCGCGAGCGCGAGCTCGAGACCACACGCGGCGACGTCAGCGACGCCAGCCGGCGCGATCGCGAGATGGAAGAGCGTGCGGCGCTGGCCATGCAGCGGCGGCGTGCGGCGCTGCAGGGGCGCATCGAGATCAACGGCCAGCGGCTGGCGGCGCGCCGCCAACAGTCCGACAACTACGAGATTTTGGCGCGGGAGGGCAGCGCGAGCCAGACCGAGAGCCTGAACATGAAAGAATCGCTGCAGCAGGCGGCCGAGAGCGTGTCGGCGCTGAGCGCCGAAGTGGCCCTCTTGGATCTGGAGCTCGCCGATCGCGCCCGGCAGTGGCAAGAGCGGGAGAGCACACGCAAGGCTCAGCTGAGTCGCGCCGAGGCCAATGCGGAAGAGGCGCGCAGCCTGCTCGCCTCGACCGAGATCCACGCGCCCGCCGCCGGCCAGATCGAGTCGCTCCTGGTCTCGCCGGGCAGCGTGGTCGAGGCAGGTGGCCTGCTCGGCAACGTCGTGCCGCGCGGCGCGCCGCGCATCATCGTCGCCTTCGTGCCGAGCCGGGAGATCGCCTTCGTGACTCCGGGCTCCGCGGCCACGGTGGAAGTGCAGTCGCTCTCGATCAGCGAATTTGGGCTGGCCCAGGCGCGGGTCACCCGCGTCTCCAGCGACGTCGCCACGCCCGCCGAAGTGCAGGCCGCACTCGGCGAGCCACTGAGCGGCAGCGTGGTGCGGGTCGAGCTCGAGCTGACCGAGTCCGAAGCCAGCGCGCGCATGGACGGCCACCTGCGCTCCGGCGAGCGCGTGACCACCCGCCTGCACCGCCGCCAACGCCGCGTGCTGACCCTGTTGTTCGACTTCGTACGGAAGTGGCTGGCATGAGGCGCTTTCGGCTCTGGCCCCGGCGCATCCACCCCATCCAGCAGATGGAGGCCGCCGAGTGCGGCATCGCTTGCGTGGCGATGGTGCTCGATTTTCACGGCTGCTCGGAGCCGCTCAAGACCCTGCGCGACGCTTGCGGCACCTGCCGCGACGGCAACTCCGCGCTGGATCTGCTGCGCGGTGCCCGCAGCCGCGGCCTCGAGGCGCGCGGCGTGCGGCTGGAGCCGGAAGCGCTGGCAGAGCTGCGCCTGCCCGCCGTGCTGCACTGGGAGCTCAACCACTTCGTCGTGCTGGAGCGCTACGCTCCGAGCGGCGCGCGCATCGTCGATCCGGCGAGCGGCCGGCGCGAAGTGGACGCGGAGACGCTGGACCGTTGCTTTTCCGGGATTGCGCTCGAGTTTGCGCCGACCGAGGCGCTGGAGCAGAAGGCGCGCCGTTTCCCCGGCGTGCGCCAGTATTTTGCCGAGCTCGGCAACGTGAAGGGCGCGCTCGGCTTCGTGCTGCTCGCCGGCGCCTGCATGCAGCTGCTCGGCCTGGTCTCGCCCGCGGTGAGCCAGCTCCTGATCGACGAAGTCATCCGGCCCTCGCGCAAGCAGTGGCTCGCAGCGCTGCTCGCGGTGCTGGTGTGCTCCGCCGTGGCAGAGCTCTGGCTGCGCTGCTTGCACGGCTTGGCCATGGCGCGGCTGCAAGGCGCGCTCGGCTTTGCTCTGACCGAGAAGCTGGGCAGACACCTGATCCGGCTGCCGCTCAGCTTCATCGAGAGCCGCAGCCGCGGCGATCTGCTCGATCGAGCCAGTAGCCAAGGCGGCCTGAGCCAACTGCTCAGCAGGACGGCTCTCGGCGCCTTCGACCTGTTCTTCCTGGTCGCGCTGACCGCGTTGATGCTGGCGTACGACGTGCGGCTCGCGCTCTTGACCCTGTCGATCGATCTGTTGCGGCTGCTCGCGGTGCGCTTCTTTCGGGAAGACGTGCGCCAGCGCGCCGGCGGGGAAATCGCGGCACGCGCCCGCGAGCACGCGGTGATCCTGGAAGCGACGGCCTCGGCAGAGCTGATCAAAGCTTTCGGTATCGAAGCGAGCGTGCGCAGCTGGTTTGCGCGCCGGCTCTCCGAGCGCTTGCGCTGGTCGGTGCGCACCCAGCGGCTGAGCACCACCACGGGCCGACTGCTATCGGTGTTCGACGCTGCCTCGCGCGCGCTGGTGCTCTGGTGGGGCGGCAACCAAGTCATCGACGGGCGGATGACGCTGGGCGTATTTGCGGGCTTTCTGGCGATCCGAGGGCTGGCCAGCGCACCCTTGCAAGCGCTGGTGGGCACGCTGGAGAGCTGGCTGTCCTTGCAGAGCACGCTGACGCGCGCGGAAGACCTGTTCGAGGAACCGCAGTTGCCCGAGGGTCGGCGCCTCGCCGAGCACCTGACGGGGCGGCTAGAGCTCGAGAACGTGGGCTTCCGCTACGGCAGCGGCGGCGCCTGGGTGCTGCGCGGCGTGTCGTTGCGCATCGAGCCGGGCGCGCATGTGGTGTTCGTCGGCCCCTCCGGCCAGGGCAAGTCGACGCTGCTGCGCCTGATCGCCGGGTTACTCCAGCCGAGCGAGGGCCGCGTGCTCCTGGACGGTGTCGACCTCCGAGAGTACGCGACCGAGTCGCTGTCGCGTCAGGTCGGCAGCCTGGTGGGCGAGCCGCTGGTCCTCGCCGACAGCGTGCGGAACAACCTGACCCTGCGTTGGCCCGAAGCGCCGCCGGCCGCGATCGAGCGCGCTGCGCGAAACAGCTGCTTTCAGGAGGTCGTGGCGCGCTTGCCTCGCGGCTACGACTCGGCGCTCGAGGCGCGCGGTGCCAACCTATCCGGCGGGGAACGGCAACGTCTCGGCCTGGCTCAAGCCTTGCTAGGTGAACCTCGCCTGCTGTTCCTCGATGAAGCCACCTGCTCGCTGGATGCGGCAACGGAGTCCCGGGTGCTCGACCATGTGCTCGCGCTCGGCGCCACATTGGTCTCGGTGGCCCATCGCCCCGCCGTGATCCAGCGCGCCCACCGAGTCTTCGAGGTCGCCGAGGGCCGGGTAACGCTGGGCCGCGCCGCTCCGCCAGGCGCCCAGGCCCCGCAGCGCTCCCACGGTCATCTCACGCTGCTGCGCAGTCAGTCCCGAGCCCCCGATGAGTCCGAGCGCTCCGAAGCTCGAGAAAGTGCCTCGTGCCCAGCCTGACCCACTCCCCCGCGGCGCCCCGCAAGTTCGAGCGCCTGTTGCTCGAAGCGTTGCTCCAAGAGCGGCCGCTCCTGGTCAAGCTCGGCGCCCTCGCGCTGGTGGGCGCGCTGCTCGGGCTCGGTCTACCTCAACTCTCGCGCATGACCATCGACGAGGCGCTGCCGACGACCAGTCCGCGCCTGCTGCTGGTGCTCAGCGTCTGCGCCGTGCTGGTCGGTGCGCATCAGGCCTGGGCAGGCTGGATGCAGGACAACACGGCCACCGCCCTCGGCGCCCGCGTCGAGAGACGCTCGCTCGATACGCTGTTGGGCGCCCTGCTCGCGTCCGACTACGGCCTGCTCCGCAAGCGCGACGCAGGTTGGATGGGGGACACGCTGGGCGGAGCCAGCGGCGTGGTCCACGGCTACGTGTCGACCTTCGTGACCGTGGTCACGCAGGGCTTCTTTGCCCTGTCGTACCTCGCGCTCTTGCTCTCCAGCTCGCCGCTCGCCACCGCGTTGGTGGCGCTCGCCAGCCTGTGTATTGCTGCCGTTTCCTGGCTGTTCGTGCGCTGGGAAGCGCGGCTCGCCAAGGTCGCTCTCGACGCCTCCAGCCGCCAGCAAGAGCTCTTGAATGGGCTCGTCTCTTCGCTCGCCGCGTTGCGCGGGCTGTTCTGCACCGAACGGCTGGGAGGGCGCTGGCGAGACAGCTTGCGCACGTCCACGCTCGCCAGCACCGAACGCGTGCGCGCGGCGACGCTGCGCGGGCTGGTCGTGGGCGGAGTGAGCCGTGCGCTCAGTGTCGCCGTGATGGCGTGGGCCATCTACCGCTCCGTATCGAGCGAGTCCGGCATCGGTGAAATGATTCTGCTGACCAGCGTCGCGGCCGGCCTCTCGGGTTCGCTGCTCTCGCTGTCCAGCGCCTGGCTCGGCTTTCGCGCGCTCGAACCGCAATTCGAACGCATGAACGAGCTGCTCGCCGCAGCGCCCCCCAAGACCGAACGTCTCTTGCCGCAGCCGACCGAAGACACGCTGGTGCTCGAAGACGTCTGGTTCCGCTACACGGAGGACGGCCGCTGGATCCTGCGCGAACACGCCTGGCGCATCGA
>Ga0164241_10004014_pt1 | contig 14491 bp, 11 predicted proteins | sample OricomyardsoilBY_FD_108780 | JGI IMG/M metagenome (GOLD analysis project Ga0164241, IMG submission 108780) | Backyard soil microbial communities from Emeryville, California, USA - Original compost - Back yard soil (BY) | ecosystem: Environmental > Terrestrial > Soil > Unclassified | place: USA...
CTTCGCAAAAACTACGGGTATTATTACCGCTTCAGTAGCCTACACTTTAGGATGGAGTACGCGCAAATTTTTAACCTTAAACCAAGGTGAGGCATTTCCCTTTAAATACGACCGCAGGCATAACCTTGCAGCGCAAATTAATTGCCACATAGGTAAGCATTTTGATGTAGGCGCTGCTTGGGTATATGGTAGTGGTAATATGTTTACCTTGCCATTGCAAAAGTATACTACCTACTCGGGCGCAGTATATACCGATTACGTTACGGCCAACAACACGGGCAATAATTATGTTGATCAGGTAACTACCTATACTAAGCGTAACGCTTACCGTTTACCCTCTTACCAGCACTTAGATGTTTCGTTTACATACCATAAACGGGTGAAGAAGATTGAGCATTCGTTTAACCTAAGTGTTTACAACGTTTACAACAGGTTTAACATATTTTCGGTGTATACCGATTACCGCCCTGCCGATGATGGTGGCAGGCAATTAGTATTTAAAAAGTTAAGCCTTTTCCCTGTGCTGCCATCAATATCATATACCCTTAAATTTGCTGCTACATGATAAATAAATGGGTATATGTTTTAGCCTTGTTTTTATTGGGGCTTACAGGCTGCGAAAAGGATTTTATTATTGACGAACAGCAACAGGATAATAAGTTAACTGTTAATTGCATTTTTAATAATTACAGCGTATTTAAGGTATATCTTACGCGCAGTAATTCCTTGTCGGGTAGCTCAAAATTAGTATCAGTTTCCGATGCCATTGTTACACTTTATGAGGATGATACAGAAAAAGAAAAATTAGTTTATGTTCCAAGCGATTCAGCTAATACATTCGGTTCTTATCAATCTGCATTAATACCTACAGCAGGTAAAAAATATACCATTAAGGTTGAACATTCAACATACGGTACCGTTACCGCATCCGATGTTATGCCCGCACTTACTACCATAGCCAACGCACAACTATTAATTTATGATGATACAGCTAACAGTGACCTTTCGACCCTGCAAATAAATTTTACAGATGATGGTAATAGTGCTAATTATTACAGGCTTACCCCCTTTATTATAGTAACAACTAATGCATTGCCTGATGGAACTACCGATTCCGTTGATCATGACTATGCCTTTGGTACACGTACAGAGCCATTGAGTACTTTAACAGGAACTGTACGCGATAATAATTGGGATTTGCTTTTTACCGACCGCAATTTTAACGGGCAAAATAAGTTGCTGAAATTTACTGCTACATCTGTAGGTTTATTGCCCAATGATAGGGCTGTGTTTTATGTGCAATTGCATACTGTTTCGTACACTAATTATCAATATTATAAAACGCTCGAACTGTATCGTAATAGCAACAATGGCGAATCGGAACCTGTACATGTGTATGGCAATGTGCAGGGTGGTTACGGTATATTTGCTGCCGATAATCTTTTTCAGGTTCCTGTAACTATTCAATAAGGGTATGAAGAGTAAACTAATATTATGGGTGGCAGCGGTTAGTGCAATAGCTGCATTATCATCGTGCAACGGTTGTAACCAACCCAAAAAAAGCAAAGGCAATTTCTTTCGTTATAATCAGTCGTCGGGTATTGCTACTCTCGATCCGGCTTTTGCCAAAGACCAGTCAACTATTTGGGCCTGCAATCAACTATTTAACTCCTTAGTACAGTTAGATGATAACCTGAATACACAACCTGCTATTGCCAAAAGTTGGGAGATAAGTGAGGATGGAAAAACCTATACTTTCCATTTGCGTACTGATGTATTTTTTCAGGATAATGCCTGTTTTACCAATGGCAAAGGCCGTACTGTTAATGCATCCGATGTGGTGTATAGCTTAAAGCGGATAATGGACCCCAAAGTAGCATCGCCGGGCGCCTGGATATTTAATAATAACGTTGATACTACTGCGCCTTTTACAGCTATTAATGATTCTACTTTCCAGTTAAAACTGGCAAGGCCTTTCCGCCCTATGTTGGGTATTATTTCTATGCAGTATTGTTCCATAATACCGCACGAGGCTGTTGAGAAATACGGCGCAACATTCCGCGAGCATCCCGTAGGTACAGGCCCGTTTATGTTTAAGAATTGGAAAGAGGGCGAGGCTATTATACTGGTTAAAAACCCTAACTATTTTGAATTTGAAAACGGTAAGCGCTTGCCATATTTAGATGGGGTTAAGATTTCGTTTATGGGTAACAAGAAAACAGAATACATAGCCTTTACCCAGCATCAGCTTGACTTTATAAATAGCATTGACCAAAGTTACATTGATGAAGTGCTGGACGAAGATGGGAACATGAAAGCTGAGTTGAAGGGCAAATTTAACCTGCTTAAAACCCCTTATTTGAACACCGAATACTTGGGCTTTTTATTGAATAACGATAAAGCTAATCCCATTAGTGATTTGAAAATCAGGCAAGCTATTAACTATGGTTTCGATAGGCGCGAAATGTTGAAGTACCTGCGCAACGGCGTGGGCAAGCCCGCCGAAAGTGGTTTTACGCCTTATGGCTTGCCATCGTACACCGATAGCATTGTGGGTTATACTTACAACATTATTAAAGCTAAAGCCTTATTAGCTGAAGCTGGCTACCCCAATGGCAAAGGCTTGCCACAAATAAAGCTGTATAGCAACGATACCTATAAGGAATTTGCCCTGTTTATAAGCAAGCAACTGGAGCAAATTGGCATGGATATAAAGGTGGAGATTGTGCAGCCTGCCATACTACGCGAATGGATGAGCCAGGGTAAGGTCGATTTTTTCCGTGGTAGTTGGTTAGCCGATTACCCCGATGCTGAAAACTACTTCGCTGTGTTTTATAGCAAAAATGGTTCGCCGCCTAATTACACCCGCTTTAACAACAAGCAGTACGATGCTTTATACGAACAGGCATTGCAAGAAAACGACGATGCCAAACGTTTTGAGCTATACCACCAAATGGACCGCATTATTATTGCCGAAGCCCCTGTGGTGCCATTGTATTACGATGAGGTACTACGCTTTTCGCAACCCAATGTAGCAGGCTTGAATGCGAATGGATTGAACTTGCTTAGCTTAAAAAGGGTTACTGTTAATTAGCGCTTTCATGCCGCTAATAGCACATCGTTATCATTTATCCATCGCCAAACTTCCTCAAGCATATCTGCATAGTCTCCATTGTCGTATGGCTGTATTATAAACTTTAAATAACGCGGCTGCACTTCGTTTTGCAACCTGTAACTGTACACTTTCCCATCTTGGTCATCGCTGTTAGTATGTACAATTTGTATAAGGGCTTTAGGGTATTGGGTATGTAAAATATAAGTTGGCATCTCATCCTCGCAATTCGTTGAGGCCAGCAGGAATCTTTCAGGTTTCATAGCTATCCGTTTTATCAGCTTACAGGAATCAATCCTCAGTCTGTACCAAGAATATATAAAAAGCCGTGCCAGTGCTTAGCCCTGTTAAATAGCATTAGTTTTACTCATCCGTATTTTGAATTTCACCCCCTTTTTATTATAATTACTCTATGAACAAAAAAACCACACAAACAGTATCAGTCGTTGTGCCCCTTGGGTGCAGAGGTTAATGCTGTGTGTTAATAATATACTAAAGCCCTCTGCCAACGCAGGGGGCTTTTATTTTTAGCTTACTCTGTTATACTCCTCCCCCTCGGCGAGGGTTAGAAGGGTAAAAAACAATGGTCAATCATCTATGGTCAATGGTCGAAAAGATTATTTTCGCGCAAGTAAATTATCAATTAGAAATCATCAATCATAAATAGTAATGGAATTACCCAAAACATACGACCCCAAACAGGTAGAAGATAAATGGTATCAATACTGGTTAGATAAAGACTTTTTTCACAGCGAGCCCGACGAACGCGAGCCGTTTACTATAGTAATACCCCCACCTAACGTTACTGGGGTATTGCACATGGGCCACATGCTTAACAATACCATACAGGACACCTTGGTACGCAAAGCGCGTATGGAAGGCAAAAACGCCTGTTGGGTGCCCGGTACCGACCATGCCAGCATAGCTACCGAGGCTAAGGTAGTTGCCATGCTTCGCGAACGCGGCATTAAGAAAAGCGATTTAAGCCGCGACGAGTTTTTGAAATACGCCTTTGAGTGGAAAGATAAATACGGCGGTATTATACTTGAGCAGTTAAAGAAACTGGGCGCCAGTTGCGATTGGCAACGTACCCGCTTTACTATGGAAGATACCATGAGCGATGCCGTACTGGATGTGTTTATCGACATGCACAAAAAGGGCTTAATATACCGTGGTTTGCGCATGATAAATTGGGATCCGCAGGCTAAAACTACCCTTAGCAACGAAGAGGTACTGCACACCGAAGAAAAGAGCCAGTTATACTATGTTAAGTACATGCTAAAGGGTAGTGATGAATTTTTAGCCGTAGCAACGGTTCGCCCCGAAACGATTATGGGCGACGTAGCCGTATGTGTAAACCCGAACGATGAACGCTACAAACACTTAGTAGGTAAAACGGTTATAGTACCATTGGTAAACCGCGAGGTACCTGTTATTGCCGATGAATATGTAGATATTGAATTTGGTACAGGTGCTTTAAAAATTACACCTGCACACGATACCAATGACTACGAAATAGGTAAGAAACATAACCTGGAAGTAATTGATGTATTTAACGAAGATGGCACCATTGCCGAAGTTGCACAGGTGTTTGTTGGCTTAGATAGGTTTAAGGCGCGCAAGTTAGCTACCGCACAACTGGAAGCTGATGGACTATTGATAAAAACAGAGGACATCATTAACAAAGTTGGACGCAGCGAGCGTACCAATGCAGTGGTTGAGCCGCGCCTTTCATTACAGTGGTTTGTGGACATGAAGAAGTTTATGGCCAAGAACCCCCAAGTGTTGGAAGATGTAATGAGCGACGAAATACATTTCTACCCAAGTAACTTAAAAAATACCTACAAGCACTGGATAGATAACATTAAAGATTGGTGTATTAGCCGTCAGTTGTGGTGGGGGCAGCAAATACCTGCCTGGTACAACGAAGCAGGCGACTTAGTTGCCATTGCTAAAACGCGCGAAGAGGCTATTCAATTAGCGGGTACCGATAAGTTGAAACAAGATGAGGATGTAGTTGATACTTGGTTCTCATCGTGGCTTTGGCCTATTAGTGTATTCGATGGGTTTAAAGACCCGAACAACAAGGATATTAATTATTACTACCCAACTAACGATTTAGTAACCGCGCCCGAAATTATGTTTTTCTGGGTAATGCGTATGATAATGGCAGGGTACGAATGGAGAGGAGAGAAGCCGTTTAAGAACGTTTACTACACAGGTATAGTACGCGATAAACTGCGCCGCAAAATGAGCAAAAGCTTGGGTAACTCACCCGATCCGCTCGACTTAATTACACAGTTTGGCGCCGATGGCGTACGGATGGGTATGTTATTATGCTCGCCCGCAGGTAACGATATTTTGTTCGATGATAAACTATGCGAGCAAGGCCGTAACTTTAGCAACAAACTTTGGAACGCCCTGCGCTTAATTAAAGGTTGGGAAATAACGGAAAGCGAAAATGCTGATAACAAAGTGGCTATTGAATGGATTGAAAGCCGCCTGAGCAAAACCATTACCGAGTTAAATGCATCGTTTAAAGACTACCGCCTAAGCGAAGCCCTAATGACTTTATACAAGTTTATATGGGACGACTTCTGCTCGTGGTACTTGGAGTTAATTAAGCCCGATTACCAAATGCCGATTGATAGTTACACCTACAACAAAACTATCGAGGTATTTGAAAAGGCCATCAGTTTGTTACATCCGTTTATGCCTTTTATTACCGAGGAGATATGGCATACCATAAAGGAGCGCGCCGAAGGCGAAAGCATTTGTGTGGCACCTTACCCTAAGGCCGAAACTACGAATGAAGGATTATTAGCACAAGCCGAATTGGCTTTTGAAATTATAACCAACATACGCGAGTTACGTGCTAAAGCAGGTAAAAAGAATACCGAAACTGTTGATGTAGCTTATAGCGGTACCGATACCGTTGACTTTAGCGCCTTTACAAGTAAAATAACCAAACTGGCAAGGGTTGGTGCGTTTACAGCAACTAACGATGATGTAAAAGGTGCTAAAACCTTTATTGCAAAGGGCTACAAGTTTTTTGTAAGCACCGGCGAGGTTGAAGATACCGCAGGCGAAAAAGACAAATTGCAAAAGGAATTAGAATACGCTAAAGGTTTCTTAGCTTCGGTTGATAAAAAGTTGGGTAACGAAAAATTTGTTGCCAGTGCCAAACCCGAAGTAGTAGAAAACGAAAAGAAAAAACGCGAAGATGCCTTACAGAAAATAGCCATACTGGAACAAAGTATTGCTGCGCTGAATTAATCGTTTCGCACAGAGGCACAGAGGATACAGAGATTAAATACAAATGATTGAAAGGTCGGGCGAAAGTCCGGCCTTTATTTGTTTAATAACGGTGTCATTGCGATCCCGATTTGTCGGGAGAAGCAATCCCGTACCAACAAAAGCGATAATCTATTCTGGCTCATGCACAAAATATGATTTACCACCACCCAACAAAAAAAGCAGCGCCATTACAGCGCCGCCTTCATGCTAACCAAATAATAATCCTTATTTTATTTAATACCTGTCATCATTTTGCATTGGCGGTAAGTACCGTAGTTGTTGGTTACACTTATTTGATAAATGTAGCTTCCCGGTGCAAGGTTAATTCCGTTTTTGCCATTGCCAACTGTTATAGTATGGTCGCCTGCGCTTAGTGTTTGCACAGTAGTTGAGCCAACGTTTCGGCCTGCCAAATCAAACAAATCAATTTTTACGCTTGCCGTATTGTTTAAGGTAAAAGGTATAGTGGTTTCATCGCTAAACGGATTAGGAAAGTTTTGGTTCAGTTTAAACTGTCCGCCCGTTTCGGGCTCAAGCGCACCCAAGCCAGTTGCCGTACCGCTACCTTGTATGGCTACTTCGATATAGGCATCGTAACCACCCGTGCTGCTATTAGGTGTTAAGGTTGCTATTTGGTAAGTATATCCATCGCTGAAAATATTATCCTGTGCAAAGTTCATGGGGTCGGCACCTTTGGTATATAGCGATGAGTTGTTGGCGTAAATAGCATTCTTAGTATTTATATCAAATGACATTTGCGATATAGCAGCATACACCGAGCTTACATACACCTGAAAGTGGATGTGGCAAATACGGCCCGAATACCAACCCGGGAAAATGGTGACAAAATCAACTTCGCCATTAACATCGGTCATTTGGTAGCCACGCAAATAAGTTAGCCCCGCCTGGCCTGCATTATTCTGTTGGTCGTAACCGCTGTACAAACCATCTTTATCGCAATGCCAAATATTAACGCGCAGGTTACCCATAGGCTCGCAATTATTTACACCAACAATTTTCATTTTCAGGTTTAACTGTACGCCCGTTTTATCTTCGCGCACATCTTGCCTAAAGTAAGTGCTGTTTGCAGTAAGGTCTAACGGAAAAGGGCCTGCAGTTTCAGTTGGTATTAATGTGCACGATGCTGCTAACTTATCGGCTACACCTTTGGCAAGGGTTACTTTAAATGGTAACAACGATGCAGCACCTGCAAGACCAGCAATTTTTATAAAGTCGCGACGGTTATTCATGGTAATAGGTTATTAGGGTAAACGAATAATTACCTGCAATAGTGAATTTCGGTAGATTAGTTTTAACAGAATAACTATTGAGGTAATTGGCTTTTTTGTGTCGCTGTTTATCACATTGGGCAAAAAATTGTAGGTATTTTTTTTGTGCGTTAAAGCACTAAATATTAAATTACACAAACAGCAGGGTAAGAATAATTATCATCAAGGGTTTAAATCACCTTAAACTCTTATTATTTTAGAGTAGTTTAACGGGAAACTTTAGATTGGTCTAAAGTTTCCGAAACTGGCGGCTGATATGGGTTTAGCGGAAACTCCGCTTGCAAAATAGTATTGAAAAATTTTGTTTGCTATCGTCTAAAATATAACTTCGTATCTGAACAATGTTTAAACTATGGGTGAGAATTCTACTTATGTAAAAAGTGTAGCACAACGCAAGCAAATGCATTATTCGCCAAACTTGCTAAGTACTATCAATAATTCAATTGATAACTGTAAAACCGCCATCATCGAATACGACTCGCGAGAGAAGGGTGTAAGTGTTCGGGAAATTGAACCAATGGCAATAGTTTACAAGGATCGCAAACGCAACTTAGTTGCTTGGTGCCACTTAAGGAACGACTACCGCGCTTTTAGGTTAGACAGGCTGAACTTAATAAAACTAAAACAGGAAGAATTTACCAGAAGGGAAGATTTTAAAGTGGAAGACTTTCAGGACGACCCATCAGGTTCGTACGGCGAAATGTACGAGGAAGAAGATTAATACACACACTAACAAGTGGAGCGGCCCTGCACGTTCTGTAGCAGGGCCCATTTTTTTCTCCTAATTTACTTTAATATATACTTCTTCGTTCCTATCGAAGAAGAAGCTAAGGCTTTTGTTTTTGGCAATGTATGCTTTTAGCTCTTCGGGTGTGTTAAATACCTCATCAATATTCTCGGTTACAGGTTGTAGTATTATTTTACTATAGTCGGCGCCTAACTTTATACGGTAAAAATAATATTTACCATCCTGCGAGTTATTCTCTTTTATATTCAAAAACCTATCGCCTTCAACATTACTTTCAAATGCCTTGTATTCGGTAGTTTCACCTGTTTGGGTGGTTTTACTTGCAATGCTGTAAGTGTAAGCATCAATTTTAGTAACCGTAAATGTTTTGGCGGTGCCTTTAGTTGTTTCCCATTTGCCAAGCAACTTAGCATCTACTGCAACTGTTGGGTTATCAATAAATTGTTTGCTGCCATAAGGGCAGCCGCCTAACGCAATAGTTAAGGCCAATAACGGTAATATCCACTTTAAACTTTTCATGCTGCAATATATTTTAAATTTTTAGTGCAACAATAATAGCTAAATTATTTAGTTTTGACTAAAATAATTAGCTAATGAATCCATACATAAAAGGTCGCGGGGCACAAATTAACCCCGCCAATAAATTTAATAAAAACAGTACAGTAATTTATTTAGACGATTTGCCTACCGAGCAGGAACGGGAAGATGAACTGCTGCATAACCCTAAAACCAAGTACATTGATGTATTCCCCAAATCTATATTAAACAAGGTTGAAAGCCCTGATGTTGGCCCGGCTTGGAGCATGAACCCTTACCAAGGCTGCGAGCATGGTTGCATATATTGCTATGCACGTAATAGTCATGAGTACTGGGGTTACAGCGCAGGGGCCGAGTTTGAACAGAATATATTGGTTAAGAAAAATGCCCCGCAATTGCTACGCGAAAAACTATTGAGTAAAAGCTGGCAACCCGATTCCATAATGCTGGCAGGTAACACCGATTGTTACCAGCCCGCCGAACGAAAATTTAAAATTACCCAACAGTGTTTAGAGGTGTTTATGGACTTAAAACACCCCTTTGGTATTATAACTAAAAATAGCCTGATAGAGCGCGATATTGATTTGCTTTCAGAACTGGCAAAGCTAAGGCTGGTAAAGGTTACACTTAGCCTAACCACTTTAAACGAAGCTATAAAACGGGTTATGGAGCCGCGCACCTCATCGGTACGTAGCGTGTTGCGTACTATCAGGGCATTAGCCGATGCGGGTGTGCCTGTAAATGTAAATGCAGCGCCCATTATACCTGCCATAAATGATGAGGGTATTTTCGATTTGGTAAAAGCCGCTGCCGATGCAGGCGCTACCAGTGTAACGCATATTGTGGTAAGGTTAAATGGCCATAACGCTAACCTTTTTATTGATTGGGTTATCAAAAATTTCCCCGATAGGGCAAATAAAGTGCTTAATCAAATTAAGACCATGCATGGCGGCAACCTGAACGATTCCAATTTTGGAAGGCGGATGCGTGGAGAAGGCAAATTTGCTGAACTGATACGCAACCAAATGGCATTAGCCAGGCAGTTGCATTTAAAAGGCCGCGAGTTTCCACCTACCAATTATGATTTGTTTGAACCACGTAAACAGGAAATTTTAAACCCCATACAGCAGCTAAAACTGTTTTAAACTGATAAGTTTTACGCAATTAACATCTCGTTAACCGCCTAAGTATTTTTTCATGCTGCCATTCAATTTACATTCTATAAATTGCGCCCTCCTTATTTAAAGCTGGTTTATGAAACATGTTTTAGCATTATTGTTGGTAGTAGTATCGTTTAGTCTGTATGCCCAAAAGGATAAGGGGGCGGTTAAGGGCTTTATTTTAGATAAGGCCAATGGCGAGGTAATACCTTATGCAACTGTTAAAGTGGATAGTACCGACTTTGGCGCAGCTACCGACGATAAGGGTTTCTTTAACATACCTAACTTACCCGAGGGCAATTACTCGCTAAGCATTTCATACATTGGTTACGAAACACTGAAAGAAAACGTAACCGTAAGCAAAGGCAAAACAGTTAACCTTAAAATTCAGTTATCTCAAACATCATTAGAATTACAAGGCGTTGAAATATCGGCTGAGAAACAAAGGCAACGCACCGAAACCCGCGTATCGGTTACATCTATTACACCTATGGAAATACACCGCTTACCCACCGTAGGCGGCGAGGCTGATATAGCACAATACCTGCAAATATTGCCGGGTGTGATTTCAACCGGCGACCAAGGCGGCCAGGTAGTAATACGAGGCGGTACACCTATACAAACTAAATTTGTTATGGATGGTATTACCATATACAACCCATTCCACTCAATAGGGTTATTTAGTACTTACGAAACCGACATTATTAAGAACGTAGATGTTTACACAGGTGGTTTTCCATCGCAATATGGCGGTCGTATATCAGCAGTAGTTGATGTAACTACCCGCGATGGCAACCAAAAAAAGTTTAGCGGCAAAATAAGTGCCACCCCTTTTGTAGCCCATGCATTGCTCGAAATACCTATTGTTAAATTGAAGTCGGAAGATGGCCCGAGTGTATCGTTAATATTAAACTCCAAGGTATCATATCTCGATAGAAGTTCGAAGGTGCTGTACCCTTATGCCGGTAACGAAGGCTTGCCTTATAACTTTTACGATGCTTACGGTAAACTTACCGTAAATGCTGGTAAGGGTATTAAATTAAACCTTACAGGTTTTAATTTCCGCGATAACGCTAACTTTGCAGCAGCAAAATACCAATGGAATAACTTTGGTGTGGGCCTTAACTTTTTAGTTATACCACGTAACTCCAATCTATCATTCAATACCCACATCAGCTACTCAAAGTATGATATTATGTTGAAGGAGTTAGATGCCTTGCCACGTAAAAGCAGCATCGGTGGTTTCGACATAGGTATGGACTTTGCCTATTACATCAAAAACGGCGAGTTAAAGTATGGTTTGAATGTAGAGGGTAGCCGTACGGAATACAGTTTCTTTAACCAATTTAACAGCAAGTACGAGCAAGACCAAAACACTACTGATTTAGGTTTATACTTAATGGTACATAAGTATGTAAAGCGTTTTGTAATTGAGGCTGGTGCTCGTGTGCAGTATTACGGCAACATTGGTGCGTTTTCGCCCGAACCGCGCCTAAGCATGAAGTATAACGTTACCGATATGATACGCCTTAAACTGGCTACCGGTATGTACTCGCAAAATTTTTTAAGCACCAAAAGCGACCGCGATGTGGTTAACCTGTTTACCGGTTTCCTTACAGGCCCCGATGGCTCGCCGCAAGACGCAACAGGCGACCCGGACAAATACAGTAAAATACGTAATATGCAACGTAGTGTGCATGCCATATTTGGTATTGAGTTGGACCTGCCTAAAAACATAACCGTAAATATTGAGCCTTACTACAAATACTTTTGGCACTTGTTTAACGTAAACCGTTACAAACAATACACCAGCGACCCTGACTTTTTAATTGAGAAAGGCGATGCTTACGGTTTAGATATTACCGCTAAGTGGGAGTGGAAAGGTGTTTACCTGTATGCTACCTACTCGCTTGCATACACTCACCGTAACGATGGGGTGCAGGTATATGCCCCGCATTTCGACCGCAGGCACAATATAAACTTGTTGGCGGCGTACGCCTTTGGCAAAAAGCGCAGTTGGGAAATTACCGCCCGCTGGAACATGGGTAGCGGGTTCCCTTTTACACAAACACAATCATTTTACGAAAGTGTTCCCTTTCCTGATGGCATAAACAGCGATTACACAGGCAGCAATGGTAGTTTAGGCATTGTGTACGATAGTACCATTAACGGTGGCCGCTTGCCTTATTACCACAGGTTAGATTTAGGTATTAAAAAGACCTTTAATTTTAAGAGCAACCTGAAACTCGAACTAAACCTAAGCGCATCGAACGTGTATAACCGCAAAAACATCTTCTTTGTTGACCGTGTTACTTCAAACCGCGTTAATCAGTTACCTATACTACCAAGTTTAGGCGCTGCGTTTTCTTGGTAGTCAGCAAATGCTTTAAGGCTTGATTTTTTTGAACGTAGGGAATCAGAAAATTATTCCTCGAGTAATTCTTTGTTCCAAATTTCGATATTCTTATATTCATTAGGTCTCATAACATGTTTTATTGAATGCAATAGTTTTCCGTTACGCATTCAATAAATTTCACCCCAACCATTTGGCTTCATTCCCGGTTGTTCGAATATGTATTGATAACGTTCCATAAAGTCGATATCAAGTATGCATATTTTTACGGTAGGTGTTTTAAGTATCTCTTCAAATAATACCCTTAGGTTCAAAATAGAGGGCGCCCACTCAGCGTAATAAAAGATAATACCTGTATATGCGTTTATATCAATATCCCAATCGATTAATATGTGGAGGTTGTGCTCTTCAGCATAAGCAATAGTGTCTTTTACAGTATTCATCCTAACTATCAATAATTTCCAATGTTCTTGGTAGTGCTATAGAGAGAAGTGTCACCAACAAGTAAGCTATGCACCTTAAAAAATTTGAGTATGCTAACACTCTTTTGTATTTATCTCTGTGTACTTAGTGCCTCGTGGTTAATTGTATTTTTGTTCGATACCACAATAAGGGATTACTGTGCCGCCAAAAGCTTCTCAATCTCCTCCAGTTTATCTAAGCTCATTTTCGATAGTATTTTGTTAATCTCAATCTTCTTCTCGCGCATGCGTATTTTTTGCAGCGGGTGGTCGGCGCGGTCATCAAGTAGGTCGTTGGGTACCCATTCAAACATCTCGTTAGGTGTGCAGTTAAGTAGAATACACAACCGCTCTATGTGGTCAAGTCGTATATGTTCAACCTTGCCATTCTTGTACTTATGCGCTGTAAAAGGTACAAACCCGTTTTGCACTAAAAATTTATAAGGTTGCTCAATAGCCCTCGCTTTGAATATCCTTTTCAGGTTCAATTGTAGCATAATTACCGTGTTTTTATTGTGATGTCCAATTCAAAAAAAGCAAAGTATAACTACATAAACGCAATGTGTTTTTAAACAAGTGTGTATTACTTTACCACTAACACAATGTAGCCTGTTAATTCCTCAATATTTTATCCTAAATACTCAAAGTAAGGTTCAAAAAAGCCTATTTATACATTGAGTTTTTTGAATTCATGGAATAAAAAAAATCCGCCACAGGGGCGGATTTTAAATTCTAAGGAGCTTGGTTTAAAACTTCTGTTTCATAGCACGTTGCACCCAATCCTTTTTAGCAAACTGCTTGGCCTTAATACTCAGGAACAAATTAGGGAAGAACCTTTTAATATGAAATACCAGTTTTGCCTGGTAGGGGTGTAGTACATAAAACTGCCCCTTGCCCGCTTGTGCTAAAATATAATCGGCAATTTCATCGGGCGAGTACTTGGCACGGTCAATAATTACCTGGCCCACTTTGGCGGCTTCTTTATTGCCCCTATTGTACTGCATAATATTGCTACGGAAAAACGTAGGGCACACCACACTGGTTTGTATACCAAAGCCCGTAACCTCACCATTTAGTGTTTCCATTAACGAAATAACTGCTGCTTTGGTAACATTATACATACCCATGTTTGGCATATTGGCAAAACCTGCTGCGCTGGCTATCGAAATCACATGCCCGCTTTTTTGGGCTTTCATATGCGGGGTAGCAAAGTGGCTACCATACACGGCTGCCATTTGGTTAATGCCTGTTATCCATTCCCAGTTATCCAAGCTATATTCGCCTATTAAGCCGCCATCGCCCACTCCGGCATTGTTTATTAAAAGGTCAATACCTCCCGCTTGCTGTATATAGTTGTTAAACGCTGTTTCATATTCCGCTTTTTTAGCTACATCAAACTGATAGGTAAATACCTTTCCGCCGGCCTGCTCCATCAACTGTTTCGATTCGGCTAAGGCCTCGGCTTTAATATCGGTAATACCCAATGTCCAGCCATCGTTAACAAGTGCTAATGCTAATGCACGGCCCAAGCCGC
>Ga0164241_10004015_pt1 | contig 14487 bp, 10 predicted proteins | sample OricomyardsoilBY_FD_108780 | JGI IMG/M metagenome (GOLD analysis project Ga0164241, IMG submission 108780) | Backyard soil microbial communities from Emeryville, California, USA - Original compost - Back yard soil (BY) | ecosystem: Environmental > Terrestrial > Soil > Unclassified | place: USA...
AACCCTTGGGACCTGCTCCAGCCCCAGGATGCGATGAGCCGACATCGAGGTGCCAAACCTCCCCGTCGATGTGAACTCTTGGGGGAGATAAGCCTGTTATCCCCGGAGTACCTTTTATCCGTTAAGCGATGGCCCTTCCACACGGGACCACCGGATCACTAAGACCTGCTTTCGCACCTGCTCGACTTGTAGGTCTCGCAGTCAAGCTCCCTTATGCCTTTGCACTCTTCGCCTGATTTCCAAACAGGCTGAGGGAACCTTTGTGCGCCTCCGTTACTCTTTGGGAGGCGACCGCCCCAGTCAAACTACCCACCAGGCAGTGTCCGTAGCCAGGCTAGACTGACCGACGTTAGGCATCCAGGAGAGCCAGGGTGGTATTTCAACGTTGACTCCACCGATGCTGGCGCACCGGCTTCGAAGTCTCCCACCTATCCTACACAGACTCACCCGAATACCACTGCCAAGTTATAGTAAAGGTTCACGGGGTCTTTCCGTCTTGCCGCGGGTACTCGGCATCTTCACCGAGAATTCAATTTCACTGAGTCCCTGGTTGAGACAGCGGGGAAGTCGTTACGCCATTCGTGCAGGTCGGAACTTACCCGACAAGGAATTTCGCTACCTTAGGACCGTTATAGTTACGGCCGCCGTTTACTGGGGCTTCGATTCAAAGCTTCGCCTTGCGGCTAACGTCTCCTCTTAACCTTCCAGCACCGGGCAGGCGTCAGACCGTATACGTCGTCTTGGCGACTTAGCACAGTCCTGTGTTTTTGGTAAACAGTCGCTACCCCCTATTCTCTGCGACCTCCGCTGGCTTCCCTTGTGCAGGTTCACCTTGGAGGCACACCTTATCCCGAAGTTACGGTGTCAATTTGCCTAGTTCCTTAACCAGGGTTCTCTCAAGCGCCTTGGAATACTCTTCCCGCCCACCTGAGTCGGTTTGCGGTACGGTCAGCCTGAATGCTCGGTCCGCGGCTTTTCTAGGAAGCATAGAATCACTCAGTTTGGCGTTCCACCGAAGTGGTCTACCCCTCATCGCGTCTCGGCGTTAATGGGCACGCGTTTGTCCGTATCGGTCCTACGCGCCCCGCCTACATGCTTGAACCGGGACCATCACCCGGCTGAGCTATCTTTCTCCGTCCCCGCTGACGTCAACACACCCAAGCTGGTTCGGGAATATTAACCCGATTTCCATCGCCTACGCCATGTGGCCTCGGCTTAGGTTCCGACTAACCCCGGGAGGATGATCCTGGCCCGGGAAACCTTGGGCTTACGGCGAACGAGTTTCTCACTCGTTTTATCGTTTACTCATATCGGCATTCTCTCTTCCAGGAGCTCCACGACTTCTTGTCGATATCGCTTCGTCGCCACTGGAATGCTCCCCTACCACTCAATAAATTGAGTCCGCAGCTTCGGTGACCGGCTTGAGCCCCGTTACATTTTCCGCGCAGATTCATTAGACCAGTGAGCTATTACGCTTTCTTTAAAGCGTGGCTGCTTCTAAGCCAACCTCCTGGTTGTCTGAACGCTTCCACAACGTTTACCACTTAGCCGGCACTGAGGGACCTTAGCTGGCGGTCTGGGTTCTTGCCCTCTCGACAATGGACGTTATCACCCACTGACTGACTGCCGAGCTGTACTCACCGGTATTTGGAGTTTGATTGGGTTTGGTAAACTTGTGGGTCCCCTAGCCCATTCAGTGCTCTACCCCCGGTGGTAATACTCGACGCTATACCTAGATATATTTCGGGGAGAACCAGCCATTTCGGTGTTTGATTGGCCTTTCACCCCTACCCACAGTTCATCCCCCGGTTTTTCAACACCGGTGAGTTCGGTCCTCCACGCGGTTTTACCCGCGCTTCAACCTGACCATGGGTAGATCACACCGTTTCGGGTCTACTCCCCGCGACTGAACGCCCTGTTCAGACTCGGTTTCCCTTCGCCTCCGTCTCACGACTTAAGCTTGCCACGAAGAGTAACTCGCCGATCCATTATGCAAAAGGTACGCAGTCCCACTGGATTGCTCCATAGTGGTTCCACTGCTTGTAGACTTTCGGTTTCAGGTCTTTTCACTCCCCTCGCTGGGGTGCTTTTCACCTTTCCCTCACGGTACTAGTTCACTATCGGTCACTAGGGAGTACTTAGCCTTGGAGGGTGGTCCCCCCGGATTCAGACAGGATTTCACGTGGCCCGTCCTACTCGGGATACTGCTAGCGCATTTCGACTTTCATCTACCGGGCTGTCACCGTCTCTGGCCCCTCTTTCCAAAGGGTTCGATTAGCCGTCTTGCTACATGTCGCAGTCCCACAACCCCCGAAAACCGTAGTTGTCGGGTTTGGGCTAGTCCGCTTTCGCTCGCCACTACTAACGGAGTCTCGTTTGATTTCCTTTCCTGCAGGTACTTAGATGTTTCAGTTCCCTGCGTTGGCCCCCCTTGCGGGGTCATAGGCCATTAAGCCTATGGGGTTGCCCCATTCGGATATCTCCGGGTCAAAGTCTGGTCAGCGACTCACCGGAGCTTTTCGCAGCTTTCCCGCGTCCTTCATCGCCTCCTAGTGCCTAGGCATCCACCGAAAGCCCTTCATAGCTTAACCATTTTCTCTTTCGTTCGCCGTCTCTCGATCCCAAAACCAGAACTCGCGCGCCGAGCTCGGCGTCATTGCTGACATCGAGGCCTTCACGGAATCCTGTTTGCTTGCACCAGCCCTGCGGCTTCGGTGCTGAGAACTTTCTTCTACAGAAGTTCCGATATTCGGTTTTCAGAGTGCGTGTCCGGGGCGCGTTTCCTTGCGGCCGTCCCGAACGGAGGCGCACCTTGCCCCCGCTCGTGGGCATCGTCAACGGCTTTTTTTCGAGGGTGCTGCAGTTTCCTTCCCGGCCGCTCTGATGGCGGGCGAGCGGGCTCTTCGCTGTATCGCGTGGTGTCCCGTGATAGCCTGCGTCGCGGAGGTTCGTGTGATGAGGTTGAGCGGGCTGATGGCACTCGCCGTTCTAATGATGCAACTCGGCTGCGACGGCCCCGACGGCACGGGGAGCGTCACCGCTACGACCACGATCGCGGACGGCAGCGGCGAGGTGCTCGTTCCACCGGAGGACGTCACCTCGAGTGAGGGGGACACGGCGCTCGCCACGACCGCGACGGACGCCAGCGCGCCCGATGTCACGGCGAGCGTCTGCGCCGCGGGGTGCCTGAGCGCCACGCCGACGAGCGGCGCGGTCGTCTCGTTTGCGCAGCTGCCGCGCACGATCCCGCCGCCACACCTCGCGGGTGGCAGCGCGCCGACCGGCGACTGGCGACTCTCGCAGGTCCGCATCTTCCCTTTCGGCACGTTCGCCGACGGCGTCGACGTGACGATCTCGAACGAAGGCAACACGCGTGGGCGCGCGCTCTTCGACGGCGACGCGATGGCGATCGAGCTGTTCCTCGATCTGCGCATCACCGTCACGATCGACGACCAGACCGGCGACGGCACGGGGCAGTCGTCGGTCACGATCGGGGGATGCCACAGCGTGAGCGCGGGCAAGCTCGTCGGTCAGCTCACGAGCTGCGCGACGGGCTGGCCCAGTGGCACCACGCCGCCGAGCACGATCGCGTACGAGCTCGGGGATGACCTCGAGCTCGCGATCGAGCTGGAGCCGGAGTTCCTGATCGCGATGCTGCCCGAGGATCAACAGCAGTACGGCGCGTTTGTGATCGTCGGGCCGCTCACGCTCGTGGCCACGATGAGCCACCCGTGAGTGCGTCGCCCACGGCGTACGCCGCGCGGGGCTGACGCCATGGCCAACCCAACGAAGCCCGCCGAGCCCAAGGCGCAGCTGGCGGACCGCGACGCGCGCGCGATCCCGCCGCCGAAGACGCTGCGCGAGCACCTGCGTGCGCTGCGTAGCCTGCCGCCGTTCATCCGGCTGGTGTGGCGCACGAGCCCGCGACTCTTGCTGCTCGACGCCGGGCTGCGCGTGCTGCGTGCGCTCTTTCCGGTGATCGTCTTGTACGTCGGCAAGCTCATCCTGGACGCCGTCGTGGCACGCGCGTCGTTCGCGAGCGTGCTCGGGCTGATGGGCGTCGAGCTCGCGCTCGCGGTGACCTCGGATGCGCTCGCGCGAGTGGTCGGGCTGGTCGACGGGCTGCTCGCCGAGAAGATGACGAACACGGCCAGCATCCTGCTGATGGACCACGCGACCTCGCTCGATCTGCAGCACTTCGAGGACCCCGACATCCAGGACAGCCTCGATCGCGCGCGCCGCCAGACCGTCGGGCGCATGTCGCTGGTGCGCGATCTGCTCGGCCAGGCGCAGGACGCGGTCACCATCGTGACCCTGGCCATCGGGCTCGTCGCGTATGCGCCGTGGCTCATCGTGCTGCTCGCGCTGGCGCTCGTGCCGGCGTTCCTCGGCGAGCTGCACTTCAACGCGCTCGCGTACGCGCAGACGTTCGCGTGGACCGGCGAGCGGCGCGAGCTCGAGTACGTGAGGCAGACCGGCGCGAGCCCGGAGAGCGCCAAGGAGGTCAAGATCTTTGGCCTCAACCAGTTCCTCGTCGGGCGCTATCGCGACATCGCCGATCGCCTCTACGTCGCCAACAAGGGGCTCGCGGTGCGGCGCGCGTGGTGGAGCATCCTGCTCGCGGCCATCGGCACGCTCGCCTACTACGGCGCCTACGCGTTCATCGTCGCGCGCACGCTGGCAGGCGTCTTCTCGATCGGCGACCTCGGCTTCCTGGCCGGCTCGTTCCTGCGCCTCCGCGGCCTGCTGGAGGGCTGGCTCATCGGCTTCTCGAGCATCGCCAGCCAGGCGCTCTACATCGACGACCTGTTCAACTTCCTCGAGGTGAAGCCGCGCATCGCGTCGCCCGCGAACCCCCTGCCCTTCCCGCAGCCGATCACCACTGGCTTCGTCTTCGAGGGCGTCGGCTTCCGCTACCCGGGCTCGGATCGCTGGGCGGTGCGCGGGCTGTCGTTCGAGCTGCGCGCCGGCGAGGTGCTCGCGCTGGTCGGCGAGAACGGCGCCGGCAAGACCACGATCGTCAAGCTACTTGCCCGGCTGTACGACCCCGACGAGGGCCGCATCCTCTTGGACGGCAAGGACTTGCGCGAGTACTCGCTGGAGGAGCTGCGCGACAACATCGGCGTCATCTTCCAGGACTTCGTGCGCTACGACCTGACCGCCGGCGAGAACATCGCGGTCGGGCAGATCGATCGGCGCGACGAGCGCGGCAAGATCATCGCCGCCGCCGAGAACAGCCAGGCCGACGACGTCGTCGCGAAGCTGCCGCTCGGCTACGACCAGATGATCGGCAAGCGCTTCAAGAAGGGCGTCGATCTGAGCGGCGGCGAGTGGCAGAAGATCGCCATCGCACGCGCCTACATGGCCGACGCGCAGGTGATGATCCTCGACGAGCCGACCGCCGCGCTCGACGCCCGCGCCGAGCTCGAGGTCTTCGAGCGCTTCAACGAGCTGGCCGATGCGCACAGCTCGATCGTCATCTCGCATCGCTTCTCGACCGTGCGTATGGCCGACCGCATCGTGGTGCTCGGCGGCGGGCGCGTCGAGGCGGCTGGCACCCACGCCGAGCTGATGGCCATGGGCGGCCGCTACGCCGAGCTCTTCGAGCTGCAGGCGCAGGGCTATCGTTAGCCCGTCTCTCGTCGCCTGCGCTCGCTGCGATGAGCGCGCGCGAGCACGTGGAGGTGGACGTGGACGCGCGTGGGGATTGCGGAGCGGGGTCGGATGCGCATACGCGCGCGGCCACCGGCACCCGCGGCCCGCGCGCGTCCGCGTCCCCGCGTCACGCCTTCTCGACGAGCGCCTGCAGGCGATCCAGCGCCGCGTCCCACTGCTGTGAGATGTGCTCGAGCGAGCGCTTGGCGTCGGCCAGCGGCGCGACGTCGAGCTCCCACACGCGCTCACGGCCGTCCCGCCGATCGTGCACCAGGCCCGCCGCCGCCAGCACCTGCAGGTGCTTCGTCACCGCCTGGCGTGTGACCGCGGTCGCGATGGTCAGCGCCGCGATCGACGCCGGGCCGTCGGCGCACAGGCGCGCCAGCAGGGCCAGCCGGGTGACGTCGCCGAGCGCGGCGAAGACGGGGGCGCTCTTGTCGATGCGAAGGCGGTCAGGTCGGCGTGGTGACATAGCGGTCGATCCTCTCGATCTGGATGGCCCAGCCGCCCTCGTTCATGCGGAATGCCTCGGCGCGGCGGGACACGGGGATGTTGTCGAACCCGGACTCGGTCACGGTCAAGCGCGTGCCCTCCGGGTGGTGCTCGAGCGCGAAGGTGATGAGCGTCTTCGGCTCGTCGGAGTAGTCGTGCGCGGGGTCGAGCGCGAACGGGTGCCAGCGGAAGGTGAAGGTGTGCTCGGGCTCGATGCGCTCGATCCACAGGTCGGCGGTGCGGCCCTCGAAGCCGGGCTCTTTGATGGTGCCGACGATGTGGGTGTGGGGGCGGAACGGCTCGCTGAAGCCGAAGTTGAACCACGCACCGAACTGCTGTGAGTCGGCGATGGCCTGCCACACGCGGCTCTGCGGGGCCTTGATGATGCGGGTCTTCTCGATGCGGTCAGTGATGCGCTCAGGGTCGGACATATGCAACCTCCTGGTTGCCTATCTAGCGACGCGGGCACCGACATGCAACCCATTGGTTGCACTTTTTTTCGAGCGTCGACGACCCGGCCGAGATTGGGCTAGGGTCCGCGCCATGTTCCCGCTGGTGCCGTCGCGACCCACGAACGAAGAAGGCCGAGCGCTGGTCGGTGTGTATGCCGGCGCGCTCGACGAGGTGCGCTGGGGCTACCCGAGCGGCTGGCTGTGGGGCCAGGTGCGGCGCGCGCTGACGCGTAAGCGCTGGTTCCAGGCGTCGTTCGTCAGTGGCGATCTGGGCGTGGTCGTGCGCATAGCCGACCAGGGACTGTTCGGCGTCGCCGAGGTGTGGGTGGCCGACCTGAGCACGGGCCACACGTTTGCCGAGCTGTCGCTGCCCGGCGTGCCGCTGGCCAACGTCAAGGTCGGGCCGGTGGCCGGCAATGGGACCGACGCGCTCGCGTTCTTGCCGCAGCATCGCGTGCGCCGGCGCCGCGCGGACGGCGACTCGGCGTGGGAGCTCTTGGTGAACGCACCCGCGCTGACCATCGAGGCGCGCCTCGACGCGCGCGGCGCGCCGACGCCCGTCACCATCATCGGCGAGTCGGCGCCCGGCGATGGGGTGCTGTCGCAGCGGCTCGTTGGCCTCGGGGTGAGCGGGCGCGTGCGCGTGCGCAGCGAGACGCGCGAGCTCGCCACGACGACCGGCACGCTGGAATACGTCAACGGCTTCTTCCCGCACGCGCTGTCGTGGTCGAGCGCGGCGCTGCTCGGTGAGAGGGCCGCGTACCTCTCGGATCTGGGCTGCCTCGGCGGCCCGAGCGAGAACGTCGCGTGGGCCGATGCGCTGCCGCGTGGGCTGGCCGAGGCGCGCTTCGCGCTGCCGGAGCCGGCGCGTCCGGGACGCGGTCCGTGGTCGATCGCCTCGGCCGACGATCGCGTGCGGCTCGGCTTCACGCCGCGCGCGGTGCGCGTCATCACGCGCGGCTTCGGGCCAGTCGCGTCGAGCCACGCGTGGGTGTTCGGGCGCTTCAGCGGGAGCTGCGACGGCGCCGTCGTGAGCGAGGCCGCGGGGCTCTGCGAAGCGCGAGATCTGAAGTGGTGATCGAGCTCGATCGACCCGACTCGCCCGCTTCGCTCGACGTGCTGCTGGTGCGCGCGCAGGGGCTCGCGGGGCTGTCGATCGCGATGCTCGGCAAGCGCGTCGGGCACCGCGTGCCGACGTCCTTGCGCGGCCACAAGGGCTTCATCGGGATGTGCGTCGAGCTGGCGCTCGGGGCCAAGTCGAAGTCGGCGCCCGAGCCCGACTTCCCGCACCTCGGCGTCGAGCTGAAGACCATTCCCGTGCGCGCCGACGGGCGGCCGACCGAGTCGACGCACGTGTGTGTCGCGTCGCTCGACGGCACCGAAGATCGCGCGTGGCGCGCCTCGCTCGTGTACCGCAAGCTCGCCTCGGTGCTGTTCGTGCCGGTGCACGACGACGACGCCCTCGCCTTGCAGGACCGGCGCCTCGGTATGCCGTTCTTGTGGCACATGGGCGCCGACGAGGAGGCCGTCTTGGCAGGCGACTGGGCGGCGCTGACGGCGCGCATCCGCGCCGGTGAGATCGACGCCATCAGCGGCGCCGAGGGCGTGGCGCTGCAGCTGCGACCGAAGGCTCAGACCGCGACCGACACCACTCAGGCGGTCGGCGACGAGGGCTGGCTCGTGGCGGTGCGGCCGCGCGCCTGGTACCTCAGGCCGAGCTTCACAGGCACCATCCTGGCGCGCGCGTTCGGGCTGTGAGCGCAAAGACCCTGGTGCTCGATTCCGGATAATCGGTCTATATAGGCCACGATGAACCGAAACGCCCCGAGGGCCCCCGAGATCACGGAAGACGTGCTCGGGCGCCTGCCGCTCTTCCCGCTCCCGAACGCGGTGCTGTTCCCTGGGACCACCCTGCCGCTGCACCTGTTCGAGCCGCGCTACCGCGCGCTCGCCGAGTACTGCGTCAACGGCCCGCGCGTGATGGCGCTCGGCACGCTCATCCCGGGCGCGTACAGCGAGACACCCGACGCGGTGCCGCCCATCTATCCCATCCTGTCGGTCGGCACGATCGCGGCCGATCGCCGGCTGTCCGATGGTCGCTGGGACATAGCGCTCAACGGCGTGTGTCGCATCGAGCTGGTCGATGACCTGCCGTCGAGCGAGCCGTTCCGCTTCATCCGCGCGCGGCGCGTGCGTGAGCTCGAGCGGCCCGATGATCGTATCGCCAGCGAGCTCGTGCGCAGCTCGGTCGTGCAGGTCGCGAACCTGCTGCCGGCCTTGTGGGCGCAGCTCTCACCGCAGCTCATCGCGGCGACCACACCGAGCATGCTCGCCGACATCATCGCGGCGATGTTCGTCGAGGGTCACGAGGACCGTCGCCGCCTGCTCGAAGAGGTGCACGTCGGCAAGCGACTCGAGCACCTGCAGGGCGTGCTGGCCGGCATCCTGCTCGACCTGTCGGTGCGCACCCGCGCCGAGAAGGGCCAGAGCGACGATCGTGAGCTGTTGAACTAATGCAGGCCACACGTTCGATGAAAGCCGATCCCTTCTGGTACACGCCCGGGCCTTCGGTGTGGGTTGGTCACAGCTCGCGCGTGGTGACGCTCGGACCGAACCTCGCCGACAAGAGCGCGCTGCTCTTCTCGATCGCCGAGCAGCTCGAGATCCCCGACGCGCGGCCCGCGTCGGAGATGACCTGGGACGATCTGGTCGCGTGCCTGTCGGAGCTCGACTGGCCCGCGGTCGCGAGCGTCGGCACGGTGGTGCTGTTCCACTTCGCGCTGCCGCGCTTTCGCGACGAGCTGCTGGCGGTCTACCTCGACGCGCTCAGGCGCGCGCTCGACGGACGCGGCAACGAGCAGCCGCGCCTGGTCGTCGCGTTCCCAGTGGCGGTGCACCAAAAGGTCACGACGCTGTCGCGCACGAGCTGATCGTCACTGCCCGACGCCGCTTATCACCGCGTCGATGCCGATGATCTTCACGCCGATCGACGCCGACTCCTTCACGCCGTCGCCGTTGCCGTCGATGTCGTTCTGAACGAGCAGGTCGACGAGCGACAAGATGGCGTCCTTGGAGATGCCGTTGAACGAGTCGGCCGGCACGCTCTCGATGCCGTCGATGAGCGTCTGCTTCGGCACCGCGCCGCCGAGGATGCCGGTCAGCGCGGCGGCCTGGCCGTTGACCTGCGTGAGGGTCACGTCGAGGCGCAGGTTCGAGATGACCACGTCGAGCGAGGTGTCGGCGTCGAGCGGGATGGCGAACGGCAGCGACGTGCCCGGGCCACCGCCGACCAGGTGGTCGCCGCTGAGGTGGGCGAAGACCTTGGCGACCGGCTCGCAGCTCGTCGGGTCTAGGAACGCGCGGTCGACGAGCCACGCGCACGTCTGCGTCTGCACGTTGCAGCCAGGAGTAATCGACTTGGCCTGGAAGATGGAGACCTCGACCGGATCGACCGCCAGCGACGACAGCGCGAACACCAGCGTGATGTCGCCCTGGTCGGCGCCGTCGCGCAGCGGGTCGTTCGCGAAGCCAGCGATGACTGACAACGCATTGTCAATCCCGCCACTACATTGTCCGGCGGGCGAGCACGTCGCGGGGCTCTGATCGACGTCGAGACCTTGCCCGGGGTCGCCGCTGGCGCCGACCTGCAGCGAGGTGAGCTTGATGCCGTCGCTCGGCAGGTCGGGCACGCACACGCACGCCGATGCATCGCCGACGCAGCGCCCGCCCTGGCACTGATCGTTGGTGGTGCAGTCGAGCCGATCGTCGCAGGCGAGGTCGCCGCCGGTGCGCGGGCGGCTCAGGCAGTAGCCCGGGAAGCTCGCCTCGCAGCTGTCGTCGGTGCACGGGTCGAGGTCGTCGCAGGGGCGCGGGCGGCCGCCCGTACACAGCTCGTCGGCGCACACGTCGTCGAGCGTGCAGGGGTCGCCGTCGTCGCACGCGGCATGGTTCGCGCTGTACGAGCAGGCGCCCGAGAGCGGGTCGCAGGCGTCGTCGGTGCAGGGGTTGCGATCGTCGCACACCGAGTCGCTGCCGATGCAGCACGGCGACAGCGTCGGCAGGTGCACGCAGCCGACGGTCGCGTCGCAGGTGTCGACCGTGCACGAGTTGCCGTCGTCGCAGTTGGTCGGCTCGCCCGCGCCGCACACGCCGTCACTGCAGCGGTCGTTGGTCGTGCACTTGTCGCCGTCCTCGCAGGCCATGGTCGACGCGTCGTGGGTGCAGCCCTCGACCTCGTTGCAGGCGTCGACGGTGCAGGGGTCGCCGTCGTCGCAGGTGTTCAGGTCGCCCGCGCAGAGCCCCTGGCTGGTGCAGCGATCGTCGAGCGTGCAGCGCACGCCGTCGTCGCAGCTGTAGCCGGCGAGCGCGGCGTGGACGCAGCCGGACGCCGCATCACAGCTGTCGCGCGTGCAGCCGTTGCCGTCGTCACACGCGACCGCGGGGCCGTCGCAAGTGCCCGCATGGCACGAGTCGCCGCTCGTGCAGGCGTCGTGATCGTCGCAGCTCGCGCCGTCCGCGAGCGGCGTCCAGGCCTGCACGGCGCGGCTCGGATCGCACACGTCGCAGCCATCGTCGGCGCGCGCCTCGCCGGCCGCGGCGCACACGTCGTTGATGAAGCACTGGTCGGCGCGAATGGACCAGCGGCAGTGCTCGAGCCCGTCGGCGGCGGGCTCGCAGTGATCGTCGGTGCAGTCGTGCTGGTCGTCGCAGTCGCTGTCGCTGACGCAGGTCGCGCTGGGTGCGCTGACGTCGGGCTCGCGGGTGGTCGTGCGGAGGCCGGGGCGCTCGCTGAGCGAGTCGCAGCCGGCGACGAGGAACGCCAACTGGATGAAGGCTAGGCGACGCATCAGTAGAGCCTCCCGCCCGCGATGGTGTTGCCGATCTGCCGGTAGAGGACCTCGGGCAGGATGCGGATGGCCGTGCCGGGAGGCAGGCCGCTGATGGCGCCCGACAGGTCGATGTTGGGCAGCGGGATGCTGCCGATGTCCTTGTTCGTGAGCTGGCCTATGAGGTCGCCGAGGACCTGCTCCTCGATGAGCCCGCGGATGACGTCCTCGAGCGCGATGAGGTTCTCGTCGAGCACGTCGATCTCGGTCTCGAGGCGCTCGACGCCGTCTATCTGCAATGCGATCTCGTTGCCGCCGCCGGGCGTGGCGGCGATGTGGAGGTCGACGCCGAGCACCAACGAGGCCCACACGACGACGCTCACGGGCTGGTTGAAGAGCAGCATGCTGGCGGTGATCTGGACGTCGCCGAGGTGCGCTCCGAGCGAGCTACGGCCGCAGTCCGACGCGGTCGGAGAGAGCAGGCCGGAGACGCGCATGGTCAGGTTGGTGATGCCGAAGTCGCCGAGGTTCGCGCCCGCGAGCCAGCTCGCCGGCACCGGGAACTCGACGAGGCCGCCGCGCCACGCAGCGAACAAGACCTGGTTGAGCGTGTCGTCGGCGAGCACCAGCTCGAGGCTCTTCTGCTGGGGGCTGACGAGCGTCTGTGTGCCGCCGCCGCAGCTCGCGCGGTTGGGCACGCCGGAGTTGGTGTAGGGCGTCACCTTGGAGTCGGCGTAGGCGCCCGCGCGGAAGACGAAGCGACAGCCGGCGGTCGTGCAGCCGACGGCCTGGAAGTCGGTGACGATGTCGATGGGGATGTTGCCGCCAGCGGGGTTCGGCACGTCGAAGGGGATGTTGAACGCGAGCTCGCGCAGGCCGTCGCGCACCAGGCCGCCGATGACGGGGCGCAGCTGGTTGTTGAACTGCGTCTCGATGTTGTTGACGAAGTCGTCGATGAAGAAGCCGAGGATGAAGTCGGCGAGGAAGCCGAAGGTGCCGTCGATGTGCACCTGCGCGCCGTTGATCTGCACGCTGGAGGCGCCGACCGTCACGACGATGTCGTTGCCCGAGACGCTCAAGACGAGGTCCACGTTGATGACCAGCGAGGTCCACGTGAGGTTGCCGGTGATGGTGCTCGGCAAGGCGCACACGCCGAAGACGGTGTCGCACTGGACGCGCTGCGCGCGGATGTTGGCGTGCCCGTTGTCGATGCGGCCGTTGAGGTGGATGCCGCCGCTCTGCGGCGCGAGCGTGGCGGTCGGCGCGCTGTAGGTCAGGTTCTGCACGTAGATGTCGTACTCGGCGATGCCCGCGTCGACGCCGCGCGCGGCGGGGCTCGGCACGAGCGCGGCGATGTCGAACGTGCGCAGCGCGACCTGCACGATGGAGGCGAGGTCGTTGGGCGGCGAGCTGCGGTTGCCGTCGTCGATGGCGACCTTGTCGAGCCACACGCCGAGGCCTTCGGTGACGATGCCGTTCTTGGCGGTTGTGGGCTGGCGATAGCCATTCGACCACAGGAACGACTGCACGCGCTTTCGTTGGGATCCCAACGAATCGGTCGCCTGGAGGACGAGGATGTTGCCGCCGTAGGTCGGCGACACGGTGTACTGGAAGGCGCCGTCGGCCTGCACGGTCACGTTGGTGTTGTTGATGCGCAGCGAGGTGATGGGGCCCGCGCCCGAGGTGACGTGGCCGGTCACCTTGACGTTCGGCGCGGCGGCCGTCGACGTGAGGGTGGCGCCGCGCGGCGGGAAGTCGACGATGATGTTCGGGCGGCAGCTGTTGCTCAGGATGAGGCTGTTCACGCAGCCGACGGCGGGGTTGCACGAGTCGGTCGTGCAGGCGTTGCCGTCGTCGCAGTCGACGGGCGCGCCGATGCACGCGCCGTCGCCGCAGGTGTCGCCCCGGGTGCATTGGTCGTGGTCGTCGCAGGCGCGCTGGTGGTTCGTGTGGCTGCAGCCGAGCGCCGCGTCGCAGGCGTCGTCGGTGCAGGCGTTCTGGTCGTCGCAGTCGAGGGGGTCGGGCCCACGCACGCACACCGCGTCGTGGCACACGTCGCCCACCGAGCACGCGTCGTGGTCGTCGCAGGGCAGCGTGTTGGGCACGTTGATGACGCCGATGGCCGGGTCGCAGGCGTCGTCGGTGCAGGGGTTGTGATCGTCGGGGCTCAGCACGCGACCGATGCACGCGCCGGCCGTGCAGGTGTCGCCGACGGTGCACGCGCTGAGGTCGTCACAGGCCACCGTGTTGAAGGGGTAGATGCAGCCCTGGGCGGGGTCGCAGCGCTCGTCGGTGCACGGGTTCGCGTCGGCGCACAGCGACGCGATCGACGGGTGATCGCAGCCTCCGGTGGGGCGGCAGATGTCGATGGTGCAGAGGTCGTGATCGTCGCAGTCGAGCGGCGCGTCGCCGACACACGCGCCGTCCTCGCAGTGATCGCCGAGCGTGCAGACGCTCGCGTCGTCGCACTTGGCGGGAGCGTCGGCGCTGTCGGTGAGCGGCTCGTTGACGCAGCCCACGTGCGGCTGGCAGCGATCGGCGGTGCATGGATCGTCGTCGTCGCAGTCGGGTGCGGGCCGCGTCGCGGTGGGCTTACAGGGATCCTCGCCGCACTTCTCGGGCGCGTCCTCGAAGACGCAGGCGCCGTGCTGGCATAGATCGACGGTGCACGGATCGGCGTCGTCGCACACCAGCGGCGTCGCGTCGCAGTGGCCGTCGCGGCAATGATCGGCGCTCGTGCAGGCGTTGCCGTCGTCGCAGCTGGCGCTGTCGTCGGCGGTGAAGCGCGCGCGGTCCACGAGGATCACGCACGCCTCGCAGGTGTTCGATGGGTTCGCGTCGCCGTTGTCCCAGCAGCGCCCGAGGATGTCGCACTGATCGGGCGCGCAGCGGGCGGGCGGCGGCGCGGTGTCACGCACGACGTCGGCCGTCGAGCCCGACTCCAGGTCGTCGTGACATGCCGCGAGCGCGATTCCGCAGGTGAGCGCCAGCAGGATCCGAGTGGTCATGGAGATCCCTCATGTGGTCACCGTCGCGGCGAGCGGTCGCGGGGTGCAGGCGCA
>Ga0164241_10004016_pt1 | contig 14485 bp, 15 predicted proteins | sample OricomyardsoilBY_FD_108780 | JGI IMG/M metagenome (GOLD analysis project Ga0164241, IMG submission 108780) | Backyard soil microbial communities from Emeryville, California, USA - Original compost - Back yard soil (BY) | ecosystem: Environmental > Terrestrial > Soil > Unclassified | place: USA...
CCTTTTTCTTGGCCTTCTTCTTGGCTTTCGCCATGAGAGTTCTCCAGTTACAGGTTAGTCCGGGGACCGAGTATATACACGCGTTGCAAAAATACAAGCAAGCATGGTAGCGACGTTGCGTCGAGGCAACCGATGTCGATGGGTCTCATTGATGGAACGGTCGGTGCATCGACCCGGTGATGGCATCGATCGGATGCTGTGCCGGATGTATCAGCGCATCAGTGAGAGGATGAACTTCCAGTGCGCAGCGGTCACCGGTGTGACCGACAGACGGTTGCCTCGCCTGAGCAGCAGCATGCCGTCGAGCGCATCGTCGGCATGCTCGCGCAGTGCGGCCAATGGCAGCAGCGGCTGCGCGCGCCTTTTCAGCCGCACGTCCACCGTGTACCAAAGTGGCTTGTTTTCAGGGCTTTTCGCATCGTAGTAGGGGCTGCCCCGCCGCCACGCCGATGCATCGGGATAGCCGGCGCGCACCACCTCGACGATGCCGGCGATGCCGGGCTCCGGACATGAGGAGTGATAGAAGAACGCCAGGTCGCCCCGCTTGAACTCATCCCGCAGCATGTTGCGCGCCTGGAAGTTGCGTACGCCTTCCCAGCTCGTGGTCTGCCGGGGCGCGCGTTCGAGGGCATCGATGCCGAAGGTGTCCGGTTCGCTCTTCATCAACCAGTAGTGCATCAGCTCGGTCTCCTGCGGATCGTCAGCACTGTCGACTCCGTCACAATGGCATCGAGGGGTACATCATGAGCCGATACGGGCAGCGCGGGCACACGTTGCACTTCGTATGCCAGACCGATCAACAGCGGACGACGCCACTGGTTCAGTTGCGCACGATGCGCGAAGTGGCGGTCGTAGAAGCCCCGGCCCATGCCGATGCGGTGACCCTGGGGATCGAATCCCACCAGCGGCACGAACACCACATCCATGCTGCGCGGCGCACGCAGCCTGCCGCCCTGTGGTTCGGCGATGCCGAAGGCGCCGCGGCGTATCGGGCCAGGGTGCGGGCCTGACACGTGATCATAAAAGCGCATGCGGTTGTGACGGGTGCTGAGGATGCGGGGCAGTGCGATCTGGCAGCCGCGTTGCATCGCCAGTTGCAGCAGCGGCGCGGTATCCAGTTCTTCCGGCATGGCCAGATACAGGCCAATGCTGCGTCCGGGCCGCAGCCAGCGCGCGGCATCGACGCGGCGCGCTACCTCGAGCGCGGCCCGCTGCCGGTCCACGCCGCGAATCCCGCGACGCCGCGCGCGCAGCGCGCGGCGCAGGGCGGTGCGGTCGGTATCAGCAGGAGGGCTGCTCATGGATATTCCATGTCAGCGGGAAGAGGGGGCGCCACCCGCCTGTGCCGGTGTGAACCGTTGCTCTCGAACCGGAGCAACAGGTGGGGCAGGCAGGCGGCAGGTAAGGCTTCCCGCTCGAGGCGGACATGCACAATGCTGCCGTTTGACCCGCCCCTGGGTTTTCAATTAGGTCCGAGGGTAACCCGGTCCGCGTATCGAACACCGCAGGCGGCGCAACGTCACTGTACTACAGTTCGAGTTGCTGGCCGTGAACCAGCGCGCGCTCCACGCGCTCGCGCATGCCGCGTACGCGGGCTCCCAACTCCGCTGCACTGCGTTCTTCGCGGGAGGTGAGTTTGGTGAGCTCGTTGGCCATGTTCAGCGCGGCCATGATGACCAGCCGATCCATGCCCATGACCTTGCCCTGCTCGCGGATGTCTTTCAGGCGCTGGTTGAGCAGTGCGGCGGCCTTGAGCAGGTCTTCGCGTTCGTTGGCCGGGCAGCCGATCAGGTATTCCTTGCCGAGGATCTCGACGTTGACGGCTTCTGCCGTTCGCTCGCTCATGCGCCGGTTTCCAGCGCGCGCAGCCGGCCGATCATGGCCTCGACGCGTGTGCGCACCTGTTCATTCTTCTGCAGCAGCGCCGCCCGTTCACCGGCCAGGCTGTCCTGCCGATGGCGCAGTGCGCGGTTTTCTTCGGAGAGCTGCTGCACCAGCGTCAGCAGTTCGCCGACGCGTATTTCCAGGCGCTGCATTTCAGCGTCGATGGGCGTGTTCTTGTTGTTATGGCTCATGGCCATCCAATAGTGCCCGCACCGGACCGGAGGGGTCAATCGCATACGGGGGCTTCAGGCATAATGCGATGAAGATGCCGCAGCAGGCCCCGCCATTTGACGAATTACAGCGCGTGCTGACGCTCTCGCACGCCCTGACCGATGCCGCGGAGGCGCATGGCACGCTGGTCGGCTCCCTGTGTGCCACGCCCTGCTCCCTGGATGACTGGCTGGCCGAGATCCTGCCGGATGGCAGGGCGCAAGGGCATTGCGCGGCGAGCTTCAGGGCCATTTTTGATTCCACCTGCGGCGCGCTGGGCGCGGGCACGCTGAACTTCCAGCCGCTGCTGCCTGGCGACGATGCCTCCATCGACGATCGCACCTGCGCGCTGGGTGAGTGGTGCCAGGGATTTCTCTACGGCCTGAGCGCGGCCGCCGCGGTGCCCGAAGCGGCATCGCTGCAGGGCGAGGCGGCCGAAGTGCTGCGCGACATGACGGAAATCACCCGCGTCGATGTCGATCCGGAAGACGATCCGGAGACCAACGAGGCCGCTTATGCCGAGCTGGTGGAATTCGTGCGCGTGGGTGTGCAGCTGCTGTACGAACACCTGCAGCCAATGCGTGAGCCGCCCGCCGATCGACCCCGGGAAGTCCTGCATTGAAATCGAAACGTCGCGCCAGTGGATCGGCCGCGGTAGCCGCGCGCGCGGCCTCGCTCAAGGCCACGAACACCGAGTTCATACGCCGCCGGCGGCAGTTGACCCGGCTGATGGGCCGCAATGCCATCGCCATCCTGCCCGCGGCGCCGATGCGCTATCGCAACAGCGATGTGGAGCATCCTTACCGGCAGGACAGCGACTTCTTCTATCTCACGGGATTCTCCGAGCCCGAGGCGGTGGCCGTGCTCGTGCCCGGTCGCGAGGCGGCTGAATACATTCTTTTCGTCCGCGACCGCGACCCGTTGCGCGAAACCTGGGATGGGCGCCGCGCTGGGCCCGCCGGCGCCGTGGAACGTCATGCGGCGGACGACGCCTTCCCGATCTCCGACATGGAGGAGATCCTGCCGGGGCTGATGGAAGGCCGCGAGCGGGTGTACTACGCCATGGGCCATCCGGAGTTCGATCAGAAGGTGCTGGGCTGGCTTGCCACATTGCGCGGTCAGGCGCCGCGACTGGGCAGCCACCCACCGCAGGAAATCATCGCGCTTGATCATGTGCTGCACGACATGCGGCTGTTCAAGAGCCGCGCCGAGGCCGCGTTGATGCGCGAATCCGGCAGCATCGCGGCGGCGGCACAGCTGCGCGCCATGCGCTTCTGCGAGCCGGGGCGTTATGAGTACGAGATCGCCGCGGAAATCATGCATGAGTATGGCCACCACAATGCCACGGCCGCTTACCAGCCCATCTGCGGCGGGGGCGCCAACTCCTGCATCCTGCACTACCGCGAGAATGACGCGCGGCTGGCCGACGGCGATCTGCTGCTGGTGGATGCGGGCTGTGAATACCAGTACTACGCTTCGGACATCACACGCACCTATCCAGTGAATGGCCATTTCACGCCAGCGCAGCGCGCGGTATACGAAATCGTGCTGGCGGCACAGCAGGCGGCCATTGCCGCGACCCGGCCCGGCAATCACTGGAACCAGGCGCACGAAGCCGCGGTGGATGTGGTTACGCGCGGCCTGGCGGATCTGGGGCTACTGAAAGGCCGTGTGCCCAAGCTGATCAAGGACGGCGCCTATCGCAAGTTCTTCATGCATCGCACCGGGCACTGGCTGGGCATGGACGTGCACGACGTCGGCGACTACAAGGTCGGCGATGAGTGGCGTGTGCTCGAGCCCGGCATGGTGATGACCGTGGAGCCCGGCATCTATATTCCCGCTGGCGCGCGCGGTGTGCCCAAGCGCTACTGGAATGTAGGCATCCGCATCGAGGACGATGTCCTGGTGACCGCTGGAGGCTGCGAGGTCCTCACTTCAGGCGTACCCCGGACCATCGCGGAGATTGAGGCGGCCATGGCCTCGCATTCCTCGTGAACGCAGCCGGCCAGTCTCATGACCTGGCCATTGTCGGCGGCGGCCTGGTGGGCGCCAGTCTCGCGGCGGCATTGCGGACCACCAAGCTGCGCGTGGCGCTGATCGAAGCGCATGCGCCAGACTCGGCTGCCCAACCCAGCTTCGATGAGCGCACCACCGCATTGGGCAATGCCAGCCGCCGTATATTCGAAGCCCTCGGACTGTGGGACACGCTATCCGCGGCGGCGGCTCCCATCACCCATATCCATGTCTCGGACGCCGGCCGCTTCGGATTCTCGCGGCTCGCCGCGCGCGAATTCGCACAGGAAGCGCTGGGCTATGTGGTTCCCAACCGCGTGCTGGGGCGCGCGCTGTGGGGCGCGCTGCAGTCCTCGCCCTCCATCTCTGCCTTCATGCCCGCGCGCCTGACGGCGCTGCACGTCGAGCCCGGGCAGGCAAGGCTGGAACTGCAGACCGCCACCGGCGCGGCGCAATTGTCGGCGCGGCTGGTCATTGCGGCGGATGGCGCGCATTCGCTGGTTCGCGAGGCGGCCGGGCTGTCTGCCCACGTCGATGACTATCATCAGGTAGCCATCGTCGCCAGCCTGCGCACCGATCAACCCAACGATGGCACGGCCTACGAACGGTTCACCGCCGCGGGACCGATGGCGCTGTTGCCGCTGGCGTTCGCGGGCGAGGCCTGCTGGCGCACGCTGGTGTGGGCGGCGCGGCCGGATGACGCGGCGCGCCTGATGGAACTGGATGATGCCGCCTTTCTTGCCGAGTGGCAGCAGGCCTTCGGCTGGCGCGCGGGCAGGGCGCTGCGGCTCGGGCGTCGCGCACGTTACCCGCTGGCCCTCTCGCGCAGCGAGCGGCCGGTTGCAAGGCGTATCGTCCTGCTCGGCAATGCCGCGCAGTCCCTGCATCCGGTGGCGGGCCAGGGATTCAACCTCGGCCTGCGCGATGCGGCGGCACTGGTCGAGCTGCTGGCGCAAACCGACGACGATCCGGGTAGTGACGAGTTGCTGGCGCAGTATGCGGCGCAGCGCGCCGCCGACCGGGATGGCGTCGTGGCCTTCACGGATACGCTGGTGCGCCTGTTCTCCACCGATCATCCGATGGCGGCCGCGGGCCGGGATCTGGGATTGCTGCTGTTCGATCTGCTGCCGCCTGCCAAGCGCGCGCTCAGTCGCGTGAGTCTGGGCTTCGGCGCGCGCACACCGCGACTGGCGCGAGGCGCGGCTCCATGAACGATCCGGCGCGGGTGCAGGTTGCCGTCGTCGGTGGCGGGCTGGTGGGCGCCACACTGGCATTGCTGCTGGTGCAACGTGCCCGCCTTGATCCGGCACAGGTGCTGGTGATCGAACCCGAGCCGCCGCAACCGCGCTCCGTGGCCGCGGAGTATGAATTGCGCGTGTCCGCCATCGCGCCGGGCAATCGTCGCCTGTTGCAGGAACTGGGCGTCTGGCAACACCTGGACCTGCGGCGCGTCGCGCAGTACGAACGCATGGTGGTATGGCAGGAGGCCACGCCGCCCGACAGCCCGGATGTGCTGCGTTTCGACGCCGCGCAGCTGGGGGAACCGGATCTGGGCAGCATCGTCGAGAACACCCATCTGCAGACGGCATTGCTGCGGCACTGTGCCGCGGTGGGTATCGGCATCAGACAGGCCGCGGTCACGGCACTGAGCTGTGATGCCTCCGCGGCCCGCCTGACATTGGGCGATGACGGCATTGAAGCCGAGCTGGTCGTGGGCGCGGATGGTGCATCCTCGGCCGTGCGTCGCATGGCGGGTATCGCTGGCGCTGCGCATGACTATGGTCAGCGAGGCATCGTCGCCACCATCGATACGCCGCACGGACACCAGGCCACGGCGTGGCAGCGCTTCCTGCACACCGGCCCACTGGCCCTGCTGCCATTGGCCAGCGGCCAGGTCAGCATCGTCTGGTCGGCGCAGCACGCCACCGCCGATGCCTTGCTGGCCATGCCCGAGGATCAGTTCAACGCCGCGCTTACCAACGCCAGTGCCGGTGTACTGGGCACGCTGCGTCTGGCCAGCTCACGAGCGTCATTCCCGTTGCGTCGCTTCACGGCGGAACGCTTCGCGGGCACGCGCTGCGTACTGGTGGGCGATGCCGCGCACGTCATCCATCCCCTGGCGGGACAGGGTGTCAATGAAGGTCTGCAGGATGCGCGCGTGCTCGCCGATGCACTGGCGGCGCGACCCGCGCGCGAGAGCGTCGGCGCGGCGCAGGCTCTGCAGCGTTACGCGCGGACGCGCCGCAGTGGCAGTGCCGTGACCGCTGCCATGGTGGACGGGCTCGACAGACTGTTTACCGGATCGGGGCCACTGACCGCGGGCCTGGCCCGCACCGGCATGGCGCTGGTGGCACGCAGCCGCCTGGCGCAGCGGCTGTTCTTCACGCGAGCGGCCGCGCATGGAACTACCCGCGCCTCTCGGAAGTGAGGCGCTAGCTCGTAGGCAACTGGTCGATCTTGGCCGCGCAGATGAAATCGTTCTCCGACAAGCCCTGGATGGCGTGCGTGGAGAAGCGCACCCGGCAATAGTTGTAGCCAACTTCCAGGTCGGGGTGGTGATCCTCGATGTTGGCGATGTGCGCCAGCGCGTTGACGAAACTCATCGTGCGCAAGAAATCCTTGAAGCGGAATTCGCGCTGGATGGATTTCGCATCCACCGCCAGCTGCCAGTTCTCATCCAGCCGCTGCAGCACTTCTTCGGCCGCGGCGCGTGACAGGGGGGCGATGCCGCCTTCACAAGGGACACAACGACGGGTGCTCAAATCGGTCATGACACAGCCTCCTGCGGCATCCGCCGCGGATAGGTGCGCTCGATATAGCGTTCGAGCAGATCCTGGAATTCTTCGGCGATGCGCTCGCCCTTCAGGGTCACCGTCTTTTCGCCGTCTTCATACACGGGGGCCACCGGACGCTCGCCGGTGCCGGGCAGGCTGATGCCGATGTTGGCGTGACGGCTTTCTCCCGGTCCGTTGACCACGCAGCCCATCACGGCCACGGTCATCTCTTCCACGCCATCGCGCTCACTGCGCCATGCCGGCATGCGATGGCGGATATGCGACTGGATGCGCTGGGCCAGTTCCTGGAAATAGGTGCTGGTGGTTCGTCCGCAGCCGGGGCAGGCCACCACCATGGGCAGGAATGCCCGCAGGCCCATGGTCTGCAGGATCTCCTGCGCGACGATGACTTCCTGCGTGCGGTCGCCGCCGGGCTCGGGCGTGAGTGACACGCGAATGGTGTCGCCGATGCCTTCGGCCAGCAGCACGCCGATGCCGGCCGTGGAGGCGACGATGCCCTTGCTGCCCATGCCGGCCTCGGTGAGGCCGAGGTGCAAGGGGTAGTCGCAGCGTGCGGCGAGATTGCGGTAGACGGCCAGCAGATCCTGTACGCCACTGACCTTGGCCGAGAGAATGATCTTCTCGCGCGGCAGTCCCAGGCTCACGGCAAGCTGCGCGCTGTCGAGCGCCGATCGCACGATGGCCTCACGCATCACGGACTGCGCGCTGGCGGGTTCGGCGCGGGCGTTGTTCTCGTCCATGAGCCGCGCCAGCAGATCCTGATCCAGGCTTCCCCAGTTCACGCCGATGCGCACGGGTTTGTCGAGCCGGCAGGCAATCTCGATCATTTCCGCGAACTGGCTGTCGCGCTTCGAACCGCGTCCGACGTTGCCCGGATTGATGCGGAATTTGTCGAGCGCCGCGGCGCAGTCCGGATATTCGCGCAGCAGCTTGTGGCCATTGAAATGAAAATCGCCGATCAGCGGCGCATCGACCCCGGCCGAACGCAGGCGCTCGCGGATTTGCGGCACCGCCGCGGCTGCCTCGGCGCTGTTCACGGTGATGCGCACCAGCTCGGAGCCGGCGCGCGCCAGTTCGCGCACCTGGCGCGTGGTGGCTTCGATGTCCGCGGTGTCGGTGTTGGTCATCGACTGCACGGCGATGGGGGAGGCGCCGCCGATGGCAACGCCGCCCACGCGAACCTGCAGGGTTTTGCGGCGCTGGAAACTCATGCGGGCGCTATTGTAGGACAGCGGTTCCCGCCGCACATGCGTGGAATATGCCCGTTCCCTGCGCGCGGGCGGGCCCCCTTGATAGACTGGCCGGCGATGCATCGACCCAAGCTCAGTGGCTGGCACCGCTTCCTGCGTTCCTTCGCGGCCAGCTCCCGGGGCATCCGGGGTGCGTTTCGCAACGAGGCGGCCTTCCGGCAGGAACTCCTGATCGCCGTTCCGGTCGTTCTGGGGGGGCTTTGGCTGGGCAAGACCGGCGTCGAGCGCGCACTGCTGGTCGGGCCGATGCTGCTCATCCTCGTGGTTGAAATGCTCAACAGTGCCATCGAGGCCACCGTCGACCGCATCGGCCTCGAACGCCATGAGCTGTCCGGACTAGCCAAGGACATGGGCTCGGCGGCGGTCATGTTCTCCTTCGCGCTGCTCGGTCTGACCTGGCTGCTGGTGTTGTTCTTCTAGGAAGTGATGATGAATGCATTCAAACGGCGCCTGGTCGTCGGCCTGATCCTCGGTGTGCCGTTGCTCGCGGGGGCCCAGTCACCGCCTGTTGCCCCGTCTCCGCCCGAGGTGCCCGTTCCGGCCACCGGCGTACCGCCGCCGAACGGCGCGCCGCCGCCCGCCGAAGCAGAGCTGGCGCCGCCTCGTCGCGAGGATGCCACCTGGCGCGCCACCCTCGAGCGCATCGCGCAGAGCGTCGTGGCCATCAAGATCGATTCCACGCGCGCCCTCGATACCGAGTGGAACACCTCGGCACAGGCCACCGGTTTCGTGATCGATGCCGATCGCGGCCTGATCCTGACCAATCGTCATGTCGTCACGCCCGGGCCGGTCACGGCCGAAGCAACCTTCCTCAATCGCGAGGAGGTGCAGCTGTATCCGGTGTATCGCGATCCGGTGCATGACTTCGGTCTGTACCGCTACGATCCGGCGAAACTGCGTTTCATCAAGCCCAAGAGTCTGCCGCTGTATCCCGAAGGCGCGCAGATCGGACGCGAAATCCGCGTCATCGGCAACAACGCGGGCGAGCAACTCTCCATCCTGGCCGGCACCATCGCGCGGCTGGACCGCGAGGCGCCCGGCTACGGCGTCGCGCGTTACAACGACTTCAACACCTTCTATCTGCAGGCGGCCTCAGGCACTTCGGGTGGATCCTCCGGTTCGCCGGTGGTGGATATCGAAGGGCGTGTCGTGGCGCTCAATGCCGGCGGCGCCACGGGCAACGCCTCGAGCTTCTATCTGCCGCTGGGCCGCGTGAAGCGCGCCGTGCAGCTCATCCAGGCCGGCAAGCCCGTGCCGCGCGGCACGCTGCAGACCACGTTCAGCTATACACCCTATGACGAACTGCGCCGGCTGGGCCTCACGGCCGAGACCGAAACGACCCTGCGCAAGGCCTATCCGGACAATACCGGCATGCTGGTGGTCGATCAGATCCAGCCCGGTTCGCCGGCCTTTGGCGTGTTGCAGACCGGTGACATCGTCACCGCCATCGATGGTCGCACCATCGTCACCTTCGAGCCGCTCGAGGAATTGCTCGACAGCTCCATCGGCAAGCACCTGACGATGAAGATCCAGCGCGGCACGGCTTCGCGCAACGTCGACATCGAAGTCAGCGATCTGGACGCCATCACGCCGGCGAACTACCTGGAGTTCGGCGATGCGGTGGTGCACGACCTGTCCTATCAGCAGGCGCGGCATTTCAACCTGCCGATCCGCGGTGTCTACGTGGCCAATCCCGGCTACAGCCTGGCCGCCGCGGGGGTGCCGCGCGGTGCGCTCATCACCGCGGTCAACAACCAGCCCATCAACAATCTGGTGGATTTCCGCGCGCAACTGGCGCAGCTGGGCGACGGCGATCGCACCACGATGCGCTTCACCACCATCGACGACCCCAATGGCTCGCAGCTGCGCTCGGTACGCATCGATCGGCGCTGGTTTCCGGCACGCGCCTGCCGGCGCGACGATACCAGCGGCCTGTGGCCCTGCGAGCCGCTCGAAGCCGGCCCGCCATCGCATCCTGTCGTTGGCGGCAGCACGGCGCTGCCCGTTGTGCGCGACAAGCTGGTGGCCAGGCTCGCGCCCTCGCTGGTGCATGTCACCTTCGACATGCCATTTGCCATCGCCGGCATCAGCGAACGCAATTATCACGGCACCGGGCTGCTGGTGGATGCCGAACGAGGCCTGGTGGTCATCGACCGCAATACCGTGCCGGTGTCCCTGGGCGATGTGCGCCTGACCTTCGGTGGCGCGCTGGAAATACCGGGCAAGGTGGAGTTCGTGCATCCGCTGCACAACCTGGCCGTGGTGTCCTACGACCCGAAGCTGATCGGCACCACGCCCATGCGTGCCGCCAAACTCAATCCCCTGCCTCTGCAGAGTGGTCAGGCGGTCACGGTGATCGGCATGGACGGTGACGGCGAGCTGAAGTCGCGCGCCACGCAGATTGCCTCGGTCGATCCACTGGACCTGCCGTTGTCGCGCACCATGCAATTCCGCGACAGCAATCTCGAGGCCGCGCAGCTGCTGAATCCGCCTACGGAATTCGATGGCGTGCTGGTTGACGCCAGCGGTGCCGTGCGGGCGCTGTGGTCCAGCTTCGTGATCGATACCGGCCGTGACCCCGTGCAGAGCAATCGCGGCGTGTCCATCGACCTGGTCGCCGAGATGCTCGATCACGTGCGCAGCGGCAAGCCGCTGCACACGCTGGATGTGGAGATGGGCCTGCAACCGCTGACCGATGCGCGCCGACTGGGTCTGTCCGACGCCTGGCTGCAGCGCCTGGAGCGCAAGAATCCGGAATCGCGGCGTGTGCTCGATGTCGCCCGCATCACCGGCGGCGCGCCGGCCGCGAAGTTGTTGCAGCAGGGCGACCTGCTGCTGGCCATCGATGGCGCGACGGTCACCAATTATCGCGACGTGGAACGCGCGGTGGTCGACAAGGAGCAGGTGGGCGTTACCGTATGGCGTGGCGCCGGCGAGCGCACGGTCACTGTGCCTACCACCGCGCTGTCAGGCGTTGACGTGAATCGCGTGGTGCAGTGGGCCGGCGCCACACTGCATGCCCCGCATCGCGCCATGAGCGCGCAGCGTGGCACGGTTCCCGAGGGTGTATACGTGGCGTTCTTTTCCTATGGCTCGCCGGCCACGCGCTACCGCCTGTTTCCGGGTCGTCGCATCGTCGAGGTCGATGGTCAGCCTACGCCGGATCTTGATGCCTTCCTGAAAGTGGTCACCGGCCGGCCCGACCGCTCCTCGCTGCGCCTGCGCACCCTGACGTGGAACAACGTGCCCGAAGTGATTACGTTGAAACTCGACCGCCAGTACTGGCCGGCCTCGGAAATCGTGCGCACGGCGCAGGGTTGGGACCGCAAACCGCTGGAATAGCGGCACGGCTCACGGTCTTGGGCCATGCGTTGGCATGTCGGGCAAGGCCGCACTGGTAGAATGCGCGGATGGTCAAAGTAGTACGCGCTTCCCAGGCCGATCTCGAGGCCGCCGTCGATGCTCTGCGCGACGGCGAGCTGGTGGCATTTCCGACCGAGACTGTCTACGGTCTGGGCGCGAATGCCTCGAATCCCGCCGCGGTTCGCAAGGTGTTCGAGCTGAAGGAGCGCCCGCCTTCGCATCCGGTCATCGTGCACATCGATCAGGCCAAGTACCTGAAGCGCTGGGTGCGCGAGCTGACACCGGACGCCGAGAAGCTGGCGGCCGCATTCTGGCCCGGCCCGTTGACGCTGGTGCTGCCGCGCAGCGACAGCGTGCACGATGCCGTCACCGGTGGGCAGGACAGCGTGGCCATCCGCATCCCATCGCACCCCATGGCGCGCCAGCTGCTCGATGCCTTCGGGGGCGGCATCGCCGCGCCCTCCGCGAACCGTTATGGCCGACTCAGTGCCACCCGTGCCGAGCATGTGCAGGATGAATTTGGCGACGCGGTGAAGGTGGTGCTGGATGGCGGCGAATGCCAGCTCGGGCTCGAATCCACCATCGTCAGCTGCCTGGATGACGGGGTGCGTTTGCTGCGGCCGGGCGGCGTGACGCTGAGCCAGTTGCGGCAGGTGGTGGCCGATGTGCAGATCGGCGGCGACAAGGCCATACCCCGCGTGCCGGGCAGCGTGGCCTCGCATTACTCCCCCACCACGCCGCTGACCATCGTGCCTGGCGGCGAGATCGATGCGCTGGCCGAATCCCTTTCGGAGGGTGGGCAGCGCATCGCCGTGCTGGCGCAGCGCCTGCCGCTGAAGACCTACCAGTTCGTCACCTGGATCAATGCCGGCAAGCGTGCCGAGGCCTTCGGGCACGATCTGTATGCCAATCTGCGCACCCTCGACAAAGCCGGGTGCGCGCGCATCCTGGTGCAGGAGGTGCCCGGCGATGAACGCTGGGATGCCGTGCGCGACCGCCTGGCGCGGGCGGCCGTGGGCGCGGGCGCCGACAGCGGCAGCTATGGGGCGCTCGGGACGGGTGTCTTGCCTTGACGCGCCGCTACATCGATCCGTTTGCACCCGCGCAGGTGCAGCGGCTGGTCGCCACCTTTGGTTCGCCGCTGCTGATCATCGATTGTGAACGCGTCCGCAATCAGTACCGCAAGCTGGCGCGCGCGCTGCCGGGCGTCGATCTTCACTATGCACTGAAGCCGCTGCCGCACCCGGCCGTGGTGCGCACCATCAACGCGCTGGGCGGCTTTCTGGATCTGGCCACCACCGGCGAGGTGCAGCTCGTATCGCGCCTGGGTGTCGATTCGGCGCGCTGCATTCATACCCATCCGATCAAGCGCGACAAGGACATCCGCAACGCGCTGTTCGCCGGCGTGAAGATGTTCGTCGCCGACAACCCCGATGAGGTGCGCAAGTTCCGGCGGCACCGAAACGAGGCCGAGTTGTTGCTGCGTGTGTCGTTCCGCAGTCCGGGCGCCGTCAGCGACCTGTCGCGCAAGTTCGGCTGCGATCCGGAAGACGCGCTGGAACTGGCGCGGCTGGCCGCAAGACTGGGTATCCGCCTGCGTGGATTCTCGTTCCATGTGGGTTCGCAGGCGCGCGATGCGCTGAAACACGTCGAGGCCATCGAGGCCTGCGTGCAGCTGCTGAAGAAGGCGCGACGCGAGAAGCTCGGCGCCTTCGATGTGCTGGATATCGGCGGCGGCTTTCCCATCGACTATGCGCAGCGCGTGCCGGACATCGGCCGTTTCTGCGCGCCGATCCGCAAGGCCCTGGCCACGGTGCCCAGGGATGTGCGCGTGATCGCCGAGCCGGGCCGGTTCATTGCCGGTCCTTCGGCCATCGGCGTGGCCAGCGTGATGGGGCGCGCCGAGCGCGAGGGCCTGTGGTGGTACTACCTGGATGACGGGCTGTATGGCTCGTACAACGGCCAGTTGTTCGATCACGCGCAGTACCCGATCGAAAGTCTGAAGAAGAGCGATGACCAGCGGCCCTCGGTGCTGGCCGGTCCCACCTGCGACAGCATCGACGTGATCGCCGAGAACATCCTGCTGCCGAAGCTGAAGGTCGGCGACCTGGTGGTGGGGCGCGCGATGGGTGCTTACACCTGGGCCTCGGCCAGCGAATTCAATTTCTTCCCGCGCGCCACGGTGGTGTCGGTCAACGAGACCGTGGGCGACATCGGCAAGGTGGAGCCGTAGCGATGGACACCAAGGTGTGGCTGATAGTGCTGGCGGCCGTGGCGGTGTTTTCCGCGGTGCGCGTCGTGTCGCAATGGCGCGGCCTGTCGCGCAAGAAGCGCGGCATCGACTGGGACGAGCAGTTCATCCAGCAGCTGCGCAAGGCCGGCGTCAATACCTTCGAGGATCACCTCGTGGATTTCTTTTTCACCCTGCCGAGCCGTGCCGCCTGCGAGCAGGTCGCCTTCGCGCTGCGGCCCGATGGTTACACGCTGGACATCAAGCAGGAGACCGAGGCTGGCACTTTCAGCCTGCATGCCCAGCGCAGCATGCGGCTGATCATCCCGGAGATGCAGGCGCTGACCGCGCGCTTCAACCAGCTGGCCGGTGAGCATGGCGGCAAGTACGACAACTGGGCCGTCGCCCGCCGCTGATTCCGCCGCCGCTGCCATGCAGATCGTCGGCAGGCGCAGTTCGGTGTTTACGCGAATGCCACTGCTGTTCGCCGAGGAGCTGGGCGTGGCCGTCGAAGTCGTGCCCATTGCCGACATGATGCAGCTCGGGCCCGAAGCCTATGCGGGCAATCCCGCGTTGAAGCTGCCCATCCTGCGCCGTGGCGATGAAGTGCTGTTCGGCGCGCAGAATATCTGCCGTGCCATCGCCGAGAGCAGTCGTAGCCACAAGCGCGTCGTCTGGCCCGAGGCGCTGACGGACACGCTGTCGCGCAATGCGCAGGAACTGGTGTGGCACCTGATGAC
>Ga0164241_10004017_pt1 | contig 14479 bp, 10 predicted proteins | sample OricomyardsoilBY_FD_108780 | JGI IMG/M metagenome (GOLD analysis project Ga0164241, IMG submission 108780) | Backyard soil microbial communities from Emeryville, California, USA - Original compost - Back yard soil (BY) | ecosystem: Environmental > Terrestrial > Soil > Unclassified | place: USA...
CGCGCACGAACTCGTTGGGCCAGAGCGCCTTGTCCGAATTGGGTACGACTCCCTTCAAGCGGACCGTGGCGGTGGTCAGGCTCACTTGGTTGTCGACCAGCGTCAGTTTACCGCGACCGAGTAAGCGATCGCCGTCGCGGCTGTACGCTTCGATTTGCAAACCATTGCCAATCTCTCGGTTGATCTGCGGCAAATTGTCTTGGGGCAACGTGAACACGATCGCCATCGGATCGAGCTGAGTCACGACCACGATGCCGTTCGCGTCCGATGCGTGCACGATGTTGCCTTGGTCGACTTGACGAACGCCGGTCACGCCGTCGACCGGCGACCGAACCTCCGTATACGCGAGCTGCAACTGCGCGTTCTCGATCTGGGCCTCGTCAGCTTTGAGCGTGCCTGCGAGCTGATCGGCGGTCGCCCGCTGATCGTCGAGCTGCTCCTGTGTGGCGAGTCCTTGCTCGTGGAGAGCGGTGTAGCGCGTCAGGTTGACCTTTGCGTTCTTGGCCAAGGCTTGATCGCGCGCCAGCGCGGCCTGAGCTTGATGAACCTGAATCGTAAACGGACGTGGATCGATGCGCGCGAGGAGATCGCCCTTTTTTACCTGTTGACCTTCTTGAAACAGGATCGAGGTGAGCGGACCATCGACCTGCGGTCTCACGGTCACGGTCACCAGTGGTACGGCATTGCCGAGTCCATCCAAGAAGACCGGGACGTCTCGTTTACTGGCGCGCGCCGCCACGACCGGGATCGGTCGAGCCATCGCCGCGCTGTCTGCGGGGGGGGCTCCCGTGCCGCCGACCGCCTTGCGTCCACGCGCGAAAACAATTGCACCGCCCAGAGCGAGCACGAACATCCCACCCAAGATCCAGCGCGTGGCTTTGGGCTGCTCGATGCGTCCCGGGGCAACTTCCGAAGTCATGATTTACTTTCAATCGCCGGTTGAAAACCCCCGGCAACACTGTGCCATGCCACTAGTAGGGCGACCCTGCTTGCGAGAAAAGCCCCCTACAAATTCGGTTGCACAACACTCGCAAAAGTATTGGAATTTATCGGGAATACGGGGCGTTTCGCCCCGTATTCCGGCAGCATCTGGGGCAGCAATCTTCGACGAGAAATAGTGGCAACTGCGGCTCGGCCCAGGCGTCGGCCGTGTGACAGTTCGTGTCGGGCCGCATTCGGAATCACGGCCCTGAAGCTCAAAGCTCGAGATTCGCGAAAGATTGTCGTTGCAGAAGGGGCGCACGCGCTTTGGACGGAAGCGTCTCCGACATCTACCCGCAACATGAACGGGCCGACTCTACGGTGATGTACCCCCTCACAGATGAGGGCTCCCGCGCCGCTCCTCAGCGAGGCGAACTGTCATGACATCACCCGCCAAAAATCCCTCGTCGTCCGTACCGAAGAGCGAGCCGCTTGCCCGTTTGCTGGGCGTGCGCAAACCGCTCGATGCGCAAGCGCGGTTTTGGGTTGGTGTACTGGCCTTCGCGCTGCCGCTCCTCAGTTGGTGTGCGATCAGCTACGTGCCCTTCATCTGGCATCCGCAGGTGTTGGTGTCCGACGCTGGTGACACCAAAGTTCCGGGCGACCACAGCTATGTCGCCGTCGGGGAGCGCGTCGACCTGGATGTCGTGATCATGCGCAACCGCGAGCTCGACGCCGCGCATGCTCGCCGGGTCTCGGGCGAACGCGTCAATCCCATCTACCTGCAGCCCCCGCACGCCGTCGCTCGTGCCCTATACACCGCGTTCACCACTGCGCCGGAGCGCGACGGTGATGCTTGGCTGCACGAAAGCCTGCTCCAGAGCTGCAAAGTGATCTTTTGGGGCTTTGCTTGGTCGGCAATCTTCGGTGTGCCACTCGGCATTCTGTGCGGCACTTTCCCATTCTTCGCGCGCCTGTTCGAACCTTTCGTCGACTTCGTGCGCTACATGCCTGCGCCGGTCTTCGGTGCGTTGGCGCTGACGGTGCTCGGTCTGCAGGACGAGCCCAAGATCGCCATCATCTTCATCGGCACGTTCTTTCAGATGGTGTTGATCGTCTCGAATACGACGCGCTCGGTCGAAGTGTCGCTCCTGCACGCGGCGCAGACGCTGGGTGCGAACAAACGGCAGTTGGTCTGGAACGTCGTGGTGCCCGGCGCGATGCCCGGCTTGTACCGCGATATGCGGATCCTGATTGGTTGGGCTTGGACCTATTTGGTCGTCGCCGAACTGATCGGTGAAAAGTCCGGGTTGAGCGCGTGGCTCTATCAACAGCAGCGTTACCGCCATTTCGACAACGTGTACGCAGCCATCGTCATCATCGGCTTGGTCGGGCTCTTGACCGATCAGTTCCTGGCGCTCCTCGGCCGCTACCTTTTCCCGTGGGAGACGGGGCAAACCAAACTCGTACGCATGATGCGTGCCGTTCGCCGCGCCCTTCCGCAACGCGCGCGGCTTGCGGGTACCTGACCTCTGCTCGAGCGGCTCTGTTGGTCTTGCGCCGCGAAAGTTACTGACTCATGTTCGACGATGATCGCATTCAGCTCCCGAGTTACCTCGACCACGTTCCTGAAGTAGCCGAATACTTTGCCGAGGTAGACAAGCGCAAAGTCGTGCTCAGTATCGAGCACCTGTACCGCGAGTTTCCCAACCCCGACAGCCCGAACGGAAAGATGGTGGCGCTGTCGGACATCAACTTCAAAGTCCGGCGCAACGAGTTCATCAGCGTGATAGGTCCCTCCGGCTGCGGTAAGTCCACGCTGATTCGAGTGGTCGCAGGCCTCGAAGATCCGAGCACCGGCATCGTCGCGGTGGATGGCGTTCCGGTCACCGGTCCAGGCCCCGATCGAGGCATGGTCTTCCAGAACTACACGTTGTTTCCCTGGCTCACTGTCAGAAAGAACGTCCTGTTCGGCCCGAAGATGAAAGGCTTGCGCGACGACAAGGCGACCAAAGCGGCCGACGAATGGCTGAAGTTGGTCGGGCTTACCGACTTCGCTGACTTGTATCCGGCGCAGCTCTCGGGCGGCATGAAGCAGCGCGTGGCCATCGCGCGCGCGCTCGCCAACGAGCCGCGCATCCTGTTGATGGACGAGCCGTTCGGTGCGCTCGACGCCCAGACGCGCGCCAGTATGCAGGCGCATCTGCTACGCATTTGGCAAGCCGCGGGGGTCACGATCTTGTTCATCACCCACGACCTCGACGAGGCCATCTATCTATCCGATCGGATTGTCGTCCTCGGCGCCCGACCGGGGCGGATTCTCGAGGTCATCGACGTCCCGGTGGCTCGCCCGCGTTCGCCGGACCAGTTCCTTTCCGGCCACTTTTTGGCTACGAAGAAGCGACTCGAAGATTTGATCCATCGCCGTGATCAGGTTTCCGACGCTGGAGAATTGATGCATGACTGAAGTGACTCAAGAATGGCTCGTGGATGAGCCCCTGCGCGGAGGCCAAATGTGGTCGCGCGTCCTCAAGCGCGGCCAGGTGCTGCGCATCACCGACGTGGAGGGCGGCGGCTCGGTCGCTGCTCTGTTGTTCAACGCCGATCGGCCGCTCGAGCGTTACAACATGCCCGACACGCTGAAGGCTCAGCACATCGCGCGCATCACCAAGGGCAATGCGCTCTACTCCGACATGGGCCGTGTGCTGTGCTCGGTGATCGAAGACACGTGCGGCTGGCACGACACGATCACCGGTCTCGAAAGCTCGGCCGCGAGCACCGCGAAATACGGATCAGGTGACTATCAGGCGCTGCGCAATGACTGGCACCGCAATAGCCGCGACAACCTGCTCGTCGAACTGAGCAAATACGGCCTGGGTAAGCGTGATTTGGGCCCCAATCTGAACTTGTTCGTGAAGGTCGCGGTCGACGCCGAAGGCAAGCTCAGCTGGGTCCCGAACCACTCGAAGCCGGGCGCCTTCATCGAGCTGCGTTCAGAAATGAACACCTTGGTCGTGCTCTCCAACACCCCACACCCGCTCGATCCCGCCGCGACCTACCGAGCAAAGCCGGCGCGCCTGGCCGTGCGCCTGGCCGGTCCGGTTGCATCAGATGATCTCGTCCGCGTCTCGTGTCACGAGAACGAGCGCGGCTTCGCGCTGACTGAAGCTTATTTTCTCTGAACGGACTTCCTCATGGCACTCTCCGAAAGTTCACTCGATCCGAAGCAAGCCATCTTCGACACCGTACTCGGGTCGGGGCTCGGCTTCAGTCACGTCATCAAGCGGGGGGAGACGTTCCGCATCGTCGATCTGGAAGGCAATCAGGCCGTCGACACTTTGTTCTACGACGCGGCAAACCCGACCGAACGCTACAGCGCAGTCGACACGATCCGTAGCCAGGGCGGCATCTACCTCAGCAGTGGCTCGCCGCTGATCTCGACCGAGGGGCGGGTCATGCTGCGCATCACCGCTGACACTTGTGGTCGTCACGACACGCTCGGTGGCGCTTGCGCTGCCGAGTCGAATCAAGTCAGGTACGCGATCGACAAGAAGTACATGCACAGCTGCCGCGACAACTTCCTGCTCGAAATCCAGGAGCGTCGCCCCCAGCTGTCGCTTCGCGACCTGACGGCGAACATCAATTTTTTCATGAATGTGCCGGTAAGTCCCGAGGGCGAATTGCACTTCGACGACGGCATTTCGGCGCCCGGGCGCTACGTGGAGATGCGGGCAGAAAGCGATGTTATCGTGCTGATCTCCAATTGCCCGCAGCTGAACAATCCTTGCAACGGTTACAACCCGACCCCGGTCCGACTCCTCGTTTGGTCGGCGTAAGTGAGCGGGCAGCGTCGCGCCGCGCGCAGACGTGCTCCGTAGTCCTCGAAGGAGGAAATTGACATGTTCGATAAAGTTCTGATCGCCAATCGTGGCGAGATCGCCTGTCGTGTAATTCGCACCTTGAAGAAGATGGGCGTCGGATCGGTCGCCATCTACTCCGAACCCGACCAAAACTCGTTGCACGTGCTCGAAGCGGACGAGAGCGTCTGCGTCGGACCTGCGGCAGCGTCCGCGAGCTACCTCAACCGCAGCGCCATCTTGGATGCCGCGCTGCGCACGGGTGCCAAGGCGATCTTTCCCGGCTACGGCTTCTTGAGCGAGAACGCCGAGTTCGCGGAAGCGGTCGAGGCGCAGGGCATCGCTTTCGTCGGGCCAACCCCGGAGCAGATGCGTCGTTTTGGCGTCAAGCACACTGCGCGTGAGTTGGTACAGGGCTTGGGTGTGCCGCTGTTGTCGGGTACACCGCTCCTGCCCGATGTCGAGGCTGCGATCGCGGCCGCGGAACGCGTCGGCTATCCGGTGATGTTGAAGAGCACCGCCGGCGGCGGCGGTATCGGCATGCAAGTTTGCCGAGACGCGGCGAAAATTCGCGATATTTTCGAGTCAGTTCGCTCGCTGGCGCAAAAGAACTTTGGCGAGGGTGGGGTGTTTCTCGAGCGCTTCGTCGAACGCGCGCGTCACATCGAGGTGCAGCTCTTTGGCGACGGACACGGCCGCGTCGTGGCGCTCGGTGAGCGTGATTGCTCGGCGCAGCGCCGCCACCAAAAGGTCGTCGAAGAAACGCCCGCGCCGCGGCTTCGTCCCGAGGTGCGCAAGGCGCTGCTGGCTTCGGCAGTCCACATCGGCGAATCGGTGAGCTATCGCTCCGCCGGCACGGTCGAGTTCGTGTACGACGACGATCGCGAAGAGTTCTACTTCTTGGAGGTAAACACGCGCCTCCAGGTCGAGCATGGCGTGACCGAATTGGTCACGGGCGTCGATCTGGTGGAGTGGATGATTCGACTCGCCGCAGGTGAATCGGTTCCGCTCGATCATCCGCCGTCAGCCCGGGGTCACGCGATCGAAGTGCGCGTGTACGCCGAAGATCCTGCGCGCGGCTTCAAACCAAGCCCCGGACTCTTGACCGAGGTTGCGTTCCCCCAAGGCGTGCGGGTCGATTCCTTCGTCGAGCGAGGCAGCGAAATCAGCGGCTTCTATGACCCGATGATCGCCAAGGTGATGGCCTTGGGTGACGACCGCGAGCAGGCGATTCAAAAACTGATCGGCGCCCTCGAGCAGACTCGCTTGGCCGGCACTGAGACGAATCTCGCCTATTTATCGTACGTTTTGCGCACGGACGTCTTCCGCGAGGGCAAGACAACGACGGCTTACCTCGGCACGCTCGCCTACTCGAGCGCCACTGTGGAGGTGCTCAGCCCCGGCACGCTCAGCACCATTCACGATTACCCGGGACGTGTCGGCTATTGGGACGTCGGCATTCCTCCGTCTGGGCCAATCGACGATCTCGGGTTCCGACTCGCCAACCGCGTTTTGGGCAACGTGCCCGGCGCGCCTGCACTCGAGTTGACGATCACCGGTCCCAGCCTGCGCTTCGCGACCGACACGCTAATCGCGCTCGCTGGCGCGCGGATGGACGCGGATCTCGATGGCGAGCCCGTGCCTTACTTTGCGCCGGTCGCCGTGCGCGCCGGCCAGGTGCTCACGCTCGGGAGCATCCGCGGCGCTGGCTGTCGTGCGTACCTCGCCGTGCAGCATGGCTTCGACGTGCCGGAGTACTTGGGCAGCCGCTCTACGTTCACCTTGGGTGGATTTGGCGGACACGCCGGACGCGCGCTACGTAAGGGTGACGTGCTCCGGTTGCTCGAATCGGGCAACGTGGATGCCGAGCCGAAAGCACTCGACGAACAGCTGCAACCCCCGCTGACCGACAGCTGGCAGATCGGCGTACTCTACGGCCCGCACGGCGCGCCGGATTTCTTCACGCTCGCCGATATCGAGCGCTTTTTTAGCAGTGATTTCGAAATTCACTACAACTCGGCGCGCACCGGCATTCGGTTGATCGGGCCGCAGCCCGAGTGGGCGCGCTCGGATGGTGGTGAAGCGGGGCTACATCCGTCGAACATCCACGATAACGCGTACGCATTCGGCACCATCGACTTCACCGGTGACATGCCGATCATTCTCGGCCCGGACGGGCCGAGTCTCGGCGGCTTCGTGTGCCCCGCGACGATCGTGAAGGCCGAGTTGTGGAAGGTCGGTCAGTTGCGACCGGGGAACCGCGTGCGGTTCGTGCCGATCGCGCGCGCCGCGGCCGAACTCGCGCTCTCGGAGCAAGAGCGGAGGATTGCCGACCGCAAAGCGCCCGCAACCGCCACATTGTCTGCTGTACCCGCGACCGACGCCGTACTGCGCCGCCTGCCGGCGCGCAGTGAAGCGCCGCGCGTGGTGTATCGGCCGGCGGGCGACGAATTCTTGTTGGTCGAATACGGCGAAGCCGTGCTCGATCTCGAGCTGCGCTTCCGCGTGCATGCGCTGATGGACTGGCTGCAACGAGAAAAGTTGCCCGGCATCGTAGACTTGACGCCGGGGATCCGCTCGCTGCAGATCCATTTCGATAGCCAAAAACTGGGCTTTTCGCGCTTGCTCGACGTGCTTGCGCGCGCCGAAACCGAGCTGCCCTCAGTCGAGGCGATCGACGTGCCCACGCGCATCGTACACATGCCTCTGTCCTGGGACGATCCGCAAACGCGCCTCGCGATCGAAAAATACACGCAAATCGTGCGCAAAGACGCGCCTTGGACGCCGAGCAACATCGAGTTCATTCGCCGCATCAACGGCTTGCCGGACGCGCAAACCGTCAAAGACATCGTGTTCGGGGCGCGCTATCTGGTGCTCGGCCTAGGCGATGTTTACCTCGGAGCACCTGTCGCAACTCCGCTCGATCCGCGCCATCGCTTGGTGACCACCAAGTACAACCCGGCGCGCACTTGGACACCGGAGAACGCGGTCGGCATCGGCGGCGCCTACATGTGCATCTACGGCATGGAGGGCCCGGGCGGCTACCAGTTCGTCGGTCGCACCGTGCAGGTCTACAATCGCTTCAAAGCGACCAAACATTTCGAAGCCGAGACGCCCTGGCTACTTCGCTTCTTCGATCAGATCCGGTTCTACCCAGTAGACGCCAAAGAACTGCTCGAGATGCGCGAAGCGCTGCCTCACGGTCGGCTGGAGCTGAAGATCGAAGAACAGCGCTTTCGCTTGGCGGACTACCGGCGCTTCTTGGCGCAGGAAGCCGACTCGATCGACTCGTTCCGCACCATGCAACGCGCTGCGTTCGCGGAAGAACGCCAGCGTTGGGTCGACTCGGGTCAGCTCAACTTCAGCGTCGAGCAAGCGGAGGTATCCAACTCGGAAAGCACCCGCGCCGGCTGGGAGGGCGCGCAGATCGTCGAGAGCGGCGTTCCCGGCAGTGTCTGGAAAGTCCTCGTTAGCGCGGGCCAACGCGTGAGCAAGGGCGAGGTGCTGGCCATCGTCGAATCGATGAAGATGGAGATCGCGATCGAGTCGCCGATCGACGGAGTCGTGATCGAGGTGGTCGCCGGCGAGGGCAAACCCATCGCTCCGGGCCAACCGGTCGTGGTCGTGAAAGCCTGAAAGAGCAGGCTGCCCCGAGCGTGGGGCGCGCGGCGCGGTGAGCGTCCTCGCGCTTCGCGCTGCGGGCGCTCGGCCTGCTCAAGCGCTGGCCTTCGGCCAGCGCGGCGCGCCCGCGGTTGGGGGCGGGGGGCGCTCGGCTGCGCGATGTTGCCACGGTGGGGCGAGAGCGCACGCTTCTCGCCCTCTTTCGCCCCTAGTTTCGCGAACTGCAGGCCCCGCTCCAGAAGGCACGCGCGTTGCAGACAGCCGGGGCATGAACCAAGTCCCCAACAACATCGCGTCCGCCGGGACAGCCCCGCGCCCGGAAGAGCATTTCTTCAAGCTGCTGAAGGAGTTCGACACCGCGACCGTGATCACCCGCGGTCGCACGGGCGAACTGCACGGCAGACCCATGGCTATCGCCGAGGTCGATGCCGAAGGCACGCTCTGGTTCATCACCAACGTCGACTCGACGAAGGTGCTGGAAATTCGCGATGACTCGCGAGCCATGATCTCCCTCCAGAACGCGCGTCAATTCGTGACCATGAATGGCCACTTCGATCTCGTGAGCGATCGACAGAAGGTCGATGGCATCTGGAAAGAGGCATATCGCGTCTGGTTCGATGGTCAAAATGATCCAGAGCTCGTGCTGCTTCGGTTCACTCCGTTCGACGCCGAGTATTGGGACAACGCCGGTGCGCATGGCATCAAGCACGCATTCGAGGCGGCCAAGGCCTATCTGAAGGGACAAAAGCTCGAGCCCAGCGAGTTCGATCCTGAAGCGCACGCTCGGCTCCAGCTGTAGGCGCTATGCTCCGCGGCCGTGGCTACCCCCACGCACCATGTGCTGCTCATCCCGGGTTTCTTCGGGTTCGGAAAGTTCGGTGAGCTGAGCTATTTCAGCGGGGTGCGCGAGGCGATCGAGGCGAGCTTCGAGCGCCTCGGCTTGTCCGTCACCGTGACCGAAGTGCCCACGCTCCCGATGTCGTCGATCCGCTTTCGCGCGGCGCGTGTCCTCGAGACGCTGGCAGCTGTTGCGAGCCAAGGCGAGGGTCCGATCCATCTGATCGGCCACTCGACGGGAGGGCTCGACGCGCGGCTCGCGATCGCCCCCACGGCGTCGCTGCCCTCCGACGTCGTGTTCGATGCTTACGACCGTGTGCAGACCTTGGTGACCGTTTGTGCTCCCCACTATGGCACGCCGGTCGCGACCTACTTCACGCGACCGATGGGGCGCTTTCTGATTCGCACCGTGGGCCGCTACCTCATTTTCATGCTGGAGCGTGGGCGCGTGCCCCTCAAGCTCATGTTGAGGATTGGCTACCTCGTTGTGCGCGCGCGCGACCCATTCCGCAAGCGCCCGGGCGCTTTCGACGACCTCTACGAGAAATTGCTGAGCGATCTTTCCGAGCCACGCATCCTCGAGCTGGCGACTTTCCTCAAGGCAGTCGTCAAAGACCAGTCGCTGCTGTTTCAGCTGACTCCCGCAGGTTGCGATTTGCTCAACGCTTGCACGGCGGATCCCAAGATCGCGTATGCATCAGTGGTCGCTCGCGCGGCCCCGCCGAGCTTCCGCAACGCTTGGCGCTCGCTTCGAGATTTGTACGCACAGATCATGTTTCCGGTGTACGCATTCATGCATCGGGCGGCGCGCCGCGACGAACTCGGCAATCCTCCGCTGTCGGCCGCGCAACTCGCGCAGCTCGGACAATCCAATTCCAGCTTGCCAGTGCGTTCGGATAGTGACGGCGTCGTCCCGACTCTGTCCCAGGTTTGGGGGCAGGTGTTGTACTTCGCACAAGCCGATCACCTGGACGTCGTGGGCCAGTATGGTTTGTCGACCCAAGCGGCTCGCACCGGCGATTGGATCCCAAGCTTCTCGGCCTTCGGCCGCGAGCAGTTCCTCGAATTGTGGAGCCGCGTGGCGCAATTCATTGCCGGTGTGAACACGAACGGTGATTCACGACATACGCCGGAAATCACCACGACAAACACTGAACTCGCGCAGGGCTCCTGCTCACCCAGTGGGCTGTAGCGGCCGCGATCCTTCGCGAAAGAGCGCTGTTTTCGTTTGCCTTCCGGTAGGCGCCCACTAACGCTTGCGTTGTCATGGTGGTGTTCGCTTGGCGTCTTTGGTGGGCTTCCTTGTTTGGTTTGGTGCTGCTTGGGTGTGAGGCGGACGAATCGTCGGCCGAGCCCGATCGGGTGGCTTCGGCTGGCGCTTCGGGCCGAAGCTCGGTGCAGGGGTGTTCCGTTGGTTCCGCGTGTTTGTGCGACAACGGTCACAACGGCTACTACACCCAGTGCATACCGACAGCCTCCTGCAGCTGCGAGGCTTGCCCGGAATTCGAGCCCCACGCGGTCCCTGACTTTCAGACTTGCTCGGGGGACGTGGTGGGCGATTGGGTCGTAGAGAGCCTGACGATCGACCCTGAGCCTCTGATTTTTCCCGCCGAATTCGGGCGCATGGTTTCGTGCGGCGCGCAGGCAGCCTCGACGCACGGCTTCCGGCTGAAGCTGTCGATTCATCGCGATAACCACGCAGCGCTCGACATGTCGGAACTTTCATATCAGCTGCGCTTCTCCGCCTCATGCAGCAGTCCCGATGGCACTTGTAGCGACTACTTCCGCCAGTATGGCGATGGGCATTGCAAGGACCTGGGCTGCGGCGTTTGCGAATGCGAGCGCACGGACATCGCTGCGGCATACAACGACTCGTTGCAGGTCCAATTTCGCGCACAAACCCTCAGCTTCGTGACCAATACGAGCACCGTCGCCGAGTTCAAATACTGCGTCGATGGCGAGCGCTTGATCTTGAACGCGCATGGCTTGACCGCCATCTTGCGAAAGGCGCTCTTTGGCGGCATTCCCAGCTCGTGCGAGTCTCGTGACGAGTCGACTTGCGAAACCGGCGCCTTCTGTCGTTGGGGCTCGAGCGGTTGCACGGGCAGCGCGCCGACGCGCTGTCTCCTTGCCGACTTCGGCGTAGTTCCCGGCTGTGAGGTGTATGAGCCGGATGCTGCTTGCTCCGCGATCGAAGCGCCGAAGAGCTGCAGCGATCTCGAACCAGCGGAGTGCAACGATACGCCGGGTTGCGAGTGGCAAGTCGGCTGCTCGGGGCCGGCCATCGGTTGCAACGAACTATGGCTGCGAAGCGGGATCTGTGACGTCGTTGGCGGTTGCGAGAAGATCTCCGCCGACGAGTGTCAAGGCACGGCAGAGTGCCAGAAGCATCCGTCGCAGGTTAACTGTGAGGAGTTGAACCAGTGCGGCTGGATCGAACAGTGCATGGTGGCCGAAGAGGTCGCCTGTGATGAGTATTCGGTGAGCGAATGCCGGCAGCACAAACGCTGCGAGATCGTGGGCGAGCGGGTGAACTGAACGCCCGCGTTGGCGCCTTCACTTAGGGGTGCACGCGAGCGTGAGCGTGACGCGATGCGGCCCTGACTTCTGCAACGCATCGCACGTGTCGCCCATCAGCGTGATGTGCCCGAGCGCGTCGAAGTCGTAGCCGTCCGGACCGCGCTGCAGCTGGTTGCAGTCAAAGCGCACGCTACGCGGGGGCAGCGTGAGGTCATTCACGGTCGGCACCAATTGGCAGCTCGAGCCGCGTCCCTTCAACGTCAGGCAGATTTGCCCGCAGCTGGTCTCTTCGTCGCAGGGATCGGCGCACTCGCCGTCCTCGTTATTGCTCGGTTCGTCGCTCGGAAGCGCGCTGCCCAGCGTGACCTCGCTCCCGCCCGAGCCGGCGCCTTCGAACGTGCCATTGGTCTCCGCCAGAGGAACCTCAGATGCACCGGCCGCGTCACCGCAAGCTCCGAGTGGTATGCAGATGGCGAACAGGCACACACAGTGTAGGAGTGAGACCTTCACTCGACTCAGGGTGCCCGCAGTTCTGCAAACGCGCAACCTGCGATGTTTGCATTGTTTAGCCGGTGGGGGTGGCGAATGAAATTTGATGACGGGGCTGTGGGCGCGGTCGCCGAGCGTCCATTCCCGTCGGCCCAGACTGAGACAGGGTGCGAACGCGCTGCACCTGGCCTCGCCGGACCGGTGCTCAATCGCCCGCTCGCAGCGCCGTAAACGAGCGAACGAGCTCTCGATCGCCTGCCAGCGGCGCCGGAAGTTGCGTTTCGGGCGCCCCATTGCGCGTCAGCGGCTCCGTGAAGCGCCAAAGGCGCCCTTCGCCGTGCGTCGCCAGCGCTGTTGCCCGCTGTTTTCGAAGATTGCGCCGCGCTCCACCGTTTCTCATGCTAGTTCGCCCGCCGTGATCCGGCTCGATTCAGTCACCAAACAGCATGGTCGTCGCGTTTTGTTCATGGACGCGTCGTGCGCGGTATTCAAAGGCGACAAGGTCGGCCTGGTCGGCCCCAATGGTGCCGGCAAGTCGACGATCTTCCGCTTGATCGTGAAAGAGGAGACGCCGGACAACGGCCAAGTCGCCATCGATCGCGGCACGACCATCGGCTACTTCAGTCAGGATGTCGGCGAGATGAGTGGGCAGAGCGTCGTCGCGGCCACGCTCGACGGCGCAGGCCCCGTGTCGTCGGTCGCCGCGCGCTTGCGCGAGCTGGAAGCGAAGCTCGCGGACCCCGCGCTGATCGACCAGATGGAAGCGTTGATCGAAGAGTTCGGTGAAGTCCAAGGGCGCTTCGAAGAACTCGGCGGCTACGCGCTCGACGCCAAAGCGCGCGAGATTCTGGCGGGCCTCGGCTTCGCGCAAGAAACGATGGACGCGGACGTCGGCACGCTCTCCGGCGGTTGGAAGATGCGCGTGGCGCTCGCCCGCATCCTACTCATGCGCCCGGACGCGATGCTGCTCGACGAACCGACCAACCATTTGGATCTCGAATCGATCCTATGGCTCGAAAACTTCCTCAAGTCGTTCGACGGCGCGTTGATCATGACCTCCCACGATCGCGAGTTCATGAATCGCATCGTGAGCAAGATCGTCGAGATCGAAGCGGGGGAATTGACCAGCTTCACCGGCGATTACGAGTTCTACCAAAAGCAGCGCGCGATGTTGGACCTGCAGGCGGAGAGCGCCTTCGAACGCCAACAAGCGATGCTGGCCAAAGAAGAGGCCTTCATCGCGCGCTTCAAAGCGCGCGCCAGCCACGCCGCTCAAGTGCAATCACGCGTGAAAAAGATCGACAAGATCGAGCGCGTCGAACCGCCGCGCCGCCGCGAAAAGCTCAGCTTCGATTTTCAGAAAGCACCGCGCTCGGGCGACGATGTGGCGAGTCTCGACGCGGTGAAGAAAGCCTACGGCAAGCGCGTCATCTATAGCGGCCTCGATCTGCTGATCCGCCGCAGCGAGCGCTGGTGCGTGATGGGCGTGAACGGCGCGGGCAAGTCGACACTGCTCAAGCTGATCGCAGGCGCCGCTGAAGCGGACTCCGGGCGCGTGACGGTCGGCAATAGCGTAAAAATGGGCTACTTCGCGCAGCACTCCATGGACGTGCTGAAGCCCGAAGACACCGTGTGGGACACCTTGGTCGGCAAGTTTCCGCATGCGTCGATCGGCTCACTCCGCACCCTCGGCGGCGTGTTCGGCTTTTCTGGTGACGACATCGAAAAGCCCTGCCGCATCCTGTCCGGCGGCGAGAAGGCGCGCCTCGTGCTCGCCCAAATGCTCTACGATCCGCCGAACTTCCTCGTGCTCGACGAGCCCACCAACCATTTGGACATCGGCACCAAAGAGATGCTGATCGAAGCGCTCGCGAACTACGAAGGCACGATGCTCTTCGTCTCGCACGATCGCCATTTCCTCAAATCCCTCTCGAATCGCGTGCTCGAAGTCAGCCCGGAGGGCGTGCGCAAATACGGCGGCGGCTACTCCGAATACGTGAGTGAAACCGGCCAAGAAGCGCCTGGTGTGCACACCTGAGGGTTGAAGGGGGCGAACTCGCCCAGCCGGACAAAGCAGGTCAGCGATTGACCGTTACGGTGATCGCTTCGCCCGGCTTCAGCTTCTTCCCGGCAACGGGATTCTGGGATAGCACGACGAACGTCGGCGTTTCGCCCATCTGTGTCCAAAGGACTTTCAGCGACAGGCCCAGGTCTTTGGCTTGTGCTTTCGCCGC
>Ga0164241_10004018_pt1 | contig 14476 bp, 11 predicted proteins | sample OricomyardsoilBY_FD_108780 | JGI IMG/M metagenome (GOLD analysis project Ga0164241, IMG submission 108780) | Backyard soil microbial communities from Emeryville, California, USA - Original compost - Back yard soil (BY) | ecosystem: Environmental > Terrestrial > Soil > Unclassified | place: USA...
GGGATTGTTGCAGGTGTCGCCGTCGACGTACGGGATGCACGCGCCCGCCGAGCACACGTCGCCCGCGCCGCACGCACCGCAGCTGTCGCACGCGCCGACGGGCGTGCCGCACTCCTGCGTGCACGCGACGACCTGGCAACGCTGCTCGATGACCAGCGTGAACGGTCCGACGTCGGTGTAGGCGCTGCCGTCGATGGTCACGAAGACCTCCTGGCCGGCGGGCAGGCGCAGGTCGAGGTTGCCGTCCTGCGCGACGCCCAGGCACGCGGGCACGGCGCCCGTCCCGCAGGCGCTGCTGACCGAGACGATGTCGGGTCCGAAGCGCGGGTGGTCCTTGTCGATGGCCGGCGGCAGCGCGATGCGGAAGCGATACGTGCCCTCGACCGGCGGCGTGAAGCGCCAGATCATGTCGCGCCCGGCCTCACCGCGCTTGGCCCCGCCGCCCTGAGCGCACGCCTCGACGTAGCTGCTCGCGTCGGCGAGCGCGTTGTTCGTGCGGATCTCGATCGGGAAGCCCGTGTCGGTCGGGATGGCATGCGCGCTGGCACACGTGTCGGCGCCCGAGACGGGGGTCAGGTGCGAGACGACCACGTCGCCGGTCGAGAGCTCGACCTCGTCTTCGTAGGACGCGGTGTAGAGGAAGCGACGCCACATGGCGCGCGCGTCGGCCATGGTGAACGCGGTGAAGTGGCTGCCGCCCTGCCACTGGCGGATGGCCGCGGTGCGGTGCTCGCCGCCGCCGACGTCGACGTTGCCCTTGATGGGGAGCGTCTCGGGGGTCATGCCGCGCAGGCGGTGCGCGTCGCTGACCTTGGCGATCGGAAAGACCTGCGGGACGTTGCCGGCGGCGGCCGAGGCGTCGGTGCCGACCGACGGCGAGTCGGCGTCGAGCGTGCCCTCGGTCACGAACACGTTCTTGGCGTTGCGACCCGGCATGGGGTGCAGCCAGTAGCGCGTGTAGTTCACCGGGTCGGTCGCGTCGACGAGCATCTGGATGAGCGAGAGCGCCGGGTAGAAGCGGTTGAGCGAGTCCTCGTCGACGTTGAGCAGGCCGGCCGCGATGAGGCCGAGGTCGACTGGATCCTTACGGCGGATGATCGTCTCGATGATGAGGCCGGACATGCCGGAGATGACGCCGGCGTCGAGGCGGTCGTCGACCGCCAGCGCGAGCGTGCCCGAGAGGCCGCCGTGGGAGTGGCCGAAGAAGCCGATGCGCTCCGGGTTCAGCTTCAGCGGTAGTCCCCGCTTGGTCTGCGCGGCGTTCAGCGTGAAGCGTCCGTCGGCCACCATCTTCGAGAGCGTCATGGTGTCGATGGCCGACTGGCGGAAGTTCGAGCGGCCGGCGTAGGGGTTGGTGAAGTTGAAGCTGTAGAGGATGAGCTCGGTGTCGTTGAGCGGGAACGCGCCGCCGCCCGGACCGCGCGGGCCGTGCAGTGGCTGGTCGATGCAGATCACGACGATGTGATCGACGACCAGCTCGCGTGTGTCGCCGCGGCACGACTCGTAGTCGCCGCCGGTGCCATGCGCGTAGAGCACGACTGGCCAGCCGTCCTCGGGCATCGGCACGTCGGTCGGCGTGAGCATCAGGAAGCGCAGCTCTTCGTCCACCTGCACGATGGGATCACCGTTGGCGTCGAACTCGATCTGGCCCCCTTCGGTCGCGTACGGCTTGTCGCCGAACTGGAAGTTCGGGGCGGTGTAGGTGCCGTGGAACTCGCCCTGCACGTTCGGCTCGAAGACCGAGGTCAGCTCGGGCGACGGCTGCGCGGCGACCCAGTCGGCCACGCGCGAGAGCTCGGCGGTGGCGTGCTGGGTCGTGAAGCAGGTCGCGACGGCGATGTCCTTGTTCGCGAGCGGGCTCTGCGCGAGCCACGCGCGCAGCGGCGCGAGCGAGGGCTCGTCGCCTTCGAGCGCAGCGAGGAACCCGGGCGCCTGCTGCAGGTAGTGGCCGGCGGCGTCCTTGATCGCGCGCGTCACGATGGCGCAGTAGGTCGCGCCCTCGTCCAGCGGGAAGCCGTTGATGGGGCGGACCGCGAGGGTGTTCGGCTGATAGAAAGGATCGGCGTCGGTGCCGTGGAAGAAGTACTCGAGCGGCACGTGAGCGCCGGTCGCGACGTTCACGATCTGCACGAGCGAGTCGTCCGCGGTGGTCTCTTCGGGCGCGGGCAGGGTCGCGATCGCGAGCGCCTGATCGAGCTGGAAGTAGACGGCGCTGTTGAGGCCGAAGCCGTCGAGCACGTCCTCGCCGAAGGCCACGTAGGTGTCGACGAGCGGCGCGGTGCCGAGCGGCAGGTTGTCGAGCGTGAGCTTGCCGTCGGCGGCGCGCCAGCGGTTGGACGGCCAGCCGACCGACATCCAGTCGGACGCCGCGAGATCGTAGCGCGGCAGCGCGCCGGGCTCGGTCGCGCCGTAGTCGATCGACAGGCCCGGCTTCGGCGGCGCGGTGTCGACGTCGAGGGTGTCGTCGGGTGGGGTCGTGTCGGTCGCGATGGTCGCGTCGGGGGCGGTCGTGGTGGCCGCCGTGTCAGCGGGCTTGCCCGTATCGGAGTCGCACGCGAGGAGCACGCCAGCGAGCACGAAGGGCAGGGTACGGAACGTCATGACGGTCTCCCGAGCGCAGCGAATCGGGCGCACGCTAGCGTGACGCACGCGTCAGCGAAAGCCCCTTCACCCCACGATTTGGAGCGACGTGGCCCGCGCCGATCCGCGAAACAACAAAGGCCGCGAACCCTCTCGGATGCGCGGCCTCTGCCTCGTTCGTGCCTGGAGCCGATGACCGGACTCGAACCGGTGACCTGCTGATTACGAATCAGCTGCTCTACCAACTGAGCTACATCGGCAGAGCACAAAACGAGGCCGGGCTTCTAGCGGCGGACCTGGCCTTTGGCAAGGAGATTTCTTCCGCAGAAGGCCTCGCAGCGGGACAGCCACTGCGGCCGCCTTGGCCGCTTGCCGTCACGCGGAGAGGCTGCCCAGGGGATGGGCACGAGTCGCGCGCTTGTCCGGCCCGCGTCGCACGGCTATGACACGCGCATGCCGCTCCTCGAAGGCAAGCGTGTGTTGCTCGGTGTTGGTGGCGGGATCTCCGCCTACAAAGCGCCCGAGCTCGTGCGCCGTATGAACGACGCCGGCGCCGATGTGCGCGTCGTGCTGACCGCCGCGGCCCAGCGCTTCGTGGCGCCGCTGAGCCTCGAGATCGTGTCGGGTCACCCGGTCGGCCTCGATCTGTGGCAAGGCAGCAGCGAGAGCGCGCCGGGCGCGCCACGGGTCGTGCACACCGAGCTCGGCAAGGACGTCGATCTGATCGTGCTCGCACCCGCGACCGCGAACCTCATCGGGCGCATCCGCCATGGGCTCGCCGATGATCTGCTGACGACGACCATCATGGCGTGCCAGACGCCGGTGCTGCTCTGCCCGGCGATGAACACCGAGATGCTCGACAACCCGCTCGTGCGGCAGAACATCGACGCGCTCGTCGCGCTCGATCGCTACGTCACGCTCGAGCCCGGCATCGGCCTGCTCGCGTGCGGCGTGACCGGTCCGGGGCGCCAGCCCGATCCGCTCGACATCATCGAGGCGGCTGCCGCGCTGCTCACGCACAAGTCGCTGACCGGGCTGCGCGTGGTCGTGTCCGCGGGCCCGACCCACGAGCCACTCGACCCGGTGCGTGTCCTGGCGAACCGCTCGACCGGCACGATGGGCTTCGCGCTCGCCCGTGCGCTCGCGGCGCGCGGCGCGTCGGTCACGATCGTCGCGGGTCCGGTCGAGCAGCGCACGCCCGTCGGCGTGGCACGCCGCATCGATGTCGGCAGCGCGGCCGAGATGAGCGACGCGATCACAGCGTGCTGGCCCATGACCGACGTGCTCATCATGAGCGCCGCGGTCGCCGACTTCCGACCGGCGAGCGCGGCACCGACCAAGATCAAGAAGCGCCAGCAGGAGACGCCGAACATCACGCTCGCGCCCACCGAGGACATCTTGCTCACCGCCTCGCGGCGCGCCGATCGCGCGCGCGTGGTGCTCGTCGGCTTCGCGGCCGAGACGAACGACGTGCTCGACTACGCGCGCCAGAAGCTCGCCGACAAAGACCTCGATGGCATCGTCGCCAACGACGTCGCGCGCGCCGGCGTGGGCTTCGGGCGTGGCGACAACGCGGGCTGGTTGCTCACGCGCGACGGCCGCGAGGTCGCGCTCGAGCGGGCGCCCAAGGACCGGTTCGCCGACGCGCTCGCCGACGCGCTCACGCCGACCTTGCTCGCGCGTAAGGGGACCGCATGACCGATCCGCGCGACGAGCTCCACGCGCTCTCCGCCGAGCTGCGCGCGTGGCTCGAGTGGGAGGCGCAGACCGGCGCCATCGAGCTGCCCGCCGACCCGACCCCGATCGTCGTGCAGGCGCCTCAGCCGCGCACCGCGCCGACGCGCGCGCCCACGAGCCCACAGCCTGTGCCGGCCGCGCGCCCGACCCGGCCGGCCCCGACGATGCGGCCGGTCGTCGCGACGCCGCCGCCCAGCGGCACGGTCGGCAAGGGCGCCGAGGGCATCCAGCAGGTGCGCGCCGAGCTCGGCGACTGTCAGCGCTGCGCGCTCGCGCAGGGGCGTAAGCACATCGTCTTCGGCGTGGGCAACCCGAACGCCGAGCTGATGCTCATCGGCGAGGCGCCCGGTCAGCAGGAGGACACGACCGGCGAGCCCTTCGTGGGGCGCTCGGGGCAGCTCTTGACGCGTATGCTCGCCGCCATCGGGCTCACGCGCGAGCAGACCTACATCTGCAACGTCATCAAGTGCCGACCGCCGCAGAACCGCGACCCGCTGCCGCAGGAGATCGTGACCTGCAGCCCGTTCCTGCACCGCCAGATCCTCGCCATCCAGCCGAAGGTGATCCTCGCGCTGGGCCGCTTCGCGGGCATCAACTTGCTCGGGCGCCAGGCGACCATGGGCGAGCTCCGGCGCGATGGTGTCGGCGCGTTCCAAGGCATCCCCGTGGTGCCGACGTTCCACCCTTCGTACCTGCTGCGCACGCCTGCCGCGAAGCGCGGTGCGTGGGATGATCTGCTGAGCGTGCGCGCCCTGCTGCGCGGAGAGTGACAAACGGCCCGCGGGCCGCGCGACCCGACGCGATGCCCGAGCGCGCCGCCGAGCGCGCAGTCCGTGAAGCCCGCCGCGCGCTCCTCCGCGTCCTCATTCACTCGCGCGATGCACTGGCAACAAGCAGCGGTGCCTCATGCGGCCGCGGCCGCCGGTCTCTCTCCGTAGGCCAGGCACGGAAGAAACAAGAAAGGCGCCCCGTGGGGCGCCCTTCCGTTGCTCGTCCGATCACGAATGACCGGCGCGCATGCTCACAGCGCTTCCTTGAGCGTCGGGGCGGCCTTGAAGCCGACCGACTTCGAGGCGGGGATCTTGATCTCCTTGCCCGTGCGCGGGTTGCGGCCGCGGCGCTCGGCGCGCTCCTTCACGTTGAACGTGCCGAAGCCCGGGTACGAGAAGCGCTTGCCCTTCTTGATCGCGGCGGCCAGCGAGTCGAAGACGGCCTGGACGATCTCGCCCGTGTCCTTCTTCGAAACGCCCTCGAGGTTGCCGTGAACGTGGTCGATCAGCTCTGCCTTCGTCATCTCTATGCTCCTTCTGCTGCGCGCGCCGCCCGCAGGCGGACGGTCGCCGGATTGATTACAGGCTGCCCTTGAACTTCGGGGCGGCCTTGAAGTTGATGGTCTTCGACGCCGCGATCTTGAGCGTCGCGCCGGTGCGGGGGTTGCGGCCCTGGCGCGCGGCGCGCGTCTTCACGGTGAAGGTGCCGAAGTCGGGGTACGAGATGCGGCTCGTGCCCTTGATGGCCTCGACGAGAGCGTCGAAGACGGCCTGCACCGCCGAGGCGGTGTCCTTCTTGGTGAAGCGGTTGTCGAGGGCGGTGTGGACGTTGTCGATGAGCTCTGCCTTCGTCATGTTCTTTCTCCTGGGGTCTGATGTCTGTGTTGTCGGACTGATCTCGCGCCGTGCAGAAGCCAGAGGGCGGAGTGGCAATTTGTCGAGTGCCAGCCCCCACGGCAATCTCGACCGCGCTGGACATACGCGAACGAACCTCGGCGACGACTCGGCGGACCGAGACTCGTTGCGTTGTGATTGCCATGACGCGTCAGGGCGGTTCGGGTCGAGATCGGCTCCGGACCGTTTGCTGATGCGCCTGAGCACCCCTCAGGTGCGATTTCGGGCGAATGGTAGGAAAGCACGATCTCGACTGTCAACAGCAAATCGTACTCTCGTGCGCGATGCGCGCGGTCGAGAGTCGGATCCACTTGCCACTCTCGAAACCGGTCCTCTGTGATTTCAACGGCTTGAGTCGAATTGGCGGATCGCCCGCCCTACAAGCGGGGATGCGACGATCGCTCGCGAACTTGGTGCGACGACCTCCGAACCGGTGGGTGGCGTGCATCGCAAGGCCCCGTGCGACGATCAAACGGATCAAAAACTCGCCGTGACACGATCCGGAGAGTCGCCGTGAAACACTCCGATTTGATCAGTTCCGCAGATCGACATGCAGAAAGTCGGTCTCGACGCCTTGACGACGTCTATTTCCTTTGGCAGCCACCTCGTTCACGCGCTATCACGCCGCCCCGTGATGGCCTCCGACCCGCCTGGAATGCCACCCTCCGCCGCTAACGCGGGCGAGCGCGTGGCCGACTTTCACTTCGACCTGCCCCCCGCGTCGATCGCGCAAGCGCCCGCCTCGGACCGCACCGCGTCGCGGCTCCTGCTGTTCGATCGCGGCGCGACCCCGACCAGCACGCTCGGGCACGCACGTATGGCCGATCTGCCGTCGCTCTTGCGCGGCGACGAGCTGCTCGTGCTCAACGACACCCAGGTCGTCCCGGCGCGCCTGCGTGGCCGTAAGGAGACGGGCGGCCGCGTCGAGCTGCTGGCGCTGCACGCCATCGGCGCGCGCTCGTTCGCGGCCATCGGCAAGTCCTCCAAGGGCTTCGCCCCCGGCATGCGCATCCAGCTCGACCGCGGCCCGCTCCTGCGCATCCAGGCCATGCTCGCCGACGGCACCATGCAGCTCGGCCTGCCGGACGACGCCGTCGACCTGTGGGCGCTGCTGGACGGCGCGGGCGAGACGCCCCTCCCTCCATATGTAGCGCGCGCCGACGGGCCGGCCGCCGCCGACCGCGAGCGCTATCAGACGGTCTACGCGCGCCATCCCGGCGCGGTCGCCGCGCCGACCGCGGGCCTGCACTTCACCAACGACCTGCTCGCCGCGCTCCGTCAGAAGGGCTGCGAGACCGCGTCGGTCACCCTGCACGTAGGCCCCGGTACGTTCACGCCAGTGCGTGTCGACCGCATCGCCGACCACCGCATGCACCGCGAGCGCTGGGTCGTGGCCCCGTCCGAGGCCGAGGTGATCACCCGCGCGCGCGCCGCCAAGCGCCCCATCCTGGCCATCGGGACGACCGTCGTGCGCACGCTCGAGTCGGTCGCGCGCCTCCACGACGGCGCCATCGTCGCTGGCGCGGGCGAGACCGACATCTTCATCCGACCTGGCTTCCGCTTCCAGGTCGTCGACCAGCTGCTCACCAACTTCCACCTGCCGGGCTCGACGCTGCTCATGCTGGTGTCCGCGTTCAGCGACCGCGAGCGCACGCTCACCGCCTACCGCGAGGCCGTCGCGGCGGGCTATCGCTTCTATTCGTACGGCGACGGGATGCTCATCCGGTGACAGTGCACCTCGAGCTGCTCGGCCAGGACCGCGCCTCCGAGGCCCGTCGCGGGCGCCTCCACACGGCGCATGGCACCATCGAGACGCCTGTCTTCATGCCCGTCGGCACCCAGGCGACGGTCAAGGCGCTGACCCCGCGGCAGCTCGACGAGCTCGGCGTCGAGATCCTCCTTGGCAACACCTACCATCTCTATCTGAGGCCCGGTCCCGAGGTCGTCACGGCGCTCGGCGGCCTCCATAGGATGATGGGCTGGTCGCGACCGATCCTCACCGACTCGGGTGGCTTCCAGGTCTTCAGCCTGCGCGACATCTCCAAGATCACCGAAGAGGGCGTGACGTTCGCGTCGCACCTCGACGGCAGCCGCCACGCGCTCACCCCCGAGAAGGCCATCGCCATCCAGGAGGCGCTCGGCTCCGATATCATGATGGCCTTCGATCACTGCCCGCCCGGCCAGGCCGAGCCCGCGCTGGTGCGCGCGGCGCTCGAGCGCACCAGCCGCTGGCTGCGCCGCTGCGTCGACGCCCGTAAGAAGGAAGGGAACGCGCTCTTCGGCATCGTGCAGGGCGGCATCGACCTGACCATGCGACGCGCGTCGCTCGCGGCCGTGACGGCGCTGCCGTGCGAGGGCTTCGCGCTCGGCGGCCTCTCGGTCGGCGAGTCGCGCGAGGCCACCTGGGCGACCATCGCCGCCATCGCACCCGAGCTGCCGCGCGACAAGCCGCGCTACCTCATGGGCGTCGGCACGCCCGAGGACCTGCTCGTCTCGGTCGGCCATGGCGTCGACATGTTCGACTGCGTGCTGCCGACGCGCAACGCCCGCAACGGTCGGCTGCTCACCGCCGACGGCGACATCAACATCCGCAACGAGCGCTGGCGCCTCGACGATCGCCCCATCGAGGCGGGCTGCCGTTGCTACACCTGCCAGCACTTCGGCCGCGGCTACCTGCGCCACCTCAACAAGGCCAGCGAGATCCTGTTCGCGACGCTCGCCAGCATCCACAACATCCATGTCCTGCTCGACCTCATGCGCGAGGCCCGGCGCGCCATCGAGGACGGGGTGTACGTGGCGTTCCGCGACGAGCGGCTGGCGCGCCGACTGCGCGGCATCCACGGGGCACCCGCGAGCGCCCCAAGGATTGATTGACCAGGCAGGGCCAGTTTGTTATGCGGAACGTCCCGTTGGCGCCCTCTTCGCGCGAAAACGCCAGAGAATTCGCTAGCTTGAGACAAATGGATCGGGTCTCGTGAACGAGACTCCTGATCCGATTCGGAGAAGGCGTTGGACAACAACTATCACGTGTCGCTGCTCGGTCAGGGTGCCGCAGCTGGTGCGGACCCCGGAGCGACCACTGCGCAGCCGGCCGCTCCCGGACAGCCCGCCGCGGCGGCACGTCAAGCGCCCGGCTGTGGTGGGCCCGAGCAGATCATCTTCATGCTCGGCATGCTGGTGCTCTTCTACTTCCTGCTGATCCGTCCGCAGCAGAAGAAGCAGAAGCAGCACAAGGCGATGGTCGAAGCGCTCAAGCGCGGCGACAGCGTCATCACCTCGAGCGGCATCTTCGGTCGCATCACGTCCGTCGAGGGCAACGTGATGACCATCGAGATCGCCAAGGGCACGAACATCCGCATCCTCAAGTCGGCCGTCGGCGGCATCGCCAACGCCGAGACCGAGGAGAAGATCGCCAAGGATCCCCAGCCCGGCCCGAACCCCTGAGTAAACCGGCTGAGGAAGACGGTGGACCGCTCGGCGCGGTCGCCGGCTCGCATCCGCTCGCATCGATCTCCTGAAGGAGCTTCCTGGTCATGGATAAGAAGCGCAACTGGCGCGCGATCTTCACTTGGGCACTGGCGATATTCTCCGTGCTCTACGCGGTGCCGTCGTTCATCGACGTGCAAGGCAGCTGGTACCCCTTCCAGAAAGAGGTGCGCGGCGGCCTCGATCTCGCGGGTGGTCTGGAGCTCCGCTACACGGTCGACTGGAAGCAGGCGGTCGAGGACGCGACCGCCAAGGTCGCCGACAACCTCCGCACGAAGATCGTCGAGGGGCTCGCCGCCAAGGCGAACCTGAGCCCCGGCGATCTCTCGAAGGACCAGTTCGACAGCTACGCCAAGCGTATCAAGCTCGAGCAGCAGGACATCGACAAGGTCGTCCTGACGATGGCCGACGACGAGGTCTGGGCGGTCTACGACGCGCTCGACAACCCGCTCGACCAGATCGACAACCGCTTCGAGAAGAGCGAGTCCTCGAGCGATCGCACCGTCACGGTCATCATGCCGGACAGCGCCGCGAGCGAGATCCACACGACGGTCGTGAAGGAGACGCGCAGCAACCTCGAGAAGCGCGTCGGCGGCATGGGCCTCATCGATCCCGATGTGCGCATCACTGGTGACTCCGACATCGCGGTGCAGATCCCGGGCGTCGGCGACAACGAGATGGACGTGGTCCGCGCCGTGCTCGGCCGCACCGCCCAGCTCACCATGCGCTACTGCGACCAGCAGTCGGGCGCCTTCTTCAACACTCCCGAGGTCAAGGCCAAGGTCGAGGAGTACAAGAAGGCTCACCCTGATGCGGCCGACATGATCGTCGATCGCGGCTCGAGCATCCCCGGCTACGTGATCAAGGCGAAGAACAAGGGCGCGCTCGCGCGCTTCACGCGCCTGCTCACCATGCCGTCCGATCACATGATCGGCTTCCACTACGAGGACGGCGGGCGCAACAACTCGACCGAGAAGTACTGGGAGGCCGTCTACTTGGTCTCGAAGGTCGAGCTCACCGGGTCGATGCTGGCGCGCGCACGCATGAACTACAACGAGAAGCGCGAGATCGTCGTGCTGCTCGACTTCAACAGCGAGGGCTCGCGGGTCTTCGCTGACACCACCGAGAAGAACGTCGGCCAGAACCTGGCCATCATGCTCGACGAGGACATCCAGTCGGCGCCGACCATCATCCAGAAGATCGTCGGTACCGCGTCGATCACCGTCGGCGGTCGCGGCATGGAAGCGCAGAACGAGGCCCGCGCGCTGATGCAGGTCCTCAACCAGGGCGCCTACCAGGCCCCGGTCTACAAGGTCCACGACTACAAGGTCGGCCCTTCGCTCGGCGCCGACTCGGTGACCGGCGGCGCGCTCTCCTTGCTCATCGCCTTCCTCATCAACGTGACGTTCGTCGGCATCTACTATCGCCGCTCTGGCCTCATCGCCGCGACGGTGCTCGGCTGGAACACGCTCCTCATGTTCGTCGTGCTGGTCTCGATGAACACGGCCCTCACGCTCGCTGGCGTCGCTGGCATCGTGCTCACGGTGGGTACCGCCATCGACGGCAACATCATCATCTACGAGCGCATCCGCGACGAGCTGCGTGCCGGCAAGACGCCGCGCGCTGCCGTCGATCTCGGCTTCGAGAAAGCGTTCTCGGCCATCATCGACGGCAACCTCACCACCGCCATCACCGCCTTCGTCCTCATGAACTTCACCAGCGGCGCGATCCACAACTTCGCGGTCACCATGCTCATCGGCCTCACGACCTCGGTGTTCACGTCCGTGGTCGTCTCCCGGCTCCTCTTCAATTGGTGGCTGAAGCGCAAGCCCGCCATGCTCTCGATCTGAGGCCGGGGAAAAAGAACATGTTCAACCTCATCAAACCCGACATCAACATCGACTTCATGGGCGCCCGTCGTAAGGCGTTCATCGTCTCGGGCGCGCTCGTGCTGGCCTCGCTCGCGCTCATCGCGTTCAAGGGCTTCGACCTCGGCATCGACTTCCGCGGCGGCTCTTCGGCCATCGTGTCCTTCCAGAAGGGCACGGCCAAGGACCACAGCGAGATCGAGCGATCGGTGCAGCAGCTCATCACGACGACGCTCGGCCGCTCCGACACGCAGGTGTCGGTGCAGGGCTTCGGCGCCGGCGCCAACGACACGCGCGACAACGTGCCGGTCGATCGCCTGCTGATCTACACCGAGATCACCACGATGGTGGACGCGGACCACCGCAAGAAGATCGTCGACGCGATGACGGCGAAGTGGCCCGACACGCGCGTCGCGTCCTCGGCCGAGTCGGGCGACACGCTGTACGTGACGTTCCCCGCCGAGGCGGACATCACGACCCGCAGCAAGGAGCTCAGCGACCTGCTGGCCTCGCTGAGCTACTCGAAGGTCACTGTGACCTCGGACTTCGAGCGCCACGTCGAGATCGAGTTCCTGCGTGACCTCGAGCTGCAGGCCCAGGACGCAAAGGCGACGGCGGCCACTGCCGGCGCCGAGACGGTCGGTGAGGGCACCACCCTGACCATGGCCGACCTCGCTGGACGCAAGGCCGCCGAGATCGTCGGCAAGACCGATCGCCGCTTCACGGTCGACATCGAGGCGTTCCAGGCGGTGCTCGAGGAGCACCTCGCCAAGAGCTTCCCGAACCGCTTCATGGCGGTCGACTCGGCGGCGACGGTGTCGCCCTCGGTCGGCGCGGACCTCTTCAACGACGGCATGCTGGCGATGCTCTACTCGCTCGTCGGCATCCTCATCTACGTCACGCTGCGCTTCGACTTCCGCTATGCCCCGGGTGGTGTCATCGCGCTCGCGCACGACACCATCATCACGATGGGTGTCGTGGTCGCGTTCGACCTCAAGTTCGGCCTGACCATCGTCGCCGCGCTCCTCACGATCATCGGCTACTCCATCAACGACACCATCATCATCTACGACCGTGTCCGCGAGACGGCGCAGAACGCTGTCGGCAAGGACATGCTCATGGTCATCAACCGCGCCGTGAACAACACGCTGTCGCGCACCCTGCTCACCTCCGGCACCACGCTCGTGTCGGCCATCTGCATCATGGTGCTCGGCGGCTCGACGGTCTTCGACTTCGGCCTCTGCCTCACGGTCGGCCTCATCGTCGGCACGTACTCGTCGGTCTACGTCGCGTCGCCGTTCGTCTATTACTTCGACAACCTGCAGCGTAAGCGTCAGGGCGACAAGAACGATGGCGGGCCGCGCAAGAACCGCATCGGTCGCGACGACAGCAAGAAGTCCGACAAGAAGAAGACGGCCGGCGCCACGGCCTGATGGCTGGCCGCCGATCAGCGACGGTCGGCCTCGCCTGCCTCGCTGGTCCACCTGAGCGCCGGCCCATGCTCGTGCCATGAGCGCGGCGCCCACTCGGAAGCGAGGAGCCATGAACAAGGTCTACCCTGACGCCACCTCCGCCATCGCCGACCTGCGCGACGGCTGCACGCTGATGAGCGGAGGCTTCGGCCTCTGCGGCAACCCCGAGAACCTGATCAAGGCCGTGCACGCGACAGGCGTGAAGGGCCTGACGGTCATCTCGAACAACTGCGGCATCGACGGCAAGGGCCTCGGGATCTTGCTGCAAGCTCGCCAGATCAAAAAGATGATCTCGAGCTACGTCGGCGAGAACAAGACCTTCGAGCAGCAGTTCCTCTCGGGCGAGCTCGAGGTCGAGCTGTGCCCGCAGGGCACGCTGGCCGAGCGTATCCGCGCGGGCGGCGCGGGCATCCGTGGCTTCTACACGCCGACCGGCGTCGGGACGGTAGTCGCCGACGGCAAGGACGTGCGCGACTTCGACGGCACGCTGTGCGTGCTCGAGACCGGGCTCGTGGCCGACTTCGCCATCGTGAAGGCCTGGAAGGGCGACACGCACGGTAACCTGGTGTTCCGCGCCACCGCGCAGAACTTCAACCCGCTCATGGCGATGGCCGGCAAGATCACCATCGCCGAGGTCGAGGAGCTCGTGCCCGCTGGCGCGATCGATCCGCACCACATCCACACGCCCGGCATCTTCGTGCAGCGTATCCTGCAGGGCTCGGACTACGAGAAGCCCATCGAGCAGCGCACGACGCGCCCGCGCCCGACGACCCCCGGGGAGGCCTGACCATGGCGCTGACCCAAGAGAAGATGGTCATGCGCGTCGCGCGCGAGCTGCGCGACGGCTACTACGTGAACCTCGGCATCGGCATGCCGACGCAGGTCGCGAACCATATCCCACCGGGCATGGAGGTCGTCCTGCACTCCGAGAACGGGCTGCTCGGCATCGGCCCGTTCCCATATCCGGGCGACGAGGATCCCGACCTCATCAACGCTGGCAAGCAGACGGTCACCACGCTGCCCGGCTCGGCGTTCTTCGACTCGGCGTTCTCGTTCGCGATGATCCGCGGCGGCCACATCGACCTCGCCATCCTCGGTGGCATGCAGGTGAGCGAGCAAGGTGACCTCGCCAACTGGATGATCCCCGGCAAGATGGTGAAGGGCATGGGCGGCGCGATGGACCTCGTCGCGGGCGCCAAGCGGGTCATCGTGCTCATGCAGCACACCGCCAAGGGCGAGCCGAAGGTCCTGAAGGAGTGCACGCTGCCGGTCACCGGCCGTCGCTGCGTGAACCACCTGATGACCGACCTCGGCTGGTTCGACATCGTCGAGCGCGCGCACGGCTCGCGTGGGCTGGTGCTGCGTGAGATCGCCGCGGGCGAGACGGTCGAGAGCCTGCGCGCCCAGACCGGCGCGAGCTTCGACGTCGCGCCCGATCTGCAGACGATCGGCTGAGCTTGCTCGGCGCCCTCATCGTCGCCTACCTCCTCGCGCTGGCCGTGGCGTTCACGCTGGGCAAGCGCAAGGGCAGGGCGGCCGAGGGCTTCCTGCTCGGCCTCGGGCTCGCGTGGATCGGCGTCGCGCTGGCCACCACCCTCGGCCCGCGCCCGACCCACAGCTCGCGCTGGCGCCGCTTCATCGACTGGGTCGACGCGCTGCTCATGCCGAC
>Ga0164241_10004019_pt1 | contig 14474 bp, 5 predicted proteins | sample OricomyardsoilBY_FD_108780 | JGI IMG/M metagenome (GOLD analysis project Ga0164241, IMG submission 108780) | Backyard soil microbial communities from Emeryville, California, USA - Original compost - Back yard soil (BY) | ecosystem: Environmental > Terrestrial > Soil > Unclassified | place: USA...
ACGGCTTGTTCCTCGTCGCATGTGGCCATGCATTGGGCAATCCAGAGCCTGCGCGAGGGTGAGGCACAGATGGCACTGGCCGCCGGCGTCAATCTGACCTTGATGCCCATAGGCGCAGTGCTGACTTCGCGGGCTCGCATGATGTCTTTCGACGGACGCTGCAAGACCTTCGATGCGTCTGCCGATGGCTACGTGCGCGGCGAAGGCTGCGGTGTGCTGGTGCTGAAACGCCTGTCTGACGCCCAGCGCGACGGTGATCATGTTCTGGCCGTCATACGTGGAACTGCGTTGAACCAGGACGGACGCAGCAGCGGTCTCACCGCGCCCAATGGCAAGGCCCAGGCCGCCGTGCTGCGTGCTGCGCTGAATAATGCCGGATTGTCACCGGAGGACATTTCGTACATTGAGGCGCATGGCACAGGCACCTCGCTGGGTGATCCGATAGAGGTGAAGGCGCTGGCCGAGGTTTACGGAGCTCGTGATCCCTCGCGGCCGCTGCTGGTGTCTTCTGTCAAGGCGAACATCGGACATACCGAGGCAGCCGCTGGCATCGCCGGTGTGATAAAGGCAGTAAGCGTGCTGCAGCAGGAAAAAGTACCGCCGCATCTGCACCTGCGCAATCCCAACCCCCTTATCCCGTGGGAGCATATTCCTTTCGAAGTGCCGCGGAAGTCCACAGCGCTGCGGCACGCGGGCAGGGAACCTCTGCGTGCCGGTGTAAGCAGTTTCGGCTTCAGCGGCACCAATGGGCACGTGATTCTCGAGCAGGCCCCGGTACCGCCGGCGGATCCGGCGGTGGTGGCTTCGCCAGTCCGGATGTTGGTGTTGTCGGCGCAGAGTTCACCGGGCCTGCAGGATTTGGCACAGCGCTATGTCGCACACCTGTCGCGTTCCGATGCGCCGGATCTTGCGCGCACAGTGCAGGCGGCGGCGCTGGGACGTTCGCACCTGAACGAGCGTCTGGCTGTGGTGGCCGCAGACAATGCGGATGCTGGTGCGAAATTGCAGGCTTTCCTTGCGGGTGATGTGCAGGCTGTGGCCCGGGCCCGGGCCAGCAGCGGCATGGAACCGGAGGTGGTGTTCCTGTTCACAGGCCAGGGTGCGCAGTACCCCGGCATGGCGCGCGAGCTCTACGCAACGCAGCCTGTTTTTCGCGAGCATCTGGATCGCTGTGTCGCGCTGGCAGCGCCGCTGCTGAAGCGCTCGTTGCTGGAGGTCATCGCCGGCGACGGTGATGATGCGGGCCTGCTCGACGACACCACCTATACCCAGCCGGCGCTTTTTGCGATCGAGTATGCGTTGGCGCAGCTGTGGCGATCCTGGGGCGTGCAGCCTGCAGCGGTGATGGGTCACAGTGTGGGCGAATACGTGGCCGCCTGTCTTGCAGGCGTGTTCAGTCTGGAGGACGGGTTGCGGCTGATCGTGGCGCGTGCCCGCTTGATGGGGGAATTGCCGCGCGGCGGCGCGATGCTGGCTATATATGCCGATGAACATTTGGTGAGCGAGGCCGTCGCAGGACGCGAGCACCTCATATCGATCGCGGCCGTCAACGGCCCCACCAATACCGTCATTTCAGGCGACGCCACTGAGGTGGACCTGATTGCCCGCGCCCTGGCGACGCGTGGCGTCGAAACGCAGCCGTTGGCTGTCTCGCACGCCTTCCATTCGCACCTGATGGAGCCAATGCTGGATGCATTCGAGGCAGAGGCTGGCCGGGTGACTTTCACGGAGCCACGCATAACGCTGGTCTCCAACCTGACCGGCAGGATCGCCGGCAAGGAGATCACCACCGCTGCTTACTGGCGCCGCCATCTGCGTGAAGCGGTGCGCTTCAGCGATTCTGTGGCGACACTGCTGCGCGAGGGTTACGACACGTTTCTCGAAGCAGGGCCGACCGGCACGCTGCTGGGGATGGTGAAGCGCTGCGTCGGGACTGAGGGCGCGTTGTTGCTATCGTCGCTGCGCAAAGGACGCGGCGAGTTGGTCTGTCTGCTGGAGAGTCTCGGCCAACTTTATGTCCGTGGACAGCGCATCGAATGGAGCGCATTGCCCGGTCATACGCGGTTCGCGACCCGGCCTGTCGACATCCCCACCTATCCGTTCCAGCGCCAGCTCTACTGGCAGGAACGCAAGCAGCCGCTTGAGGCTGCAAGGCTCGCTACGCTGCGGACGCCATCGGCACTGCTTACGGGCAAGGTGGCCAGCGCATTGCCCATCTACCAGAGCGAGATTTCCCTCGCACGGCAGCCGTGGCTTGCCGAACACCGCATCTTCGACTTCACCCCGTTTCCAGCGGCTGGATTTCTTGAATTGGCGGCAGCAGCCGGCAGAGAGTTGCTAGGCTTCAATCGTTTCGTGCTACGCAACTTGGTGCTGCGCGAGGGCCTGCAATTGGCGGCGGAGGTTGCGATAACAGCGCAGATTGTGTTGTCGCCCGGCGTGGACGAGAACCACCGTACGGTACATGTGTACAGTCGCGATGCCGGCGCGCAGTCCGATGCGTGGCGGCTGCATGCGACCATGGAGTTGGTGGCCGGGCAAGCAGTGCAGCCGCTCCAGACGATGCCGGTGTTGCCGGACGGCGCCGAGTCGCTGGATGCCGCCGGCTACTATGCAAACCTGGCTGCACAGGGGGCAAATTACGGCCCAGCTTTCCAGGGATTGAGCAACATCTTGGTGGCCGGCCTGGATGCTACGGCAGCGGTTGGTCTGCCAGCTGCGGTCGCGCAAACAGGCAAGTCCCATGTGATGCATCCCGCACTGCTCGATGCGGCCCTGCAACTGGTGGGAGTGCTGTTGCCGGGTGCCCGCGATCCCCAAGCCGGTGGCGACATGTACATGCCGGTCGGAGTGGACGAGTTCGGGGTCTGGCAGGAAGGTGCGCAAGCGGCACTAGTTCATGCACGCATCGAACCGTTTGCGCCAGGCGCGGATTCTCTCAAGGCTGAAGTCACGCTCACCTCTGAAGACGGCAAGCCAGTGGCGCAGGTGACGGGTCTAGCATTTCGTCGCGTGACGCGCGCCGCGCTGCAGCGCGCCCTCGGGGCTGGTGCCGTGGCTGCAGCCGGCAAGGATTGGCACTACGATATCCAGTGGCGCCAGCAGGACACGCAATCCTGCACCCATCCCGGCGGGTACTGGATGGTGCTGCACGACGGATCGGAACTGGGCGATGAGTTGACCGCCAAACTGTCCGGCCAGACAGGCCCGGTCACCGTGGTGTACGCCGCAGATGGGTTCGGGCAACGGGCCGATGCATGGCAGGTGGACGCGACCAACCCCGAAAGTGTCCGCATGGGCGTCGATGCCGCCCGCAAGGCAGCTGGTTGCGATCCCGCGGGAATTGTTTCGCTTTGGTCGCTGCCCGCAGATGTAACCGACATTGCCGATTTCGACGCCGTTCGCTCTGCACAGCGGCGCGCAATCCTGCGGTGCCTGCCTTTGGCTCGTGCACTCGGCGAGTTGCAGTCACGGTTGTACCTCGTGTCCCGCGGTGCGCAGTCGGTTGCCGACAGCGTTCCCGATGTGGCACAGGCGGCTCTGGTTGGGCTGGGCAACGTGCTCGCGGCCGAAGTGCCCGCATTGCGATGTGTACGCATCGATCTGGATCCGCAGGCGCGCCCGGGCGAATCGGATCTTCTCCTTGAGGCGATTTGCTGCGGCGACGAAGAAGATCGTATCGCGTTGCGTGACGGCCGGCGCTATGTGGCGCGCATGGTGCCGGGGCGGCTGCGCGAAGATACGCCCGAACTGCCTTTGTTGCTGGAAATCCCGCAGCGCGGACAACTGGACAATCTCGTGCTGCGCGAGGTCGCGCGTCCCATGCCGGGCGTGGGGCAAGTGGAGATCCGCGTTCAGGCGACTGGGCTGAATTTCCGCGACGTGCTCAACGCGCTGGGTGCCTATCCTGGTGATCCCGGCCCGCTCGGCAATGAGTGCGCAGGCACGATAACTGCTGTTGGAGATGGCGTTGCGCATCTGCGTGTGGGGGATGAGGTCATCTCGATGGTGGATCGCAGTTTCGCCACCTGGGTGGTCGCGCCTGCCGATCTGACCGTGCGAAAACCGTCCGCGCTCAGTTTCGCAGAAGCCGCTGCGGTGCCGGTAGCCTACATGACGGCAGCGCACGCCTTGCGGGCGCTCGGTCGCATTCGCCAGGGAGACCGGGTGCTCATTCACGCGGCCACCGGCGGCGTCGGCATGGCTGCCGTGCAGATTGCGCTTTTGGCTGGCGCGGAGATTTTTGGTACGGCGGGGACGCCTGCCAAGCGCGCGCTCGCCGCGAAGCTCGGTGTGCGTCACGTCTCCGATTCACGCTCGCTGGCATTCGTCGACGATTTTCGTCGCGCGTCAAATGGCGAAGGTGTCGATATCGTGCTCAATTCACTGGCCGGTGATTTCATACCGGCCAGCCTGGATCTGCTGTGCCCGGGTGGACGCTTCATCGAGATAGGCAAGACGGACATCTGGGACGCGCAAGCCGTTGCCAGTAAGTACCCGGATGTGGAATACCACGCCCTGTATCTGGGAGAGATGGCCACTTCGCGACCTGCATACCTTCGGGAGATGCTCGGCGGATTGCTGGCGGAACTGGCTGCCGGAAAATTGCGTCCACTGCCGATGCGTACCTATCCGCTGCCGCGCGCCCAGGATGCGTTTCGCTTCATGGCCCAGGGTCTGCACATCGGAAAGATCGTGATCACTCAGCAACGGGACTTTGACATCAGCGCCGATGGCACGTACTTGATCACCGGTGGCTTGGGCGGTCTGGGACTGGCCTGCGCGAACTGGCTCGCCGACAGAGGCGCGAAGCACCTGGTGTTGCTCGGGCGGCGTGCCCCCTCGAACGAGGCGTCGAAGGCCATAGAGAGTCTGCGCGAACGTGACGTGGACGTACGGGTCGGTTCGGTCGACGTTGCCGACAGGAGTGCACTTGCGAAATTGCTGAAGACGATCGCGAGCGACCGGTCGCCGCTGCGTGGCATCCTTCATGCGGCAGGGACGGTGGACGACGGAATTCTTGCGGAGCTCGACTGGGCGCGTTTTGAACGCGTGATGGCGCCCAAGGTTGAAGGCACCTGGCACCTGCATGAGTTGACATCCGGCCTGCCGCTGGACTTCTTCGTGCTGTTCTCTTCCGGCGCTGCATTGCTGGGTTCACCGGGTCAGGGAAACTATGCTGCGGCAAACTCGTTCATGGACGGCGTTGCGGGGTTGCGCCGTTCCCAGGGCCGGCCGGCCGTCAGCATCAATTGGGGAAGCTGGGCCGATGTGGGCATGGCCGCTGACGTGGGCGAGGCCCACCAACGTCGCTGGGCCTCCATGGGATTGCGGATGATCGCGCCAGAGGCGGGCGTGCACATGCTAGAGCAGATTGTGCTGCGGAGTTCCGCCGTGCAAGTCGCGGCGCTCCCGCTGGTTCCCGATCGATTGCCCAAGGGAGCGGGCCCCTTCCTTGCCGAAATCGTCGTCCGCAGCGGTGCGGAGGCGGATGCGTCGACTGCGGAGGCGCAGGTAGACGTACTCGCGCAGCTGGCCGGTGTGCAGGGCGCAGCGCGCGCGGCAGCGCTGCAGGAACACTTGAGCGGCCAGCTGATTCGCGTTTTCGCGTTGGGCAGTACCTACCGGGTGGATCCGCATCGCTCGCTGATGGAAATGGGCATGGACTCCCTCATGGCTATGGAACTGCGTAACCGCCTGCAGTCGAACCTGGGTGTCAACGTTCCGGTGGCAGAGTTGCTGGCCGGGCCAAGTGTTGCAGAACTCGCCGCATCTCTGCTCATTCAGCTTGATGCCGCAAAGTCCTCGGCTCAAGCCCAGGTTTCCGGGTCGGCCGCCTCCGATGCCGGAGAATGGGAGGAAGGCTCACTTTGAATGTGCCTGCGGCGTTGCGTGAGACGGCCACGACGCAGCCGCGCGCCTGGCGGCCAGTGCTGCTGATCGCATTGTTTGGTGCAGCCTGGGCTTTCGTCGAAACCACCATCGGTGGTCGTGTACTGGGCCATTACGATCTGTTGCAGATCGTATGGTCGCGCTATGCAGTTCACCTCCTGATCGTGATTGCGATCTGGGGTCGCCGCGATCTGCTGGGTCTGTGGCGCACTTCCCGGCCAGCGTTTCACCTGGCTCGTTCGATCATGATGTTGATCATGCCCTGGTCGTTTGCGGCAGCGTTGATCTCGGGCATCCCTGTGTCGGAAACCTGGCTGCTCTTCTGGAGCAGCCCCCTGCTGATGCTGGTGCTGGGCCAGCTATTCGGCGGCGAGTCTCCCGCCGGCTGGTCCTGGGTCGCCACGACGCTTGCCTGGGCTGGCGTGGCACTGATGGTTGGCCATGCGTTTCCAACACCCCCGGGCAGCCTGTCTGTGTCCCTGCCGCTGCTGATGGCGATTTCCTTTGCCATCTATGTGTGGATGACGCGCGAGCTTCGCAACGAGCCCTTGCGCGTGAACATGGCCTACACGGCGACCGGCGTATTCGCCATACTTTCCCTGCGCATGCCGTTCGTGTGGGTCACCCCCTCCCCGCACGATGCGATGCTTTTTTTTGGCATCGGCGCGTTTGGTCTGCTCGCGCTTCTCGCACTGGATCGCGCCGTAGCCGCCACCCCTGTGTGGATCATCGCTCCTGGGCTGATGTTCCAGCCCGTGGCGGGGGCCGTACTGGGAATGGTGGAGTCCGGCCGGCGTTCTGATTATCGAGTTGCCGGCGGCATGTTGCTCGTTTGCGCGTGCCTGTTGCTGAGCGCCTTTGTGACCGCGCGCCGGCAGGCCGTGACTACTTGAACAGGAAGCCCACGCAGATGTCTCTCGATTCCTTTCAACTCCCACAATTGGTAGCGCAGCTCGCGCGCGATGGTGTGACATTGTGGGTCCAGGATGGCCAGCTAAAGTTTCGTGCGCCGCGCGGTGGACTCGCGCCGACGATGAGGCAAACACTGCTGGAGAACCGGGATGCGCTCATCCGGCATCTGGAATCCGATGCACGGGATGCTTCAGAAGGCGCCAATGGGCATCCGCTGTCGCACATGCAGCAGCGTCTGTGGTTCCTGAAGCAATTCCAGCCGGGCTTGGCTGCCTATAACATACCGATCACAGTGCGGCTGCGGGGTCGCCTCGACGTGTCGGCGCTGGAGTCGGCACTGGATTTGGTACTGCGGCGCCACGACAGTCTTAGAACCCGGATCTTCGCCGAAGACGGGATTCCCCGCTGTGTGGTCGAACCCCACGTGAGGTTGGAGCTACAGACCCAGGATGTCTCGGCGCAACCGCATCCCGAATCCGGTGCTCTGGATGTGGTTTCCCAAATCGCTAACCGACCATTCAGCCCCATCGATCATCCGCTGGTGCGTGTATTGCTGGTGCGGATTGGCGCAGATCATCACATCCTCTCCATGGTAGTGGACCATCTGGTGGCCGATGGTCTATCGCTGCACATTCTCCTGGCGGAGTTATTCGCTGGCTACGAACGACTGGCGAAAGGCGAGATCGCCTCGCTTCCGCCTTTGTCTCTGCAGTACGCCGACTTCGTGTCGTGGAACCAGCGACGTCTAAAGGAAGGTGCAGCGGACCGCGCGCTGGAGTACTGGAAACGAAAGCTGAAGGGCGCTCCGCCGTTCCTGCAGTTGCCGACGGACAAGCCCCGACCGCCCGTCCAGAGCTACACAGGTGATCGTGTGCTGGCCCAGGTCCCCGAAGAGCTGTCCGGACAACTGCGCACGGTGGCACGGGCAGAAGGTGCCACTCTTTTCATGGTGCTAATGGCTTGTTTCCAGTCCCTGCTGCATCGGATGACTGGTCAGTCGGACATTCCGGTTGGCACTGCCGTCGCCAATCGCGGTGATGGTCGCTTCGATCAAGTGATAGGGTTTTTCGCGAACAACATCGTGATGCGCGGTGACCTGACCGGGAACCCGAGCATGCGCGAACTCATTGCTCGTACGCGCGAGGTTGCGCTCGAAGCCTACGCACACGAAGAACTGCAATTTGATCGTCTGGTGGAGGCTCTCGCGCCGGTCCGAAGTCTCGACCGCTCGCCGATCTTCCAGGTGATGTTCGTACTTCGCAGTGAACGCGCCGGTGCGCGCGAGATCGCTGGTCTGCGTCTTGAACCCGCAGATTCCGGACTTCGCACTGCAAGATTCGACCTGGCAGTCGACGCCGTCGAACAGCCCGACGGAATACAGTTGTCATTCGAATTCAACACGGACCTGTTCTTGCGAGCGACCGTTGAACAGATGGTCGACAGGTTTCTGCGAATTCTCGGCGCTGTAGTGGCCGATCGACTGGTGCGGCTGGATGCACTGCCCGTAGTCGGTACACAGGAAGCAGAACTGTTGAAGCAATATGGCACCGGTCTGCAGCAGCCGGTGTCGGGCGCAGCGTTCGTGAGGGAGTTTGTCGCTGTTAGCCGCGAGCGCGAGACCCAAGTCGCGGTTTCCTGCGCGGGGCGCAGCCTGACGTATGCACAGTTGAACGCCGAAGCCAACCGCATCGCGCATGCACTGCGGACTCTTGGGGTAGCTCGCGGATCGAAGGTGGGTCTTTGCATGGAGCGCTCGGAGCGTTTGCTGCCGGCGCTGCTGGGCATCCAGAAGAGCGGTGCGGCGTACGTGCCACTGGACCCGGGCTTCCCGGCCGAGCGCCTGCAGTACATGCTGGCCGACAGCGGGGCGAACGTGCTGCTGACGGCAGATGGCGCGGCCGATCATATCGACGTGCCAGAACAGATCCAGGTGCTGGATCTGTCGCAGCGAGCCGCAGCGCTCAAGGCCCAGCCGGACACGGACCCGGCAGTTGCCATCCAGCCGCAGGATGCGGCCTATGTGATCTACACCTCCGGTTCAACGGGCCGCCCGAAGGGGGTGGCCGTGCCGCATGGCGCGTTGCTGAACTTTCTTCGTTCGATGGCGCGTGAGCCGGGGCTGACCGAACAGGACGTGCTGGCCGCTGTGACGACGATCTCATTCGACATCGCCGGTCTGGAGCTGTACCTGCCGTTGCTGGTGGGCGCGCGCATCGAGCTGATAAGTCGCGAGGAGTCGATCGATGGTCAGGCGCTGGCTGCAAGGCTCTCGCGCAGCGGTGCGACAGTACTGCAGGCTACCCCTGCGACATGGCGGTTGCTGATCGAATCGGGCTGGAGCGCAGCGCAGGGTTTCAGGGCGCTGTGCGGTGGCGAGGCCTTGCCCCAGCAGCTGGCAAGCGATCTGCTGGGGCGGGTAGGCGAGCTGTGGAACTTGTATGGCCCGACCGAGACGACGATCTGGTCGACGCTGGAGCGGGTGCGGGCGGGCGAGCCGATCACGGTGGGCCGTCCGATCGCCAACACGCAGGTGTATGTCTTGGGTGCTTCGATGGAGCGGATGCCGGTGGGCTCGCCGGGAGAGATCTGGATCGGCGGCGACGGGGTGGCGCTGGGATACCACGGACGTCCCGAACTGACCGCGGAGCGGTTTGTGTCCGATCCGTTCAGCAGCAGTGCTGGCGCGCGGCTGTATCGCACCGGGGATCTGGGCCGCTGGACCCGTGAAGGCCGGCTGGAACATCTGGGCCGTGCTGACGGACAGGTGAAGATTCGTGGTTACCGGATCGAGCTTGGGGAGATCGAGGCGGTAATGGAGCGCTGCGCCGGCGTACGCCAGGCGGCGGTGGCGGTGCGCAATGCCGGTACCGGCAACGAGCGGCTGGTCGGGTGCGTGGTGCTGAGCGCCGATGCGCAGGAGGTGCTTGCTGGTTTGCGTACGCGGCTGCGCGAAACGTTGCCCGAGTACATGGTGCCGCAGGAGCTGATCGAACTCGATGCTCTGCCATTGACCGCCAACGGCAAGATTGATCGAAAGATCATCGCCGCCAACATCGCAAGCGGGGCAGGGCCGGAAGCCGGCGATGACACGCCGCCCGCCACCGGTTCGGAACAAAAAGTGTGGCAGGCATTCAGCGAGGTGCTGGAACGCGGTGCCTTCGGCACGCACATGAGCTTCTTCGATCTCGGCGGCCACTCGCTGGCCGCAGCGCGGCTGATGGCGCGCCTGCGCAATGCGTTCAACACCGATCTGCCACTGCGCCTGCTGTTCGAGCAGCCCACGGTTGCCGGTCTGGCGGCATTGATCGACCGCAATGCAGTCGCCGGCGAAGCGGGCATCACTTCCACACCCCGCTCGTTGGTCCGGCTGCAGCCGGGTACCGACCCAGAGCAAGTGCCGGTGTTCGCTCTGCCCGGACACAATGGCGACGTCTTTTGCTATCGCGCATTTGCTGCCGGGCTGACCGGCGCGGTGTTTGCCGTGCAGCCACCAGGCGTCGACGGTCATGCCACTCCACTGAGCGATCTCGAATCACTGACCGACTACCTCCTTGAACAGATCGTGGCCGTGCGACCAGAAGGCCACTGCATCGTGATGGGGTATTGCGCAGGCGGCACTGTGGCCGCGCAGCTGGCACGCAAGATGGAAGCGCGCGGGCAGCTGAAGGCACTGGTGCTCATCGGTTCGCAGCATCCGCGGCACTACCGACCTCTGGCCAGCCTCAGGACCACTTGGCGCTGGCTTGCATCCCGAATGGGTCATCACGCAAGCGCGCTGCGCGCGGCGGGTCTCGGCGGGAGCCTGCGCTACCTCGTGGAGCGTCTTCGCGATCTGCGCTCCGGACCTGGACCGGCGTCGCGTACAACAGGCACGCAGCCCGCCGATCCGCTGATTGCCATCCGTGAACACATCGAGCAGGCGACATTGCAGGCGATCCGCGGCTACCGGGGCGGCACGATGCTGCGCGCACCGGTCCGGCTGCTGGTGCCGCCCGTTCTGTGGTACCGCAAACCGAATGAAGTACTCGATGCCTGGCGCGAGGCCGGCACCGATGTTCGCGTGCTGATCTGCGAAGTCTCCGACCAGGGGGACGAGATGCTGCAGCCCCCCCATGTCACGGCGGTGCTGGAACAGTACCGTCGCGTGCTCGCCTCCCTTTAGGAAATCCGGTGTCCACGCCTGCCATTCCAGTGACGTCGGCAATTGCTCCGCAGGCCAGTGTCGCGGGACGCGAATATGCACTGGATTCCGCCCGCGGCGCACTGATGACCATGGGCGTGCTGCTGCATGTCGCAAACATCTATCAGATTTCCGCCGGATGGGAGATCTCCGATCCGCAGCGCTCGGCTGTGTTCGACTTTCTCTCGTGGCTCATCCACGAGTTCCGCATGGAGTCCTTCTACTGGATCTCCGGCTACTTCTGCGCGATGACCTTCCTGAAGCGCGGTGTCGGCGGCCTGCTGCGCCGGCGCATGTTCCGCATCGCTCTGCCGCTGGTGTCGACCTGGCTGACATTGAATGTCGCGCAGGCAGCCTTGATTGCGTGGTGGGAAGGCAAGGATCCGGTTGCAGCGCTGCGCGCGGGTGTAGGGCCCATGCACCTGTGGTTTCTGATCGACCTGCTGCTTTACTTTTTGCTCGGCGCATTGCTGCTGGCCAAGGGCGGGGGGATGGTGGACCGAATCGGCCGGACCTGGCGGTGGGGGCCGATATCGCTGCTGCTGGCACTGACCTTCTGCGCTTATCTGCTCTCTGTGCTGGTGCGGATATCTGGATTCGCCTATGTCGACTTGTTCGGCATCATCGAACCGCTGCGTCTCGCCACATACTTTCCGTATTTCGCCGCCGGCATGCTGATGTACAAGGCCGAGACCCTGCGCCGCGTGTTCACCGGCCTGAATGTTCCTTTGATGCTGATGCTGGCCGTTCCCTTGTCGCTGGCAGCCGCCTACGTACATGCGGAGAGCTCGCGTCTGGCGATCGAGGGCGGCGCACTGGTCGAGACCTTCGCCAAGTGGATGCTGGTCGCGGGATGCATCGGTGCATTCCAGCGCTGGGCATCCTCTCCTACGCGGGCCAGCAACTTCCTGGCCGATGCCAGCTACACCGTGTATTTGTTCCACCACTCAGTGGTGGTCGCGCTGGGCATCCTGGTGATGCCGCTGGATGTAGGGCCCTACGTGAAATTCGTGGTGGTTACCGCCGCCACATTGATGATCACCGCCGCCATCCACTGCTATGTGATCAAGCCCGTGCCGTTGCTGCGACTGCTCTACAACGGGCGTACCTGAGTCGACTTCAGGCCCGCTGCAGCAGCGCGTCGAGCTGTGCGGTGGCTGTCTCCCACGCGCCGGACATCTGCTGGCATGCCTCGACCAGCCCTGCCTGTTTGCCGGTGGCGGCAGCACGTGCACCTTTCAGGATCAGCGTCTTGCAGCCGGCGGAGATTCCTGTGAAAGCGTCCGCCTGCGGACCGCAGTCCAGCCGTCCCAATTGCTGCAGCCACCGCAGGTTGCCGGCCAGCAGTTCCAGCGAAGCGCCGATCTGTCGCACCCCGCCAAACGCCCAGAGATGGTAGAAGTCCATGCCCTTTTCGCGCAGCAGCGGCAGCCATGTGGGCAGAGAGTCGGCATAACGCGTCAGTGGATTCACCGCTGGTCGCCGGGCCAGATATCGCCTCAGCAGTCCAATGCTGCGTTCACTCAAGTCGGCGGGGGCCCGGTGCACCATGCGTGCAAGACCGATGAACTCGGCAAACAGCGGCAGTGCCGCCGGGTCGGCCGGTTGGTCCAGCCTGAAGGTCTGCCGAAAATCCTCGCCTTCGAGTTGATAGTAGCCGGCGTTGTGGAAGTATCCGAGCCGCTGGTTGCCGATGTCGAGGGTGTTGAAGACGATGGTCGTCTTCACATGGTTGCGGCGGTAGTCGGTGCCGGCCACGTCGGGCAACCAGTAGGCATCCGCCTCGGTACTGATCAGCCGGCCGGCGGCAAGGTGTGTCTGAGCATGTTCCAGCAGGGGCCGCCAGACATTCAATTCCTGCACCTCGACCCCGTAGAGATCAAATAGATCTTCCGGGGTCGGTTTGAGGAAGGTCCACTGATCATCCAGAAAGTCGCCGGCCAGCACGAAGGGCATGATGGCCCGCGACTCAAGTTTCAGCGCCTGCAGGACCTCGATCCAGAGGTCCACGTAGCAGTTCTTTTCGGGCCAGACGCAGCTGTCCTGGTGCAGGATGCTGCGTTCATAGGCGTCCGGGTCGAGCCCGGAGATGACGCTCAGCGAGGCCAAAGCAGGTTCTGGACCGCCGAGGGCCACTTGCCCGGATCGAAGCCATGCTCTTTGAGCAGGGCCATGGTCACCCGCTCCAAGCCGAAACCCAGACAAGCCGTGTTGGCCACATTGCCATCCGCGGTGCGGATGTCGAAGGTGCCGCCGAAGTGTTCCTGATGGAAATTGAACGAGCAGACTGCGGTCGGGTTCTCCAGTGAGATGACCGGTACCAGCACCTCGAACTTCAGACGCTGCTCACGCTGGCTGCGACCCAGGACCTTGCCGCCGCGACCAAAGAACGGATCGGAGGCCACGTCGGACTGCGCTTGCAGGCCCAGCGACTGCAGAATCGATATGCCCTTCTGCAGCCACGCGTCGCGCCATTCCACTACCTGATCGGCAGTGCCGATGCGTACGAATTCGCGCATTCTGAAAGACTGCAGCCGGGTGGGTTCGGGCGATGGCTCGTGGCGGAATACCCAGTTGGTGATGCTCACCAGCCGGCCTTCGGGCGGCACGGTGCCGGTGCATGTTGGATAGACTGGGTAGCAGGCTGCGGGGCTGAGCGCTACCTGCGTCATGTTAAGCATGGAGCCCCAATCCTCGCCCGCGGCTGCCTTCTCGGCGAGTTTCTTGGATTCGAGTTCGGTGCCGAAGAAGCTGTGCACCGCGCCGCACAGGTGCGGGAACGACTCCAGGTAGTGTACCCGCTCGATGATTGTCCGGTTGATCACGGGTGGAAACCACATCTGTTCGGCGCCATCATTCGCCGAGATGTGGTCGATCATGCCGTTGAAGGCCTCGACTATCGATTCGAAGACCTTGCCGCGGCCAAATGCGCCCTGCACCCCGACCGGGATGATCAATCCGTTGCTGACCAGATCCCGATAGAACTGGTCGACGTCGTATTTCTTCGCCACGGCAACTCCTGCTTCAGGTGTCCTTGTACACGAGCAACATTGCTGCGCTCTTCGATTTGATGCGCTCGTTGGAAATCATCAGCGATGCCGAGAGCAGATCGCGATAATGGCGGCCGACGCTGAAGGGTGAATTGTTCTTGTAACCCAGGATGCCCACAATCTGCAGCGCCTGATGCACGATCGGCGGCGCGGCGGTCGAGGCGTACACCTTCAGGTTGTTGAAACGCAGTGCCCAGCCCATGGACATCAGTTCCTCGCGCGCCGCCGGTGCGTCGCCGAGCGCGTCAAATTCGTCGGCCACCGCCAGCCAGCTGTGGCGCAGGCTCTGCAGCGCCACCGAAATCTCGGCCAGCCGGTTCGCGGTGGGCGGCACAGAACCGGGCTTCTTGCGAGCCTCTGCCCGCACATAGGAACCTGCCTTCGCGACAGCGTCGGCGGCGATGCCCCACCAGAGCGCTGACCACAGCACATGTGAGTAA
>Ga0164241_10004020_pt1 | contig 14472 bp, 10 predicted proteins | sample OricomyardsoilBY_FD_108780 | JGI IMG/M metagenome (GOLD analysis project Ga0164241, IMG submission 108780) | Backyard soil microbial communities from Emeryville, California, USA - Original compost - Back yard soil (BY) | ecosystem: Environmental > Terrestrial > Soil > Unclassified | place: USA...
CTTGGTACTGCAAATACCCTTATAATTCATAATGATGTAGTGGTTGTAAACGAACCTTCTATTGTAGCATTGGACCGAAACAATCCCAAAAATATCCTGGCTGTTGGTAAAAAGGCATTGATGATGCACGAAAAAACCCATGAAAGTATCCGCACAGTTCGTCCGCTAAAAGATGGCGTAATCGCTGATTTCAATGCTGCGGAATTGATGATCCGCGAGATGATCAAAAAGATATATGCTAAAAAACCTTTATTCCCTCCAAGTTGGCGCATGATGATCTGCATACCCAGCAGCATCACCGAAGTTGAAAAACGCGCGGTACGGGATAGTGCTGAACAGGCCGGGGCCAAAGAAGTTTATCTTTTGCATGAACCGATGGCGGCAGCACTGGGCATTGGAATAGATGTAGAAGAGCCTGTTGGAAATATGATTATTGATATTGGCGGTGGAACCACAGGGATTACCGTAATCGCATTGGCGGGTATTGTCTGTGATCAATCCATCAGGGTAGCCGGAGATGAATTTACAGCGGATATTATGGAAGCTTTGCGTCGCTATCACAGTCTCTTGATTGGAGAACGTACTGCCGAGCAAATAAAAATTCAGATTGGCGCGGCAATGAAAGACATTGACAACCCTCCTGATGATATGCCGGTAAACGGGCGCGACCTGGTAACCGGAATTCCTAAACAAATAATGGTAAGCTACCAGGAAATAGCCGAAGCGCTGGATAAATCAATTTTCAAAATCGAAGAAGGAATTCTAAAAGCCCTGGAAACCACGCCTCCGGAACTTGCCTCAGATATTTACAGAAGAGGATTGTATCTTACCGGCGGTGGCGCTTTGCTTCGCGGGCTTGATAAAAGACTTGCTGCGAAAATAAAATTGCCAGTCCACATTGCTGACGATCCTTTAAAGAGCGTTGTTCGCGGCACCGGACTTGCTCTGAAACATTATGACAGGTATCCTTTTGTAATGAGATAATTTTTTGAAATATTAATCGGCCTATCCGGTTTTTACTTCAATGAATATTAAATTTGCAGGATAAATATTTTGAATTCCGTTAAATCGCTGTTTTTTAATACAGCCGGGATAAAATCATGCGCAACATTTTTATTTTTATCCGCATCTACTTTACTTTCATTTTCTTTTTATTGCTGATGGGTGTATCATTCTACATGATATTCAGCTACAACCATTACCACCATGCCGTATATTCGGCAACAGCCAATGAAATCACAGGAAGCATTGATGAAAAATTTAATACCGTTCAATATTACTTTCAATTAAAGAAAACCAATGACTCGCTTGTAAAAGCCAATGAAGCGTTGTATAATAAGCTAAGACAAGATTACGAAATTCCGGATACGGTAAATAGAATCGCTATCGATACTTTGTTGGTAGATTCTGTTCAAACGAAAAGAAAGTACTTGTACATGCAAGCCAAAGTGATTAGCAATTCTGTAAATCAGCCCAACAACTATATTGAATTGCATCGGGGAAAATTACAGGGGGTCGCTCCTGATATGGGTGTGATTGATATAAATAATGCATTGGTGGGGACGGTAGTAGATGTAAGTAATAATTACGCGGTCGTGATGAGTCTGTTACATGAGCAAAGTAATACGAGCGCCAGATTGAAGACAGGAGGAGAAACGGGCACTGTGGTTTATGACAGCAAAACTCCGGGTATTTTATATGTGAAGGATATTTCAAAATCCGCAAAAATTACTTCCGGCGATACTGTGGTCACCAGCGGTTTTTCAGACAAGTTTCCGGGAGGATTGCTTATTGGATTCGTGAAGGATATTATTAACGATAAAAGTAGTAGTACTTATACGATACGCTTAAAACCTGCGGTCAATTTTGAAAATCTGCAGTATTCATTCATCATTAATAATCTTCAGAAAGATGAGCCTGAGCAGCTATTAAAGAAAGTGAAAACTAAATGAGCAACTTAATTAAAAATATAATTCGGTTTTGCCTTTTCATATTGGTACAGGTTTATGTACTTGACCAGATACCGCCTCTACACAGATTAGTAACCCCTTATATCTATTTCCTGTTTATTTTATGGCTGCCCTTTAAGATGAACAGGCTGGTACAAATGATCGTAGCGTTTACTTTGGGTTTTACGCTTGATTGCTTTGCAAATTCCTATGGAATTCATGCGGCTTCCTGTGTATTAATCGCTTATTTGCGGCCATTTCTTATTAACATGCTGATATCCCAGGAAGGCGCTGAAAAGAATTACAATGAGCCTTCCATACAAAGCCTCGGCTTTGCAGCTTATTTTACTTATGCGGCTATTCTAACCTTTATACACCACAGCTTTTTGTTCTTCCTGCAGGCATTGCAAACCGGCGGATTTTTTTATTTTGTTGTAAAAACATTAACTTCTACGGCAATAAGTTTATTATTAATTCTGCTGGTGGAGTTGATATTTGTCAGGAAACAAAGATTTAGAACAAATACTGTTTAGACTCGTTAATTTTGTACTTCAAAATTTTCGCCCCTATTACTTTCTGATTTAAATTAACCTGTGTTTAATCAATCCCGAAAAAATATAATAATTGCAATGTTCCTGGTGATGGGACTGATCATTATTGCAAGGCTTTTCTCACTCCAGATTATTGATAAAAAATATTCTGTTATGGCCAATGAGCAAGGCAGGTTCAGGAAGGTTTTATATCCCAACCGGGGAATTCTCTTTGACAGAAAAGGACGGGCGGTTTTAAGAAATACAATCATTTATGATTTGATGGTAACGCCTTCTAAGTTGTACAATATGCATCTTGATACCGCTGATTTATGCAGAATCCTAAATATAGACACAGCAGAATTTAGAGAAAGGATCGTCACAGCAATTATTAAAAACAGAAGCTACCGTCCGTCGGTTTTTGAGTCATCTCTTTCCGACGAAAAAATTGCCAGGATTAACGAGAGTATGTACAAGATCGTTCCGGCATTCTATTTACAGGAAAGACCTGTAAGAGATTACCCTTATGATGCGGCCGGCAACGTGCTTGGGTATTTATCAGAAGTGAGTCCGGCATTTTTAAAGAAATATGAAAAGGAAGGGTATCAGATAGGTGACTACGCAGGCCAAACAGGATTGGAGCGCACTTATGAAAGAGTACTTATGGGGCAGCGGGGAATAGAATACTGGAAGAGGGACAATAAGAACCGGCTCACTGATCATTTGGAAAACGGCAGATATGATACCGTTCCTATTCCGGGCCAAAACCTTCACATGGCGTTGGATATAAATCTGCAAATGCTTGGAGAACATTTAATGGAAAATAAAGTAGGTTCTATCGTAGCCATAGATCCTAAGACAGGTGGTGTACTTGCTATGGTTAGCAGTCCTACTTATAAACCCAATTTATTAACGGGATCGGAACGAAGAAAACACTTTTCACAATTATTTCTTGATCCGCGGCTTCCATTGTTTAACCGGGCTGTAAGTGCCACCTATCCACCCGGTTCTACTTTTAAAACTTTACAGGCATTAATTGGATTGCAGGAAGGAGTTATCACACCCCAGACCAGATTTTTGTGTACCGGTGCGTTTTATGGATGTGGTAGGCCAATGGGATGCCTGGATCCTGGAAATTTTAATTTGAAAGAAGGAATCACTGTTTCATGCAACACCTATTTCGCGAATGTGATGCAACGATGTATTAATAACCCAAAATTCGGTTCTTCAGACAGTGCTTTAAAGGTGTGGGATAAATATATGTATGCTTTTGGATTGGGAAATAAATTGGGAATAGATATGCCATCTGAAAGAGGCGGAATAATACCCACGCCCAGAACATACAACAGGATATACGGTGACGGGCATTGGAATTTTTGCACTTTCCGTTCGGTGAGTATTGGCCAGGGAGAGGTAACAGTAACCCCATTACAGATCGCTAACGAAATGGCTTATCTCGCTAACAGAGGTTGGTACATAAAACCACACATGATAGATTCCATTGACGGCGGCGACAAATATGGAGTGCTTGATTCATTCAAATTGCGCCATCACCCATTAAATATTCCGGATTCAGTATTTGAAGCTGTGGCCGATGGAATGCAGGGAGTAATGGAAAGAGGAACGGGCGCAGCAGCGAAAGTTCCTGGAGTCGTTGTTTGTGGAAAAACCGGAACGGCGGAAAACTATTATAAAGGAGTAAAACAAAAAGATCATGCCTTATTTGCAGCTTTTGCTCCAAGAGAGAATCCTCGTATAGCCATAGCCGTTATATGCGAGAATGCCGGTTTTGGAGCTAGTTCTTCGGCGCCTATAGCCAGCCTGATGATAGAGCAATACTTGAAAGATTCTATTACTGAGCCGGATAGAAAGGCCAGGATAGAAACTATTGCAAAACTAAACCTGATGCCCCGACAGATTTTGGACGAAATCAGAAAAAAGGACTCAATCGATCACGCAAAAAAATCCAAACAACTTTTGAAGGAGTCTGATATCGAGAATTTAAACGATACCATGGGAATAGAACAGGACGATAACAGCAACACATTGGACGAACTAAACAAGGCTAACGAAGAGAAACCTTTGAGCAATGACAGCCTGCCCCGGAAAAAAACAGTTCAAAAAAATCGCGATTTAAATGGCATATTGCCTGACAAGCAGGAAGAGCCGCACAAAATTGATTCTTCACAATAATAAATATTCTAAAATTTAATGCGGGATCAGGCAATTATATCGAAAGGAATAGATTGGGTAACAGTTTGGCTTTATATCATTATGGCGGCCATCGGCGTCCTTTGCATTTTTTCTGTAGAATATCACGGAACCAATGATATCTGGATTAATATTATAGAGCTTAAGAAAAATTATGCGCGTCAGCTATTATTCCTCGGCATTTCAGCAATTGTTGCCATTTTTATTTTGCTTACCGATAGCAAATTTTTTACGGCGACTGCTAACCTGGGCTACTTTCTGGGTATTCTTCTGATGATGGCCACTTTTGTGTTGGGAAAGGATATCAATGGTTCAAAATCGTGGATTCCTTTAGGTTTTTTCAACCTGCAACCGGTAGAAACCTGCAAAATATTTACTGCACTTGCATTAGCAAAATATTTATCAAGGCCTGAAACAAATTTTAAAAATACGAAGTCGCAACTGATAGCCGCCGCCATTGCCCTAACGCCTGTGGTATTTTCTTTGTTGCAAAACGAAACCGGCTTAGCGTTGGTTTATTTTGCATTTCTGATTCCGATGTATCGCGAAGGTCTTCCGCCTGTTTACCTGATTATTGGTTTCTCATTTGCCGTGCTTGTGATAGCCACCATATTGGTTGAAAAAAATACACTTGCAATTATTCTGACGGTTGTTGCAGCAGGCTCTCTTTATTTTTTGCGAAGACAAATAAAAAGAGATAGAGCAATATTAGTACTTGTTTTAGGCTTATGGGGATTATGTGTAGGAATTCAGCGGTTTGCGGTGCCTTATATTTTTAAACATGTACTACACGAATACCAGGTAGAAAGAATAATGAACACATTTGGCGTAGATTACGTTCCCGACGCCGAAACAGCAAAGCTAAGTACAGAAGATATAGCAGGACAATCCAAAACAAAGAAAGCCACTAAAGACAAAGAAAATTATAATGTAAAGCAATCGAAAATCGCGATAGGCTCTGGTGGTTTATGGGGTAAAGGATTTTTAAAAGGTACCCAAACGCAGGGGGACTTTGTTCCGGAGCAACATACCGATTTTATTTTTACCTCAGTTGGCGAAAATTTTGGTTTTTGGGGAAGTACTCTTGTCGTAATCCTCTACCTACTTTTCATGCTCCGGATTGTTTTTTTGGCCGAAAGGCAACGAAGTACTTTCAGCAGGGTATACGCCTATAGCGTCGCGGCGATTATATTCTTTCACGTATCTATTAATATTTGCATGACGATCGGTTTAGCGCCGGTTATCGGCATTACTTTGCCCTTGATGAGCTATGGAGGCTCATCGTTACTGACTTTCACTATTTTGATTTTTATATTGGTAAGGCTGGATGCAGACAGGCAAATGGTGTTGAGGTAAACCCCAATCCTCTGAAGGGGCTTTTAAGGGATCTGCTTTGTTTAATCTACATTTGTTTTGAAACATTTTTTCTCAAGTATCTCTTATCATATTAAGGGTTTAAAAATTCCCCTTTAAGGGGCCGGGGTATGAAAATAATTCCACTTAGTGAAGGCGCGTTTACGGTAGATCAATCAAAAAGATTTATTCCATTTAATATCGAAACGGACGATCTGCAGCAAAGAAATAAAGGAAGCATCTTAGTAGAGATTCAGCCATTTGTAATTATTACTTCGAACGATATTTTGTTGCTGGACACAGGGCTCGGATTTGCCGACGAAAACGGACAGTTACAAATTCATAAAAATCTTGCTGCCAACGGGATTAATGCCTCTGATATCACAAAGGTTCTTCTCTCACATCTCCATAAAGACCATACCGGTGGCATAGCGCAACCCAATAAAAGGATTGTAAGTTTTGAAAATGCTACTTATTTTATTAATAAAAATGAGTGGGAATACGCGATGGAAAAGGAAGGTTCCTCTTATCGCAAAAATGATTTTCTATTGCTTGAAAAAAGCGCAAAAGTAAATTTTACTGAAGGTAATGGCATTATAGATGATTACATCCAATATGAAGTTACCGGCGCCCATTGCCCCTTTCACCAGGCGTTTAAAATTGTTGAAGATGGAAAAATTATTTTTTTCGGCGGTGATGTTGCGCCGCAATTACACCAGATGAAAAGCCGGTTTAAGGCCAAGTATGATTATGATGGAACGGCCGCTTTGGAACTACGCCAAAGGTGGTGGCAGCAAGGGGAAAATGAAAAATGGACTTTTCTTTTTTATCACGACATCAAATATCCAACGTACCGGTTTTAGATCAAAAAAATAAAAAAGGCCTGCCCTAAAAAGGGCTGGCCGTTGCTAACCTATGAAAAACACCTAGAGACAAATGTAGTAGAAATTTTACTTTAATCAATTTTTTAATAAAAAAAGTTTGTAGTATCAGGGGCAGTTTTACACACCATTTAAAAAAATTCTCATCCTTATCCGGACTTCAAAGAAGACAAATAACCACTATTCCAAATGCTCACTTTTTCATCGTCTCTCCTTTTCTTTAACAAACATCTTGATTGAGGTTGTTTAAACCCTGTTGGAATTCTTTCGGGCAGTCATTTCTTTTAATAAATGTAAAAGCAACGGCAAACAGACTTTTATACAAAATTCTTATTCAATCATAAAGAATGAATAGTCTTGTAAGGCATAACGGCAGGCATTTTCAATCGCAGAATTTTTTTTTGAAAATTAACGGGCAAAGTTTATCTTAACCATCAATCAGTTTTTTAATAAAAAAATCTATGGGCCACTTACCCGGATTAATAGCAGACCTCGCGCTGATACTCATTGCCGCAGCAATTACCTTGCTTATATGCCGGCGGTTGAAACAGCCATTGGTACTGGGCTATATCATAGCCGGGTTTTTACTAAGTCCGCATTTATCGCTTACGCCTACCGTTGCTGATACAAAAGACATAAAAACTCTTGCTGAGATGGGTGTTATCTTTTTGCTGTTCAGCCTCGGGCTTGAGTTTAGTTTTAAAAAATTAATACGTGTTGGCGGCTCTGCTTCTATTACTGCTTTGGTTGAAATTGTTTTCATCATGGTTGCCGGATTTTATCTTGGAAGACAGATGGGTTGGGGGCGGATGGACAGCCTCTTCCTCGGGGGCATGCTGACCAGTTCTTCTACCATGATTACGATAAAGGCTTTTGAAGAATTAAAAATAAAAACCCAACAATATGTGCGCGTAGTCTTTGGTGTACTGGTGGTGCAGGATATTGTGGTGGTGCTGCTAATGGTGTTGCTTTCTACTGTGGCAGTATCGCGCCAGTTTCAGGGTTCACAAATGATTTTCACGCTTGCCAAGCTTATCTTTTTTTTAATTCTTTGGTTCATTACCGGCATTTTTTTACTGCCAACCCTGTTGAGGTCGGCTAAAAAATTATTGGATGAGGAAACGTTATTGATCCTTTCGCTGGGCTTGTGCCTGGGTATGGTGGTGGTAGCTACGCAAGCAGGTTTTTCTGCCGAACTGGGCGCCTTTATCATGGGATCGATATTAGCAGAAACGACGAAAGCAGAAAAAATCGAGCATTTATTAAAACCCGTAAAAGATCTTTTTGGTGCTATATTTTTTGTGTCGATAGGGATGTTGATAGACCCTGAAGCCATTGTTGCCTATCGTTGGCCTGTGCTGTGGGTTACCTTGCTCACCCTTTTTGGAAAATTGTTCAGCACGGTATTAGGCGCCCTACTTTCGGGGCAACCATTGAAGCAATCTATACAAGTGGGCATGAGCATGGCGCAGGTGGGTGAATTTACTTTTATTGTTGCCACACTCGGACTAACGCTGGGCGTAACAAGCAATTTTTTATTCCCGGTGGCGGTCGGGGCGTCGGCCATTACCACGTTTACCACACCGTATATGATAAAATTTTCGGAGCCGCTTTATCAATTTGTGGAAAAAAGAATGCCGGCAAGCTGGTTGATAAAATTGAATAATTATTCGTCAAGCACGCAAAACATACAAGCGGAAAACAGGTGGAAAACCGTTATGATTTCCTATCTCAATATTGTGGTTACCAATGGAATTATTCTGCTGGCACTTATGTTGATATCTCTCAAATTCCTTATTCCTTTTCTAAACAATAATATTGATAATAATCTTTTGCGAAGCATGATAGCACTTGTAGTAACGTTTGGTATCGCTTCTCCATTTTTGTGGGCATTGATGGCTAAAAAACCTGATAATACAGCTTATAAAGAACTATGGCTGCAAAAAAAATATAGCCGGGGCCCATTGCTGATACTTGAAATTTCGCGAGTGGTGGCAGGGATCTTATTAATAGGTTTTTGGGTGGATAGATTGTTTACCATAACAATTGCCATAATGATTGCCGTGCCACTGATCATCATTGTTTTGGTTTTATTCTCCAAAAAAATACAACACTTTTATCAACGTCTCGAAGAAAGATTTCTAAGCAATCTGAATGCCCGGCAGATAGAAGAGAAACGAAAATTGCTGGAGGAGGAAAGTTACAGAAACCGGCTAAAGCCTCAGTCAGACCTATCTCCATGGGATGCACACATGATAGGGCTTGAAGTAAATCCGCATGCAGGATATATCGGTAAAACACTTGCTGAACTTGCGTGGCGGGAAGAATATGGAATCAACATTGCTTATATAAAACGCGGAGACAATTTAATATACGCCCCGGACCGATCCAACAGGCTGCTTCCGTTTGATGATGTGGGCATCATTGCCACTGACGATCAGATGCAAAAATTTAAGCCCGTTTTTGAAGAGGCCGGTAGTTTAGAAATAAATGAAAAAGGAACTGAGGATATTGTTTTGCAAAAAATAGTAGTAGATCGAAACAACCGGCTTAAAGATAAAAGCATACGAAGTTCCGGAATCAGAGAGCGTACCAATGGGCTGGTAGTGGGTATCGAAAGAAACGGAAACCGCATTTTAAATCCCGTTTCGGATACAAAATTTGAATGGGGCGATATTATTTGGATAGTGGGTGAGCGAAATAAAATAAAACGATTGAATGAGAGAGAAAAGGAGGTGGATTTATGATTCTAAAAATGCCTTTACAAATTCAAATTAAAAAGCAGTAAACGAACAAATGAGGTAGATTTTTATTTGCAATGACTGGCTCTTTTTCTTTTTTAAATACGTTGTCTTTTCTCTTGTATTTTCGGAGTCGGAATTTTTTATACGGTTTGATATGACAACTGTTACTGACATCTGTCAACAATATCTGATTGAAACAATTTATCATCTTCAAAAACCACAAAGAACTCCTTTAAATAATCTTTTATATTACTTATTTCTTTGTCAGATAATTGACCTTTTAAAATATCAGGTATTGCTAATAGCTGGTCCTTTTTAGAAAGAAATTCTTTTCTTACAAACTCAGTGGTTTGGGGCGACCTGCAGGTTCCCCGGTAATAGCGCTCTGTAACATTGGAAATGGGTAGTTGCTGGCCATTTACAACCGATACCACCGCGTATGGTGCATCAACAAGTCCCGACATATCAAAGTCGTATGGCAACGGTATGTAATTAGGATCCTCATAAATAAGCTTACTGTTGTGTTGGTAGGCGGCAGACCAGTCTGTATTAGCAATCATAAACTGAAAAAAATCAAAACGAAGTGCGGATGTATCATCAAAAGCCTCCCGGGATATATTTGATTTTACTGTTTTTGCCTGCAATCTTTTGGCTGCTTTACCAACATCTTCTACCAATATCCCCTTTAGGTTAAACGATTTTGTTTTATTTTTTTTGCGAAGCTCTGTCAGATCCACATTTACAAGACGCGATTTAAAAGAATAAGGTGTAAGCGTTTCGTAGAGTTTATAACACAAGAATTCTTTCAGAATGAGATCATTATTATCATTCGCATTATGACATGGCAAAACCAGTTTTATTTTTTTATTTCCTTTAAACAAGGAGTTCTTTACATGTTTTTTCTCCATGCTTATCCATAAAGGCGGAAAATAGCATTCCCTCAGCCTGAAATTGCCTCTTGCCTTTAACCCTATGGGTATCGAATCTCTTATTCCTGAAGGATCAGTATAAAATAGCGTGTGGGCCAGATAAGATGTGTCGTCCTTACTGGCTCCTACATGTTTAATAGAAAGCGTGATTGCCATGTCGAGCGGAGGCTGTATATCGAAAAGAGAATCATTTCCCGACTGCGTAAAAGCGAGCAGCGGGGAAAAATAAAGAGCAATTATGAAGGACAGATTTTTCATACTTCATCATCATTTGCTGAATCCAGTAAAGTCACGGTCTCAATATCGGCTATGGCGGGAGGTGGTGCTATTTCTTCAATTAGATTTATTCCTCTAAAAAAATTAAAATCATCCAGTTTTATCCCATCAGTTCCTTTTTGATTGAAAGGATTTTCCAATAACGCCTGCACGTTATAAAAGGAAATTAGAATAAAGGTTTTGGATGCAGTAGATAAAAAAACATACAAAAAATTTACGTTACCCGTGCCAATATCATGAATAAGCGATGCAGGATAAAATAGAGCAAAGAAATATATTCCAAACAGGGAAATGGCGCGTGGCCCCCATGGAGTACGGTGTATACGCGTAGCCAGCAGGAATTCTATACTTTCATTCATCCTGAAAAGGAACAATGACACCTTTATTGAAAATGAACTCTTAATGCTTCCTTTGTTATCGCGCGTAAAAGTAAAGATAGAATGTGAAGCCTCACGTACAGCGGTTGCGTTACCTGACCCGCTGGCAAGATAATTGATCAGTTGTGTAGAAAGATTCTCAGCAATTTTTCTAAATGCTGCCTTTTGATCTATATCAAGTTTGCTTTTTTGAAAACCATAATAAACCGATTGAAGTGATGCTTTGAATAAGCTCAGGAATTGTATCGCTTTCTCCCTTCTTTTTAAAGCCATACCTAATGAAAAGGTGAGCGGAAATATTATGATGAAATTCAGGATGAGAAAATCGAAATAGATGCTAAACTGATACAGAGCGCATATATAGGCACTTATCAACGACAAGCTGATAACAGATACCGTTTGGAAATTAAATATTGAAAGATATTTTTTCATTACAATCTTATAAGCAATTACAATTTTTATTTTGTGCCATCGCCGGACGGTGGTGTGGGCGGCGGCATTATTGCAGAATCATTCGCATGTTGCTTTTCCCAGGCACGCACTTTTATTCTTGCTGCATCAAACAGCCTTGCATAATTCCCCTTTAATAATTTTTGCCTGGTTGAAGGTGTCAACTGCGCAAGCAATGGCTTATACATATTGTAAACCTTCAGGTACTTTTCCTGGTCCGTAGGCGCCACCTCGTCTGTGCCAAATAAAAACCTATCGGGATATTTATTAATGAGATCTGCAGTGGCTTTTGTTGTTTCAGGTGTACGAACCAAATATTTAGCCACTTCATCCCATGAAATATCAATACAAACGTGTTTTAATGCAGGATCAGATAATGCCTGATCAATAATAGTTAACTGGTCTTTTACCGGTCTTACTATTCTACCCAATCCGCAATGTGCCCAAATAATAGTAGCATCTGGATGACGCCTGAAAAGATCGCCCAATTGCTTGGCCTGATATGGTGGTTGTCCTGGTTTTGGGAAAGGAGCGTCAATGTCGTTGTGAATTAAAATAACAAGACCAACCTGTGCGGCAAATGAAAAAATACTGTCAAGTGCAGGGTTCATCAGGCTTGCAGTTTCACCGGCTATCTTGGGAGAAACAAACTCCTTGTGAATAGTGAATTCACCAATGCCCTCAAATACGCCCGGGAATGTGAGCAGTACCCTACGGATATGATCTGCCGCATACATGTCGGTAGGATTAAATCCGGTGATCATAGGATCAAAGCGCGCCTGCTGAGCTTTGGTGAGTGATCTATATTGCATGGCAATATAGGCATCTGTAAAAGAGTAATAGTACAACGGCGCATCCGTTTGCAAATAATAGGAAGGGGCAAAATCTCCTGTATTTTCATAAGCCCATTGCTGCTGTAGCGGAATTCCAAACAAAGTAGAACGGGGCACTTTGTTACCCATTACCTGCAGAAATTTTTGAACAGTTATCCCTTCCTGGATATAATTGGTAAGATGAAAGTGGGTATCATAAAAAAGCGCGGTGTCACTCTCAGAATTACTGCCCGCATTTTGCGCAAAACCGCTGACCGAAAAAATAATAAACCATAAAAAACTTACAAGACTTGCAGGCAAAAATCTTTTGATACCACGTATGTATTTCATGAACCCTCTTTTTTAAAAATTTAATAATGTAATAAAAGTACAACCATTAATTATAATAAATATTTTTAAAACCCGGTTAACAGTTAAACGGAAGTTCTTGCCCCGGTATAAAAACGCCATTAAAATGTAAGTTGCAATTGAATTTTTACTGTAGAAGTGTGATTGTCCTCAATAGCATGTTTCGCTTAAAAAGTATCTACTGCTTTTGTGCCGTTTTGTATGTAAAATTGATCTTAAGTTGTAATTGAATTTTATTTCCGTTTGAATGAAAGCCATCGCTGAAGTTATCCCTTCTGCCATATTGATATTCGATTCCGGCCATTAAATTGGTTACCGGATAATAACGCAGATTGAATAATCCATACTGCCCTTTTCTGAATGCATTGGATGATTGCAAATCAGCATTTTTTATTGTTTCCATTGAATAGCCAACAGAGCTTTGCAATTTCGTATTCCATTTTATTTCAGCGAATGTAAAAAAGGCAAATACCGGAAGTGCCGTGCCCTGGAACGGTTGCAGATCATTACCCGATTTTAAACCGATGTCGGGTGTCACATCTGCAATATAGTTTTCAATTGCTTTTCCATATTCACCTTGCAGTTTAAATTTTATTTTTTTGGATGCATTAAGGACACTGCCTACATTAAATCCCCAACCCGGCGTTCCTCCGCTTAAATTATAAGTGGCAGTATCTGCATCTTTCCATTTAATACTTTTCAACAGCCCTGCAATTTGAACATAGCCCCAATCGCCACCCTGCCTGTATTGCGCAGTTAGATTGGGAAATCTAAGAACAGGTTTTACATGTTGCAGCTCAATACTATTTGCATAATCGCCTCCATCAGCAGTGCCTCCGGGCTTTTCAAGCGCAACGATCAGTTTTTGATGTGGCTTTTCAATCGCCACATATCTCAATTGAAGGTTTAAATAAAATACTCTCGAGAGAGGCCCCCAGTAATCGAGCGTTACGGGACAAACTTCCAAATCCATAAATGGAGATGCGGTTTGGCCAACCCCAATTTTTCCAAGTTGCCCGTAAGCATTTATTACATGCAATGTTGTTTGGCCTGCATCTTGTCCAAAACCAATGAAATCAAAATCGAATTGGGTTTTTAATTCTCCAAGTGGTGTTTGCGTATTGCTTTTTATCCCAAACTTTGTTTGCCGTACGCTGAAAAAAACACTTCCATCTGTACCATATTCGTTTTTATAAGAAGGAAGCTTTGATGGCCGCATCACATCAAACCAATTCGGATCAATTGAATTAAAATTATAACCGGCGTCGGTTACGATTTGCCCATACACTTCAACGCCGTTGTTTTTATTTTCCTGTGAAAAGCAATAAACCGGGAAAAGAATTAAAAGAAGGCCCAAAAAAAAATTCCTCTTTAATTCCATGAACAAGATATTATCAATTGTTTGTCTCAAAGCATTGCAAGGTTCTTCCAAAAACGTTCAAGACTTTCATCGCCGCCAAAGAGCGTAGTAAAGATGGTTGAATCAGCTAATAAAATATCTCCCGGCCTTTCATTGGTTGGTGGCATCCATAAGAACATATTGAATTCGGTATTGCCTGCTTCAATAAACGGATGCGGGTTCGACATATCA